>Ga0213872_10000504_pt1 | contig 30966 bp, 28 predicted proteins | sample VelepicomBERX_R2_FD_160071 | JGI IMG/M metagenome (GOLD analysis project Ga0213872, IMG submission 160071) | Rhizosphere microbial communities from Vellozia epidendroides in rupestrian grasslands, the National Park of Serra do Cipo, Brazil - RX_R2 | ecosystem: Host-associated > Plants > Roots >...
ATACCGAGGCCTGGTTACCTCGTAAATACACCCAGAAATCAATAACTGCAAACGATTCTTCGTACGCACTGGCTGCTTAATGCACCAGCTCGACAGCACCTCGTCCTTAGGGTGTGGCCGCAAGGCCAGTCGAGTCACTTATAAGGACTCGGGCTACAAGGGGTCACTTCAAGTAGCTTTAAATCTAAGGTGAATCGCCCGTCCGTAACGTGTACATCCGTGCCGTACGGGTTAAATTAAATGATAGTACTAAGTATGTAGAACTGTCTGTAGAGTGCTTGCGGACGCGGGTTCGATTCCCGCCGTCTCCACCACCGAATAGTACAAAGCCTTCCAACGCCGTCCAAGTGACGGCGTTTTTCTTTGGTTCTCCCTATGAGAGCCGGTCCAATGAGTTCTTGCCAAATCCAATGCCTTCCGATAGTCTTGGGGGTATCGCAGGGGGTATTCATTCAAATTGAACCGGAGAGAAAATCATGGCTGGGGGTATCGGGACGGGGAAGCTGTCAGATAAGGCGGTCAAGGCGTTTGTAGCCAAGGCGGAGCGGGGTAAGAAGCTTGCCGATGGCGGCGGCCTACACTTGTTCATTACCCCCGCTGGCGGCTCGACTTGGCGCATCAAGTACCGATTAGAAGGGAAAGAGAAGATTTATTCCATTGGCCCCTATCCCCTGATTGCTTTGGCCGCAGCGCGTGCAGAGCTCTCAGAGGTTAAAGCCCTGTTACTGGAAGGTCGGGATCCTGTCAGCAATCGTCGCGTCAATCGCGCTGCGCAATCCGCGAGCGCAGACAATACCTTTCAAGCTGTGGCTCAGGAATGGCTTGCTATGAAGCAGAAAGAGTGGAGTAGTACCCATCACACCAAATCGTCACGCGCGCTAGAACGGGATATTTATCCGACGCTTGGAAAGCTGCCCATCGCCAGCATCACACCAGCGATGGTGGCTACTGTAGTTCAGGACATAAACAGGCGCGATGTACTCGAAACTGCGACACGCATCTTACAGCATCTGAATGGCGTCTTTCGCTATGCTCAAGCAAAGGGACTTTGTCGCGACAATCCAGCTGCCCCTGCTCGTGAGGTTCTTCCGCGCAAAAAGGATAGCGGGCGTATGCCAGCCTTACTTGAATACGCGGCGTTGGGTGATGTGCTACGCCGGGCCCAGCTTGCGCGCCTGTCTCCAGCTGTTCATCTGGCGCATCGTCTCTGCGCCTTCACAGCGTCACGTATTGGTAACGTCGTTGATGCTGAATGGAGCGAATTCCAACTTGATGGCGAGCAGCCGGTTTGGACAATCCCTAGGGCGAAGATGAAGGTCAACAATCGTGATATCGACCATCGAATCCCCTTGTGCCCTGTCATCGCGGAGGAGCTACGTAGTTGGCAATCAATGATCGGGACCAAAGGCTATGTGTTTCCTTCACCTGCTGGTGGCAAGCACATTGGAAGAGAGTCCATTGAGAAGGTATACCGTGTGACGCTCAAACTGGCAGGTAAGCATTCGCCACATGGTTGGCGTAGCGCGTTTTCGACTCTTGCGCGTGACCATGGATTTGAACGAGATGTTGTTGAGCTGGCGCTTGACCATGCCCATGATAACGAGGTAGCACGTGCATATGACCGTGGAGAGAGGTTCGCGCAACGTGTTCAGTTGCTCAATTGGTGGGGGGCTCAGCTCAAGGCAGCTCAGCATGGCCCGACAGTTGTTCCTTTTGGTAGTACTCGTTTCCTAGCCAGAGTGCGTGCTTAGGCCGGATTCACCATAACTTGTGTTGATCCACCTAACTTGTGTGATCCCGGCAGTGCTGTGTAACCTTGATGAAGCCCGACCTTATGTTCAAGAAAGCTACGTATACTCTTTTCGAGGCATCGGAACTGCTACAGCAGCCCATAGGCTATTTTCTTAAACTTGCGGCGGACAGCGCCGTTCCGTTGTACGTCAGGGTTCCAGTTGGTAGATGGGTTGTTAATGTAGGCCCTTCCGATATCATGCCCAGAAGCAAGCCCGATGAACGGGCCGGACGCCCGTCTCCTGTTCGCTCTGGTGAAGTTGATTTTGTGCAGCTTTGGCCGAAGGATTGTCTGCTCCTTTTGAACGCAGGCATTAGCACTGCTCGTACGTTTCCCACGGGCGGGGCGCTTCACGTCGATGGGCATTTGCGGTGTGTAGAGCCGTTGGTTCCTACGCATTACACAGGGTCTTTTGCAACGTATAAAGGCTTGGATAGACTCATACGTTATTTTGCAACTTATCGGCCATCGGTTGCTTTAGACGATTGGGAAGCGATCATGCAGCCGACGCCGGTTGAGGTGGAGCCCCAGGATGTGTTGATCACAAGAGAGGCGTTGTCCGCACTGCACGTTTCATCGAAAGTTGCTTGTTTTGAGTCAATGCGACAGGCGGCGCTTGAGCAGGCACACACAACACCACTGATGCGAAACTTGTGTGAGTTACATAGTGAACTTTGCAGCAGTGCGTATTTGCATGGTCTAAAATTTCCTGCTCAAAAAGCCATTGAGATTAGGTTACAGGAAGACTTTAGCTTTTCAGGAAACCTTGCTAAATGTGGCGCTTGGGTTCTCAGCCGGACGTCTATGGATGTTGATAAGGTGACGGGGAGGCAGGTCATCCGAGCGCCTCGGCTAGAGGCACTAATCAAGTGCGCTGATGAATATTGGTCTACGTCGCCTGAGCGCCCGTTCCCTAATCCCAGTAGCGCAGACATCGTTGAGGCATTAGGAGCGTATGGGTTCTCTGTCTCTCGTGGTGAAGCCGCTAATAGCATCATTCGCCCTCAAACTGCGCAAAAGGGACGGAAGAGGAAATTAGCAACTGTTTGAGCAAGAATGGTTTCAACACCTTTGGAACCAATAGAACTTTTTTCATTTCACGTTGCCCGGCACAATCTCGCCATGTTCATAAACCTAATAAGGAAAAAACATGGCAGCCTCGCATACCCCACCTTTGGCAATTCTCCGCCGCAAGCAAGTCGAGCAACGCACTGGTCTGTCGCGGTCGACAATCTACGACAAGCTTTCAAGCAAATCCCCCCGCTTTGACCCCTCGTTCCCCAAAGCAATTCAACTTGGGGCAAATTCAGTCGGTTGGCTAGAATCGGAAATCGATGAATGGATCGATGGCCGAGTTTATTTTACTCGGGAAGTGATCAACCTTGTTCGCATAACTTGAACATTATTTAATTTCATTTGAGTCATTTTTTCTCACGGAACGCATTGGTAAATTTCTTTCATTGCCGTTGATTTCCTTGATGAGACGAAATAACTAAATTCTGGTTATTTATATAATTGAGATCAAAGTAAATTAAATTGTTGTGTATATAAGGCGGAATATTCGAAAATGAATTGCATTAATCATAGCTCAAGTAAGCGTATAGTCTCTTTCAATGAAATATGTTCTTCAAATTTTATCGATCTGTATAAGTCCATTGAGTACGAAAGAAATATCTTCCTATGTGACGTGGTGGATGGTACACCAATTTACAAGCAATCGAAAAATATCGGTGGAACACTTTCACTTATTGAGGAATTTACTCGGCGTATTGAAGCGGGGGATAAGGCCTTCATTTTACTAAATAGGAGTGGGAAAGTTATTTTGGAAAAAAACGCTTTAACTAAGTACTATAGGAGTATGGCTACGTTCCTGTCTGAGTACTCCACAAACAAAGTCTATAGCCTATATGTGCAGATCTTCTTTGATACTTGTATAAAAAAGAAGAACTTAAGCTACACAGATTTTCCAGAAAAGGTAGGGGAGTCAACTGTACGCGGAAAAATGGGCTGGGAAATTTTTAACGACGTTGTTGAGCAATTGCGCACGGTAATGGCGGGAAGAGACTTCAAGGAAAAAATATACAAGCAAACCGAGCTATTCAAGAAAGGCTTTAATAGCTCTAAGAAGTACATTGACGCATTGTTTGAGAAATATGCTCGAATATTGGTTATTCGTGTTGACTTTGCTTTTAGAACTGATGGGTCTAAAAATGATAAGTTGATTTGTTTGGATGAGGCTCAGAGTAGTTTTTCGAGATTCTTAAATAATAAAAGATCAAAAGTGATTTATAAGAATTTGATAGGTTATATCTGGAGATTGGAGTCTGGTGAGAGAAAGGGCTACCATTATCATCTGTTCTTTTTCTTTGACGGCTCAAGGTCTCATAAAGACGCATATTTGGCTAAACAGATTGGGGAAGATTGGGAACTTGTCACAGGATGGCGAGGGATTTATTACAACTGCAATGCACACAAGCAAAAATACAAAAGACTGGCTATTGGGATGATATCTCACTCGGATGTAAAAGAGCGCGAAACTATTTTGCAGGTCTTGGCATATATGCATAAGGAAGATCAGCTTCTACGAGAGCGGTATGCTAGGAAGGCTAGAACGTGGGGAAGGGGGGAGATGCCTGCCATAAGCACTGGGCGTACAGGAAGACCAAGGCGCATTGAATCGTTGAGTTAGTGACTGGAGAGATAGTGGTCTCTCCAGTCATTTTTTAAATTACTTTGAACGATAACTGAATTCGTGATCGCAGTGCGTGCAAACGTAATTGTCTAGGATATTGTCGTCTATAACTCCTCCCAGAGCAGACCCGGCAATAGCTCCCGTCGTAGCAGCTACAATTACGCCTAACACCGCTCCGAAGACCCCTCCCGCTGCGGCACCTATGGGACCGGCAACCACGCCTAGTGTTGTTCCAATTTCAGCCCCACTTAAAGCTGCAGCAGTGCCTGCGGTTAGTCCTACAGTTGCTCCCATCTTTCTGGCATGATCTTTTCTCTCAACTGAGTCTGATTGGCACTTTGGGCATTTGGGATGCATTTTCATTTCCTTTTATAGATGAAAATAAAAAGGCCATACACCCTATGCCTAAGCAAAGGAGGTATGGCCTTAAGTATGAAGTAGTTTTTAAACTACTCAGCTGAAGTATATGTGACTAAAATTACCTACAAGAGCTATTCTTATTAAGTCTTTGATGAGAAGTTCTTGAAGATGTCACTAAATGACGATCCGGATTTTTCTGTTAGTGCCTGAGAATAATTGTCAGTAACGCCATCGGAATGGTCGATGTTTTTCTGCTTCGTAGATTTCCTATCTTTCGTCAATATTAATTCTTTTATCTTTTTCGACATGAATAAAGATACGTACTTCTGCCCAACTTTAAATCCTTGCAATGCAAGTTCATTCACTCGTTCCTGAATTATCTCTCGCCTTCTGTCAATGGCGGAACTTTGTAGTGATGCGGAAGACGCTGCTTTTTTCTTTTCGTAACGATAGTGTTTAGAACTTCCATCTGGGAATTTTACTTTAACGTACCAAATTCTAACTTTGGTTGTTAATGTGAGAAATAGAACTTCTTCTTCCTCGTTACTGGTTTCGATAAGATCGCTCAGAACCGCTATTTCGCTCATGCGGTTTACCTCCATTTGCTAAATTTTTTGTTTAGCCATTCTGCAATTTTTGTACTGCTCACGGTTGAATGATTTTTTGATCATTCATGCATCATTGCAAAATGGGTCGTAAATGCCGTGGCTTCAAAAACATCATAGCGGGACCATAGCTGCATGGCAAGAGTTTCCGCGAAGATGGATAAGGATGAAGATCTGGTACGCTTTGGTGCCGTTGTACGTGCACGCAGGAAGGCTATCGGCTTGTCCCAGGAGGCACTTGCTGACCACGCTGGGATAGATCGCTCTCACATGGGAAAACTGGAGCGGGGGGAACGTAACGTCTCCTTTCTGAACATTGTGAGAATTGCCAAGGCGGTTCAGTGTAAGCCTTCGGATTTGTTCCTTCAGTCAGATCTTTAAGCGCTCCCGCGCCGGGACAGCTCAGGACTCTGCTGAAACTTAGCGTCGCGTAAGATTCGATAGACAGATGCCACGCCCATTGAACAGGCGTCTGCAATTTCCTGTTTTGTTAAACCCTTCTGCTGTAGCTCAAGTACCCTTGAGGCTTTGGCCTTTGCAGTAGGTGCCCGACCAGTATATGCGCCGCGCTCTTTGGCTGCTGCAATGCCGACCCGCTGGCGCTCCAGCATGTTTTCCCGTTCGAACTGTGCGATAGACGCGAAGAGGTTGAACGTGAGCCGTCCAGCAGAGGTTGCTGTGTCGATGGACAAGTCGAGGATTCTGATTGTTGCGCCTACCTGCGCGACCCTCGACTCGATATCTATCATGTGCATCATCGAACGAGCGGCACGTGACAAATTCGTGAACACAAGGACATCGCCACGCCGGAGCGTAGCGATGACCTTAGCGAACTCGACGCGGTCCTCCATTTTGACGCTGCTGACTTGCTCGCGGTAGATTGTTTGTTCCGTGCATCCGGCATCCTTCAGCTTAGCGATTTGATCCGCTAGGCCAGCGACTTGCTCTACCGTGGATGTACGGGCGTAGCCGTATGTTGTCATAATTCATCCTTTATCAATGGGATTTAGGGTTGGTGAGAAATTATCAATAGGATCCTGTACGGTGCCTTTTGATAGGTGAGGGGGCAAAATGCGGTGGCTATCACTAGCTCCTGCCCGTATGAGAAGACCAAGCATGCATATATCAAGAGGAGCAAATGCGCTGGGCTCAGATCGGTGTTAGCGAAGCAACAGGCTTCGTCCGGAAGTGGTGGAGCAAGGTCGCTCAACGTGCAAAGCGAGATATGGTCATTGAAATTCTGAAATTTTCAAATTAACAATTTGGTGACAAAAAGAGAGAATTCTTGTCAATACTTGCAGATACTATTTGTAGGAATTGTCTTACCTGTTGCAACTCATAGGCTTGAGCGAGATATCTGCTAGTTCATTGCAAGGAGTAAGACCATGCATGAAAGCCACCCATTCGTTTTTCGTTTTCCACTCCTTCTCACCGCTCTCTTGCTCTCAGCATGTGCGAACAATCCTTACGTTGCCAATACCCGGCCATACGTACCAAACAACAATCTAACGCGTGGCAGCCTCGACTATGCCATGGCATACGGAGAACAGACTTACGAGGCTTACGAGGCCAAGCTATCAGAGGAATTCAGTCGCCAGCAAAATTTAAGCACAGGCCTTATTACGAGCACGGCCTTAATCATTGGCCTTTCTGCGGGTCATGCTCACCCTGACGCGATTAAATTGGCTGCCTTAGGTAGCGGGCTTACGTATGAGCTTGGAACTTGGAATACGAACCAAGGACGCAGTGGTATCTATATGGAAGGAATGAAGGCGGTTAGCTGTGCCCGTAACGCTGCGGCGCCGCTTCGTCTAAGCAGTGACCAAAGGTCGAGTTTGCGGCAGTTTCGTGCCGCGACTGCAGAAGCTGCTGCGCACCTAGGTGATGCGATGGGCGAAGTGACGGCTCGGCTGACGCAGGCCACTTTGGGAACACCTGTGCAAACTGCAGCCCAAAACCATCTTGCTCTGGCAACGACCGAATCGGCACAAGCGGAGGTCTTACTTAGTCGGGCCGCTGGCATGGAAAGTAGGCTGGAAGGTGCGGGTGGGATGTTGGAGGGCAAGATCGATGAGATTAGGAGTGCTGTCGATCAGGCCCTCAATGGCACGGCAGCCAGCTTATCCAACCTGCCCAAGGCTATTACGAGTGTAAGCGACTACGCAAACGTATTCGTTCCCAATCTCAACCTCGGAGCTGGCCTAGCGCAGTTTGCGGCGGGGTCTGGAGCAGGAGCCGTTGCAGGATCTACTACCAGAACATCGCAAGCGGGGCGAACAGTAGATTTTGTAAACAGCAAGCAGGGGAAATTTACCGCACCGAGCCAGGCGCCGACTGTTGAGGTCGAGCTAGCAACTGCGACCGGGCACCTCGTCGCTGCGCGTCAGGCTTTAGCGGTACAGACCTCTCTACTCAATGGCGCGTTAAATCCCAGTACCTTAGATCAGATCAAGGCCAGTCTCAGTGGTTGCGGAGTGGATGCAAAAGTGACTGGCTCTATGGTTGTTCAGCCCACTACGGCAAGCTTTACTGCTGGAACAGAAGGAATGACGGCGATCACGATTACTAATGGGACGCAACCGTATTCAATCAGTATGTTGGATTCGCCAGCGAAAGGTATTTCGACCAATTTGGTCGCGGGCGGCACCATTGTCATGATATCCGCAGCCAAAGAAACTGATGCGGGAAAAACGTATCGTCTGAGCGTAACTGATGCAGCAAATTCAGTACAAATTGTTTCGATAGCGATCTTAGCTGCACCAGTACAACAAATGGCGCTTGCCTCTCCAACACCAACTTGCTCCGGTGCCAATTTACTTAAAGGGGAAATGGTTTGCCTGATCCAGCACTATTTACATGTCACTGAGGATGGGCGCTTCGGCGGTAAAACGTGCACCGCATTTATGAGCAAATGGCCCAAGAGCTATGGACTTGTCAACAATGAATCTCTTGATCCGGTGATCCAAGAGTATCAGATCAAGAACAGGAATGATGTCGACGAGCTAAAGGCGAAAATGAGGGGACAAAGCGTTCAGCAGGGCTGTCCCACGAGTGCGTCCAGTAGCACTTCATAGGAGCGCACAGCAATGTCTACACTGCAGCTCGCGCCCGGCATGGGCATTCGCAACCAGAATTCGGGCGATTTTTGTGGCACGCTAGGTTGTATTGTATACCTCCCTTCCGGGGCGCCGTGCTTGTTGACAGCCGGACATGTGATTGGGCGCCAGGGTTATGCCGAGCCGGGCGAAGTGATTGAAGCTTTTATCGATGACGGATGGCATGCTGTAGCTAAGTTCGAACGGAGCGGCAATATGTCCGACCCGGCGGCACCTGGCGGTTATTGTGATGCCGCTATCGCTCGAATTGACACAGGCGTCGAGATTTCCGCATTTATCCCAAGTATTGGACGGCCGGCAGGCATCTCCAACGGAGTAACCGCCGGGCAGTCCTTGCAGCTGTTCGGTGCCATGACAAGCGAACATGTTGCCGCAATTGTCCAGTCGACAGGTAATGCGCAATCCGTGGTCTACAGTGATCTTGTTGATCAGCATACGTTTAGTGTGATGTTCGATGACCTCATCCTCTATGGCTGCTGTGATGTCAACGGCACATGGATACCTTGTACTGCAGAGGCCGATAGTGGCGCTTTGGTCTTGGACGATGGGAACCTTGCCGTCGGCTTGCATATCGCGGTTACTCCGCCCGAATGTCAGGTACGCGCTAGCATGTGCACCCCCATCTCTTCGGTGTTGAATTCCCTAGGGGTAAGCCTGAATCCACCGATAGCTCAGTCGGCGCCCACTGCAGCATTGAATGCAAGAGACGCGATAGGCGCGAGCAGTTTCAATGCTTTCGGTGTCTCGATCAGGTCACAGCTTGACCTACATCCCCAAGGTAACAGAATACAGTGGCAGCTTTGCCGCGATGGGCTGGTTGTGGATGGACAGATGGACCGTACTGCCGGGCAACCCATCACTGTGCATAGGGTGTGGAGCAACTATGAGACGGCAATACGCAGCGCGGCAATTCAGTGGAAAGTTCCTGTGGAGCTTGTTATTGCGACGATTTGCACCGAAAGCCAAGGCAACGCGACGGCTTGTCGGCTTGAGTTAAATTGGATCAGTGACGATGAGACTCCTCGTCAGGTCTCTCCGGGGCTTATGCAAACCTTGCTGTCTACTGCGCGTAGCATGCTAGGCAACGCTGCGCTGTCACGGAGTGATTTGTTCAATCCGGCTATATCAATTAACGCTGGAACAGCTTTTATCGCCAACCAGCGTCACCTGACTTTGTTCGATCCGCCACTTGTTGCGTGCGCATACAACGAAGGCTCCCTTGTTCCCGTTGACGAATCTGGCAATCGTTGGTGCTTACGTCAAACAACAGGGCATGCAGACCGATTTGTTCAGTGGTTCAACGACTGTTTTGCTTACTTCGATCTCAGTGCCCCGGATTTTAGCGACGGTACGCCGAGTTTATTTGCCTTGTTTAGGTGAGGCCCTTCATGCGTAGTATTCTTTTTTTGCCCACGTTTGTGCTCTGGTTATGTGTTTCGGAATTGGTGTATGCAGCGCCATCGATAACGTGTCTCCCTTATGTCGCATTGCCTGCAAATTCGCAAATTCAACTGGACCAGAGTAGTCAGGACCGTATTCGTGCTATCGGAATACTTGCTTCACCCTTGATACTCAAGCAATCGGCATTTTCACTTGGTGTGCCGAACACACCGGGTGATCGTAAGCTTGAGAAGGCGTTGACACTTGCTAAGGACACGCTCCGTATTGAACTACTCAAGGAACGGAAGCTTTCCCTTGAAATTGAAGCGGACCAGGATCTTCCGCTGCAAGGCCAGATGAGTGGCCGCATAGTGAAGATCCCGCTGCTGAAAGGGCAGACTGTGGATTGGCATCAATCGCCGTTGGCGCTCAATCTTGCGGTCACCAGTGAGGTTGGGATGTCGGTTCCGATAGGAACAAGCGTTTCTGTTGATGCGGAAGGGCATCTCACACTGTTGCCCGGTGCAACTTTGGTTTGGGAGCATTTAACACCTGAGTCAATGACGCTCACGCTGAGCCGGTCAACAGATCTTGAAGAAGTGCCATCAAATGGCAGCAAGTCATGGCTTCCTATCGGTGGTCTGTGGCGTGGTTTGCCGGGGCAGGTCATTCAGCTAAACCTTGAGCCGAAAGATCTTCAGCCTGATGTGGTCCGCGTAATGGCCTGTACTGCTGATGGGCAGAATCTTCATGCTAGCGTGCAAGCCTGTACGGGGGACGGTTGCTCCGCACAACCTTGGCGCCTGTCCTTGCAACTTCCAACAACGCAGGCTAGCGGACATGAATTCAGCCAGATTGGGAGGGAGATTCCGTTGCGCATCATGATGCGCGATGGCGACAAGTTACTGACATCGGAAGTCGCAAACGTCGTGGTGACGCCGACTTGGGCGCCGTTTGTTGTCGCCGCGATTGGTTTGATATTGATTTTTCTCCTTGCTGCTTCGATGATGAAAACAAGGAGAGTTCTTACAGAACTTTTGCTTCATTCAAGTGGGCGTAACAGCTTATCCAATTTTCAGGTGCTCGGTTGGACACTGCTTACATTGTTTGCGTTCTTCTATGCTTGGGTTGCAAATGGGAGCCTCCTTAACCTTTCTCCTAGTGTGTTGGGACTGCTCGCGATGTCAGGGGGGACTAGTGTGCTGTCACGGATAGCCGATTTCGCTACCGGCAGCGATAAGCCAAACCCGAAAGCCAAACCCTCGCTATCTGATTTGTTCCGATCAGAGAACGGTGGCTTTGACTTGCTCCGTTTCCAAATGTTTGGCTTCACAATCTTCGCGTGGATCTACTCGTTCTATATATTGTTGGTGACAGCTGCTTTGCCAGAACTCTCATCCAATCTCTTTTTGCTGATGGGGGTTAGTAATGGTGCTTACTTGGGGATGAAGGCACAAGGAGTTCTTATGGTTGGTGAAATCCCTGTAAATAATACGGCGGGTGACTCGGTGATGAAGCGCTTGCAAGCAGCGCTCGACGTCAGCGTAACCGGAATTAAGGATGCGACTACCTCTGCCGCGATTAAAGGATACAAGGTCAAGAACAACATTTATCCAACTGACGACAGTGTTGATGCGCGCTTACTCCAGAAGCTGGGGGTAGACGATGGGAATGGCGCATAGAGCTGGGCGCTGCTATGAGTCAGGAAATGAGCTGCAACAAAAGCTTTGTCGCATGCCTAGCGAATACACAAACAAGCGGCACGCCTTGCGTCATGTGCGATAGGTAATGAATCAGGCGATGCTACACCAGGCCTTAAGGCATGACTTCCGAGTTCGGCGGCTCTGAGCTAATGTATGCAGAAACCACGTTTACACCAAGGCCGATACTGATGGCTGGGATAGTATAAATCCACAGCTCGATACCTTGGGTCCAAAATCTTACATCCTCTTTTGAGAATCGATGCGTAGTTTCAGCTACCTTCGCTAATGAGCCAAATCCCCCCTGTAGAACGAAGAAGCCAATGCCCAACATAATCATCGTTAGTCCACAGAAGAAGGTGGGGGCCTGCCATGATCGGTATGAGCTCGCTACAGCCGCAACAATTGCCAGAGGGCCGATGCCCATTATTACACCAAGCCTATTTGGCATGGAGTCATAAACCCCTGGTAGCAGAAGAATGACAGGTATTAATATCAACGTACCCAAAGCCACTACCAGCGTTTTTCGGTTGTTATGATCCATCGTGCCTCCAAAGAAATCGACAGTATCTCATTCCCTCTATCTCGTGGCTTGCGTGATCTTGAAACAACAGCTTCATCTTGAACCGGCGAGACTTGTCTGAAAAGAAGATGTCGTGCAGAATATTACGAACAACAGGGGGATCGATTAATGGTAACCTCAAATAACTCCGCACCTATTCCGCTGGCACTGCGTGTATCACCGGCCAAGGCGCGGCATATCGCTTATAGTGATGAGCAGACTTATCATGAGCCCCTGGAAGCGCTCATTGCATCAGAAAAAGATGGTGTTGTTTTGGTGTTGGGCTCAAAAGTAACAGCAATCGGCCACGAAACGACAGACGATACTTGACCGTATGCAACCAAAATGACATCGGAAGGAAATGCATGGCAAGCATACCATTCATGTTTCGCGTAGGCATGTTCGAGTCGGAACGCAATGCCCAACGTGATTCATTTGCAACATTAGAAGAACCTCTGCCAACTGTCGTTGAGGTTGACACTGGTGGATTTGTGCACGCAGGAACGCGTGTGACCGAAGTAAAACGCGAGACCACCGATGATAGTTAATGATTACACTTTGAAGGCTACTCCCTTCTTGCTTCGTTTCTCCGAAAGTATTCCACCTCAACAACCTATTCGATTGAAGTATGACCCCGTTCGGCAGGTATCGCTGATTGAAGAAGGCGACAATTGGATGGATGCGACTTCCGGTGTCGTACTACAAGGTCAAACTAGAATAACCAAGGTGCAGGCAGAGACAACGGATGACAATTAATCGCGACGTGCTTATTGTGAGTACAGTCGCGGATATTGCGACAGACTACGTTGTTCGGGGTCTGGTAAGAGCAGGGGTTCGGCATCATCGCATAAATACGGAGGAATTTCCTTTCTCTCGTACGCTGGCTCTCAGCCTTGACGGAAATAAAACAACATCTTTATCTCTCGACGGTCAAGAGCAGCCTCAGCCCTCTGCAATCTGGTATCGGCGAGTTCGTTCTCCAGCGTGTCCACCAAACATGGACCATGGCGTGTATGAGTTTTGCCTTCAAGAAAACAGGGCAGCTCTCCTTGGCAGCCTCGTAAGTTGTGACACAAGATGGATGAGCCATCCCGCGAACGTTTGGCACGCTGAACTCAAGCCCTACCAACTTCAAGTCGCCAAGCAACTTGGTTTGCGGATTCCCCAAACCCTTGTCACAAACGATCCAAACTCTATTCGTGCTGCCTTTCATTCATTCGGATCGATGATTGTCAAGCCTTGCCGCAGCGGTTATGCAGTTGTCGATGGTGAAGAGCGTGCAATCTACACATCTCGGCTACTCGCCGAGCATCTCGAATTTTTAGAGGAAGCGCGGTTGAGCCCAGCAATTTATCAAGAGCACATTCCTAAGCGCGTCGACATTCGGGCAACCGTTGTTGGATCGCAGATATTTGCTGCTGCTATTGACTCTCAAAGCGACCCAGCCGCTGCAGTTGACTGGCGACATACAACCAATCCCAATCTCCCTCACGTACCAATCGAGCTACCTGTACAAGTACAAGCCTGCCTGCACAGTTTGATGTCAAAACTCGGTCTAACTTTTGGTGCAATTGATTTGGTGCAGACGCCTGATGGCGAATTCGTTTTTCTGGAAGTAAATCCCAACGGTCAATGGCTATGGATTGATGACCAGCTTAACCTTGGAATTACTGAAGCCATCGTCGCATGGCTGGCTCAAGCATGATGTTTAAATTTTTCTGTATGCTAGGCGATTGTGTTTGGCCATCACTCGATGAAAGTGATAAGCACCACAAAGAGGAAGATGCAAAGCATTCGGAAGAGAAATTGCGTATAGAAGAGGCCACTTCTAATCTGTCGTCGAAGGAAGAAGAACTAAAGGAATTCCTGATAGCTAGTGAAAAGCTTTTGGAGAGCGAACATTCGCGAAAATCTGGTATTGAATCTCGCCTGCTTAACACGGCGGGCCTTGTATCGATTGCTGGAACGGTTGTTCTGGGGACCCTATTCTCCCTCGCCAACGAAAAAGAATCGGTAGGTTCTCGGCTGGCGACAGTATTACTCACTTTCACGACCTTTTATCTAGCCGTCCAGTTGGTTGCTGCTCTCCACGCATCTCTTAAAGGCTTGCAGGCTACTGGCTATACTGAGGACCAGCCGCACGATCTTTTACCTCAAAAAGGGTTGGCACGATCGGTTTTTATTCGAAAAAGAGTTGGACATGTTTTGTTGCGTGTTGCAGAACATCGTCGAGTAAATAACAACAAACTAGACCAGCTCAAGCTGGCCCATCGAGCGATGAAAAATTTCTTGTGGGGCCTACTTACTGTCGCCGCAAGTGCGAGCTTGATTGCATTGTTACGGTTGCCATCTTCTCCACCTACTGATCCTAATATTGCGAAGTGTCTAGCTTCATGTGAGGGGGCAAAAGTAGCGCCGCAAAGGGTTTCTATGCGAAGGATTTTGACTGTAGGTCCATTTCCTGATGGAGAGCATGTACTTTCAGAAGAAAATGTCGCTCTGTGTGTTACGTCAGCTTTAAAGTTGTACAAAGACCTCCCCATTGGTGGATGGGAAGTGGTCGGGCGCGTCGATAAGCGCCAGTTGAAACTAGAGCGAGCAGTTATTTATGGGTCGAATCAGGCACTTGCGATGTCGCGCGCTAATTGGGTTGCACAGAGGGTCTTGGCATCACAGGCCTCGTTTGACCTTGCTCATGCAATTATCTCCATCGGAGGAGCGCGCGGAATTGGTGCGGCGGTAGGGTCAAGTGATCTCCAATCGGATCGTGTTGTTGACGTTTTTGGTTTGGTCAATTCACCTGTCGACGAAAAGGGTTTATCTCACCTACCTGAGCCAGTTGTGTGCCGTTAACTCACAATCTATCCCTCGATCCCATTGTTGTGTTGTGATGGAAATGCCATATTGGAACCCATTGAATTTTCCAATGGGTTCCAATTCGATCTAATTTTGATGGGGGTATTTTTGGGGGTATTTTTTTATATCGTACTGAATGGAGTTTCGCAAGTAATTGATTTAATGTGAAATTGTTTTTTTGAGTTTGATTGACGCCGTCCCACCACCGGATTAAAAACAAAGGCCCCGTCGCGAAAGCGCCGGGGCCTTTGTTTTTAATCCGCCGGCGTCGTCGTCGGGAATCGAAACCGCGTCCGGGACGGACGTCGGGGCGGAGCGGGGAATTTGGCTCGCATGAGCAACCCTCTCTCCATTTTGCATGGTTTTCAACTGGGACATTTTGTCCCAATGTATGGAAATTGTTTTTAAGTACCATGCCTTAGAACATGCAGCAACACCATCCTTGACTGGTAGTGCTCCTCACGACAGATAGTGTCAAGAATAGCCTGGAAATACTGAAAATGATGGATTGGATCCCTATAGTCTTCGTTACGTTCAAGTTTCTCGTGCTCGGTACGGGCATGTTCTTCGCCGTCAAGTGGCACTACGATCAAGGCAAGAAGGACAAGGACAAGAAGAAGGAGATGCGCGCGGTGCTACGCGCGGGCGGCAAAGTGGCCGCACTATTCGTGCTATCGCTCCTGGGCCTGGGACTCCTCACCTTCGTCCTTATCAGGACGCTCGGTATGGACTTGACCTTCCTCTGATGGCAAAGAATGGCGGCTGCTACTCAGCCGTCGTCGGATCAATTATCTCCCGCACCTGCGACACGCGGTTGGCGGGGAAGCCGCCGCGCTTGGCATGCTCGCGCACCATCTCTTCATTGGGTGCGTTGTAGATGCAGTAGACTTTGTCGTCGGTCACGTAGCTGTGGACCCACTGTATCGACGGGCCAAGCTCGTTCAGCACGCCGCAGGACTTGGCGGAAATTCCTTGCAGGTCGGCCGCGCTGAGCTTGCCTGCGCCGGGGATATCGCGTTCGATCACATATTTTGGCATTTGCTCGCTCCTTATCGTGGTCAGCATGATCGTTGTAGGCTAATCCACGTAATGCCAATGTCAAGCTCGGGCCGGGTCCCTTATTCCGCGTCGAACTCCGCCGCAGCCTTGGCCGACCACAGCGCTTCTTTATAGCTGGGGAAGGGGATATCGTACCTGTCCACGCTGCCGTCTTCAGCGATGAAGTAAGTCCACCATCCCGCAGCGTCGGGCACGATGGCGATGTCTTTTGGCTGGCAATGTTCCAGCAAGTGGTCGCCCTGTTCGAGGGTGACAATGCGCGTTTTGCGATGCCGGATCAGGCTGGCCATGTGCTCGCCTCCGTAGCCACGATGGCGCGGCATTTCAAGAACATCTTGTCCATAATCATCTCCTCCTACGGTGATTATAGGAAAAGACGAAAATCAGAAATCTATTCAATTGTTGCGCTTGACTACTTGACCTGCTTGTCGGGAATGCGCGTGATCTCGATCGCGCCGTCGACCAGCTCGCAGTCGAGGACGTGGGTACGCGAGCGGCCGGCCAGGGGCGACATCAGCTCGTGGTATTTGTTGGCCTCGGGCTGGCGCGTGTCGAGGCGGAAGTGGCGCAGGTGGTTGCTCATGCCGATTTCAATCAGGCGCTCGCGCCGGCCGGCCAGTTCCTTGTCCGTGCGCGCGCGCGGCTCGGGGCCTTCGAAGTAGCTGATCAGCGCGCACTCCACCACGTCCATGCGGTCCTTCAGCAGGGCGTCGGCGGCGATGGGATTCTGGTTGGCGGGCAGGTCCCAGGGATCGCCGTCGTCGGAAATCACTTCCACGTTCATGCGCTGAATCAGCAGCAGGGTGTCGTTGTCCTCGCTCTGCGCCTGGTGGATTTTCTGCACGGCGGCCAGGCGCGCCTTGGCCAGGCGGCCGGACGGGTCGCGCGTCTGCCCCACGTACTGCACGGTGCCGCCGAAGTCGACATCGTTGTCGAACTGCTGCAGCACGTCGTGGATGGACAGGGCCTCGATATGGCCGCCCCAGTTGAAGACGACGAAGTTCTCTGTCAGCGTGATATTGGGTTTCTTCAAGGTGGCGGCAAACGGCACCTCCAGCTCGACCGAGACGCTGTCGCGCTTTTCCTCCGTCCCCACCAGGATGGGCAGGCTGACCTTGAGCGAAAAGAAGCCGAAGCTGGGGCTGCGGCTGGTGTCGAAGCGCACGCGGGGACGGTTGACCACGTAGTAAATCAGGCGCTTTTCCATCGCCGCTTCCAGGTCGAACTGCATGCGGCGCAGATAACGGCCCACGGGGTCGCGGATATCGGGCACGGGCGGGAAGCCGGCGATCAGGTCGTACCAGTGAAACTTGCCCTCGGCCACCGTCACGTTCCAGCTCTGCGGCGCGGCAGTCCGTTGCGGGACGTCCGGGAGCAGGTCGCTGTACGGTTCGGGAGTGTCAGCGATTATTTCGGGGTAATCGCCAGTCATGTTGCGGCTCCAGGGGTCACGTTTCGGGTTCAGGTCGTTGGGTCAGATCATCACAGTATAGTGCCTCACCACGAATATTTCCATGCGGCAATTTTGCAATATGGAGATTGTTGCAACGCTTTACCCATTATGCCCCAGCCACCGGCCACCCGCACCACGATTTCTACGGATGGCCGCCGATTCAGGCCCGGACGTTGCGCGGCGGCGGCTCGCGCCGCGTCACCAGCGCTTCGCCGTCGGCCAGGCTGCAGTCCAGCAGGTGCTGGCGCGCTGCGGCCACCTGGTCCGACATCAGGTAGCGGTAATTGCCCGCGTCCGGCAGTTCCAGCGTGATGGAAACCTGTTCCAGCCGCTCGTCGGCCGCGATGGCGCGCAGGCGCTCCTGGCGTTCGCTCTTGTCTTCCGTGTGGCGGGCGCGGGGCGCGGCGCCTTCGAAGTAGCGGATCAGGGCCGCCTCCACCACGTCCATGCGGTCGCGGCGCAGCAGGTCGGCCGCTTCGTCCGACTGGTAGGCGGGCCAGGTGACCGGGTCGCCCAGCTCGCTATGCGCGGTGACCCGCATCTGCTGCACCAGCAGCAGGGTGTCCTGGTGTTCGCTGTGCTGCTGGTGCAGCTTCTGCAGTTCCGTCAGGCGGCCGCGCGACAGGCGGGCGGCCGGGTCCAGGGTCTGGCCCACATAGATCACCTTGCCGGGAATCTTGAGCCCGTTCTCATAATGCTGCAACACGTCGTGCACCGACAGCGCCTCCACCATGCCGCCCCAGTTGAGGGTGATGAAGTTCTCCGTCATGGTGACGGTGGGCTTTTTGACGGTGGCCGCGAACGGCACCTTGAGCTCGATGGTGATGGCTTCGCGCAGCTCGTCGGCGCCCACCAGCAGCGGCAGGGTCAGCTTGAGCGAGAAAAAGCCCCACTGGGTCTGGCGGGCCGTGTCGAAGCGGATACGGGGACGGGTGACGACGAAATAGATGTGGCGGTTGGCTGCGGCCGCTTCCAGCTCAAACTGCATGCGGCGCAGATAGCGGCCGACGGGATCGCGGATATCCGGCACTTGCGGGAAGCCGGCGATCAGGTCGTACCAGTGGTATTTGGCATTGTCGATCTCCACTTCCCACTGCTGGGGAACGGGGATGGGCTCGGGCAAGTGCAGGGCCAGAGCGGCAAAGGGTACTGCAGTTGGCTGCGGGGTTTGGGCAGCCAGCTCAGAAACTTCCATAGGGTGCTCCTGCTGGGAATAAATGAGAACATGGTGTGACTGTCTCTCTTTTCCACGAGCAAGGCAACAAGTTTTTCCGTCGGGAAATAAGTAATACTACGCAGTCAGGGCCTGATTATTGCGTAGCAACTCTCGTATCACAATCAAAATAGTGACATTTAGTGAGATTTATCAAATGGTAACGGTCCCAAACGGTGGTCTATACAACAGTTACCGTTAGCAATTTCTTTGATGAAATATCAGGCAGCCATTTCCTTGCCGGACACTAAAGACTGTTGCAGCAGCGCGAGCAAATCCTCTGGAGAATCAAGGAGATAGTCCGCTTGCCAGCCTTGCGGCTCGACCATGCCGCAGTAGCCCCAGCCGCAGGCGATGGTGCGCATGGCGGCCGCCTTGCCGGCCTGGATGTCGCGCAGGTCGTCGCCCACATACCAGCACTGCTCGGGCGCCAGGCCCAGGCGCGCGGCCGCTTCCAGCAGCGGGGCGGGGTGGGGCTTGGCATGGGGCGTCGTGTCGCCGGAAATGATACAGCCGGCGCCCTGCAGGCCGATCAGCGGCACCAGCGGATCGGTAAAGCGCTTGGGCTTGTTGGTGACGATGCCCCAGGCTACGCCCGCCTGCTCGATGCCGGCCAGCAGCTCTGCCACGCCGGGGAACAGCGTGCTGTGCACGGCCATGGCCGCCTGGTAGTTGTCGAAGAAGCCGTCGCGCAGGGCGACAAAGCCTTCATCCTCAGGCTTCAGGCCGAAGGCGGCGCCGATCATGCCGCGCGCGCCGGCGGAGGCGGTGGGACGCAGGATTTCATACGCCGTCGGCGCCAGGCCGCGCGCCGTGCGCAGCAGGTTGACGGCGGCCGCCAGATCGGGAGCGGTGTCGGCCAGGGTGCCGTCGAGGTCGAACAGGATCGCGCGCGGCGCGGTGGGAAGGGATGCCATGGCGTTTCTTTATGCGGGACGGGTGGTGGCCACCAGGTAGTTCACGCTGGTGTCGTCGTTCAGGGAATAGATCTTGGTCAGCGGGTTGTAGCCCATGCCCTTCAAGCCATTCACTTCCAGTCCGGCCTGGCGGATAAACTGCGACAGCTCGGCGGGCGTGATGAACTTCTCGTAGTCGTGGGTGCCCTTGGGCAGCATGCGCAGGATGTACTCGGCGCCGATCACGGCAAACAGATAGGACTTGGGATTGCGGTTCAGGGTGGAGAAGAACACCTGGCCGCCCGGCTTCACCAGGGTGGCGGCGGCGCGCACGATGGACAGGGGATCGGGCACGTGCTCCAGCATCTCCATGCAGGTGACGACGTCGTACTGGCCCGCTTCCTGTTCCGCCATTTCCTCGGCGGCGATCAGCTTGTAGCGCACGGCCACGCCCGATTCCAGCGAGTGCAGGTCGGCCACTTTCAGCGCCTTTTCCGACAGGTCGATGCCCGTCACCGTGGCGCCCTTGCGCGCCATCGACTCGGACAGGATGCCGCCGCCGCAGCCGATGTCGATCACCTTCTTGCCCGCCAGCGGGGCGCGCGCGTTGATCCATTCCAGGCGCAGGGGATTGATTTCGTGCAGGGGGCGGAATTCGGACGTGGGGTCCCACCAGCGATGGGCCAGTTCACTGAATTTTTGTAACTCTAAAGGATCGGCGTTCATGGAGTGAAAGGTAATAAGGTATTTCGCTATTCTAAAGCACGGGGCATAAAAAAACCCCGCCGAGGCGGGGTTTTGAGTACAGCGGTGGCGGCAATTACTTGCTGGTGCCAACCACTTCGATTTCTACGCGACGGTTCTTGGCGCGGCCTTCGGCGGTCTTGTTGTCCGCGACTGGCTGCTTCTCGCCCTTGCCTTCGGTGTAGACGCGGTTCGCTTCCACACCTTTGGAGATGATGTAGGCCTTGACGGCTTCAGCGCGGCGTACCGACAGCTTCTGGTTGTAGGCGTCGGTGCCCACGGAGTCGGTGTGGCCAACGGCGATGATCACTTCCAGGTTGATCGAACCCAGCTTCGAGGTCAGGTCGTCCAGCTTGGCTTTGCCTTCTGGCTTCAGCACGGCCTTGTCGAAGTCGAAGAAGGCGTCAGCGGCGAAGCTCACTTTTTGCGCGGTCACGACTGGCTTCGGTGCAGGCGCCGGAGCCGGTGCTGGAGCCGGTGCGGGAGCGGCTGGCGGTGGTGGCGGAGGTGCTACGCACTTGCCGTTTTCCAGCTTTTCTGGCTCAACGCAGATAGGCAGATCGCAACCTGGCACGGCATCAGCCGGGGTCCAGTAGCCGGTGCGCCAGCACAGGCCGAACGGGTCACGGGCGATGACGCCGCGTGCGTCCTGCACGTAGGCGCTCTTTGGCGTGGCGGCCTTGATGTCCTGGGTCACAGGAGCATAGGGTGGGGCGGACGGGGCTTGTGCAAATGCCGAGCCGGCAAACACTGCCGACGCTGCCAGGATCGAAATCAGTTTATTCATATTTTTTATCCTTTCGGGGGTGATATCCGCAGTAGAACTGCGCGCCGTACTAATACGTGGGCCGAATTCTACCACGTAGGCGGCGCGCACTCGTCTCCCACTTACGAAACAAGCAATGATACCTTCTCGGCCATTTTGCCACAGGGGCCCTGCGGCGGGGCGCAATGGTCTGGCGCGGATCGTTCAGCTTTTGAGTGAAATGTTGTTTTATTGCAACACAAGCGGCAATATTAATTGATTAGTATGTCGTGCGCGTGACAGCGGTGCGGGAGGCGGGCTTGCCTGACGGCCAGGAAAACCCCTTGTTGCTCTGCGCGCATGCTAAAATCGAACGCTTGTCTTAGTTTAACCATCGTTAAAGTTCAGCCGACCCGCCAATGGATCAATTCGCCAAAGAAACAATCCCGATTTCCCTCGAAGAAGAGATGCGCAAGAGCTACCTCGATTACGCCATGAGCGTGATCGTGGGCCGCGCCTTGCCGGACGTGCGCGACGGCCTGAAGCCGGTACACCGCCGCGTCCTGTACGCCATGCACGAGATGAACAACGTGTGGAACCGGCCTTACGTCAAGTGCGCCCGCGTGGTCGGCGAGACGATGGGTAAGTACCACCCGCACGGCGACGCGTCGATCTACGACACCCTGGTGCGCATGGCGCAGGACTTCTCCCTGCGCTACATGCTGGTCGACGGCCAGGGCAACTTCGGTTCGGTGGACGGCGATGGCGCGGCGGCGATGCGTTACACGGAGTGCCGCCTGGACAAGATCGCCAGCGAACTGCTGGCCGATATCGAAAAAGACACGGTCGATTTCCAGCCCAACTACGACGGCAAGGAAAAAGAGCCGACGGTGCTGCCGACCCGCGTGCCCAACCTGCTGATCAACGGTTCGGCCGGTATCGCGGTGGGCATGGCCACCAACATCCCGCCGCACAATCTGCATGAAGTGATTGCCGGCGCGCTGCACGTGCTGGCCAATCCCGACTGCTCGATCGACGAGCTGATCGAGCTGATCCCGGCGCCGGACTTCCCCACCGGCGGCATCATCTACGGCGTGTCCGGCGTGCGCGACGGCTATCGCACGGGCCGCGGCCGCGTCGTCATGCGCGCCAAGACGCACTACGAGGAATACGGCAAGGATGGCGGCCGCACCGCCATCATCGTCGACGAGCTGCCCTACCAGGTCAATAAAAAGTCCCTGCTCGAGCGCATCGCCGAGAACGTGCGCGACAAGAAGCTGGAAGGCATTTCCGATATCCGCGACGAATCCGACAAGTCGGGCATGCGCGTGGTGATCGAGCTGAAGCGGGGCGAAGTGCCGGAAGTGGTGCTGAACAACCTGTACAAGCAGACCCAGTTGCAGGACACCTTCGGCATGAACATGGTGGCCCTGGTCGACGGCCAGCCACGCCTGCTGAACCTGAAGGACATGCTGGTGCAGTTCCTGTCACACCGCCGCGAAGTGGTCACCCGCCGCACCGTGTTCGAGCTGCGCAAGGCGCGCGAGCGCGGCCACGTGCTGGAAGGCCTGGCCGTGGCGCTGGCCAACATCGACGACTTCATCGCCATCATCAAGGCCGCGCCGACGCCGCCGGTGGCGAAGGCGGAACTGATGAACCGCGCCTGGGATTCGTCCCTGGTGCGCGAAATGCTGGCCCGCACGGGCGAGGGCGAGCACCCCGCCAGCGTGGACGCCTTCCGTCCCGAGCACCTGCCGAAGCACTATGGCATGCAGGCCGACGGCCTGTACAAGCTGTCCGACGACCAGGCGCAGGAAATCCTGCAAATGCGTCTGCAGCGCCTGACCGGCCTGGAACAGGACAAGATCGTCAACGAGTACAAGGACGTGATGGCCGAAATTGCCGACCTGCTGGACATCCTGGCCAAGCCGTCGCGCGTGACCACCATCATCACCGACGAAATGACCTCGGTGAAGAACGAGTATGCCGACGCCAACAAGGACCCGCGCCGCTCGGTCATCGAGCACAACGCCAGCGACCTGAATACGGAAGACCTGATCACGCCGCAGGACATGGTGGTGACCCTGTCGCACAGCGGCTATATGAAGGCGCAGCCGATCAGCGAATACCGTGCGCAGAAGCGCGGCGGCCGCGGCAAGCAGGCCATGGCGACCAAAGAGGAAGACTGGATCGACCAGCTGTTCATCGCCAACACGCACGACTACATCCTGTGCTTCTCCGACCGCGGCCGCATGTACTGGCTCAAGGTGTGGGAAGTGCCGCAGGGCTCGCGCAATTCGCGCGGCAAGCCTATCGTCAACATGTTCCCGCTGGCGGACAACGAGAAGATCACCGTTATCCTGCCGCTGTCGGGCGATAACAGCAGCTTCCCCGAAGACCACTACGTCTTCATGTCCACCAGCCTGGGCACCGTGAAGAAGACGCCGCTGAAGGACTTCAGCAATCCACGCAAGGCCGGCATCATTGCCGTCGACCTGGACGAGGGCGACTTCCTGATCGGCGCCGCGCTGACCGACGGCGAGCACGACGTGATGCTGTTCTCCGACGCCGGCAAGGCGGTGCGCTTCGACGAGAACGACGTGCGTCCGATGGGCCGCAACGCGCGCGGCGTGCGCGGCATGAACCTGGAAGACGGCCAGCGCGTGATCGCGCTGCTGGTGGCGGAAAACGAGCAGCAGTCGGTGCTGACGGCGACCGAGAACGGCTTCGGCAAGCGTACCCCGATCACCGAGTACACCCGCCATGGCCGCGGCACCAAGGGCATGATCGCTATCCAGACCTCCGAGCGTAACGGCAAGGTGGTGGCGGCGACCCTGGTCGACTCCTCCGACGAGATCATGCTGATCACGACGGGCGGTGTGCTGATCCGCACCCGCGTGTCCGAAATCCGCGAGATGGGCCGCGCGACCCAGGGCGTGACCCTGATCGCGGTGGAAGACGGCACCAAGCTGTCCGGCCTGCAGCGCGTGGTGGAAACGGACATCGACGAAGTCGAGCTGGAACCGGGTCCGGATTCTGCCAAGCCAGACGAAGCTCAGCCCGAGTAAGTCATCGCAGTGATGCCCCGCGGTCGCGGGGCGAGCGGGGTCAGGTTTATTGCGCGAATGGTGCGACAATAAGACTGGCCCCGTTTTTATTTTGACCGATAGTTCTCACGACAAGGACCGAAAGTGACTCACATCTACAACTTCTCCGCCGGCCCCGCAGTGCTGCCGAAGGAGGTGCTGGAACAGGCGGCTGCCGAAATGCTGGACTGGCATGGCAGCGGCATGTCCGTGATGGAGATGAGCCACCGCGGCCCGGAGTTTATTTCGATTTACAAGGCGGCCGAGCGCGATCTGCGCGAGCTGCTGGCAGTACCGGACAATTACAAGATCTTGTTCATGCAGGGCGGCGGTCTGTCGCAGAACGCCCTGATTCCGCTGAACCTGCTCGGCCACAAGCCGCAGCCAGCGACCATCGATTTCATCCACACCGGTTCGTGGTCTGGCAAATCCATCAAGGAGGCGGCGCGCTATGCGACCGTCAATGTCGCGGCGTCGTCGCAGGCGGCCGGCTTTAACGCCGTGCCGCCGGAGGCGGAGTGGAAGCTCACGCCGGATGCGGCCTATCTGCATATGTGCACCAACGAGACCATCGACGGCGTCGAATTCGATTTCGACAGCGGCGTGCCGCATGCGGCCGCAGGCCGCTTATTGGTGGCGGATATGTCCTCGCACATCCTGTCGCGTCCCGTGGACGTGTCCAAGTACGGCGTCATCTTCGCCGGTGCGCAGAAGAACATCGGCCCGGCTGGCGTCACCATCGTCATCGTGCGCGAAGATTTGCTGGGCAAGGCGCTGCCGGCCTGCCCGTCGGCCTTCGACTTCAAGCTGGTGGCCGACAACGAGTCCATGTACAACACGCCGCCTACCTACGGCATCTACATCGCCGGCCTGGTGTTCCAGTGGCTGAAGAAGCAGGGCGGCGTGGCCGAGATGGAGCGCCGCGCCAAGGCCAAGGCCCGGTTGCTGTATGCTGCACTGGATGCCGACGATTTCTATACCAACCGCGTTGCGCCAGCCAACCGCTCGCGCATGAACGTGCCCTTCTACCTGAAGGACGAAAGCAAGAACGAAGCATTCCTGGCCGGCGCGAAGGCGCGCGGGCTGCTGCAACTGAAGGGCCACAAGTCCGTCGGCGGTATGCGCGCATCGATCTATAACGCGATGCCTATCGAGGGCGTGCAAGCGCTCGTAGACTACCTGAACGAATTTGCCGGCCGACGCGGCTGATAAACCCATGAACGATAAACTCAAACCCTTGCGCGAAAAGATCGACTCGATCGACGCGCAAATCCTCGACCTGCTGAACCAGCGCGCCAAGGTCGCGCAGGAGGTAGGGCACGTTAAAGCGGAAACGGGCGCGCCCGTGTTCCGTCCCGAGCGCGAAGCGCAGATCCTGCGCGGCGTGGCCGAACGCAATCCTGGCCCGATGGGCAATGCCGAGCTGCAGACCATCTGGCGCGAGATCATGTCCGCCTGCCGCTCGCTGGAAAAGCGCGTCACCGTGGCATTTCTTGGTCCTGCAGGCACCTACAGCGAGCAGGCCGTGTACGAGCAGTTCGGCACCGCCGTCGATGTGCTGCCTTGCTCGTCGATTGACGAAGTGTTCCGCGCCACGGAAGCTGGTACGTCGGACTTCGGCGTGGTGCCGGTCGAGAATTCCACCGAAGGCGCCATCGGCCGCACGCTGGACCTGCTGCTGCATACGCCGCTCACCATCAGCGGCGAGGTGGCCATCGCCGTGCGTCACAGCCTGCTGACGGCCACCGGCAATATGGACGGCGTCACCGCCATCTGCGCCCATGCGCAGGCGCTGGCCCAGTGCCAGATCTGGCTGAACAATAACTACCCGGACATCGAGCGCCGCGCCGTTTCCTCCAATGCGGAAGCAGCCATCATGGCGCGCGACGACCACACCATCGCCGCCATCGCGGGCGAGCGCGCGGGCGTGCGCTATGGCCTGGGCACGATCAAGGCCAATATCCAGGACGATCCGCACAACCGCACGCGCTTCGCCGTGATCGGCCAGCTGCAGGCGGGGCCTTCGGGCAAGGACCGCACCTCGCTGGCGCTGGCCGCGCCGCACAAGGCGGGCGCCATGTATCGCCTGCTGGGATCCCTGGCGCAGTACAACGTGTCGATGACGCGCTTCGAGTCGCGCCCGGCGCGCACGGGCACCTGGGAATACTATTTTTACGTCGACGTCGAAGGCCATATCGCCAACGAGAACGTGGCCAAGGCGCTGGCCGATTTGCAGAGCAATGCAGCCTTCTTCAAGATGCTCGGGTCTTATCCCGTCAGCCTGAACTGACTTACTTTTTACGAGAATATCCATGTCAAAGAATTTTGGTCCTGAATACGTCCGTGCCATCGCCCCTTACCAGGCGGGTAAGCCCATCGCGGAAGTCGCGCGTGAATTCGGCCTCGATGAGGCGGCCATCGTCAAGCTAGCGTCGAACGAGAATCCGTTTGGCGTGCCGGAATCGGCCAAGCAGGCCATGGTGGCTGCCGCCGCTGAACTGGGCCGCTACCCGGACGCCAACGGCTTCGACCTGAAGGGCGCGCTGTCCAAGCGCTACGACGTGCCTGCGGACTGGCTCACGCTGGGCAACGGCAGCAACGACATCCTGGAAATCGCCGCCCACGCCTTCGTGGAGCGCGGCCAGTCTGTCGTGTATTCGCAGTATTCCTTCGCCGTGTACGCGCTGGCGACGCAGGGCGTGGGCGGCCGCCACATTGTGGTGCCAGCCAAGGAATACGGCCATGATCTGCCGGCCATGCTGGCGGCGATCGAGGCGGATACGCGCCTGGTCTTCATCGCCAATCCGAATAACCCGACCGGCACCTTCATCAAAGCGGCCGAGATGGAAGCCTTCCTGTCCAAGGTGCCCGCGCATGTCGTGGTGGTGCTGGACGAGGCTTACAACGAATTCCTGTCCGAGGAAAACCAGTTTGAATCGGCGGAGTGGGTGAAGAAGTATCCCAACCTGCTGGTGTCGCGCACCTTCTCCAAGGCCTATGGCCTGGCCGGTCTGCGCGTCGGTTTCTCGATCTCCCAGCCTGCGTTGACGGATCTGATGAACCGTATCCGCCAGCCGTTTAACGTCAACTCGATGGCGCAGGCGGCGGCCATTGCGGCGCTGAACGACAAGGAATTCCTGCAGCGTAGCGCGGCCAACAACGCCGCCGGCTACCAGCAGTTCGTGGAAGCGTTCGAGAAGATGGGCCTGGAATATGTGCCTTCCTACGGCAACTTCGTGCTGGTCAAGGTGGGCGACGATGCCGGCGCCGGTGCGCGCGTGAATCTGTCGCTGCTGAAGCAGGGCGTGATTGTGCGCCCGGTCGGCAATTACGGCTTGCCGCAATGGCTGCGCATTTCCATCGGCCTGCCGCAGGAAAACGCGGTGCTGATCGCGGCCCTGACCAAGGCGCTGGCCGAGTGATGGACAAGATTGTCATCTTCGGCGTTGGCCTGATCGGCGGCTCGTTTGCGCGGGCGCTGAAAAAGGCGGGCGCAGTGCGCTCGGTGGTCGGCATGGACCGGTCCCCCGAGTCGCTGGCGCGCGCGCGGGAGATTGGCATCATTGACCTGATCGGCGATGCTGGCGCAGGCCTGGCTGAGGCGCTGCGAGATGCCGATATGGTGCTGCTGGCCGCGCCGGTGGCGCAGACGGAACGCATCCTGGCCGCTATCGCGCCTCATCTGCAAGCTGGCACTGTGGTGACTGACGCGGGCAGCACCAAGTCCGACGTGGTGGCCGCCGCGCGCCGCGCGCTGGGCGACAAGATCGCCCAGTTCGTGCCGGGCCACCCCATCGCCGGACGCGAAACGAATGGCCCTGACGCGGCCATCGATCATCTCTACGTCGGCAAGAAGACCGTATTGACGGCGCTGCCGGAAAACTCCGCCGCAGACGTGGAAGTCGTGGCCGCCGCCTGGCGTGCCTGCGGCGCCATCATCCACCGTCTGACGCCGGAAGAGCATGACAAGGTGTTTGCCGCCGTCAGCCATCTGCCACACCTGTTGGCCTATGCGCTGGTGGACGACATCGCCAACAAGCCGCATGCTGATCTGCTGTTCCAGTATGCGGCCAGCGGCTTCCGCGATTTCACGAGGATCGCGGGCTCGTCGCCGGAAATGTGGCGCGACATCAGCCTCGCCAATCAAACCGCGCTCCTCGCCGAGCTGGATTCGTATATGGTGCAGCTGACGAAGCTGCGCGCGAGCCTGGCCGCCGCCGACGGCGCGGCGCTGGAAGGCGTCTACGGCAATGCCCAGCGTGCCCGTCACCAATGGATTAAAGCGATCGAGGTGGCTGAAGCGCCGCCTTCACAAGACAAGGCTGACTAAAATGACGCAGCAAACCACTCACGAATTCCTCGACCTCGCGCCCGTCGCGCGCGTGCAGGGCGCCGTGCGCCTGCCGGGGTCCAAGAGCATCTCCAACCGCATCCTGCTGCTGGCCGCGCTGGCGCAGGGCGAAACGGCCATTGTCGACCTGCTGGCCTCCGACGACACTGCCGTCATGCTGGCCGCCCTGCGCGCGCTGGGCGTGCAATGGCGCGAAGAGAAGACGGATACCGGCACCATCCACCACGTCACCGGCGTGGCGGGAGAGTTTCCCAACAAATCGGCCGACCTTTTCATGGGCAACGCGGGCACGGCGATCCGTCCGCTGACGGCGGCATTGGCCGTAATCGGCGGCGACTATACCCTGCACGGCGTGCCGCGCATGCATGAGCGTCCCATCGGCGACCTGGTGGACGCGCTGAACGCGGCCGGCACCAATGTCGAATACACGGGCAACCAGGGTTTCCCTCCGCTGCACATCAAGCAGGGCAAGATCCACAGCCAGCGCCTGTCCGTGCGCGGCGACGTGTCGAGCCAGTTCCTGACGGCGCTATTGATGGTGTCGCCGCTGATGGCGCGCGAGCACGCCATCACCATCGAGGTGGTGGGCGAGCTGATTTCCAAGCCGTATATCGAGATCACGCTGAACCTGATCCGCCGCTTCGGCGTCAAGGTCGAGCAGAGCGGCTGGGAATCCTTCACCATCGTGGCGGGGCAGGTCTACCAGTCGCCGGGCACGATCCACGTCGAGGGCGACGCTTCCTCGGCCTCCTACTTCCTGGCGGCCGGCGCGATCGGCGGCGGCCCCGTGCGGGTGGAAGGCGTGGGCAAGAACTCCATCCAGGGCGACGTGCGCTTCGCCGCCGCGCTGGAGCAGATGGGCGCCACCATCACCATGGGCGACAACTGGATCGAAGCCCGCTCCAACGGCGTGCTGAAAGCCATCGACGCCGACTTCAACCACATTCCCGACGCGGCCATGACCATCGCCGTGGCCGCCCTGTACGCGGACGGTCCCAGCACCCTGCGCAACATCGCCAGCTGGCGCGTGAAGGAAACGGACCGCATCGCCGCCATGGCCACCGAGCTGCGCAAGGTGGGCGCCGTGGTGGAGGAGGGCGCCGACTACCTCAAGGTGACGCCACCCGCCGCCATAGCAGCTGCTACCATCGACACCTACGATGACCACCGCATGGCCATGTGCTTCTCGCTCGCTTCGCTGGACGGCGCGGCACGCAAGGGCGCCGTCATGCGCATCAACGATCCCAAGTGCGTGGGCAAGACTTTCCCCGAATACTTCACCGTGTTCGGCGCCATCGCGCAAAAGTAATTCAAGCAACATTAAAGTATCGACTACATGCCAACATCGAATATCCCCGTTATCGCCATCGACGGCCCCACCGCCTCCGGCAAGGGCACCGTCGCCCACAAAGTCGCCGAACAGCTCGGCTTCCACGTTCTCGATTCCGGGGCGCTGTACCGCCTGACGGCGCTGTCCGCCCTGCGCCGGGGTACCGACCTGAACGACGAACACGCCCTGGCCAAGGTGGCCGAGCACTTGCAATGCAGCTTCCAGGCCGGACATATCCTGCTGTCGCAGGAAAACGTCAGCGACGCCATCCGTGCCGAAGAGGTCGGCAATACGGCGTCGAAGATCGCCGCCTTGCCCGCCGTGCGCCACGCGCTGACGGGCCTGCAGCTGAGCTTCCGCAAGGCCCCGGGCCTGGTGGCGGACGGCCGCGACATGGGTTCCGTCATCTTCCCCCACGCCGCGCTCAAGGTGTTTTTGACGGCCAGCGTGGCGGCCCGTGCCGAGCGCCGGTATAAGCAATTGATTGACAAAGGATTTTCTGCTAATATGGAAGACCTACTGATGGATTTGCAGGCACGCGACGACCGGGATACGAACCGGGCCATCGCGCCGCTGGTCCCCGCAGAGGGGGCGCATGTGCTCGATACCTCCGCCATGGATGCTGATGCAGCCGTGGCGCAAGTGCTTGAGTGGTATGCCGCCCTGAAGTAAGTTTTAACTTTATCAACCTAACCCAGTTGAAGCCGCATCCTGCGGGCCTTACTGGCTAACCTGGAAGTACTATGTCTAATATGGAAAGTTTTGCAGCCCTCTTCGAAGAATCCCTGTCGCGTCAAGACATGCGCTCGGGCGAAGTGATCTCGGCTGAAGTCGTACGTCTGGATCACAACTTCGTGATCGTCAACGCCGGCCTGAAATCGGAAGCATTCATCCCTGTTGAAGAATTCAAGAATGACCAAGGCGAACTGGAAGTCAAAGTAGGCGACTTCGTTTCCGTGGCCATCGAATCGCTGGAAAATGGTTTCGGCGATACCATCCTGTCGCGCGACAAAGCCAAGCGTCTGG
>Ga0213872_10000505_pt1 | contig 30857 bp, 29 predicted proteins | sample VelepicomBERX_R2_FD_160071 | JGI IMG/M metagenome (GOLD analysis project Ga0213872, IMG submission 160071) | Rhizosphere microbial communities from Vellozia epidendroides in rupestrian grasslands, the National Park of Serra do Cipo, Brazil - RX_R2 | ecosystem: Host-associated > Plants > Roots >...
GCGGAGGTGGACGCCTCGGCTTCGATCGGCCCTCTCGCCAGCGTGGGTGCACATGCGCGGATCGGTGCCAACACGGTCTTGGAAGCCGGTTGCCGTATCGGCGACGGTGTGAACATCGGCGGCGACTGCCGCTTCTACCCCAATGTGGTGGTCTACCATGGATGTACGATTGGTGATCGCGTCGTCGTGCATGGCGGAGCCGTGATCGGTTCGGACGGCTTCGGCAATGCCTGGACCGGGTCGGAATGGTTCAAAATCCCGCAGCTTGGTAGCGTGCGCATCGGCAACGACGTGGAAATTGGCGCTTCGACGACGATAGATCGCGGCGCCCTGGGCGACACGGTGCTGGAAGACGGCGTACGGCTGGATAACCAGATTCAGATCGCCCACAACGTGCATGTGGGCCGCAATACGGCAATGGCCGCCTGCGTTGGCGTGGCCGGCAGTGCCCGTATCGGTGCCAACTGCATGCTGGGCGGTAGCGCGATGATCCTGGGCCACGTAGAGATCGCTGACCGCGTCAATGTGATGGCGGCGACCTACGTCGGCAAGTCCATCAAGAAGGCCGGGACTTATGTGGGCCAGTACCCGGTGCAGAGCTATGACGACTGGCTGGCCAACGCATCGCATTTGCGCCGGTTGGACGGCCTGGCAACTCGCCTGAAAGATTTGGAACGTAGAGTCGGCAAGACCGATGAGAATAAGTGAGACATCATGACCCAAGTACTTGAAGCGCTGGATATCCAGGGCATCCTGGAATACCTGCCGCACCGCTACCCATTCCTGCTGATCGATCGCATCACCGAACTGGTGCCGGGCGAGCGCGTGACCGCCATCAAGAACGTCACGTTCAACGAGCCTTTTTTTACTGGTCACTTCCCGCGCTATCCCGTCATGCCGGGTGTGCTGATCATCGAGGCGATGGCGCAGGCTGCTGGCGTGCTCAGCTTCAAGACGGTGGGCGAGAAGCCGACTGATGGCAAGCTCTATATGTTCGCTGGTATCGACAACGCGCGCTTCAAGGCGCAGGTGACGCCGGGCGACCAGATGATTATCGAGATGACGCTCGAGCGCCGCATGCGCAACATCTGGAAATACGCAGGCGTCGCCCGCGTGAACGGCAACGTGGTGGCCGAAGCCAATCTGCTCTGCGCAAACGTCGAGATTTGATCGAACACCGCTCCAGCCGATGGCGGGAGCGAAGTTGAATAGGCAGCACTGTCAGGCGTTGCTGGCAGCGTGCCAGATAAGAACAAGCATCCCGGTTGGCCTTGGCGCATGGCACGCGCGGGCACGGGTGGGGAAAGGCAAGCATGGCCCTAATTCATCCCAGCGCAGTTGTGCATCCCGGCGCTGAGCTGGCGGCCGATGTCGAGATCGGCCCGTTCTGCGTGGTAGGCGAGCACGTTCGTATCGGCGCCGGTACGCGTGTCGGCCCGCATTGCGTGGTCGAAGGCCACACGACGATAGGCGAGCGCAACGTCTTCCACGGTTCCAGCCACATCGGCTGCGCGCCGCAAGACAAGAAGTACAAGAACGACCCGACGCGCGTCACCATCGGCAACGACAACAATATCTTCCAGTTCGTCACCGTTTCCACCGGCACGATCCAGGACGAAGGCCTGACGGCGCTGGGCGACGACAACTGGATCATGGCCTACTGCCATGTCGCGCACGACTGCATGATCGGCAGCCACACGATTTTCGCCAACAACGCGAGTCTGGCCGGCCACGTGTATATCGAAGACTGGGTGTTCCTGGGCGGCTTCACCACCGTACACCAGTTTTGCCGCGTGGGCGTGCACGCCATGACTTCGTTCACGGCCGCGGTGACGCAGGACGTACCGCCCTACGTGACGGCTGCCGGCAACCGCGCAGCGCCCGCCGGCATCAATAGCGAGGGCCTGCGCCGCCGCGGCTTCACCGCCGAACAGATTACCGAAATCAAGCGCGCCTACAAGACGCTCTACCGCCAGGGACTGTCGTTTGACGAGGCAAGCGCCCAGATTGCCGCGCGCGCCATCGAGCGTCCGGAACTGAAGGCTTTCGTAGACTTCTTCGCGCTCGCCAAACGGGGCCTGATCCGCTGATGCCGGCACTGTTTCAAGGCAATGGCGGCCCACGCATCGCCATCGTTGCGGGCGAGGCGTCGGGCGATCTGCTGGGTGCCAGCCTAATCGAAGCCGTGCGCGCACGCATCCCCAATGCCCAGTTCGCCGGTGTCGCCGGGCCGCGCATGCAGTCCGCCGGCGCCACCACGCTGTTCCCCATGGAGCGGCTGGCCGTGCGTGGCTATATTGAGGTGCTGAAGCATCTGCGCGAGCTACTCAAGATACGCGCGACCGTGCGCGATGCCTGTCTGGCCGAAAAGCCCGATCTGTTCATCGGCATCGACTCGCCTGATTTCAATCTGGGCCTGGAGCGCCGTCTGAAGCGGGCCGGCATCCCCACGGTGCATTTCGTCAGCCCGTCCATTTGGGCCTGGCGTGGCGAACGTGTGCACAAGATCAAGGCTGCCACGAACGAGGTACTGTGCCTGTTCCCGTTCGAGAAGCCGCTGTACGATGCCGTTGGCGCCAAGGCGACCTATGTGGGCCATCCGCTGGCGGACGCCATGCCCGTCGAGGTCAGCCGTGCGGCCGTACGCGAGACGATCGGTGTGCCGCCGGATCAGCTCGTCTTCGCCATGCTGCCCGGCAGCCGCGTGAGCGAGATCGAATACCACGTCGAGCTCTACATCGAAACGGCGCGGCTGCTGCATGCACGCTATCCCAATGCGCTGTTCCTCGTGCCCCTGGTCACCCGCGAGACGCGCGACCAGTTCGATACGGCGCGCTACAAGCTGAATGCGACGGAACTGCCCATCCGCTTGATGTTCGGCCACGCACAGGAAGCCATGCAGGCGGCCGACGCGGTACTGGTAGCATCCGGCACGGCGACGTTGGAGGCCATGCTGGCCAAGCGCCCCATGGTGATCACCTACCGCATTTCCGACTCGACCTACCGCATGGTCAAGAAGAAGATGCAACTGCCCTATGTAGGCTTGCCCAATGTGTTGGCTGGTCGCTTCCTCGTGCCCGAGCTGCTGCAGCACGAGGCCACACCGGAAAACCTGGCACAAGCCCTGTCGAACTATATCCAGTGCAAGGGCTTGGCTGAGGATATCGGCCAGTGCTTTGCCGACATGCACCTGTCCCTGCGCCAGGGTGCCAGTGAGCGGGCGGCGGACGCCGTCGTCGCCTATCTGGGCCGGGGCCGCTGATGCATATCGTCTGCGGCGTGGACGAGGCGGGCAGAGGGCCGCTCGCTGGTTCCGTCTACGCTGCCGCTGTCGTTCTGGGGCCGGACCATGGCATCGTCGGTCTGGCAGATTCCAAGGCGTTGACGGCAAGCAAGCGCGAAGCGCTGTCGGCGGCGATCAAGGTGCACGCGCAGGCTTGGTTCATCGCTAGCGCCAGTGTGGCGGAGATTGACCAGCACAACATCCTCAAAGCGACCATGCTGGCCATGCGCCGCGCCGTGGAGGGGCTGGGCGTAGTGCCGACCGAGGCGCTGATCGACGGCAACCGCTGCCCGCCCGGCCTAGCCTGCGCCGCTCGTGCCATTGTGAAGGGCGATGCGAAGGTGGCGGAAATTTCCGCCGCCTCCATTCTGGCCAAGGTCGCACGCGACGAGGAATTGCTGAAGCTTGATGCTGTCTATCCGGGCTACGGCTTTGCCGAGCACAAGGGCTACGGCACGCCGGCCCACGTGGAAGCGCTCAAGCGCCTCGGCCCCTGCGTTGTGCATCGCAGCAGCTTCGAGCCGGTCAAATCCATGCTGGCGGCGCGGCAACAGTCGCTCTGGTAGTAAAAATGCGGCAATGGCGGCAGAAATGGCGCCAATATTCGTAGTCAATACGCCATACCATTTGTCATTTGGTCGTTTCCCAAACTAATATCCAAGCGTTGTGCGAGCTGGAAGCTGGCGCGCCGACCATTCGAGCCGAAAAGGACGTCTATCGATGTTTGTAGTAATCGGTTACATCATGATGTGCGCCTGTATTTTCGGCGCCTATGCCGCGCACGGCGGGGAGCTGGGCGTTCTCTGGCAGCCGGCCGAATTCTCGATCATCTTCGGCGGCGCCTCCGGCGCCATGATTGTTGCCTTCGGTGGCATACCGCTCAAGTCGACGCTGCGTTCGGTGCCGAAGGTTTTCAAGGGCAATCCTTATGGCAAGGCCTTCTATTTGGACTTGTTCGCCCTGCTGTATGAAATTCTCTCCAAGGTGCGCAAGGAGGGCCTGATGTCGATCGAAGGCGATGTCGAGACGCCCGATGCCAGCCCCCTGTTTTCCAAGTATCCGCAGATCGCCCGCGACCATCATGTCATCGAGTTCCTGTGTGACTACCTGCGCCTGATGGTGGGCGGCAATCTCAACGCCTTCGAGATCGAAAACCTGATGGACGTGGAAATCGATACCCATCACCACGAGTCGGAGGTCCCCTCTGGCGTCATTGCCACCATGGCCGATTCGCTACCGGCCTTCGGTATCGTGGCTGCCGTGATGGGCGTTGTGCACACCATGGGCTCGCTCAACCTACCGCCGACCGAGCTGGGCAAGCTGATCGGTGCGGCACTGGTTGGTACTTTCCTGGGTATTCTGCTGGGCTACGGCTTTGTCGGCCCGCTCGCGCGTATTCTTGCCACGAAGGCGGACGAAGGCACCAAGGTACTACAGACGATCAAGGTAACCTTGTTGGCAAGCTTGAACGGCTACGCGCCGCAGGTGGCCGTGGAATTCGGGCGCAAGGCGATGGAATCGCACATGCGGCCGGGCTTCCTGGAGCTGGAAGAGCACGTCAAGAACAAGAAGGCGTGAACGTCGTGATGCACTGTGCCATTTTGGAGCGTAGGCCATGAGCGACGACTCCCAACGCCCAATAGTCGTCAAGCGTGTCAAGAAAGGCGGTCACGGCCATCACGGTGGAGCCTGGAAGATCGCCTACGCCGACTTCGTGACGGCCATGATGGCCTTCTTCCTCTTGATGTGGCTGCTCGGCTCGTCCACCAAGGGCGACCTGCGCGGCATTGCCGAATATTTCCAGAACCCATTCAAGGTTGCCCTCAAGGGGGGCTCCGGTGCGGGCGAATCCAATAGCGTGCTGCAGGGTGGCGGTCTCGACCTAAATCGCAAGGCGGGCAGCTATCGCCGCAGCCCGGAGAACGGCGACAAGCGCCGCCTGGAAGATCTGAAGCAGAAGCTGGAAAATGCGATCAAGAGCACGACCAATGTCAAGCTCTCGCAGTACAAGGACCAGATCAAGCTGGACATCACGCCGGAAGGTTTGCGTGTCCAGATTGTCGATCAGCAGAACCGCCCGATGTTCAAGAGCGGCAGTGGGCAGATGGAGCCCTATGCCCAGGGCATCCTGCACGAGATTGCGTCGATACTGAACCAGGTGCCCAACCGCCTGTCGCTGTCCGGCCATACCGACAGTGCAGCCTTCGGCAATGGCCCCAAGGGATACACGAACTGGGAGCTGTCGGCTGACCGCGCCAACTCCTCCCGCCGCGAACTGATCGCTGGCGGCATGGATCCGGGGAAGGTGCTGCGCGTGGTCGGGCTGTCCGATTCCGTCCCCTACAACACACAGGACCCAAGCGACCCAGTCAACCGCCGCATCAGCATCATCGTGCTGAACAAGGAAGCGGAGGACAACATCATGAAGCTGGCGGGCTCCCACGCGGGTGAGTCCGAGCCGGAAGCGGTGAATGACCCGGCGGCCGCCATCAAGCAGGGTGCGGCGGAGCAGGATGCTGCCAAGCCGTGAGGCCTGCGCTGGCGGGCCTGGTCGCTCAATGTATCGCCACGGTAGTCGCGATATCGGCGGTCCGATTGGCTGGCGTGGCGCTGGCCTGGTGGGTGCCGGTCCAGGTCATGCTGGCACTCGGCCTGTGCGCCGCGTTGCGGCAGCCGCGCTGGTGGTTCGCCATCCATGCGCTGTTCGTGCCGAGCTTGGTGTTCGCGCTCAATCTGGCCGTCCCGGCCTGGTGCTATCTTCTTGCGCTGTTGTTGGCTTGGGCAATATTCGGCCGGATCGACCGCAGCCGCGTGCCGCTGTATTTGAGCAATGCGGCGGCACTGCAAGTGTTAGACGAGCTGTTGCCCGAGGACGGGCACTTGCTGGATATCGGTGCAGGAACGGGCACGGTGTTGGCTTGGCTGTCGCGCCGCGGTACGCGCCAGCTGACGGGCGTCGAACATGCCTTGCTGCCCTGGCTGATTGGCCGCTTGCGAGCAAGCATGTACGGCAATCGATACGAATTGCGGAAAGCTGACCTGATGCAATGGCCGCTCGCGGGGTACGATGTGGTCTACGCCTTCCTGTCACCGGCTGCGATGCCGGCGCTATGGGAAAAGGTGAAGCGCGAGATGAGCAGTGGTAGCCTATTTGTAAGCAATAGCTTTGATGTACCTGGCGTCGAGGCGGATCGTGTGATCGAGTTGAATGATTGGAAAGGCGCCCGGCTTTACCTGTGGCGAATGCCGTGACAACAGCTGATACCGTACCCAAGCCGCCTGTCGGCATCGATAACGAAGCCTGGCTAGGTTTCTGGGCGCGCCGCGGCGTACCTATCCTTCAGTCGACCAAGGCCGCGCTGGCTGGCTTTGCCGGTCAGGCCGAAACGGTCAAGACGAGCGACATCGTCGACGTGGTACTGCGCGACCCATTGTTGACGGCGCACGCGCTGCGCCTGATCAACCAACGTGAGCGCGGCAGTCTGGCGGCCGACGTGGTATCGATCGAGTCGGTCATCCTGCTGATGGGCGTGGACGCCTTCGTTGAACAGTTTGCCCGCCTGCAGAGTGTGGAATCGCTGCTGCTGCCCAAGCATGCGCCGCGCTACTTTGCGCTATTGCGTGACGTAGCGACCGCACGGCTGGCCGCGCGCTTGGCGCGCGAATTCGGCGTACTGCGTTATGACGCACGCCTCGACGAAATCTTCGTGACCGCGTTGCTGGCTAACCTGCCGCGCATGCTGCGCTATATCGAAGCGGGTTTGACGGACAAGGCGCCGCCGGTGGACATGGCGGGTATCTCGCTGTCGCTGTTCAGCCGCTGGCATCTGCCGGAAGTATTCGCCACGCTGCTCGACGACGAGAGTGGCTCGGCCAGCCAGCGTGCACTGCTGCATCAGGCGGCATTGCGCCTGGCCGACCATCTGCAGCTTGGCTGGTGGCAGGATGGTGTGGCCGCCGACATCCATATAGCCGCCCACACGCTGGGTATCGAGGAGAGCGAGGCTTGGCAGCTGGTGTGTGACAGCCTGCTTCACTTCGCCCGCAAGGACTGGCCTTACGCGCAAATCTTCCCACCCGCCCGCTGGCTACCCATGCTGCCTGGCGAGTGGCCGAAGCCGCAGCAGCCCAAGACGCCGGACGCCCAGCCGGCCGCCACCGTCAAGGTAACGCTTGCCGACATCCTGCGCGAGATGAACCGCGCCAGCGATCGCGGGGCGTCGTTCAACCAGCTCATGGGTCTGGCGATCCGGGCCTTGTCCGAAGGTGTGGGCATGAAGCGCATCGTGTTCAGCCTGCTACTGGCCGGGCAGAACGCGCTGAAGACGCGCTACGTCGTGAGTGCCAATCAGGACGACGCGCTGCGTAACTTCCAGGTCGACCTCGCTGTGCCCCACATGTTTACACGCCTGATGCTCAAGCCCCAGTCGATCTGGCTCAACAACGGCAACAAGGCGCAGTTTGAAGCGCTGCTGCCACGTGGCCTACGCCAGGCGGCTGGGTCGGGCGAGTTCTTCGCCATGTCGCTGTTCGTGAACGACAAGCCGATTGGGCTGTTCTTCGCCGATGACCAAGGCGGTGGCTTGAGTGAGGCGCAATACAACAACTTCAAGCAGGTCTGCCTGGTCACGGGCCAATGCCTTACGCTCCAGGCCCGCCATCTGGATCTTGGCGGCAAGCATTGAGGGCGTGAACTTGCACGTCTCAGGTGGCGCTTAGACAAGGGCGCTGGCACGGCGGAGGCCTGCTTGTTCACGTTCTGGACAGGTTCGGTCGCGTATTCTTGATGGCTTGCACTTCTACGCCCGTGCGGTTGCGGGCTAGGGGACTCTGCTTACCTCAATAAATCAGATTCTCGACAGTCTCTAGGGAGCCTCTGACTAAGTACCCGGGTCGCGCAGGGCCGATTCTTGGGGCAGGACTAGGCACAACGAGCGCAGCTTAGCCGGCTAAGTAAGTGAGTTGTAGGTCCACGTTGCACGGTCGTGGGAACAACGTCATGCCCCAAGAATCGACCCAGCCCGGAGGGTTTGCCCGGATTTCCCACAACCGTGCAACGTGGACCTTGGCCTGCTGCCGCGTTGAAAGTCGCTTATGTAACCCGTTACACTGCGCTCCTTTCGCCGTGCATCAGGCCAAAATCCGGGCAAACGCGATCCCGGGTACTTAGTCAGAGGCTCCCTAAGGCTGTTCCTCATCAGTATGGAAATCATCCACTCCCGACAAAACCCGCTGGTCAAAGCCTGCGTGAAGCTGGCGGCACATCGCCGCGAGCGGCTCAAGCAAGGCCTGACACTACTCGACGGCACGCATCTGATTGCTGCTGCGCTGGATGCAGGCTTGCCGCTCGAACGTATCCTCGTTGCGCATTCCGCCTTGGAAAAGCCGGAGGTGGCACAGCTGCTGGCTCGCTACCATGGCCCACAGAGCGTCGTGTATGACGCCATATTCGACGAAATCACCGAATTGGATACCGCCAGCGGCATCCTCGCCATCTGGCGCGTGCCGATTCCGCGCCTGCCCGTGAACACGGGTCTTGTCCTTGCGCTCGATGGCGTGCAGGACCCGGGCAATGTCGGTTCCATCCTGCGTACGGCAGCAGCCGCTGGCGTAGATCAGGTCTGGCTGAGTTTAGGTTGCGCAGATGCCTGGTCGCCCAAGGTCTTGCGCGCTGGTATGGGTGCCCACTTCCTGCTGCCGCTGGTCGAGCGCGCTTCGCTGCCGGAGCTGCTGCAGGCATTCAAGGGCAAGCGTCTTGCAACAGCGCTGGATGGCAGCGTTGATCTGTATACGGCCGATTTGCGCGGCGACATGGTCATGACGCTGGGCAGCGAAGGGCAGGGCGTGTCGGCGGAAGTATTAGCCGCGTCCGAACTGCGCGTGCGCATCCCCATGCTGCGCACGCTGGAGTCGCTCAATGTCGGCGCAGCGGCGGCCATCTGCCTGTTTGAGCGGGTGCGCCAGCTACGCTAGGACTCAAGCCCGGGCGAAACGTCCGATGCCGATACGGCCCAGCAACGCCTGGATGTCCGCTAGCATCACGACATTGCCAATCGCTGCGCTCGCAATGCCGACAAAGGTCAGCGCGTGCCATTCGAAGTGCTCGAACTGCGCCGACAGGACAAGTGCAACGATGGGCACGGCCACGGCCACATAGCCAGCACGTGCCGCGCCGATGCGGCCCAGCAGCGTGAGGTAAGACGCGAACGCGATGATGGAGCCCAGGAAGGCCAGGTAGGCGAGCGAGCCAAGGTAACTGGGGCGCAGGTCGAATACCAGTCGGCCATCACGCAGCAAGGTGAACAGCAGAGCCACCAGGCCGCCGGTGACCATGCCGTAGCCGATGGTGGGCAGCAGCGGCAAGTTGGCCTCACGATTGCGCTGGGCGACGAGGTTGCCGCACGAGGCCAGGATGGCGGCACACAGGCCCAAGCCCAAGCCGGGCAGGGAGGCGGAGCCGCGCACGGATGTCAATTCCGGCCAGAACACCAGCGCAATGCCCACGATGCCCATGACGGCACCGATGCTGGACTTGGCGTCGATGGTGCGACCAAACACCAGGCGCGCGCCGATCAGGTTGAAGATCACCATGCTGGAGTTCAGCACGGCGACCAGGCCGGACGGGATATGCCGCTCCGCTTCGTACACCAGCATATAGCTGACGCCGAACATCAGTACGCCCTGCAAGGCAATCCACCCCAGTTGTTGCCGGCTCACGCGAATGCTCACGCCACGCGCAGTACACCAGCCCAGCATCACGCCGCCTGCAAGCAGGAAGCGGTAGGCAACCGAGGCGGTCGCTGGCACGTCGCCAAACTGGAAGGTGATGGCCAGCCAGGTAGAGCCCCAGATGAGCGTGGAGAGCAGGTAGAGCAGGCTGTTGGGCATGGCGGACTCCAGGAAACTGGGCGAGAGCCTACGCGCGATGGTGCGCCATCAACAGACACGCTGCTGGCAGTTGTACCGCAACTGTCACGGACAGTTGTACTCGACTGTCCGTTGGCGCCGCCGTGAGTCTTAGTCGATACGTACGGTCGGCACGCTGGCGCTGCGCGTGCCCGGCCGCGGCTGGTTGTCCTGGCGGTGATAGCCGAACACGAGCGAATACTTCGTCGCGTCGGTACGGTTCCAACCGGCTGCGTGGAAAGTCATGGCGTGGAAGAACACCACGTCTCCCGGTTCCAGCTCAGGGAATACTGCGCTGTCGATCAGGGTACGGTTCTCGGGAATGTCATCGCGCAGGAAGGCGAGATTCTCGAAGCGCTCCGGTGCGATGTTCATCTTGTGCGTGCCTGGCAGGAAACCCAGGCAGCCGTTCTCGCGGAACTCCTTACCCAGTGCCAGCCAGACCGACACGAGATTGCTGTCCTCGAAATTCCAGTAGCGGATGTCGCGGTGCCAGTGCGTCACGCTGGAAAAAGTTGGCTGCTTGGTCATCAAGCTGTTGTGGTGAGCCTGCGTGAGCGCGATATGGGGCGTGTCGAGCAACTGCTTCACGCGGCTGGTCACGGCTTCGTTCAGGGCCCAGGCGCGGAAGGCGTCGTCGCGGGCGAAGACCTGCAGCAGGCGCCGCACGGTACGGCCGCCTGCCGCTTCGCGGTGCGCCGGCGCGCCGGGGTAATTGGTATCGGCCTCCAGCTCAACGGGTGCAATGGCCTGCGCTAGATGTTCGTGCCCGACGCGAAGGATGGCTTCGCGCAGTGCGGTGTCGGCGAGATTGCGTACGACGAGGAAACCTTGATCGTGGAATGCTGCCAAATCAGCGTGGGACAACGGTGCTGCGGACATGGGATGCCTTTGTCGGGTACTCGGTGCAACGGGATGACGCTGCATGGATGGCGGCATTGTACCCGCCAGCGCTCACATGGAGAATTGCGCTGGCGCAAGGTTCGGCTTAGCACCCTATAATCGCCCACCAGGACAGGAGTGCGATCATGCCTACTGCAGTCGAAATTCAAGTCGATATACCACTGCTCTGGAAGTCGAGCACCAAGGCGCCAGCTGCAACCGATAGCGTGCTGCTCCTGCGCGTACTTGCGCTGATCGAGGCGGCGCCGCCGCATTTCGACGAGGACGAGAGCGTCGAATCCTTGCGTTGGCAGGCGCTGGAAGCGCGTATCGACCTATGCGTGCAGATGCTGGGCCAACTCCTGGCGCGCAACGAGCCGGAGCCGCCGCATTGCACGGCCTATCTCAGCGGCGAGCATTGCCGTTGGCACCAGGCTGGTGCCGTGACGGTCGGCGAGCAGGGTTATCTTGGCTTGCGTCTGTCGACGCAAATTCCCCAGCTGCTTTGGCTGCCCGCCGTTGTCGCTGCCTGCCAGGCCGATGGCGACGCATGGCAGGTCGAAGTGCGGTTCCAGATTCACGACGCCGAGCTGCAGGACTGGCTCGACAAGACCATCTTCCGGCATCACCGCCGCGAAATCTCTGAACGGAAGCGACATTCCCTTGACGAAGACGATGCTACCTGAGGCTTGGGCCAAGCTGCTCGCCACTGAATGCGACAGCCCCTATTGGCAAGTGCTGCATACCTTTCTCGATGCCGAAACAGCAAACGGAAAGATCATCTACCCCGCGCGGGACAATTGGTTCCGCGCTTTACAAGCCGTCCCCCCTAAGGGCGTCCGCGTCGTGATCCTGGGTCAGGATCCTTACCACGGTGTCGGTCAGGCGCATGGCCTGAGCTTTTCCGTGCCCCAAGGCGTGCGGCCGCCGCCGTCGCTTGTGAATATCTTCAAGGAGATTGCGCGTGACCTCGGCCACACACCGCCGCAGCACGGCAACCTTCAGACTTGGGCCGAGCAAGGCGTGCTGTTACTGAACAGCGTGCTGACCGTTGAGGCAGAGAAGGCGGGCTCTCATCGCAAACAGGGTTGGGAGCGGTTTACCGACGCGCTGGTGAACAAGTTGTCGACCGAGGCCGAGGGTATCGTGTTCCTGCTGTGGGGGGCCTATGCCGAGGCCAAGGCCGGCTTGATCGACCTGAACAAGCATTGCGTGCTGATTTCGCCGCACCCGTCGCCCCTGTCTGCCCATCGCGGCTTTATCGGCAACGGTCATTTTTCTGCGGCCAATCGCTACCTGGAGAGTAAGGGGCGCACGCCGATCGACTGGTCACTCAACTAAGTCATTTTTCTCAGCAAGCGGGGTATACGCATGTACACAGTGTATGGCATGGCAATTTCCGGCAATTGCTACAAGCTCAAGCTGGCGCTGACTCAGCTGGATCAGCCCTATCGTTGGGTCGAGCTGGACATATTGAAGGGTGCAACGAAAACGCCCGAATTCCTCGCTCTGAATCCGAATGGGCAAGTGCCCACGATCGTGCTGCCCGATGGCGATACGCTGGTCGAATCCAACGCCATCCTGTGCTACCTGGCCGACGGCTCCCCGCTATGGCCATCTGATCGCCGCACCAAGGCGGAAGTACTGAAGTGGATGTTCTTCGAGCAGTACAGCCATGAGCCCAATATCGCGACCGTGCGTTTCTGGGTGGCCTATGCCGGTCGCGCGCAAGAGCTGGCTGCCGAGATCGAAAAGCGCAAGGTGAACGGCTATAAGGCGCTCAAGGTGATGGAGGAGACGCTGGCCAAGCGCCCCTTCCTGGCGGGCGACAAGTACACGATTGCCGATATCGCGCTGTATGCCTATACGCACGTGGCGCATGAGGGCGGGTACGATCTGTCGGCCTACCCGGCCGTGCAGGCCTGGCTGGCGCGCGTGGCAGCTCAACCTGGATATGTAGGGATGAACTGATCGAGACAGCGAGGGCTCGATCGTTCGGGCTCGCCCAATAAAAAAGCGCACGAGTTTCCGTGCGCTTTTTCGCATGTAGAGTGCAATCAATCGTGCATTAGGTCTGCCGCTTCTCCGGCATGGTAGCGGCGGATGATATAGAGCATCACCAGGATCATGGCCGATGCGAAGCTGATGATGATCAGGCGCATGGGCGGGATGCCGCCCGATTGCTGGAAGTAGGCTAGTGCGCTGCCTGGCATCGTGTCGGTGATCGGGCCGCTAAGCCAGCGCACCAACATCGCGTGGATGCCCACCATGATCAGGATGCCCAGGTTCTCGTTGAAGTTCTGCACCGCGATGGAGTGGCCGGCGCCCATCAACAGATGGCCCCGGTGCTGCAGCATGGCGTTGAGCGGTACCACGAAGAAGCCGGCCAAGCTGCCGATCAGGAAAATCTGCAGGGCGGCGATGGCAGGGTCGTGCACAAACAATAGGCCGATCATCAATAGGCCCATGACGATGCCGGCCGGCAGTACGCGGAAGGCTTGCTTCAATGGGATTTGCTGGCCGGCGATCACGGCACCGAAGGCAGTGCCGAAGGCGAACACGGCGACAAGCTGCGTAGCGTGCTCGAAATTAAAGCCCAGCCAGATGATGGCCCAGTTGATCACCACGAGCTGCATGGTACGGCCCGCACCCCACAGGATGGTAGTGACGGCGAGCGAGAGCTGGCCTTGTGGGTCTTTCCACAGTCGAATCACGCAATCCCAGAACTCGCGCAGTAGAAAGCCGGGCGCGTAGTGGATGGGCTTGAGTTCGATATCGAGCTTGGGCACGTACAGATTGATCCACGAGGCCGCGATATAGACCAAGCTGATCACGATCAACCCGAACACGGGCGGAGACAGCATGGCGAGCGGCGAATGCGCAAGCCAGGCCGCCGTATTGGTGCCCACCAGCGCGCCGCCTAGCACGATGCCGAAGATGATGGCCGCTACGGTAGAGCCTTCCAGCCAGCCGTTGGCGGCGACGAGCTTATCGTGCGGCAGGTATTCCGTGACGATGCCGTACTTGGCCGGCGAATAGGCTGCGGCACCAAAGCCGACCACGGTATAGGCCAGCACGGGCGGCAGGCCGATCAGCATGGCCACGCAGCCGGAGAGCTTGATGGCATTGCACAGGAGCATGGCGTGGCCCTTGTGCATGGAGTCGGCAAAAGAGCCGACGAACGGTGCGAGCAGCACATACGAGACGGTGAACCCCCATACCAGCATGGAGTTGTGCCACTCGGGCGTGTGCTGCAACTTCAGCATCGACATGGCGGCAATTTGCAGTGCGCTGTCTGCCAGGGCAGACAGGAACTGGGCCGCCAGGATGATATAGAAACCGCGATCCATCGTTTGTTGTTGCCGGACGCTGCGTTAGAGACGCGGCTTTATACCACAAGAGCTTTCCAGCCCTATGATGCACTGCGACATGCTTGTCTGGACAAGCGACGCCTACAAATAGCGCGAGGACATGTGCGCCTGCGCAAAATATTCTAATAATGGCGGGATACGCGGCTTGTCTTCGGGCAAGGCTTTGATTAGATTCAATCCTTTTCCATGTCATCCAAGAGAAGGGTCAGAGGGTAAGGAATGGCGCTTATCGTTCAGAAGTATGGTGGCACGTCCATGGGATCGCCCGAGCGAATCCGCAATGTGGCGCGCCGCGTGGCGAAATATCGTGCCGAGGGGCACGATCTGGTCATTGTCGTATCGGCCATGAGTGGCGAAACCAATCGCCTGATTTCGCTGGCCAAGGAAATCCAGGCGCAACCCGATCCGCGTGAGCTGGATGTCGTCATCGCCACGGGCGAACAGGTCACCATCGGCCTCTTGGCCATGGCGCTGAAAGACATCGGCATCGATGCACGTAGCTATACGGGTACACAAGTCAGAATCCTGACCGACAGTGCGCACACCAAGGCACGTATACAGCATATCGACGACGAGAACATGCGTGCCGACCTGAAGGCCGGTCGTGTGGTGATCGTGGCCGGCTTCCAGGGTGTGGATGCCGACGGCAACATCACCACGCTGGGCCGCGGCGGGTCCGATACAACAGGCGTGGCGCTGGCTGCTGCCCTGAAGGCCGACGAGTGCCAGATATATACAGATGTAGATGGCGTCTACACCACCGATCCGCGCGTGGTGCCCGAGGCGCGCCGGCTCAAGACCATCACCTTCGAAGAAATGCTGGAAATGGCCAGCCTGGGCTCCAAGGTGCTGCAGATTCGCTCGGTCGAATTTGCCGGTAAATACAAGGTCAAACTGCGTGTACTGTCGAGCTTCCAGGACGAGGGCGAGGGTACGCTGATTACATTCGAGGAAAACGAAGCCATGGAAAAAGCCATCATCTCGGGGATTGCATTCAACCGCGACGAGGCTCGCATCAACGTGATCGGCGTACCGGACAAGCCCGGCATTGCCTACCAGATTCTCGGCCCGATCGCCGACGCCAACATCGACGTCGACGTGATCATCCAGAATGTGGGCCAGGACGGCCATACCGACTTCTCGTTCACTGTGCCGCGCAACGACTACCAAAAAGCCTGCCGTATCCTGGAAGGCGTGCAGGGCCATATCGGCGCCAAGTCCATCTCGGGCGACGACAAAATCTGCAAGGTGTCGGTTGTGGGTGTGGGTATGCGTTCGCACGTGGGCATCGCGTCCACCATGTTCCGCACGCTGGCGGAGGAGGGTATCAATATCCAGATGATTTCCACCTCCGAGATCAAGATTTCCGTCGTACTGGACGAGAAATACCTTGAACTCGCGGTGCGCGTGCTACACAAAGCATTTGGGCTGGATCAGGAAGCCTGAGGCGAGGCGCTTGATTCATAAGGAAGTTCGCACATACACGTAAAATATTGCATCCGTTTTGCGTGTAGATGCTTGACTGACAGGCGCGCATTCCCCATAATTCGCGCCTCTTTGAACGGAGAAATGGCCGAGAGGTCGAAGGCACTCCCCTGCTAAGGGAGCATACGGGCATAAACCTGTATCGAGGGTTCGAATCCCTCTTTCTCCGCCAAAAGCTTTTGTTAGGTAGTGCGCCCGTAGCTCAGCTGGATAGAGTACTTGGCTACGAACCAAGGGGTCAGGAGTTCGAATCTCTTCGGGCGCGCCATCCGCAAATGCTTTATATATCAAATGAGATGCGCCCGTAGCTCAGCTGGATAGAGTACTTGGCTACGAACCAAGGGGTCAGGAGTTCGAATCTCTTCGGGCGCGCCAGAATTCAAATGCAACCGTAACGGACTGTTGCGGGGGCTCACATAAATAAAGCAGCAGTCGTACAGGCATGATAGCTTGTACAGACAAATAGAGGCCACCAACGATGTGGCCTTTAGCTTAAAAAAAGACATAAATTGGAGACAGGGACGCTGCGCGGCGGTTTGCGTGGTGTTCGCATGCTGGTACTATGCTGGTATGCTAGTGGTGTTTGGCTGTTGCCGATCACGAGTTGATCGGGCCGTGAGTGCTTGTGCTAGACTCAATAACTTAGTCGAATGCCGGTTTCAGTCCGGCTGGTGCTGACGTTCAATTCGTGGTGTATGACCTGATTGGTTTCCTGCTGGGTCATGCTGACGTTGCTTAATCCTGCCTAGCGGCGTGGCGGGTAAAGAGGGTGAAACATGGATTTTGCACAAGAGCAGAGGCGACCTGGCAAGCACATGGTTGGCTTCGGCTTCGTCGTTCTCCTGCACGTTATTCTCATTTGGGCATTGGCAAACGGCATGGCGCAGAAGGTGATGCGCCTGGTGCACAAGCCAGTTCAGGTGAAGATCGAGGATCAACCGCCTCCTCCTCCGCCGAAGGACTTGCCGCCTCCTCCTCCGCCGTCCCCGAATCTGCCGCCGCCGCCGATCTTCATCCCGCCGGTTGAAGTGAACGTGACGCCGCCGCCTGCAACGACTGCGCCTGTTGTGGCCGCGACGACGGAAAAGCCGGCTGAATTCGCCCGTCCGGCTCCGCCCGCCCCGCCCGCCCCGGTGACCGCACCTGCTGCGCCGCCTAGCGTGCGTGGTCTGTGCAGCAACGTACAGGAAGTTGGCGAGTCGATGGATGACAAGTTCAGCGTCATTGCCGACAAGGAAGGCATCACCACCGCGTCTGCAGTCGCCACCATCGTGCTCGATGGCGAAGGCAAGGTGAAGGATGTGACGGTGTCTGGTACAAACAGCGCGGCACTCAAGAGTCTGGTGCGTTCAGCTGTGTTCCGCCTGCGCTGTAAGGGTCAGGGTGTCGACGTCACCACGCGTTACCCGGTCGAATTCAAGATCGCCGACTAATCTGGAATGCTTCAGTCCGATTGGCTGAGCGTTCGGGATGGTCTGAAGTATTTGCCCGGAGTGCACCCACCTATTTGCGGTGCGCACCGGTCCCGATAGGGAAAATCGAAGTCAACCGACTTTGTCTGAATCAACCTAGCTAAGGAGCTGGAAGGATCATGTCTGTAGCAAACCGTTTGTCCGCACTCTTTGCGGCTGTAGCTCTTGTTGCGGCACCGGCGGCAACGCTTTTTGTTTCGCAAGTTGCCCATGCTGACGACGCTCCCGCCGCCGCTGCGGCTCCGGCTGCACCTGCTGCTGCCCCCGCAGCCGCTCCTGCCGCCCCCGCAGCTGATGCAGCCGCTCCTGCTCCTGCAGGTGATGCTGCCGCTACCCCGGCAGGCGAAGGCAAGGAAGAAGTGAAGAACCCGTACGGCCTGGATCACGTCGTCAAGAACGGTGACATCGTCGCCCGTTCCACGCTGGTCATCATGCTGATCATGTCCATGGGCAGCTGGTACATCCTCTTCACCAAGCTGTGGGAACAAGCCAAGCTGATGCGTCAGGCTCGCGCAGCCCAGGAAAGCTTCTGGGGCGCTGGCTCGGTCAAGGCCGGTGTCGAGACGCTGGAAGAAGGCAGCGCCTTCCGCTTCATCGCTGAAAGCGCCGTGAACGCGACCGCTCACCACGAAGGTGCCCTGCTGGAAGCCATCGACCTGAACACCTGGGTGTCCATGTCGATCCAGCGCTCCATCGAAAACGTGCAAAGCCGCCTGCGCGACGGCCTGGCCTTCCTGGCTACCGTGGGTTCGACCGCGCCGTTTATCGGTCTGTTCGGTACCGTGTGGGGTATTCTGCACGCCCTGACGTCCATCGGCGCTGCCGGCCAAGCTTCCATCGACAAGGTTGCCGGCCCCGTGGGTGAAGCCCTGATCATGACGGCCCTGGGTCTGGCTGTCGCCGTTCCCGCCGTGCTGTTCTACAACTGGCTGATTGGCCGCAACAAGACTGGCATGGAACAAGTCCGCGCCTTCGCAGCTGACCTGCACAATGTGCTGATGAGCGGCGACAAGTCGGCCAAGAAGGGCTAAAAACATGGGTATGAACGTCGGAAGTGATAGCGGCGACGAGGACGAAGTAGTCTCTGCCATTAACACTACTCCGCTCGTGGACGTGATGCTGGTGCTGTTGATCATCTTCCTGATCACCATCCCAGTCGTAACGCAGACCATTCAGCTGGAGTTGCCGAAGGAACGGACAACGCCGAACCAGACCAAGCCGGAAAACATCAACATCTCCGTTACCAAGGATGGTGGTGTTTACTGGAGCCTGCAGAAGATTGGTAACGATGAACTCATCGAACGCCTGAAGAAGGAAGCGGTCAAGACACCGCAACCGGAAGTTCATGTGCGTGGCGACCAGGGTGCACGTTACGAATATATCGGCAAGGTGATCACGGATTGCAAGCGTTCCGGGATCATCAAGGTCGGGTTCATTACCGAACCGCCGGCGCGCAATTGATGCCGTGCGCGGGCCGCAAGGCCCGCGCTCTAGAACGAGGAAAAAGCCATGGGCATGAATGTTGGCTCTGGTAGTGGGTCGGGTGAACCGGAAGTGATGATGGACGTCAACACCACGCCGTTGATCGACGTGATGTTGGTATTGCTGGTCATGCTGATCATCACCATCCCCATTCAGTTTCACTCGGTAAAGCTGGAATTCCCGGTGGGTAACCCCCCACCGCCGCCGGTGGAACCTGAGAAGCACATCGTCGACATCGACTTTGACGGCACCGTCCTGGTCGACAACGTTGCAGTTGACCAGGCCGCGCTGGAAGCGAAGTTCACGCAGTACGCTTCCAACCCGGATGTCAGCAAGCAGCCGAACGTGATGTTGCGTCCGAATGCACAAGCCAGCTACAACGTAGTTGCGCGCGTGCTGTCGTCGGCTTCGCGTCTTGGTGTGACCAAGATCGGGCTGATCGGCGACGAGCAGTTCATGTAATACCCGGACGGCATCGCATAGCGGTGCCGTCTTCCTTTGCAGTACATTGATTCCGTTGATATATTTCGCCTCCACCCGGGCGAGATTTTCAAGATCGTTACGAGCCATCTGGACCACGAGAATAATGACACGCACTCGTTCTCTGTACGCTTCCTTCCTCCTCTCCGCGCTCCTGAGCACTGCCCTTGTGCATGCAGAAGGAATGAGCGCCGCCGTCGGCAAGCCGCTGCAAGCCGCTGCCGCTGCCATGAAGGCAGGCAAATATCGCGACGCGCTGAACCACATCCATGACGCCGATTCGGCGCCTGGCAAGACCGCTGACGAATCGTTCACGATCGAGCGCATGCGCCTGTCGGCTGCCTTGGGCGCTGGCGATGTGCAGACGGCCATCCATTCGCTCGACGCCGTGCAAGGCCGCGTGTCGGCCAGCGAGAAGCTCGCCGATATGGAAGGCATCATCAATCTGTACTACCGCGCTGGCGATATGACCAGCACGGCGCAGTGGGCCAATCGCTACGCCAAGGAAGGCGGTACGGACCCGCGCATCACGGGCCTTGGCCCCATGCTGCGCTACAAGAGCGGTGACTACGCCGGCGTGGTGAAGGAACTGCTGCCGCGCGTGCAGGCCGACGAAAAGGCTGGCCGCGCACCGACCAAGCAGAACCTGGATATCCTGGCCAACTGCTACATCAATTTAAAGGACGAGACGGGCGTGCTGTATGCCTACGAGCGCCTCGTTCAGCATTATCCGGAAAAGGACTCCTGGACCAACGTGCTCAATCACGTGCAGCGTGTTCCGGGTTTCTCCGAGCGTTTCGCGCTGGACCTGTATCGCCTGAAGCTTGCTACGGGTAACCTCGCCCAGACCGGTGAATTCCTGCAGATGGCTCAGATGGCCGTGCTGGAAAACTCGATTGCTGAAGCCAAGAAGATCGTCGACCAGGCTAACGCCGTTGGCGCATTCGGCAAGGGTGACGAAGGTGGCCGCCAGAAGCGCCTGACCGACCTGATCAACAAGCGCCTGGCGGACGACCCGAAGGCGCTGGCGCAGGCCGAGAAGGATGCCAATGCGTCGGCCGATGGGTCGTTGCTGATCAACCTGGGCCTGAACTACGTCATGGGCGGTCAAAGCGCCAAGGGTGTCGGCCTGGTTGACGCGGGCCTGAAGAAGGCTGGCTTCAAGGATGAAGATGAAGCCAAGCTGCGTGCTGGTATTGCCTTCGGCCTGGGCGGCCAGAAGTCCAAGGCTGCGCAAGTGCTGAAGACGGTACAAGGCCAGGACGGTGCGCAGAATCTGGCGCGCCTCTGGATGTATCGCGTACAGCAGTAATTAGGGCAGAATAACGGGGCGGGCTGTGTGCCACGCCCCGTTTTTTGTTGCCTGGAATGCTTGGTCGGGCGCGGATTCCGCGCCCGTCTTTCATGTGAACCTGAAGCTGCGCAGCGGATCGTCTGGTTTCAGCCGATGTACGAGATCGAACGTGATTACCCGGTTCAGTCAATTCTCCCGCATTCTCTTCGCCGCCGGCATGGCTGCCATGGCTCTGACGTCGTCGGCCCGCAATCCGGCTGATCTATCCAAGACACTGCATACCTATATCGAAGGCCCCGAGTCGGGTTTCGATCCGGCGAAGTATTCGGATCAGATGTCCGATCACGTCGATGAGCAGATATTCGAGCCATTGCTGCAGTTTGACTATTTGTCGAATCCGCAGAAGCTGGTCGCCGAGACGGCCGACTTGCCGACGGTGCTCGATGGCGGCAGGACCTTCGTCTTCAAGATCAAACCGGGCATCTATTTCGCCGAAGACGCTGCCTTCCATGGCAAACAACGCGAGTTGGTCGCGCAGGATTACGTCTACAGCCTGCAGCGCCTGGTGGACCCCGGTAACCGGGGCGCACCGTGGTCCTCGCTCCTGCAGGGCAAGATCATTGGACTGGACGACAAGATCGAGCAGGCGACCAAGACAGGCAAGTTCGATTACGACAAGCCTATCGAAGGCCTGAAGGCGCTTGACAAGTACACCTTGCAGATCAAGTTGACCCACACGGATTACACCTTGCCCATGGTGATGGCGGTGAATGCCACGTCCGCGGTCGCGCGCGAAGTGATCGAGCGCTACGGTCAGGATTCTGAAGCGCATCCCGTAGGCACCGGCCCCTATATGCTGAAGGAATGGGAACCGCGTGTGCGCATGCTGTTGACGGCCAATCCCAACTATCGCGGCAAGGAGTATCGGCCCGACCCGGATGCGAAAGGCGTCGATCAGAAACTAGCCAAGGAACTCGAGGGTAAGCAGCTGCCCCGTATTGGCAATATCGATATCCGCGTGATCGAGCTGCCGCAGGCTGCCTGGGTATCGTTCGAGAACAGCCAGCTCGACGTGCTTCCGCGCCTTGGCTACAACTACGTCAATATGCTGGCACCGAAGGGCGAGCTGTCGCCCCGCTGGAAGGCGCGCGGCTTCCAGTTCACCAGTATCCCCATCCCCGAAACGCGCTACTACCAGTTCAATATGGACGACCCGGTGGTGGGCGGCTATACGAACGAGAAGATTGCGCTACGCCGCGCCATCGGCATGGCCTACAACCAGGTGACCGAGGCGAATATCGTCCGCAATGGCCAGGCGCGCTTGATGCAGTCCATCCTGCCGCCCGGTATCGCGGGCTACGATCCCATCATCAAGAATCCGCTCGGCAAGTATGACCCGGCGCGCGCCAATGCCTTGCTAGACGTATTCGGCTACAAGATCGACCCGGCCACCGGCTACCGCACCTCGCCTGACGGTCGTCCGCTCACGATCAGCTATCTGGCGGAGACGGGGCAGGATGGGCGTGATCTCGACGAGCTGATCAGCAAGGCCTTCGACCGTATCCATATCCATCTGGTTATCGATACGGCGAATTTCTCCGACCTGTTGAAGAACCGCCTCACCGGCCACTATCAGTTCACCTTCGGCGCCTGGTCGCAAGACTACCCCGATGCGACGAATTTTCTGCCGCTGCTATATGGTCCGCTGGCCGGTGCGACCAACGATACCCGCTTCCGCAACAAGGAGTACGACGCGCTGTTTGAGCAGGTATCGGCCATGCCGGATACGCCGGAACGCACGGCCCTGATCGATCGCATGTGCCGCATTGCCGAGGTCTATGGGCCGTGGGTGTTCGCCGTCAACCGTATCCGCACCTATCTGGCGCAGCCCTGGGTGAGCGGCTTCAAGCCGACTCCGGACGACAGGCAGTTGTGGATGTATGTGGACATCGACAGCGCCAAGCAAGCAGCCGCCCATGCGCGTTGATCGCATTCGCCGGCTGAGCTGAGCATGTTTCCGTTCGCCCGCGCCCCGCGACGCAGATTGAAGTTCACATACAGGGGGCTTGCGCCTGTCCATGGTAAGGCGCCATGCTGCATTGCGGCAATTGCGCCTTTCACTGATGCTGTTTCCTTACCGTTGCCGGGCTTGCGTGCCTTGGCAGGGAGTCATTGATGTTCGCCTACATCATTCGCCGCGTATGGCAGATGATCCCAACGCTGCTCGGCGTCATGCTGCTCGTTTTTGTGCTGTTCAATCTATTCGGCGGTGACCCGACCATCCGCATGGCGGGTAAGGGCATCAACAAGGAAAAGATCGCGCAGATCAAGAGCCAGCTCGGCTTGGACCAGAGCTATCCGGTGCAATTCGGCAGGTTCGCGCAGCAGGTGGTCACCTTTGACTTCGGCCGCAGCTGGAGTACGAACGAGCCCGTTTCCAAAATCCTCAAGCGTGAGATTCCCGTCTCGTTGACCTTGATGCTGCAGGTATGGATCTACGAGGCGATCATCGCCGTCACCATCGGCATGGCCGTGGCCTACCGGCGGGGGACGCTCACCGATCGCGCCATCATGATGATCTGTACGGCGGCGATGTCGATCAGCTTCCTGCTCTATATCGTCGTCGGCCAGTATGTGTTTTCCAGCGTGCTGGGCTGGTTCCAGCCGCTCGGTTGGTCCTCTGACGACTTTTGGCTCAACATCCGCAAGTATGCGCCGCTGCCCGTCATGCTCACGCTCATGGTATCGGTCACGCCCGCGCTGCGCCTGTATCGCTCCTTTATCGTCGAGGAAACCAACCACGACTACGTGCGTACGGCGCGTGCGAAGGGGGCGAGCGAGCGGCGCGTGATGTTCGTGCACGTGCTGCGCAACGCGGCTGTGCCTATCATCACCAATATGGCGCTGGAGCTGCCCTCGCTGTTCGTCAGCGCCTTCCTGGTCGAATTCGTCTTCTCCATCCCCGGTGTCGGCCGCGAAATCATCACGGCCGGCATCAACAGCGATTTCCCCGTGATCAAGGCGATCACCGTCTACACGGCCATCCTGACCATGGTGGTCAATCTGGTGGTCGATCTGCTGTACAAATGGCTCGACCCGCGCGTCGAGTTGAAGTGAGGCGTACCCGATGACAGACATCATAGCGGCCGCGCCCGCATCCACTTCCGCCCGCTCAACCAGCTATTGGCGTGCCGCATGGAAGCGCCTCGTCTCCAGCAAGCTCGCACTCGCCTGTATGGCCGTGCTGGCCTGCTATTTCCTGATGGCCGCCGCCGCAGCCCTCGGCATGGTGGGCGCTGACTGGAACACGGAAGTCGGCGTCTCCTTCGCCAACCCAAGCTTCGCACCGGACCTCGACAACCCGCAGGCCAAGAACAGCCTAGTCGAAGGCCAGCAGCTCGTGGTAGATCCCGAGACGGCAGTGCTCGACCCGCTCACGCCCTATAACGCCGAAGTGGACAAGCGCATGGCGCAGTACGGCGAGAAGACCGTCAAGCTGAAGACCGTGCTGCCCTTGGGCGGCGACAAATGGGGCCGCAGTATCCTCACCAAGGTGATCAAGGGCGGCGAGATTTCAATCTTCGTCGGCGTCGCCGCCGCGCTGCTCGCGACCATGATCGGTACGGTGCTCGGCGCCTTCAGTGGCTACTTCGGCGGCAAGATCGGCGACCTGCTGGAGTGGTTCTACAACGTCTTCACCTCGATGCCCTACATCCTTCTGGTGATAGCCTTCGCCACGGTGTTCCGGCACGGGGTCACCACCGTCATCCTGGTGCTTGCGTTTACCGGCTGGACGTCCGTTTACCGCCTGATCCGCGCCGAATACATCAAGCAGCGGGGCCGCGACTATATCCAGGCGGCGAACGCCATCGGCGCCTCCAATTTCCGCATGATGTTTGCCCACATCCTGCCCAATGTATCCCACCTGATCCTGGTGCAGGTGTCCCAGCTGGTCGTGGATTTCATCAAGTCCGAAGTCGTCCTGTCCTTCCTGGGTTTCGGCGTACCGACCGATTCCGTGTCCTGGGGCATCATGATCAATGAAGTGCTGGTCGAACTCGTGCTCGGCAAGTGGTGGCAGCTCCTGACCGTAGCCGTCGTCATGTCCACCTTCGTGGTGGCCTTCGGCCTCTTTACCGACCTCCTGCGCGATGCGCTCGACCCCAAGGCCAGCCGGCGCTGAGCGTAGATGAACATGAATAAACACGACAATCTACTCAGCGTAGAAAACCTGCGCGTGACTTTCCGTATGGGTGCGGGCGAGCGTTTCGAAGCGCTGAAGGGCGTCAGCTTCAGCGTGCCGCGCAATACGACGGTTGCCCTCGTCGGCGAATCGGGTTCTGGCAAGTCGGTCTCATCCATGGCCATCATGGGACTCCTACCCAAGTCGAATACGGAGATTTCTGCCGAGAGCAGGCTGATGTTCGACGGCTGCGACCTATTGGCCGAGACCGACGCGCAGCGTCGCGGTCGGGCCGGGCGCGAGATTTCCATGATCTTCCAGGACCCGATGACCTCGCTCAACCCGGTCTACAGGGTAGGCGACCAGATCGCGGAAGTGCTGCGCCTGCACAAGCCGATGAGCAAGGCGGCGGCACGCGAGCGCGCCGTCGAGCTGCTGCGCGAAGTGGGCATCCCCGACCCGGAAACGCGCGTGCGCAGCTTTCCGCACGAGATGTCGGGCGGCCAGCAGCAGCGCGTGATGATCGCCATGGCCATCGCCTGCGAACCTAAGCTGTTGATCGCGGACGAGCCGACCACTGCGCTCGACGTGACCATCCAGCGCCAGATCATCGAACTGTTGGTGAAGCTCAAGGCCACGCATGGCATGAGCGTGCTGTTTATCACGCACGACCTGGAACTGGTGCGTGAGATCGCGGATCACGTGGTGGTGATGCAGAACGGCGTGATCAAGGAGCAGGGGCCGTCAGCCGAGGTGTTCACGGCGCCGAAAGACCCCTACACCCGCGCCTTGCTGGCCTGCCGGCCCACCATCGATCGCCGCCCGATACGGCTGCCCGTGGTGGAGGACTTCCTGGCCGGGCGCGAGGGCCAGTTGCCACAAGGTGAGCGCCAACGTGGCGTCAGCGCGGAGGATCCTATCGTCCTAGAGGTGAAGGGCCTGCGCAAGACCTTCTCCGTCAAGACTGGCATCTTCAGGAGCCGCGAAGTCCCGGCCGTCAAGGACGTGTCGTTCAAGCTCGCGCGCGGCAAGACGCTGGGCATCGTGGGTGAGTCCGGCTCGGGCAAGACCACGCTGGGCAAGACTATCCTGCGCCTGCACAGCTGCCAGGGCGGCGAGGTGCTGTACGAAGGCAAGAACCTGCTGGATCTCAGCGATGGCGACTTCCGCCCCTATAAGCGCAAGTTGCAGATCGTCTTCCAGAACCCCTACGCCAGCCTCAACCCGCGCTTTACCGTGGGCGACGTGCTGCTGGAGCCCATGCGTATCCACGGCATCCACGACAATGACCGCGACCGCATCGACCACGTCGTTTCGCTGCTCAAGCGCGTGGGCATGCCCGACAGCGCCTTCCACAAGTATCCGCACGAATTCTCCGGCGGCCAGCGCCAGCGCATCAGCATCGCGCGCTGCCTGACCATGAAGCCGGAAATCCTCGTCTGCGACGAGTCCGTCTCTGCGCTCGACGTATCGGTCCAGGCCCAGGTCCTGAACCTGCTGCAAGAGCTGCAAGACGAATTCGGCATGAGCTACCTGTTCATCTCGCACGACCTCAGCGTGGTGAAGTACATCTCGGACGACGTGATGGTAATGAATAAGGGCGAGATGGTGGAGTACGCCAATTCGGACGAGCTTTACCGCGACCCCAAGCACCCTTATACGCAGAAGCTGCTCGCTGCGATTCCAGGAAGCCGCGCCAGTGCCTGATGGTCGGCGGCTGAACTGGGCGTGCTTGCCCGGTTGATGGGCGAATGCAGACCTTAGATCGATCTGGCCTTATAGGCGTATCGCCCAAATGAATGATGAATATATTGCGATGCGCTAATAGGCTAGGATTCCGACGCCCTTAACTCGCCTCATATTGAACTGGCAATAAGATAGACTGCAGTGGGCATGTCGGACCTTCGATCCTTTGGGAGGCCTGTATGCTCGACCTGTTTCTTGCACCCGCCATACGCATTTCGCAGATTCTCGATTTCCGTCGCAAGTTCATTTTGATCTTCCTTGCCGCGCTCGTACCCGGCCTGTGGCTACTCACGCGGCTCGTGATGACGGAGGGAGAAGACATCGCGCGCGACAAGGTCGAGTTGACCGGTATTACCGTGCAGTCCGATATTTCGCCGATCATTGCGGCGTTGTCGCGGCACCGTTCGCTCAGCATCAATTGGACACCTGATAGCAAGGCCAAGGACATGGAGATTGCCGATGCCGAGTATCGGGCCGACAAGTCGATACTGGCGCTGCGCAATGTTTTGACGGACGCCGACGATGTTGCCAAGCTCGACGTGTTGGACAAGAAATGGCTGGAAATCAAGGCTGCCTGGCGCGGGTATACCATTGCCACAAAGTTGCAATCGCATGCAGCGCTGATAGCCTCGTTCACGGATTTCTCCCATGAGCAGGCTGGGCGTACGGGCTTGCTGCTCGACCCTGATGCCGGTGCCTACTACCTGATCGTGACGGCGGTCGATCAGATTCCCCAAATTCGCGAAGACCTATCGCAGTCGCGCAGCAATATTGCTGCGATCAATCACGGCAGCGAACCCGACATTCGCATCGGCTATGCCGACTATCTGCTCAACCAGGCGCTTCCGGCAACGGTGCAGCGGGTGGACAGCGACATCAAATTGATGATCGCCACTGGCGGCGACGGCACTACGTTGACCAGTAAGCTGTGGCACAGCGCATCCCAGGAAGTGATGGCCTTGCGCCAAATTCCACTTCGGCAGCCCGGAGGTGCGCTCGACCCAGTGCAACTCGACGCTGCCTACCGGCAAATCCCCAAGGTGGCCGATGACGTCGAGGCGGTCAAACTGGCGATCTTCGACATATTGCGCAAGGGCGTGATTGGACCGCGGCTTGAGAGCGAAAGTCGTGCGCGCGACTTGCAGCTGTTCGCCGGCCTTGCCGTATTTGCGATCGTCGCCTATCTGATTGGGGGGTTCGCACGTGACGTTGGGCTGCGCGCCACGTCGCTTGAGCGCAGTATGCAGCGCGTGGCCGACGGCGACTTGACGACGATGATCGAACAGTCGGGCCGGGATGAACTGGGTCGCGTGATCGCCAGCGCGCACCGCCTTGCCTCGCGCCTACACGAGACCTTGGGCGAAATACGCCGTGGTGCGGACGACTTGAAACGGACGTCCGACACCATTGCAGCGTTGGGCACGCAGGTGGCCGTAGCAACGACGGAACAAAGCGATGCGGCTGCGCAGATGGCGGCGGCGGTGGAAGAGCTGACTGTCAGCATTGGTGTAGTCGCGAACGATGCGGGCAGCGCGCACCAGATTTCCGATGCGTCTGGCCGTAGTTCGGTCGAAGGCGCAGCCGTGGTGCAAGAGACGGTGAATGGCATTCAGAACATCGCCGAGCGCGTGCGCACGACAGCTACCTCGGTCGAGGAACTGGGCAACCTGGCGCGTGACGTGAACTCGGTCGTGTCCGTAATCAAGGATATCGCCGACATGACCAACCTCCTCGCGCTCAACGCTGCCATCGAGTCGGCACGGGCAGGAGAAGCGGGTGCTGGCTTTGCCGTGGTGGCCGATGCCGTGCGCAAGCTGGCGGTTCGCTGCGCTGGGTCGGCTCAAGAAATAGCGCTGATCGCCGACCGCATCCAGTCTGGCGCCGTGGCCGCTGCCCAGGACATGCAAGGCAGCATTGCCCAGGTCGAGATTGGCGTTGCCATGGCCGCAAAGGCGGGTAGCGCAATCGGCACTATCCAGGACGGTTCGCAACGTGTGGTGAGCGTCGTGAGCGCAATCTCGAATACTTTGCAGGAACAGGCCAGCGTGGCGGACGAGTTGGCGCGCAGCGTGGAGTCGATCGCCCAGATGTCGGAAGAGAACCGCCGTGCGGCTGTATCGTCGGCGGAGACGGCCGAGCATTTGCGCGTGCTGGCGGGCCAGCTCGAGTCCAAAGTCGGGCGCTTCAAGCTTGCGTAGGACGCAGAGAGTACACAGGAGAAGCGCAGAAACGACAACGCCCCGTATCATGTAATCCGGGGCGTTTTCTTGTCCGCTGAACGGTGGGCCGTTTGGCGATTACTTGGCGCGAGCCTTCGTCTTCATCGCCTCGCCGGCCACGGTGCCGGCTGCCTTCATGCTGGCATCGGCAAATTCCGTCACCTGGCGCGCGGCCTTGGTCAGGCTGTCGAAGGCGGCCTGGGTGGCGGCGAAGCTGGACTTCAGTGCAGACGACATGACGTCGCCACCGGCGGGCGATGCCTTGGAGACGTTCTCCAAGCCTTCGGCGAACAGCTTCTGGTTGGCCTGGGCCTGCTGCTGGGCCATATGCACCAGTTCGCCTTGTGCCTGGGCGGCGAGTTCATAGACGTTGCGCGACAGGTTCAGCAGGGAGCTGGCGGCGTGCTCGGTGAGTTCGGTGCGTACGGCCAGTGCCGATTGCACGTCCTTTACTTCCGACAAACGAGCTGCCGTGCGGGCAGAATCTTCCACCGTTTGCTTGGCTGTTTCGAGCTGGAGCCGGATCAGCTTTTCGGCGCCGTCGAGCGTCATGCGTGCGACACGCAGAGCGGCTTCTAGCTGCTGCTGGGCCAGGTCGTTGTATGGTGCTTGGGGCATATTGTGTCTCCTCAGGTTGGATGGATGCACGTGTGCGAATGGTTCGGGTATAGTTATGCTGCTTCGCACAACAAAATTCATTCTAGGAAGCGTGCCACACGCTGTCAATCTGAATTGTGCAATGCAGCATGATGTTCCAGGAGTCGGATGGCGGCTAACAAGCCGCTGATTAAAAACATAATGGGGACGCATATGGCCGATACCGACAAGCGCGTAATCAAGAAGTACCCTAACCGGCGTCTGTACGACACGGCGACGAGCTGCTACATCACCTTGGACGACGTCAAGCAGCTGGTGCTCGACAACGTCGATATCGTGGTGGAAGACGCCAAGACGCACGAAGACATTACGCGCAGCGTGCTGCTGCAGATCATCCTGGAAGAGGAAGCGGGCGGCGCCCCCATGTTCAGCTACGACGTGCTGACGCAGATCATCCGCTTCTACGGCCACGCCATGCAGGGCCTGATGGGCAACTACCTGGAAAAGAACATGCAGTTGTTCGCCCAGATGCAGGAGCGTCTGCAGGACCAGGCGAAGTCTGTATATGGCAGCGACAACCCAATGGCGGGCAATGCGAATCTGTGGGGCGAGTTCATGAAGTTTCAGGCGCCAGCCATGCAGAACATGATGACGAGCTATCTGGAACAAAGCACCAATATGTTCGTCGAGATGCAGCAGCAGCTGCAGGACCGCGCCAAGAACCTGTGGACCGGCTTCGGCTTCCCTCCTGGGACGGACGGCAAGAAGTAATCGGAGGCGGTACAAGCGTGTGAGCGGAGTCGGCCCCATGGTGGAGGCCGGCTTTTGCGTCTTTAGCGCAGGAAACTCCCGCCGTTGCGGCGTAAGTCGCTGTATAATATCGCGTTTTAAAATTTGAAAAGCTGTGCAAGCATGAACAAAGCTCCTCGCGTAGGCTTCGTAAGCCTCGGATGCCCCAAAGCCCTCGTCGACTCGGAACAGATCCTGACGCAACTGCGTGCCGAGGGCTATGCGATTTCGCCCAGCTATGAAGACGCCGACCTGGTGGTCGTGAACACCTGCGGCTTCATTGATAGCGCCGTGGCCGAGTCGCTGGATGCCATTGGCGAAGCGCTGAACGAGAACGGCAAGGTCATCGTGACGGGCTGCCTGGGCGCGCGCGAAGGTGGCGGCATGATCCGGGACGTACACCCGTCCGTGTTGGCGGTGACCGGCCCGCATGCCACGCAGGAAGTGATGGCGGCGGTGCATGATCACCTGCCCAAGCCGCACGACCCGTTCGTGGACCTGGTCCCGCCGCAGGGCGTGAAGCTCACGCCCACGCACTACGCCTACCTGAAGATTTCCGAAGGCTGCAACCACCGCTGCAGCTTCTGCATTATTCCGTCCATGCGCGGCGACCTCGATTCCCGCCCCATCCACGACGTGCTGCGCGAGGCAGAGAACCTCGTCAAGGC
>Ga0213872_10000506_pt1 | contig 30830 bp, 22 predicted proteins | sample VelepicomBERX_R2_FD_160071 | JGI IMG/M metagenome (GOLD analysis project Ga0213872, IMG submission 160071) | Rhizosphere microbial communities from Vellozia epidendroides in rupestrian grasslands, the National Park of Serra do Cipo, Brazil - RX_R2 | ecosystem: Host-associated > Plants > Roots >...
AGCGGCACGGCCTGCTCTATTCGCTGGCGGTGTTCGGCGTCGGATTCCTGACCCGGCCGCTGGGCGGGCTGGTGCTGGGCATGATGGGAGACCGCGTCGGGCGGCGCCCGGCGATGGTGCTGTCCTTTTCGCTGATCGGCGTGGCGCTGCTCGGCATCGCGCTTACGCCATCCTATGCCGAGATCGGCACCGCGGCGCCGGTTCTGCTGGTGATTTTCCGCCTGCTGCAAGGCTTTGCGCTGGGCGGCGAGGTGGGCGCCTCGACCGCCTTTCTGGTCGAGGCGGCGCCGCCGAGCCGTCGCGGCCTTTATGTCTCGATCCAGTACATGACCCAGGATTTCGCCGTGCTGGTGGCCGGCATCGTCGGCTTCGTCCTGTCCGAGGCGCTGACCCCGGACCAGTTGGATCGCTGGGGCTGGCGCGCCGCCTTCCTGCTGGGGGCGGCGGTCATTCCGATGGGCTTCTATCTGCGCCGTACCCTGCCGGAAACGCTGCCGGCGGCGGAGCGCGAGCCTCTGGCGGCGGCCAGACACCGCATACCCGTGCGGTTCGTGCTGTTGGCCCTGCTGATGACCATGGCCACCTCGACCTACATCTTCGGCATCGACTACATCACCACCTATGTGCAGGACAGCCTGAAGATGAGTTCGGGCACCGCTTTCGGGGCGACGGTGCTGGTCGGGCTGTGCGCGACGATCGGCGATCCGGTCAGCGGGCTGCTGTGCGACCGGTTCGGCCGCAAGCCGGTGATGCTGGCGGCGGCGGGCGCGATCCTGCTGGTGGTGACGCCGTCCTTCCTGGCGATGACCCGCCTCGGCGGCACGGCTGTCGTGTTTGCGGCCACCGCGCTGCTGGCCACGTTGCAGTCGCTGCTGATCGTGCCGGCCCTGACCACCATCGCCGAGACTTTGCCCAAGGCGGTTCGCGCGGGCACCATCGGCGTGGTCTACGCCGTCTCGACCTCTATCTTCGGCGGCTCGACCCAGGTGGTGGTGAAGACGTTGATCGATTGGACCGGCAATCCGCTGGCGCCGGCCTGGTATATCTGCGGCGTGGTGGCGCTGGGCGGGCTGGCCATGGTCGCCGTGCGCGAATCGGCGCCGGTCAGGACGGCTTGAGCGGCTTGTGGGCCGACAGCAGGCGCCGCGTGGTCTCCGGCCAGTCGGGGGCGGCTTTCAAGCGCCCGATCTCGTCCCAGACCCGCTGGGCGTAGCCGGGCGACGGCTCGGGAAAGCCCTGGCGGAAGGCTAGAAAGCTGGGGGCAGCGACGAAGGGCGTCGGCAGGATTTCGATTTTTTCATGGAAGGCCGGATCGGCGGCGATCAACTCCTCGATCACGTCCCGGCGCCCGACGGCGATGTCGGCGCGGCCGGCCACCAGCATGGTCAGCATCTGCTCCTCGCTGAGGCTGGCGTTGGGATTGCCGATATCCAGGCGGCGCATCTTGTCGGCGACCAGCAGCGAGGGGGCGTTGTAGATCACCGGCCGCCGCAGATAGAGAAAGCGCTCTCCGTCCCAATCGGCGCGGGCGTTCCTGAGGCGGGCCGCGACGTAAAGCAGATCGCCCACCGATTTGGCGTCGTCGGGCTGGCCGCCGGCGGTCGGGAAGCGCATGAAGGCGCGAAAGCTTTCGGTCGCCGCCATGCCGATAGTGCCGTCATAGTCGCCGTGGCGCAGCCCTTCGACGCAGCGTCGCCAGGGCAGGGGAACGAATAGCGCGCGGTCGCCCTGGCTCTGGATCGCCAAGCGAACCAGATATTGCCCCGGCGCTTCGATGAAAGTCGACGTGATCGGCAGGAATTCCCGTTCGGTCATGCAGAGCCTGATGTCGCGCGCCGGGGCCGAGGCGGGCCGCAAGGCGGCCAGCAGCGCCAAGCCGATCAGGCAGATCCTGGAAAAGCGTCCTCCCGCCCGCATGTCCGTCCTCCGGAATGGTTGGCCGCATTCTGCCATCAAGGGGACGCGGCGGGGTAGAGTCCCATCAGCCGCCGCGTGACGCCATTGGTCCAGCCGAACCCGTCCTGTAGCGGATATTCGCCGCCGCCGCCCGGCCGGTCGGAAACCACGTCATATTTCTCGAACAGCTTGCCGGTTTCGCCATAGGCCTTCGACACCTCGGCCAGCCAGCGCCGCGCGATCTCGCCGGCCAGCTGGTCCTGGCCGTAGCGGCGAAAGCCGTCCACGGCGATCCATTGCAGCGGCGCCCAGCCGTTCGGCGAATCCCACTGTTCGCCGGTATTGACCGGCGTGGTCACCAATCCGCCCGGCTGCAACAAGGTCTTTCGCACGGCGCGCGCCACGTCGTCGGCCTGCAGGCCGCTGGCCGCCTGGACGAACAGGGGGTACAAGGTCGCCGCCGACAGGGTCGGGATCTGCCGGTGTTCGGTCCAGCGGTAATCGACGTAATAGCCATCCCGATCCGACCAGAACAGGCTGTTGATCGCCGCCTGGCGGCGCCTGGCGCGGGCCTCGAAATCGGCGGCGCAGGCAGCGTCGCCGGTTCGGGAGCAGGCCTCGGAGATGGCCTTCTCCAGTCCGAACATCAGGCTGTTGAGGTCGACCGGCAGGATTTCGGCGGTGACGATGGTCGCCTTGGTCCGGCCGTCGGCGAACCAGCGCGAACTGAAATCCCAGCCGCTCTCGGCGCCCGCTCGGATGTCGCGGTACAGCTTCGCCGGTTCGCGCCCCGAATTCTTCGCCAACATCCAGTCGCGCCGATAGGCCTCGTCGCGCGGCGTGTCGCGGTCGTCGTAATAGCGGTTGAGCAGCAGGCCGTTCTCAAGCGCCACCACGCGCCGCCGCGCCTCGCCCGGACGCAGGCCTTCGGCACCGTCCATCCAATAGGCATATTCGGCCTTCAATTGCGGCAGATAGCGGCCCGGCTCGCCGGCGGCCAGCAATTCGACCATCTTGTAGAAGAAGGGCGGCTGCGAGCGGCCGAGATAATAGCTGCGGCTTCCATTCGGGATGTGGCCGTAAGTATCTATAATATAAGAAAAGTCATCCAGCATGCCGAGCGCCAGTTCGCGCCGTCCGCTGTCGACCAGGCCCAGCATGGTGAAATAGGAATCCCAGTAATAAAGCTCGACGAACTGGCCGCCGGGCACGATGTAGGGATGGGGCAGGGGCAGCAGGCTGGAATTGGCCGGCGCCGCGTCGGTATTGCGGGTCAGCACGTCCCATAGGGCGTCGATATGCTCCGCCAGCGGCAACCCTTCGGCGATCGGCGACTCGGGCGGCGGCGGAGCCGCGGCGAAATGGCGCTCGACGAAGGCGCGCAAGGCGTCGGTCGTCGACGGCTTCTCGCGGCGGTAAAGAGCTAGGATCTCGGCGGGCGACTCGCGCGGGATGCCGGTCGTCATCAGCCGGTTTCCCTCCAAGGCACCACTCTCCGCCGCCGCGGAGAACAGCTCGCCATACAGGGTTTCCGGCGGTTGCGGGATTTCCGCCGCGCTGATCCGAAGTGCCGTGAGATACAGGGCCGCGAGCCCAAAAAAGCTGAAACGCCGCCTCAATATTGCCACTTCGTATCCTGCCACGGGACTACTTCTCGTAATAGTTTGATCGGGTTATTATTACCCAAGAACCTGATCAGCCGTCACGTACAACGGAGCCTGGGATGAAATTCACCACTTCAACCAAATCCGCGCTGCTGGCGCTGGTCAATTCTGCTTTGGTAGCAGTCACCGTTTCGATCGCCGCGATCAGCATCGCCGACCGCGAGGCGATGAAGTCCGCCAACCAGGCCATCGACCGCAATATGCGCATCGCCTGGCACGAGGTTGGGCTCAAGGGACAGGGCTTCAAGCTGGCCGACGGCAAGCTGATGGCGGGCGACGCCGTGCTCGATGGCGATTTCGGCATCGTCGACAAGGTGGTCGAACTGGCCGGCGGCACCGCCACCATCTTCAAGGGCGACACCCGCGTCGCCACCAACGTCAAAAAGGATGACGGCTCGCGCGCCGTCGGCACGCAGCTAGCCCGCAACGCCGCCTACGAATCCGTCTTCACCGCGAAGAAGCCCTATCGCGGGGTGGTCGACATTCTCGGCAAACCCTACATCACCGGCTACGACCCGATCACTGGGGCGGACGGCTCGGTGCTGGGGGTGCTTTATGTAGGCATCCCGATGTCGGAATTCAGCGCGGCCGCCGAGCAGACGCGGTTCTGGATGATGGTGGCCGCCCTTTGCGCCGCCGTGTTCGGCTTCGCCGTCTCGCTGCTTCTGTCGCGCGCCATGCTGGGCCGGCCGCTGCGGATCCTGGTCCACGAGATTGGCCGGGTCGCCGCTGGCGATCTCGACCGCCAGATCGAGATGATCGCCCGCCCCGACGATATCGGCGACATGGCCCGCGCGGTCGAAGGCTTCCGCGCCGACGCGCAGGAGAAGCTGCGGCTGGAAGAGGCGCGCCGGATCGAAATCGAGCGCGAACGCGCCGCCCGCGAACATGCCAGCGCCGTCAACGCCTTCTCCGATGTGTTCGAGCAGACCGTCAGCGCCAAGGTCGCCGCGGTGCAGGAAGCCGCCCGCGGCATCGATTCCACGGCGCAGACCATGGCCGCCCGCGCCCAGCAGAGCGGCAGCAAATCGCTGCAGGTCGGCGAGGCGGTCAGCATCACCACGGCGCGGGCCGAATCGGCCGCCGCCTCGACCCGCGAACTGTCGCTGGCCATCAACGAGATTGCCCGCCAGGTCTCGGCCTCCACCGAGACCTCGCGCCAGGCGGTCACCGAGGTGGCGGCGATGTCCGAACAGATGGACGGGCTGTCCGTCACCGTCAAATCGATCGGCGAAGTAGTGTCGCTGATCAACGACATCGCCAGCCAGACCAATCTGCTGGCCTTGAACGCCACCATCGAGGCGGCCCGCGCCGGCGAAGCGGGCAAGGGTTTTGCCGTCGTCGCCAATGAAGTGAAGAACCTGGCCAACCAGACGGCGCGCGCGACGGACGAGATCGCGCGCAACATCAACGCGGTGCAGGAATCCACCCGCGCCATGTCGGGCAGGATCGAATCGGTGGTGAGCACCATCCGCTCGCTCGACGCCTCTTCGTCGGCCATCGCCGGCGCGGTGCAGGAGCAGGAGGCCTCGACCCGTCTAATCGCCAGCAATATCGACGATGTGGCGGCCCAGGCCCTCGAAGTCTCGAAAAGCGTCACCGCCCTGGCCAAATCCTCGACCCTGTCGAGCGCCGGCACCGTGCGGGTGATCTGGAGCGCCGGCACCCTGCGCGAAGTGGTCGAAGAATTGAGCGTCGAAGCCAAGCAATTCGTCGAACGGGTCCGGCAATAGAGGCGTAGGGGACATCCATGCTGCCTGCCCGGCTGCGCCTTCTGCTGGTCGAAGACGACCGCGTCACGGCGCGCATCATGACGCGAACGTTGGAACGGGTGCCGTCGCCCAGCTTCGAGATCATCCACGAAGCGACGCTGGCCGAGGCGACCCACCGGCTGGCCTCGGGCCCCAAATTCGACGTCGCCCTGCTGGATTTGAGCCTACCGGATTCCTACGGCATCCAGACCCTGGCCCAGCTTCAGGCGGCGGATCCCGATCTGCCGATCGTCGTGCTGACCGGCGACACCGATCCGGTGGTGGCGGAGCTGACCCTCGAAGTCGGCGCCCAGGACTATCTGATCAAGGGCGAGGTGGGCGAGCGCGTCATCACCCGCGCCATCCGCTATGCCATCAGCCGCAAGCATGCCGACCTCGACCGCAAGGCCATCTCCGACCGCCTGAATGCCAGCCTCGCCGCCGAGAACAAGCGTCTGGACGAGGAGAACGCCCTGGCCCGGGCCATGCAGTTCGGCCTGCTGCCGACGCCCGAACGCCTGGCGCACTATCGTCAGGCGCGCGGCCTGTCGGTGGAATCCTATTTCGAGCCCTCTTCGCAAGTCGGCGGCGATCTGTGGGGCTGCGCCGAAGTGGATGCGCTGCGCACCATCTTCTTCATGTTCGATTTCTCCGGCCATGGCGTGGGGGCCGCGCTGAACGTGTTTCGCCTGCATGCCTTGCTGAGCCAGCTGGGCGGGCAGATCATCGATCCGGCCGCCACCTTGAGCCGCCTCAACGGCGTGCTGGTCGACATGCTGCCGCGCGGACAATATGCGACAGTGTTCCTGGGCGTGGTCGATTCCGCGGCCTCCACCTTGACCTGGTCGGCCGGGGGTGCTCCGAAGCCCGTCCTGTTCGACCGCAACGGCAAGCATGTGATGCTGGATTCGCGGGGCAAGCCGCTCGGCATCTCCGCCTCGGCCCATTACACCAACCGCGTCATCGCCTTTCCCGAAGGCAGCAGCCTGTTCCTCTATAGCGACGCGATGACCGAGGCGCGCGTGGCCGGCGGCTCGATGCTGGGCGAGGAGCGGCTGGTGTCGATCGTGAAGCGCTTTCACTCGCCGCACGGCATCGACGTGCCGGGCCTGGTGGCGCGCTTCTTCGACACCGTCAAGACGCCGCTCGAGGACGATTTGACGGCGGTGTCGATCGGCCATCTCGCCGCGCCCACCCAGGCGCTGGCGCCGCAAGGGCCGTCCTCGGCGCCGCTGCTGCTGACGTCGCGGCGCCTCGAAGTGGTGGAGATCGGGCTGGCGCCGCCTTATAGCGGTTTCATCGAGATCGGCGCCCATGGCGTCGCCGATGTCGGTGCGGCATGCCTGGAAGCGGCGGAGCAGGGCGGGCTTTGCCTGTCTTTGAGCGTCGCCGGGGCCTGGGCCTGCTGCGCCGCCTCGCTGCTCTGCTCGGCCGTCAGCCGGCGTTTCGGCGGCAGCCGCGACTGGGAGGCGGTCGAGCATTGCCTGTCCGAAGCCATCACCAACGCCATCATCCATGGCGGGCTTGGCGTGAAAAGCGGCCTGCGGGAGACGCCCGAAGGATTGGACAGCTTCGTCCATGCCGTGCAGGAAGGGCTGGGCGATCCGGCCCGCGCCAGTAAACGCGTCGAGGTGACGGTGGTCCCCTTGCCCGGCGACGATGTGAGGATTACCGTTTACGATCGAGGCGACGGTTACGATTTCGAGGCGGCCCTGAAAAGAGAGTCGCTTCCCAACGCCAAGCATGGAAGGGGCCTCGCCCTGATCCGCAAGGTGGCGAAAACGGTGGCTAGCCGCGACGGCGGGCGCACCCTGGTCATGACGATCTAACGGAAGGGGCACGAGGATGAATTTTCAATATGACGAGGACTCGGCGGGAATCACCGTCCGCATGTCGGGCGATTTGAACTTCTCGGCCAACGGCGAATTTCGCGCGGTGCTGACCAGGCTGGCCGCGGCCAAGGGGCGCCAGGTCACCTTCGACCTTGCCAATGTGCCGCGTATCGATTCGGTCGGGCTGGGCCTGCTCTACATCGCCCGCGAGGAAGTGGCGGCGGCGAGCGGCGCCCGGATCCGCCTGAAATCGCCGCAGAGCAGCATCGTTAAAATGCTGGAACTGACCGAGGCGGACGCGGATTTCGACATCCAGTCCTGATCCAGATCAACGCATCCTCCGCCCGTTCGTGCTTCTCGGCGCGGAGCGGCGGGACCACCATCATTTTGGGGATAATCATGAAATTCAAAGGTTTGCTAGTGTCGGCGCGCGTCGCTCTGACCGCCGCCGGTCTTGCTGTCGCCGCCTTTTCCGGCGCGGATGCCCTGGCCTCGGCCCCGATGGCCAAGACCAACGCCCCCGGCTTCTACCGTTTCATGCTGGGTGATTTCGAGGTCACCATCGTCAGTGACGGCACCGTCGAGTTGCCGGTCGACACGCTGCTGAAGGGCAAGAGCAAGGAGCAGGTCGACGAAATCCTGGCCAAGAGCTACCTGAGGAGCCCGCTGGAGACTTCGGTCGACGGCTTCCTGATCAATACCGGCAGCAAGCTGGTGCTGGTCGACACCGGCGCCGGCACTCTGTTCGGCCCGACCCTCGGCAAGCTGCTGGCCAATCTCAAGGCTTCCGGCTACCAGCCCGAGCAGGTGGACGAGATCTACATCACCCACATGCACCCCGATCATGTCGGCGGCCTGATCGCCGACGGCAAGGCGGCGTTTCCCAATGCCGTGGTGCGCGCCGACAAGCGCGAATCCGACTATTGGCTGAGCGACGAGAACGCCCAGAAGGCTCCGCAGGAGATGAAGGGCTTCTTCCAGGGAGTCAAGGCGACGGTGGGCGCTTATGCCGCCGCCGGCAAGCTCAAGCCCTTCACCGGCAACACCGAGCTGGTTCCCGGCATCAAGGCGGTTTCCAGCGTCGGCCATACGCCCGGCCATACCACCTATGTCGTGGAAAGCCAGGGCCAGAAACTGGCGTTGGTCGGCGACCTGGTCCACGTTGCCGCCGTGCAGTTCCCCGATCCGACGGTGACGATTGGTTTCGACAGCGACACCAAGGAGGCGGAAAGCGAGCGCCAGAAGCAATTCGCCGACGCGGCCAAGGGCGGCTATCTGCTGGGCGCGGCGCATCTGCCGTTCCCGGGCACCGGCCATCTGACCGCCGAGGGCAAGGGGTACCGCTTCATTCCGTTGAACTACAGTCAGATTCACTGATCCGGCGCGCCCCGGCGGTCTCCCCGCCGGGGCTTTTTCATTCCTCTTGAAATACTATAGGGGGGTATAGTATTTTCCCGGCCATGGGACATATCGCACAGGAGAAGCAGAAGCTTCTCAACCGAATCCGGCGCCTGCGCGGCCAGCTCGACGCGATCGAAAGATCGGTGGAGCAGGAGGCCAGTTGCGTCGACATCCTGCAGCAGATCACCGCCTGCCGCGGCGCCATGAACGGGCTGCTGACGGTCGTGCTCGAGGATCACATCCGCAGCCATCTGGTGCCGGTCGACGAGGATCCGGCCGAGAAGGTCGGCGATGCCCGCGAGCAGCTGATCGACATCGTGCATAGTTATTTCAAGTGAGCCGGCCATGAGCGACTTCTACGAACATCCTTTCGCGTCCTACAACGATCACGTCTTCCTGGGCGCGGCGCATGGCGCCAATGAGCGCAAGACCTGGGCGGTCATCGTGCTGTGCTCGTTGATGATGGTGGCCGAGATCGGCGGCGGTTCCATTTTCGGTTCGCTGGCGCTGATCGCCGACGGCCTGCACATGTCGACCCATGCCGGCGCCATGCTGATCGCCGCACTCGCCTACACCTATGCCCGCCGCCATGCGCGCGACCCGCGTTTCGTGTTCGGCACCGGCAAGCTGGGCGATCTGGCGGCCTTCAGCAGCGCCATCATTCTTTGCATGATCGCCATCCTGATCGGCTATGAGGCCATATCGCGCCTGCTGGATCCGGTGGCGATCGATTTCAACGAGGCGATTCCGATCGCCGTGGTCGGCTTGCTGGTCAACATCGTCAGCGCCTGGCTGCTGAGCGGCGACCATGACGGGCATTCCCACGGCCATCATGGGCACGGGCACGGCCATGGCCATTCGCACGATCATGACGATCATGATCACGACGACCACGCTCATCACGATCACGACCATGCGGCGCATGCCCATGATGCCCACGACCATGGAAACGACAGCCGCGACTTCAATATGCGGGCGGCCTATGTCCATGTGATCGCCGATGCCGCCGTCTCGGTGCTGGCCATCGCCGGCCTGCTGCTGGCGCGCTATTTCGGCTGGGTGTGGATGGATCCGATCGCCGGCATCGTCGGCGCGCTGGTGATCGCCAACTGGTCCTATGTGCTGATCAAGGCGGCCGGTTCGGTCCTGCTGGATGTTCGCCCTGACGATGCGGTGGCGAAGAAGGTCAAGACGGCCGTCGAGGGAGCGGGCGACCAGTTGATCGATTTGCACATCTGGCGCCTGGGCCCGGGCCATCTCGGCGCCGTGCTGTCGGTGATGAGCCGCCACGCCGAGCGCACGCCGGCCTTCTATCACCAGCTTCTCGGCGAGTGCAAAACCTTCTCCCATGTCACTGTGGAAGTGAATATCGGGAAGTAGGTTTTTTTAACCGCCAAGACGCCAAAGCGCCAAGTTCTTGGCCATCGGTGAGCGCCTGCAGCATCCCATCTCGTGATTGCCGCAGGCGCTTTTTTCTTGGTGCTTTGGCGGTTAATCAGCCTGACGACCGTGCGGGGGCTCCGGAGGAATCACCAGTGTCCCGACCGGCGTCGATTCCATGTTTTCCTTGAGCCAGGCGGCGATCCGGCCCTCGATGTCGGCTTCGTCATTCCCATCGATGCGATGCTTGTACAGGACGCCGATCGCCCGGTCGTCGTCCTGGACCACCCGGGCGATCCAGATGTCGCCGTTCAGGTCCGCCGGATAGACGTAATAGAAGGCAACGTAATAGCTCAGCCGGCCCTTATAGGCCTGGTCGGGTGCTGCAAAGGGGAGCACCACCTTGCCGTTTTTCGCCGTGATGCTGCCCAGCATCCGCTCGGCCAATCCCTTGGCGGTGATCTCGTTGCCCTGGGCGTCGGCCTTGTCCATGTAATTGATGATGATCTCGTCATGCGACTGCTCGGGCTCCTGCCGCCCCGGCGTGTAATAGGCGCCCCAGCCATTATTGATCTTGCCGATGTCGTGGAAGGCGAAATCCACCCCATGGAGGGTGATTGGCGCAGGGTCGGCCATCGCCGCGCCGGTCCAGACCGCCAGCAGCGCCGCCGCGGCCAGGCGCTTCATAACGGCGTCGGTTCGGCGGTCACCGATGGGCGGTTGGTCCAGCGCTGCAGCATGATCAGCAGATTTTCCGGATCGAACGGCTTGGCGATGTGGTCGCTCATGCCGGCTTCCATGGCGCGCAGGCGGTCGGCCTCCGTCGCGTTGGCGGTCATGGCGATGATCGGCAGCATGGCGAAGCGCGCCTTGCCGCGGATCTCGCGGGTGGCGGCATAGCCGTCCAGTACCGGCATCTGGATGTCCATCAGCACCGCGTCGAAGGGTTCGGCCATCACCGCATCGACGCCCTCGCGGCCATTCAGCGCCACGGTGATCTCGATGCCCGCCTTGGTCAGGATCTCCTCGGCGACCATGCGGTTGATCTCATTGTCCTCGACCAGGAGGACGCGCGTACCGGTGGGGAACATGATCTGGCTCCCTGGGGTGGTGATCTTGCCCGTCAGGCGGAAGCACCGCTCGAGCGTTTCGATCAATTGGCCGCGATTGACCGGCTTGGACAGCATGCCGTCGAGCCCCAGCGACAGCACGTGCGGCAGCACCTCGTCGCGGCCATAGCCGCTGACCATGATGATGCGCGGCTGCTTGATGTCGTCGCGGGCATGCAGGCGGCGGATCGTCTCGACGCCGTCCATCTCGGGCATCATCCAGTCGATGATCAGCAGGTCGTAGGGTTCCTTGCCCGCCGCCGCCAGCATGTCGAGCACGGCCTGGCCGCTGGCCGCGGAATCGGCGCGGCAGCCCATGCCGCCCAGCATGGCCGAAATGGTATGGCGCACCAGCAGATTGTCGTCGGCCACCAGCACCTTGAGGCCGGTGAACAGGCTGCTTATCGCGCGCGGCTCCTGCGCCGCCGGATCGGTGTCCTTGCCCAGGCGCAGGGTGAACCAGAAGGTCGAGCCGCGGCCGGGAATGCTGTCCACGCCGATCTCGCCGCCCATCATGCCGACCAGCTGCTTGCAGATCGCCAGCCCCAGCCCGGCGCCGCCGAAGCGTCGGGTCAGCGAACTCTCGGCTTGCGTGAAGGGGGTGAACAGCTGCTTTTGCTGCGCCTCGGTCAGGCCGATACCGGTGTCGGTGACGGAAAAGCGCAGGAACATGCCGTTCTCGCTGGTGCCGACCATCTTGCAGGCGACCGTGATGACGCCTTTTTCGGTGAATTTCAGCGCGTTGTTGGCGAGGTTGGTGAGAATCTGGTTCAGCCGCAGCGGATCGCCGCGCAGGCGCGAGGGGATGCGGTCATCGACGTCGAACACCACCTCCAGCCCCTTGGCGCCGGCGGGCAGCGCGATCAGGTCGGACAGGGTCCGCATCACGTCGTCGAGCTTGAAGGAGACGATCTCCAGCGACAGATGGCGCGCCTCGATGCGCGAAAAATCGAGAATGTCGTCGATGATCGCCAGAAGCGACTTGGCGGCGCTGTCGATCTTCGAGACGTAGTCGCGCTGATGATCGTCGAGCCGGGTGCGCGTGATCAGGTGCGAAAGCCCGATCACCGCATTCATCGGCGTGCGGATCTCGTGGCTGATATTGGCGAGGAAATCGGTCTTGGCGCGGCTGCTCTGCTCGGCCTGCTGGCGGGCGACGTCAAGCTCTTCCGTGCGGGTCTTGACCAGGTCCTCGAGCTGTGCCCGCCGTTCGGCCAGCTGGCGCTCGGTCTCGCCCTGGCGGGCCAGCAATAGGTTATAGGCGGCGACCACCGAGCCCAGCTCGTCGTCGCTCGTCCATTCGACCGGCTCGCGGAACTGGCCCGACACGTCTCCAGACCTTTCCCCCATCGCTTTGCCGAGGCGGTGAAGCGGCTGCAGGATCGAACGGCTGAGCAGCATGACCTGGGCCGACAGCAACACGGTGAGCGGCACCAGGAAGGCCAGCATGATCAGGCATTGGCGGTGGAATTCGGCCTCGACGTCGTCGAGATAGAGCCCGGTGATCACCACCCAGCCCCAAGGCAGATAGGAGCGGGCATAGGCCAGCTTGGCGATCGGAGCACCACCCTCGGGCCGCGGAAACTCGAAGCGATAAAAGCCGCCGCCGGACTGGGCGATGTCGACCAAATCGCGCAGCTCGAACTGGCCCGGCGCCCGGCCGTTCAGGCTGAACGGCGTATCGCCGCCTTCCCATTCCGGATGCGCGCCGTGCGCCAGGACGAAACCCTGGGCAGACACGGTGACGACATAGCCGTCGCGGGCATAGCGGATATGGCGGAGCGAATCGAGGGCGAGCTGCTTGGCCTGCTCTTCCGGCAGGCGGCCCGTCGCGGATTCGGTGTGAAACTGGTCGATCACCGAGGCGGCGGCATCAACCACCGAGCGCAATTCGGTCTTGCGCTCGCGCAGCATGGCATCCCGGTTCATCCACAGGCCGCCGACGGCCGTCATCAGACAGCCCAGTTCGGCGATGATGAGAATGACCAGCAGCTTCTTTGCTACACCCCCCACCTTCATATGATCGCCAGCTGATCTCGTGGTTGAGTCCGCTCTCTCAAGGAGGGACAACCGATGGTATCAAACCTGTCGGCGTTGTCCACCGCTGTATAAGGTTTGTTTAAGAAGTGTAAGGGCGGTTGTTGCAAGCCATGGGGGGTTTGCCTTGTGACACCCTACGATATCTGCTAGGGTCCGCGCTCGAACGCCTGCCCGTCCGGGCCGGTTTCCAACGATCCCAAGATCGCGCAACGCAAGGTCGAGACTCCAGCATTGAATACAGTCGCAACGCCTCCTTCTTTCGACATCACGCCGGTGACCATCGAAGAGGAGATGAAACGCTCCTATCTCGATTACGCGATGAGCGTCATCGTCGCCCGCGCGCTTCCCGACGTGCGCGACGGCCTGAAGCCGGTGCATCGGCGCATTCTTCATGCGATGAAGGAAGGCGGTTACGACTTTAACAAGCCGTTCCGCAAATCGGCCCGCATCGTCGGTGAAGTGATGGGTAAATACCATCCGCACGGCGACAGCTCGATCTATGACGCCATGGTTCGCATGGCGCAGGATTTCTCGATGCGCCTGCCGCTGATCGACGGCCAGGGCAATTTCGGCTCGATGGACGGCGATCCGCCGGCGGCGATGCGTTATACCGAGGCGCGCCTGTCGCGCGCGGCGCATTCGCTGCTCGACGACATCGACAAGGAAACCGTCAACTTCCAGCCGAACTACGACGATAGCGAGCGCGAACCGACGGTTCTGCCGGCGCGCTATCCCAATCTGCTGGTCAATGGCGCGGGCGGCATCGCCGTCGGCATGGCGACCAACATGCCGCCGCACAATCTGGGCGAAGTGATCGACGCCTGCTGCGCCTATGTCGATAATCCCGCCATCACCATCGACGAGCTGATGGCGCTGGTGCCGGCACCCGATTTCCCCACCGGCGGCATCATTCTGGGCCGCAACGGCACCCGCTCGGCCTATACCACCGGCCGCGGTTCCGTGGTGATGCGCGCCCGTTGCGCCTTCGAGGAGATCCGCAAGGACCGCACCGCGATCGTCGTCACCGAGATCCCCTATCAGGTCAACAAGTCGCGCCTGATCGAGCAGATCGCCGAACTGGTGCGCGACAAGAAGATCGAAGGCATCGCCGATCTGCGCGACGAGTCCGACCGCGAGGGCGTGCGCGTGGTGATCGAGCTGAAGCGCGACGCCGTGCCGGACGTGGTCCAGGCCCAGCTGTACCGTTTCTCGCAGCTGCAGACCAGCTTCGGCGTCAATGCGCTGGCCCTGAATGGCGGCCGCCCGCAGATGCTGACCCTGGGCGAGATCATCAAGGCCTTCGTCGAATTCCGCGAAGAAGTCATCACCCGCCGCACCGTGTACGAGCTGGGCAAGGCCCGCGAGCGCGCTCACATCTTGGTCGGCCTGGCCCTGGCCGTCGCCAATCTCGACGACGTGATCGCGCTGATCCGCAACGCGCCCGATCCGGCCACCGCCCGCGAACAGTTGATGGCGCGCGCCTGGCCGGCCGACGACGTCGAGTCGCTGGTGCAACTGATCGACGAGCCGGGCCGCGGCATCGTGGACGGCACCTATGTACTGTCCGAAGCCCAGGCCAAGGCCATCCTCGATCTGCGCCTGCATCGCCTGACCGGCCTGGAGCGCGACAAGCTGCATGACGAGCTGAACGAGATCGGCACCCAGATCACCGGCTTCCTGCTGATCCTGTCGTCGCGCGTGCGCCTGCTGGAAATCCTGCGCGAAGAGCTGGTCGAGATGAAGGCCCAGTTCGCTACGCCGCGCCGGACCTCGATCGAGGAATCCGAGTTCGAGGTCGACATCGAGGACCTGATCGCCCGCGAGGACATGGTGGTGACGGTGACCAACACCGGCTACATCAAGCGCGTGCCGCTCTCCGAATACCGCGCCCAGCGCCGCGGCGGCAAAGGCCGCTCGTCGATGTCGGTCAAGGAAGAGGATTTCGTCACCGACCTGTTCGTGGCGAACACCCATACGCCGATGATCTTCTTCTCGTCGAACGGCATCGCCTACAAGATGAAGGTCTATCGCCTGCCGCTCGGCTCGCCGCAGTCGAAGGGCAAGGCGATGATCAACCTGCTGCCGCTGGAGCAGGACGAGACCATCTCGACCGTGATGCCGTTGCCCGAGGATGAAGAGAACTGGGGCAACCTGCACATCATGTTCGCGACGCAGTCCGGCGGCGTGCGCCGCAACCTGCTGTCCGACTTCACCGACATCCGCGCCAACGGCAAGATCGCCATGAAGCTGGACGAGGGCGACCACCTGATCGGCGTGCACACCTGCACCGAGGATGAGGACGTGCTGCTGGCCACCAAGGGCGGCAAGTGCATCCGCTTCCCGGTCACCGACGTGCGCGTCTTCGCCGGCCGCTCCTCGACCGGCGTGCGCGGCATCCGCCTGGAGGAGGGCGACAGCGTCATCTCGATGTCGATGCTGCACCATGTGCGCTATGACTCCGAGACCCGCGACGCCTATGCCCGCGGCGATTTGCCGGCCGAGCAGATGGAACAGATGAAGGCCGAGGAGCAGGAAATCCTCACCGTCAGCATCAATGGCTACGGCAAGCGCACCTCGGCTTACGAATATCGCATCACCGGCCGCGGCGGCTCGGGCATCGCCAATATGGAGCTGACCGAGAAGACCGGACCCGAAGTGGTTGCCTCGTTCCCGGTGCTGCACGAGGACGGCGTCATGCTGGTCACCAATGCGGGCAAGCTGATTCGCACCTCGGTCGAAAGCGTTCGTGTCGTCGGCCGCAAGACCCAGGGCGTGATGATGCTGCGCACCGCCGAGGATGAGCGCGTGATGTCGGTGGCGCGACTGGCCGATCTCGGTAGTGCTGACGATGTCGGCGAGGCCGACGGGGACGAAGAGGCCGAGGGCGAAGAAGGCGAGGGTGTCGAAGCTATCGACGGCGCGACCGACTCGCCGGCGGGTTCCGACGAAGCCTGAGCCAGTTGGGGGACGGGAAGATGGGGCAGCCGCGTATCGGGATCTATCCTGGCACCTTCGATCCCATTACCTATGGGCACCAGGACATCATTCAGCGCGCCGCCCGCATCGTCGACCGGCTGATCGTGGCCGTGGCGAGCAATGCGGGCAAGGGGCCGATGTTCACCGTGGATGAACGGGTCGCGCTGGTGCGCGACGACATCGGCGGCTGGAAGACCAGCGCCGGTGCCGCCATCGAGGTGCAACCCTTCGACACGCTGCTGATGAATTTCGCGGTGTCGTGCGGGGCCGGCGTCATCATCCGCGGGCTTCGCGCCGTCTCGGATTTTGAATATGAATTCCAGATGGCCGGCATGAACAGCCGGATCAATCCGGACGTCGAGACGGTGTTCTTGATGGCGTCCGAGCGCTGTCAGTTTATTTCATCGAGATTTGTCAAGGAGATCGGCCGCTTAGGGGGCGATATTTCATCCTTTGTCTCACCGTTGGTGCAGGAAAGGCTGTTCGATCGCTGGGCCGCCGAGAAAGCAGAAGAGGGAGCTTGAATTATGAGTGACAAGACCGAGTTGGATCTGGAGAACACCCTCTATCTGGATCTCAAGGACGGGCGGGTGGTGATCAAGCTGCTTCCCGACCTCGCACCCAACCACGTGGCGCGCATCAAGGAACTGGCCCGCGAGGGTTTCTATGACGGCGTGGTGTTCCACCGCGTGATCGAGGGCTTCATGGCTCAGGGTGGCGATCCGACCGGTTCGGGCATGGGCGGTTCGGGCAAGAAGCTCGATCAGGAATTCTCCCATCCGAGCGTCGCCAAGCATGTGCGCGGCACCTGCTCGATGGCCCGCAGCCAGAGCCCGAACAGCGCGGACAGCCAGTTCTTCATCATGTTTGACGAGGCGCGCAGCCTGGATGGCCAATACACCATCTGGGGCGAAGTGGTCGAAGGCATGGACTTCGTCGACAACATCAAGAAAGGCAGCTCCTTCGCCAACGGCACCGTGAAGGACCCGGACTCCATCGTCCGCATGCAGGTCGCCGCCGACGCCAAGGAATGATGTGAAGCCGATGCGCCTCCTGTCCTGTCTGTTCGCGCTGTTCATCGCGATCTCGTCCACGGCTGCTCGTGCGGAGCCGATCACCGATCCCGAGAACACCATTGTGATGATGCTGAAGACCGGCCGGGTGGTGATCGCCATGCGGCCGGATCTGGCGCCGCACACGGTGCTCCGCGTCAAGCAGTTGGTGCGCCAGGGCTTTTATGACGGCACGCCGTTCCACCGCGTGATCGACGGCTTCATGGCGCAGGGCGGCGATCCGACCGGGTCGGGACTGGGCGGTTCGGGCTTCCATCTGCAGGCCGAATTTTCGGGCGAACCGTTCCTGCGCGGCGTGGTGGCGATGGCCCGCGCCTCGGGCTTCGACAGCGGCGACAGCCAGTTCTTCATCTGCCTGGCCGACGCGCACAAACTCGATGGCAAATACACCATCTGGGGCAAGGTGATCGACGGCATGGACAATGTCGACCAGATCAAGCAGGGCGACGAAGCCAAGGACGGCCGGGTCACGGCACCCGACCGGGTCATCTGGATGAAAGTGGCGTCCGACATCAAGGGGTAAGTCTCATGCGGTTCCCGGCCTTCTGCGCGATGATGGTGTTGATGGTATCGGGAACCGCCCGAGCCCAGGACAGGTTGCCGGAGATCCCGGCGGACCAACAAACCGAGGCGCAGCGCGACGCCTCTAAGACCTTCCTCGAAGACCGCAAGGTGCCCGTGTTCGGCCCCTTCGTGCCGCTGCTGCGCAGCCCGCAACTGATGCTGCAGGCGATGTCGATGGGCGACTATCTGCGCTATCACAATTCGCTGCCGCAAAAGATCAACGAATTCGTCATCCTGATCACGGCCCGGGTCTGGACCCAGCAACTCGAATGGCAGATCCACCAGCCGATCGCGATCAAGGCCGGCCTGTCGCCCGCGATCGTCGATGCCGTCGCCCGGGGTGAGCGTCCTGCGGGAATGGACGAGGCCGAGGAGATCGCCTGGGAATTCTCCACCCAGCTCCACCGCGACAAAAAAGTCGACGACAAGACCTGGTCCCGCGCGGTCGCCAAATTCGGCGAGCAGGGGGTGATCGACATGGCTGGAACCAACGGCTATTACGACTTCCTGGCCATGACCATGAACGCTGCCCAGACCGCGCCGGATCCGTCCAAACCGCTGTTGCCGGAGTTGCCGAAACATTGATCCCCGGGGCCGGTGTTTGACTACGTACAGGGATGAACAGGATTCGCGGCTACGCCGCTTAAAAGGATGAACGGGGATGGATCGTGCGGTCGCTACGCCGTGCGGTGGCGCTGAGGCCTATCCCTGTTCATCCCTTTCATCCTGTTCATCCCTGTACGTAGTCAATGTAGTCGGTTGAGGCGTCGCTCGACGACCCTTTCCGCCTTAGTAAAATCAGATAAGAAATCATCTTGCTCTCAGGGGACGCCGCCACTATGGTGTGCCCCCGCCGAACAAGGCGAGCGCGTAGCTCAGTCGGTAGAGCAACTGACTTTTAATCAGTAGGTCCCGGGTTCGAGCCCCGGCGCGCTCACCATCGATGCACAGGCATCATGGTTCTTCCTCTCGTACCAAGCCCTCTTCCCGCCGCCGAACCTTTCAGCGATGATCGGGTGAATTTTACGCCCGCCTACTGGAACTATTCCCAATAAGGGCTTTCCATAGGATGCTTGGTACTCATTTTCGGAGGGGGCCGAGGTGAGCTGGTTTGATGATGTCAGCACTCGAAACAAGACGCTGGTCCTGATGGCGGCGGCCCTGTGGGGCATGGCCGCGATCTTTCTGGCCGCGCTGCTGACCATGCGGGAGGCCTTGCTGTCGACGGGAACACCGCCCGGCGACGTGTCCGCCGCGACCTGGCGCGCGGTGCTGACCTTCTGTGCGCTGTCGGCGGCGTTCGCGCCGTTGATGCTGGCTTTGTCGTTGTGGGCGGCTCGCCGCTTGACCGCGCCGCTGGGGAATCTGACCCAGGCCATCGCTCAGTTGTCGGTGGGCAATGTCGAGATCGCCATCGAGGAGGAATTGCGCCGCGACGAAGTCGGCCAGATGTCGCGCGCCATCGTGGCGCTCCGCGAGGCCGAACGGTCGCGCCGGGTCCAGGCCGATACCTTGCAGGTCGATCGCGAGCTCAAGGACAAACGCCAGGGCGCCATGGAGCTGCTGACCCGGGATTTCAATGAAAGCGCGCGCGGCGTGCTGATGCAGGTGAGCAATTCGGCGCGCGAATTGGCCGAGGCGGCCGCCGTGATGACCCAGATCGCCGAATCGACCAGCCTGCAATCGGCCACGGTCTCGGCGGCGGCGACCCAGGCCGCCGCCAACGTCCAGACCGTGGCGGTGGCGGCCGAGGAATTGGCGGCGTCCGAGAACGAGATCGCCAAGCAGGTTGCACACTCGGTCGAGATCGCGCGCACCGCCGCCGATGACGCCGAGCGCGCCACCGCCATCGTCGGCGGCCTGGCCGAAGCGACCCGCCATATCGGCGACGTGGTCGAACTGATCAACAGCATCGCCAGCCAGACCAACCTTCTGGCACTGAATGCCACCATCGAGGCGGCCCGCGCCGGCGATGCCGGAAAGGGCTTCGCGGTGGTGGCCAACGAGGTCAAGACGCTGGCGAACCAGACGGCGCGCGCCACCGAGGACATCACCACCCAGATCGCCGCGGTGCAGGCGGCGACCGGAAGCGCCGTCAGCGCGATCACCGGGATCGGCAAGACCATTGAGGCGATCAACGAAGCCGCGGCGGCCATCGCCGCCACCGTCGAGCAGCAAAGCGCCGCGACGGGCGAAATCGCCCGCAATGTGGTCGAGGCCTCGAACGGCACCGCCGAAGTGACCCGCAGCATCGTTCAGGTGCGCGACGGCGCCGGCCGGACGGGGAGCGCCGCCTCGCAGGTTCAATCGACCGCCACCCTGCTGATCAGCCAGTCCGAATTGCTGGCCGGTGACGTCGGCGACTTCCTCAAGGCCTTCGAGCATGCCAGCGACCGCCGCCAGTTCGAGCGCGTGCAGGTGTCGATGTCGGCGACCCTGCGGGTGCAGGGCAGGGACATCGCCGTCACCTTGATCGACATTTCGGTCGGCGGCGCCCAGCTCGACCGCGACGCCGGCGCCGCACCCGGCAGCGAGATCCGCTTGGCCATGGTGGAGGGGCCGGCGGTGCGCGGCCGCGTGATCGGCAATGAGGGCGGACGGACCCGCCTGCAATTTGCGCTCGACCGCGATACCCAGGCGGCGCTGACCCAGACACTGTCACGGATTGCCCGACATTAGTGCATTTCGACTACACTAAATGGTTGATAAAACTAACGCCCTGATCGATCGTGAAGTTCGTCTGTCGCTTGATTTTGGTGGCGGCGTGTAACAGAACGAAACAGAAGCGAAATACGGGCGGTATCCACCCCGGATACCTTTTTCCAAGCTAAAACCTGAAGAGCGCGAGCTATGCTGCAGGGGGAAAAGGTAATTCTCGGGCCGATCGTGCCCAATGACTTTCCGGCGCTGTTCCGGTGGGGGGACGACGTCGACGCGGCGCGTCTGAACGAACCTTATCGTCCGCCGACCTGGCGTAATCAGGAAGAGCTCTGGTTCAATGTCGGCCGCGATCCGTCGCGCGTCTTTTTCGCGATCCGCAAGATCGGCATCGAAACCATCATCGGCTATGTGCAGATCACCGGCATCGACGCGGTCCACCGATCCGCCACGCTGGGAATGCGCATCGGCGAGGCCGGCGACCGCAGCCAGGGTTATGGCCGCGACGCGCTGCACCTGGCGATCCATTATTGCTGGAACCACCTGAATCTCACCCGCATCCAACTGGGCGTCTATGGCACCAACGAGCGGGCGATCAGCCTTTATATGAGGTTCGGATTCGAGGTCGAGGGCTGCTTGCGCAAGGCCCTCTTCATCGATGGGCAGTGGGTCGATTTCGTGCTCATGGGCCTGTTGCGGCCGGGAAGAAGTTAGCTCAACCCGGCATCCCGGGCCGCCAGCCGGCCCATCGCCGCCCAATCGAGATTGTCGGCGCCCTGGGCCAGCAGGGCCAGGAAGCGATCGCGCAGTAGACTGCCGATCGGCAACGGCACGCGCAGCTCTTCGGCGGCGGCCAGCGCCAGCCTGACATCCTTGAGGCCGAGCGGGGCGGCGAAACCGGCCGGCTCGAATTTCTCTTCGACGATCAGCGTTCCATAGGTCTTGTAGATCGGCGCCGAGAACAGGGTCGAGGTCAGCATTTCGAGATAGGCGGCTCGGTCGATGCCCGCCTTGCCGGCCAGGGCCAGGACCTCGCCCAGCGACTCGATCACCGTGGCGATCAGCATATTGCCGCCCAGCTTGGCGATGTTGGCGGATTCCGGCTTGTCGCCCATTGGAAAGACGCGCTGGCCGATCTTCTCGAACAAGGGCATGGCGCGCTTGACATGTTCGGCCTGGCCGCCGGCCAGGATGAACAGCTTTGCCGCCGCGGCGGCTTCGGGGCGGCCGAACACCGGGGCCGAGAGATAGGATTGGCCGGACGACGCATGCGCTTCGGCCAGGTGCCGGGCGGTGGCGGCGCCGATGGTGCTATGGCAGATGTGCAGTGCGCCATTCGGCAAATGGGCGGCGGAGCCGTCCGGTCCCAGGGTAACGGCTTCCTCCGCGGAATCGTCGGCCAGCATGGTCACCAGAATGTCGGCCCTCGCGCAGGCTTCGGCGATGCTTCCCGCAGCCTTGCCGCCGAGGTCCAGCAGCGGCTTCAGCTTGTCCCGGCTGCGGTTGTACAAGGTGACGTCGAAGCCGGCGCGGATCAGGTTGGCGGCGATAGGACCGCCCATATTGCCGAGGCCGATGAAAGCGATCTTGGTCTGTTGGGTCATGGGTTTTCCTTTCTCGATCCCTGCATCTGGCGACGCCGCGGTCAAATGTCACCCTGTGACGGCGGTCGATTGACAAAAACCCCTCGGCCCCCGATACCTTGCTGGCATTCGCGGCGTGGGGAAAAAATGGAGCGGCTGGTAAGAATTCTGGCGGTCTTGGCCATGGCGGCGGCGGTCCTGCCGGCCGGGGTCCATGCCCGCGTCACCGCGCCGTCGGCACGCTGGCCCCAGGCGGAAAGCGACCTTGCCGCCGACCCCGCCGTTACCTGGGGCAGGCTGCCCAATGGCATGCGCTATGCGATCATGGCCAACCAGATGCCGAAGGGGCAGGTATCGCTGCGCTTTCGCATCGACGCCGGTTCGTTCCAGGAGAGTGAGTCCCAGCGCGGCCTGGCGCATTTCCTCGAACATATGGCGTTCCGCGGCTCGGCCCATGTGAAGGACAACGAGGCCTTCCGCATTTTGGAGCGCTTCGGCGCGGCGATGGGCGCCGACAGCAACGCCTTCACCCAGCAGTCGCAGACCGTCTACAAGATCGACCTGCCCAGCAACGATCCCGCCGGCATCGACACCGCGCTGATGCTGATGCGCGAGACCGCCGGCGACCTGACCCTGTCGGAGGCGGCGATCGATTCCGAGCGCGCGGTCGTGCTGTCCGAGGAGCGGGGCGGCGACACGCCGGGTTCCCGGGTGCAAAAGGCGCAGTTGGCTTTCGACTTTCCCGGCCAGCCTTTGGGCACGCGGACGCCGATCGGCTCCGTCGAGGTGCTGAAGGCGGCCAGATCCGCCGATTTGCGCGCTTTCTACGACGCCTATTACCGGCCCGAGCGGGCGACCTTGATCGTTGCCGGCGACATCTCGCCAAAGGCCATCGAAAAGAAGATCAAGCTGCGCTTCAGCCATTGGCGCGGCCGTGGTCCGGCGGGCGGCGATCCGGTCTATGGTCCGCCCAAGGCGCGCGGCGAGGAGATCGGCGGCCATGTCGAGCCGGGGGCGGCGACGTCGATGTCGCTGCTGTGGAGCAAGCCGGCCGATCCGCGTCCCGACACCCGCGCCCATGAGCGTGACGAGCTGGTCTCGGTGCTGGGCATGCTGGTGTTCAACCAGCGACTTGACGATATGCGCCTGTCGGCCAATCCGCCCTTCCTGCGGGCCGGAGGCGGGGTGCAGAACCTGGGGAAATCGGCGCAGGTGGCGTCGCTGGGCATTTCCACCACCGAGCAGGGCTGGAAGACCGGGCTGGACCAGGTCCTGCGGGCCCAGCGCCTGTTGCTGGAAAAGGGCGTGACCCAGGCGGAACTAGACCGCGAGCGGACCAATTGGCGGACCCGCCTCGACAATGCGGCGGCGTCCGCCTCGACGCGGCGCAGTGCCAATCTGGCGGATCATCTGGTCGGTTCGATCGACCGCGGCAGCGTATTCGTGACGCCGGCGGCGGACCTCGCTTTGTTCGACGAGATTGCCCCCAAGGTCAGCATCGAGCAGGTGAACACCGCGCTCCGTGCGTCTTTCAGCGGCAACGGCCCCTTGCTGTTCCTGGGCGGCCCCCAGGCGATGGAGGGCGCCGAGCAAGTGTTGGCAGACGCCGCAATCGGCCCGGCCGAATCGCAGAAGCCGGAGGCGCCGCAGCCGGAAGCCTGGCCTTACACCAGCTTCGGCACCCCCGGAGAGATTATCGAGCGCCATGAGGTGGCCGACCTCGGCGCCACCATGCTGCGCTTCGCCAATGGCGTCCGCCTTACCATCAAGCCGACCGCTTTCCATGCCGATCAGATCCTGGTGTCGGTCAATGTCGGCCATGGCCGCCTCGATCTTGCGCCTGACGCCGCCGTACCGGCCTGGACGGTGGGCAGCAACGCCTTCCTGCTCGGCGGCTATCGCGACCTTACCGTGCCCGAGATCAAGCGCCTGACCACCGGCCGCCAGACCAGCGTCAGCCTGGGGTTGTCCGATGGCGGGGTGCGTTTCGCCGGCGCTACGCGGCCGCAGGATCTGGCGTTGCAGATGCAGGAGCTGGCCGCCTATTTCACCGCGCCGGGCTGGCGCCCGGAAGGGTTGGAGCTGGTCCGCAACAGCATGATCAACGGATTCCCGCAATGGCAGGCCAACCCGGCCTGGGTCTATTCGCGGGCCGGTTCGCAGCTGCTGCATGGCGGCGACGGGCGCTGGCATTCCCCCGATCTCGACGAGATCAAGGCGGTGCGTTACGACGACATGCGCCAGCTGATCGAACCTGTCCTGACGCGCGAACCGATCGAAATCGCCATCGTCGGCGACGTGACCGTCGCCCAGGCCATCGCCGAGACCGCGGCGACCTTCGGCGCGCTGCCGCCGCGCGACGCCGAGACGCAGCCCTCGGAGGTCAGCCGCCATGTGGCGTTCCCGGCGCCGGGCGCCGCCCCGGTGGCGCTGCATCACAAAGGCCGCGCGGACCAGGGATTGGCCGTAGCCGCCTGGCCGGGACCGGATGGCATCGCCGATATCCATGTGCCGCGCGCCGTGCGCCTGCTGCAGCTTGTCATCCAGCAGCGCCTGGTCGACGAGTTCCGCACCAAGCTGGGCGACAGCTATTCGCCGGGTTCGGACATGGAATCGTCCTTGGACTTCCCGGGCTATGGCTTCATCCTGGCCTATGCCGAGACGCCGGAGGCGAAAATGGCCGCGTTCGACGAAACCTTGTCGGCCATCGTTCGCGACCTGCGGGAAAAGGACGTGTCGGCCGACGAATTCGAGCGCGCCCGCAAACCGCGTATCGAAACTTTGAAGAAGAGCCAGCAGACCAACGAATATTGGCTGGGCACGCTGCAGAGGGCGCAGACAGAACCGGTCTGGCTCGATCTGATCCGCACCACGATTTCGGATCTGCAGCGCCTGACCCCGGCCGACATCCGCAAGCTGGCCGAGACCTACCTGCGGGAGGACCGCCTGTGGCGCCTGCGCGTCACGCCTGAGGGAGAGAAAGGGTGAGTTACAAGAAGACCATCGACACCAACCTGGCCGTGCTCGATCCGGTGCCGATGGAAGAGGCGTTTGGCGAGATCGACGAGATGGCGCTGGAGACCTACGATCTGTTTGTCAGCAGTACCGAGCCGCTGTTGACGGAACTGGCCCGCCAGCTGGCCGCCGGTGACACCGGTGGCGGCTTGGAGACGTCGCATTCGGCCAAAGGCGCCGCCCGCATGACCGGCGCTTTCCGCCTGGCCGACGTTTGCGGCCATATCGAGCGCGAATGCAAGGCGGGCAACGGCGCCGAGGCGCTGGAGTGGCTGGCGCTGGTGCCGATGGCGTTTGAGGAAGTCAAGCGCGCCATCGCTGACGTTAAAGCCTCACACGGGGTTTAAGCCCCGTCCGGTCGGGGCCGGTTCCACCAGCCGCCGCCCAGCGCCTGGATCATCGCAGCGCTATCGGACAGCTGGCCCGCCTGGGCCTGGACCAGGGCGATGCGCGCCTGGAGACTGGCCTGCTCCGCATTCAGAAGATCGAGATAGGCGATCTGCCCGAGCTGGTATTGCTTGCGGGCGATCGTCAGTGTGCGGTTGGCTGCAGTGTCGGCCACGGTGGCGGCGCGCAATGCGTCGGCGTCCAGCTTCAGGGCGGTCAGGCTGTCGGCGACGTTCTGGAACGCCGTGATCACGGTGCTGCGATATTGCTCGCTCGCCTGGTCGAGCGCCGCCCGGGCGGCGCGTTCCTTATGCATCAGCGAGAAGCCGTCGAACAGCGGCTGGGTCAGCGTGCCCTGGATCGACCACAGGCCGTTCCCCGGCGTGAACAGCTTGTCGAGGCTGAGCGCTTCGGACCCCACCGCGCCCGACAGGGTGATGTTGGGCAGGCGGTTGGCGATCGCGACGCCGACCTGCGCGCTGGCCGATTGCAGATTGGCTTCGGCCATGCGGATGTCGGGACGCTGTTCGACCAGCTTGGAGGGCAGGGCCGCCGGAAGATCCTGCGGCAGGTGCAGGTCGGCCAGCTCGAACCGATCGGCGGGCTCGTCGCCCGGCATGCGGCCGAGCAGGGCCGAGAGGAGATGGCGCTGCTGGGCCAGCTGCTTTTCGAGCGGCGGCAAGGTCTGTTCGGCCTGGGCGAGCGCGGTTTCCTGGGCCAGCGTGTCGGTCTCGGCAACCTGGCCGAGGGCGAGCTGCTTCTTCAGGATGCCGAGCGAGTCGCGATCGATCTCGATGACCCGGCGGGTGGCCGCCAGCTGGCCGCGCAGCGAGGCTTCGGTGATCGCCGCCACCACCAGATTGGAGGCGAGGGTGAGGTGGGTCGCCTCCAGCTGGAATGCCTGCGCTTCGGCCTGGGCGTCGAGGCTTTCCTGGCCGCGCCGCACGCCGCCCCATACATCCGGCACATAGCCGACCGTCAGCTGCGGGGTGAACAGATTGAGCTGCGGCGCGCCGCTGGCCGAGGTGGACGAGACCGACGCGGTCGGATCCTTCTGGCGGCTGGCCTGGAAACTGCCGGTCAGCGAGGGATAGAAATTGCCTTCATTGGCCAACGCCGTCTCGCGCGCCACTTTCAGCGCCGCCTGGGCCGCGGCCAGGTCGGGATTGTGGGCCAGGGCTTCCTTGATCATCCGGTTGAGTGCCGCGGAATGGAACAGCTCCCACCATTGGCCGGGAATGTCCGTGGCCGAGGCAGCTGGCGCCGGCCCGAGCGCGGTCTCCGGCGGCGCGGCCGGGCGCTCGAAATCCGGGCCGACGGCGCAGGCGGCCAGCAACAGGGGAAGGATCAGGGGGAGAGAGCGTTTGAGCATCATCGTCACTCCGCCATCTCTTCGCTTGCCGCCATGTCGTCGCCAAGATCGCGCTTGCGGGCGAACAGGCTGACCAGCACCGGCAGGACGATCAGGATCAGCACCGGCGCCAAGAGGATGCCGCCCACCACCACCAGGGCCAGGGGCCTTTGCACCTGGCTGCCGATGCCAGTCGAGAAGGCGGCCGGCAGCAGTCCGACGCAGGCGGCGATGCAGGTCATCATCACCGGCCGCAGCCGGGTTTCGCAGGCCCGCTTGAGGCCGGCCGCGCGGTCCATGCCGGCTTCGATCATCTGGTTGAAATAGGAAATCACGATGATCCCCTCCATAACCGAAATCCCGAACAGGCCGATGAAGCCGATCGCCGCCGACACCGAGAAGGGCGTGCCGGTCAGGAACAGGGTCAGGATGCCGCCGATCAGGGCCATCGGCATGACGCTGATCGCCAGCAAGGTGTCGCTCACCGAGGAGAAATTCATGTAGAGCAGCATCGCGATCAAGGCGAGGGACAGGGGAACCACCACCTGCAGGCGGGTGATGGCGTCCTGCAGATTGCCGAACTCGCCGACCCATTCGAGGTGATAGCCGCCCGGCATCACCACCTGTTCCGAGACCTTGCGTTGTGCCTCCAGCACCGCGCTGCCGAGATCGCGGCCGCGCACCGAGAATTTGATTGGGATATAGCGCTGCTGTCCCTCGCGATAGACGAAGGAGGCGCCCGAAGCCAGATGGACCTGGGCCACATCTTCGAGCGGGATCTGTGTCACCCCGCCATTGGGATTGGCCGCGGCGATGGGAATGCGGCGGATGGCATCCAGGCTCTGGCGATATTCGGGATTGAGCCGGACGACGATCGGGAAATTGCGGTCGGAGCCGTCCTCGTAGAGATTTCCCGCCGCCTGGCCGCCGATCGCCGCCTGCACCACCGCATTGACGTCGCCCGGCGCCAGGCCGTAACGCGCCGCGGCCTTGCGGTCGACGTCGATGCGGATGGTCGGCTGGCCCAATTCGGTGAAGATGCCGAGATCGGTGATGCCGGGAACCTTCTCCATCACCGCCTTGATCTTGGCGGCGGTGGCTTCCAGCGTTTCGAGATCGTTGCCATAGAGCTTGACCGAATTCTCGCCCTTCACGCCGGACGCCGCCTCTTCGACATTGTCCTCGATATATTGCGAGAAATTGAAGTCGACGCCGGGGAAGCGCTCGGCCAGCCCGTCATTCATTTCGCGGGTCAGGCGCTCCTTGTTCCAGCCGGCCGGCCAGCGGTCGAACGGCTTCAAAGGCACGAAGAATTCGGCATTGAAGAAGCCCGTCGCATCGGTGCCGTCATCCGGGCGGCCATGCTGCGAAACCACCGTGTCGACCTCCGGAAAACTCCGGATGTAATTGCGCATCTCATTGACCCGCCAATTGCCCGCTTCGAGCGAGACGGACGGGGGCAGCGAGGCGCGGATCCACAGATTGCCTTCTTCGAGATGGGGCAGGAATTCGAGGCCGAGCAGGCGCCCGCACAGGGCTGCCACCGCCAGCAGGCCGAGGGCGCCGGCCATCACCTGGCGGCGATGGGCCAGGGCATAATCGAGCACCGGCGGATAGTTGCGGTGCAGCCAGCGCACTACGCGGGTTTCCTTTTCCTCGACCCGGTCGGGCAGCAGCAGGGCGGCCAGGGCAGGCGAGATGGTGAACGTGGCGAGCAGGCCGCCGGCAATGGCATAGGCATAGGTCTTGGCCATCGGCCCGAAGATGTGTCCCTCGACGCCCGACAGGGTGAACAGGGGCACGAAGCCGGCGATGATGATGGTGGCCGAGAAGAAGATCGGCCGGTTGACCTCGAGCGCCGAGTGGGCGATCACCCGGAACCGGCCGCCCAGCTCGGGGCCGAGGCCGGCGCGATGGATCAGCGGCGCTCGCCGGAAGCGCTCCTCGGGCTTTTGCGCCAGATGCCGGAAGATGTTCTCGACCATGATCACCGTGGCATCGACGATCAGGCCGAAATCGATGGCGCCGACCGACAGCAGATTGGCCGATTCGCCCAAGCCCGTCATGATCAGGATGGCGAAGAACAAAGCGAAGGGCACCGTCGCCGACACGATCACGGCGCTTTTCAGATCGCCCAGGAACAGCCACTGCACCAGGAAGATCAGGATGATCCCCTCGATCATGTTGTGCAGCACGGTGTGGGTGGTCAAATCGATCAGATCGGCGCGGTCATAGATCTTTTCCAGCTTTACGCCGGGCGGCAGGATTCCGCTGTCGTTGATGCGCTTCATCTCGGCCTCGGCGGCCTGGATGGTCGGCTTGCTTTCCGATCCGCGGCGCATCAGCACGATGCCCTGGACGACGTCGTCGTCGCCGTCGCGGCCGGCGATGCCGAGGCGCGGCTGGTTGCCGACCTTGACCGTGGCGACGTCCTTGACCAGTACCGGCGTCCCGTTGGTCGAACTGAGCATGGTGTTGGCGATGTCGTCCATCGAATGGATCAGGCCGACGCCGCGCACCACGGTCGCCTGTTCGCCGAAATTCACCGTCTGGCCGCCGACATTGATGTTGGCGTTGTTGAGCGCCGTCAGCACCTGCGGCACCGACAGGCCGTTGGCGATCAGCTTGCGCTGGTCGATCGCCACCTCGAAGGTCTTGGTCTTGCCGCCCCAGCCGGTCACGTCGATGACGCCGGGCACCGCCTTGAAGCGGCGCTGCAGCATCCAATCCTGGATGGTTTTCAGATCCATCACCGAATAGCCGGAAGGACCTGTCACGCGATAGCGCAGGATTTCGCCGATCGGGCTGGTGGGCGAGATGCCGGGCACCACGCCGGGCGGCATCGGCGGCAGCTGCGACAGCTGGTTGATCACCCGCTGTTCGGCTTCCTGATAGGTGAAGTCGTAGGTGAACTGGATCTTGATGTCCGACAGGCCGAACAGCGAGATCGAGCGGATCGCCGTGACATGCGGAATGCCGGCCATGCCGATCTCGATCGGAATGGTGATGTAGCGCTCGATCTCCTCGGCCGATTGGCCGGAGCTTTGCGTCACGATCTCGACCAGCGGCGGCACCGGATCCGGGTAAGCCTCGATATTGAGCTTGATGAAGGCGAGGACCCCGGCACCGAGCAGCACGAACAGCAGGATCACCATCAGCACGCGCTGCCTCAGCGCGAAAACCACCACGCCGTTCATGTCAGTCGGCCTTGGCGACGCGGTCGATGAACAGGGCGCCCTTGGTCACCACCGTCTCGCCCGCCTTGAGGCCGTCGGTCACCTCGACCAGCCCGTCCTGGATACGGCCGATCTTGACCTGGCGCAGGCCGACGCTCTTGCCGGCCGGATCGGCTGCCCACAGGCGCACCGTGTCGCCCTCGTAGATCACCGCGTTTTCCGGTACGGCGGGAGCGCTGGCGGCGCCGGTCGGGCTGGCGATGCGGAAGGTGGCGAACATTTCGGGCTTCAGCGCGCCGTCGGCATTGTCGATCTCGGCGCGCACCGGCAGGCGGCGGATGGCGGGGTCGATGGAGGGCGCCACATAGGTCAGCCTGCCTTTGAAGGTCCGGCCGGGATAGGCGACCACCCGCACTTCGACTTCATCGCCAAGATGAGCCAGCGACGCGTCGGCTTCGCGCAGATTGGCCACCAGCCACAATTTGGAGAGGTCGCCGATGGTGAAGATCTGGCTGCCGTTCGAGGCGGCGCTGTTGATGTATTCGCCCGGCCCGACCTGGCGGTTGATCACCGTGCCGCCGATCGGAGCCGGCACGGCGGTCTCGGCGGCCATGCGCAGGCGGTCGGGATTGGCCTCGATGGCGGCGATCTCGCTTTCCGAGCGGCCCAGGATGCGCAGGCGGTTGCGCACGGCGGACAGGCCGATCTCGGCGCTCTTCGCCGCGGCCTGCGCATTGGCGAGGTCGACCTGCGATTGCTGCCAATCCTTCAACGCCGCGCCCTTGGCGTCATAAAGCTCGTGCTGGCGCGCCTCCGCAGTCTCTTCCAGGGCCAACTGCGCCTTGGTCGCGCTCAGGGTGGCGGCGGCCGACACCAGATCGTTCTGGCCCTGGACGAATTCGCTGGCTTCCACCATCAGCAGCGGATCGCCCTTCTTCACCACATCGCCGGCATGGGCGACCAGACGGGTCACC
>Ga0213872_10000507_pt1 | contig 30768 bp, 4 predicted proteins | sample VelepicomBERX_R2_FD_160071 | JGI IMG/M metagenome (GOLD analysis project Ga0213872, IMG submission 160071) | Rhizosphere microbial communities from Vellozia epidendroides in rupestrian grasslands, the National Park of Serra do Cipo, Brazil - RX_R2 | ecosystem: Host-associated > Plants > Roots >...
GGCCGCATCAAAGCTCAGCGGCGCGAATTGCAGCAACCGCGACGTGGCGTCGAGTCGCACATAGTTGGACTCTTTGACCAGGCGTTCTACCGCTTCGTGCGGTACCAGCACCCCTTTGGGGTGGCCTGTGGATCCCGAGGTATAGTTTACATAGGCTGCGCGGTTCGGGAACCGCAAAGAGGCAGGATTTCCTTCGGCTTGGCGTGCCAGCGCTGGTGCATTCCCGTCTAGCGTCACGACACGCTCGACGACGTCTTCATAGAGGTGGCGATTACTCTCGAGCGTCACCAGGTGCCGAAGACCACCATCCGCAATGAGAGTGTTCCGGCGTTGGGCCGGTAAATCTGCATCAATCGGAACATAGGCTCCACCCGCTTTCAGGATACCCAGCAGCGCCACAATCATCTCGTTTGATCGTTCCAACGTGAGTCCAACCAGACTCTCAACGCCCACCCCCAGATCGATCAGGTGATGCGCAAGCCGATTGGCCCGTACATTCAGTTCGCGGTAGGTCAGCAACTCTTTCCCAAACGCCAGGGCGACGGCATCGGGATCGCGCGCTACCCAGGCCTCAAACAACTCCGGTAACGTCGCTCCAGATAACGGGGGGGCTGTCGCATTGAAGCCCAACAAATTTTGCCGCTCCTCCGGACTGAGCATCTGGACGCGGTGCAGTGGCAGATCGGGCGCGCCTACCACCGCTTCAAGTTGCGTATCGTAGTGGCGAGCTAATTGTTCAATCCGGGACCGACTAAACAAATCCCGATTGTACAACCAATGCATCTCCAATTCGCCGTCGCGCTCGATGGCGTGGACCTCCAGATCATAACGAACCCGCAATGCCTTGCTTAGCACCGGCTCGATCTTCAGCCCTTCGATTGATTGCGGGCCCGCCGGCGCATTCTGCAGGGCGAACACCACCTGGAAGAGCGGAGTAGCGTTCAGGCTGCGGTTGGGCGAAACTTCCTCAACCAACCGCTCAAACGGGATCTCCTGATGGGCATACGCGTTCAGGCATATCTGTCGAACATCCGTTAGCAACTCCCGAAAACTCGCCTTGGAAGTTATCCGCACCCGCATCACCAGCCAGTTCACGAAGAACCCGATCATTTGCTCGAGCTGAGACTCCTGCCGGTTCGCAATCGGCGAGCCCACGACAACATCGTTTTGACCAGTGTACCGTTTAAGAAACAGCGCGAAGGCTGCCAGCAGGGTCATATAGAGTGTCGCATGGTTCGCCTGCCCTAGTTCTTTCAGGGCCGCTACCCGATCCTTCGGGATGGCCAGACTACACACCTCCGCGCAGAACGTTTGTACCGCCGGACGCTCACGATCGGTCAGCAACGCCGATCGCTCCGGCATGCCGGCGAGCTGCTCTCTCCAGTATTTCAGACCAAGCTCCAACGCTCCGCCGTCCAACCGCCTGCGCTGCCAAAGGGCATAATCGGTGTATTGGATCCCGAGCGGCTTTAAAGGATTTTTGTGTCCGCAGCGGAAAGCCTGATAAAGGGTCACAAATTCCTTGTTAAATACCCCAGCTGACCAGCCGTCGGAGATGATATGGTGCAACGTAGATAGCAGGATATGATCCTGCTCACCGAGAACGAGCAGCTTCACACGCATCAGCGGAGCTAGGGTCAAGTCAAATGGCTTCTCCCCTTCCTGCCGAAGTGCCTGTTCAACCGCTTCCTGCTGCGCATCCTCATCGAACAAACGGAGATCTTCAATGGCGATGGAGACCTGCAGCTCGGGAACGATCACTTGGATCGGCTTACCATCAGGTTCCGTGAATTGCGTTCGCAGGCTATCGTGTCGTTCAACGATTACCTTGAGCGCTTGGGCGAGCGCGTTGCGATCCAGCTTGCCGTGCAGCCGCAGAGGCTGTGAAATATTATATTCAGTGCTTGCTCCGTTGAGGCGATCGACAAACCACAGCCTCTGTTGCGAATATGATAGCGGAATCGGTCCTTTTTCAGTGTGCGGGACCAGTTCATCTTTCCCGCAGGTAGCTAATCCCCGTTTTTGCAACAAAATGGAGATCAACTTGTCCTTTGCGACGTTTTCTTCCGCGAGTTTCATCAGAATGAGTTTTGCGTATCGACGTGCAAATCCGATAAGCGAGTCCCGGATAACGAATTGAGTTGTTCCTCGTTTCGAAGCCACTCCTCCAGCGCTTCGGGCGACATCGCATCCATTTGGCGGCTTAATTCTGCGATCGCGTCAACCTGCCCCGTCGCCCCTTCGGCCTGCCGCAAGGCCTTTGCTATCCCAGCGATTGTTGGTGATTCAAAAAACTCTGCAATCGTAATTTCAACGTGGAATAGCTTGCGTAAGCGCGAAATCAATTGGACCGCCATAAGTGAATGGCCGCCTGATTCGAGAAAGTCGTCGTTCACCCCAGGCTCACTCAGACCAAGCAGCTTGGACCACTCATTTGCGACCGCTTCTTCGGTCGCATCGCGGGGCGCCAGATAAGGCGTAGAGAGTTGCGGCCGGGGATATCTCTGCATCGGCGCTTCGGCGGGAGCGGACTGATTAGACAGCTCCGACATCTTTTTAATGCGAGGTTGCAAATCGATAGTAGAAACGGCGATCTGAGAAGCGTTTCCGCTGAGGACATGATCGAACGCCAGGGCCCCCTCGCTTTCTGTGATCGCCATCGTGAGTCCGTGTTTGCGCTTTGTTTCAAAGCCTTTTGGCACTTCCGTTTCAACGGCCATACCTACACCGGCCCATGCATCCCAGTTTATCGAGACTATGTGGGTTGCGCTCGTTGCGTTCCGGTAGGCAAACGCGTCCAGGTAGCAGTTCGCCGCGCAATAATCGATTTGGCCGAACCCTCCAAATAGGGCGTTCAACGAGGAGCACAGCACGAAGAAGTCGAGAGGTTCGTCCCCAAAAATTTCATATAAAACCTGGGTGCCTCTGACCTTCGCAGCAAGTACTCGGTACGCTTGGTCAGTTATCTTAACCCCGATCATCCCACCCCCTGCGATGCCTGCGGAGTGGATCACGCCATTCACTTTGCCGAACTTCGCTCGCACTCGTTCCGCAAGCGCCTCTACGGCAGGTGCGTCTGTAACGTCTACAGCTTCTATAAGCACTTCGGCTCCTGCCAGCTCGAGTTCCCGGATCCGCCGGATTTTTTGACCGACAGAGTCTTGCGCAGAATGTGTTTCCAGCCACGTGGTCCACTTGTCGCGATCCGGAAATTGCGACCGGGAAACCAGCACAACCTTCGCTTGTATTTTGGTTGCAAGGTGCTGAGCAATGGTAAGGCCTATGCCTCCAAGGCCGCCTGTGATGACGTACACACCATGCTTGCGGAGACGGCGCGCCACCGTCGTTGGGTCCAGTTGCACCGGTAGATATTTTGGGATCCAGCGTCCGCTGTCCCGAAGCGCTAATACCGGCTCGCTGACTTCGGATTCCAGTTCTGTGCAAAGAGCTTCCAACAGAGAATCCGAAATTTTTTCGCCAACGTCGCACGGAAGATCGATGGCGCGGCTGCGCAGGCCTGCCAGTTCCTGCGCAATTACTCTGCTCGCGCCCGCCACCATCGCCTCTTCCGGAACGACCCTGTCCCACGATGAAACGCCGGCCGCACCGACGGTGACTGCCGTCAGCTCCGATATCTTCCGGGAAAAACCATTAACGATCGCTTTCGCAAGATAAAGCAGGCTGAAAAACCCCGGCGCTATATCGATCTGCGGGCTGCCCGTGTTGGTCGCTTTGCCAAAGTCTGCTTCTTGATCCAGCCCGCTCCACCAATGAACGATCTTTTGCGGGCCGTTGTCGCCTCGATATATCTCTCTCAGTAGTTCCTGGTAATCGGAAGGCTTCCTTGGATCGATGCAGAAGTCAGTCCTCACGCTATGTGGATTCGGATGGAAGGCGCACACGGTCGTGACACGTTGGCCCCGCTCCTTTAGCAATCTGACGAATTTTGCGGTGCCAGCGTCACGACCACAAAACAGGAGCCAGGACGCGCCCGGTGTCGTGGAAGTTGAAAAGCCAACGGGCAGGGCGGGTTTCCAAACTGGAGCATAAAACCACTCGCTAACATCGTTTCTACCGGACCTTGCCGAGGAGTTTGCGGTGAGAAGCGCGGGTTCTCCTGGTGCGTAGCCGACCCAATAACGATGCCGATCGAAACAATAGGTTGGCAACGAGACGCGATGGCGAGTCTCACCGCGATGTACCGCATGCCAGTCCACTTCAATGCCACTCGCCCACAGGGCACCGAGCGTTTGAGCTATCATCTTAAGAGCAGGAGTTTTTTCTTGCGGATGTGGCAAGCTGGTCAATACAAGTGGCCGGTCGCTGCCGGCGCACTGGCGCGCGAGCGTCGCCAGAGTCCGGCCAGGTCCGATCTCGAGAAATGCTTTAGGTGTGCCATCCAGGAGGTTCCGAAGATTTTGCGCGAATCGAACTGTATGCCGTAAATGGTGTCCCCAGTAGACCGGGTCAGTCGCCTGGTCGGTCCCGATCCAGGTTCCTGTCAGGTTCGAGAGGTAAGGGCGGGAGGGTGGCCGCAAGTCGATCTGCCTCACCTGCTCGACGAATTCGTCGACGATCGGGTCTATCATTGCCGAATGGAACGCATGAGAATTGTGCAATCGCTGATGTGTGGCCGAGCGACTCGTCAACTTGGTCTCCAACTTTTCGACTGCCTTAACTGAACCCGAGAGCACGCAGAGCGTTGGGCCATTTACTGCGGCAAGGTCGATCTCTTTCTCGATATATTCGGCCACATCGCTTTCAGCCAAACGGACTGCGAGCATGACCCCCGGGGTGAGCGACTGCATCAATCGGCCCCGCGCTGCCACGAGCCTTAGACCATCTTCAACGGTAAAAACGTTTGCCAAACACGCAGCGACATACTCTCCGAGGCTATGTCCGACCATGACCTGCGGCGTGACGCCCCAATCCATCCAGAGGCTCGCCAGCGCGTACTCAATGACAAAAAGGCCGGGTTGTACGACGGAGGTGCCCAACGAAGAAGCTTGCGGCCATTTTGAAAAGAAGATCTCTCGGAGATCTAAGCCGAGCAGAGGGCGCAGCAGGTCGCATGACAAGTCAATCTTCTCGCGGAAGGCGGGTTCTGAATCATAGAGCTCCTGACCCATTCCAGTATACTCAGCGCCTTGTCCCGGGAACATGAACACTACCGCAGGCGGGTTGGCCGCTGTCCCGGAAATTAACGATGAAACGCCGTCGCCCTGCAGCGCCGCGGCCGCGCCTGATAAGTCAGCGCGCGGCGCAAGTGCTACTCGCCGGTGACCAAAAGCTCCTCGACCGACCTGCAGTGTATAAGCGACATCGGCAAGATCGGCATTGGGTTTTGAACCGAGAAAGTGACCCAGGTTTTGCGTGATCCCATCAAGCGCAGAAGTGGTTTTCGCCGATAGTGGAAGGATCTGCCATTCTCGGCTGTGGCGGTCGGTAGCTACACAAGGCGCTTCTTCCAGAATTACGTGGGCGTTGGTTCCTCCAAGACCGAAAGAGCTCACACCAGCCCGGCGCGGAGTTGAGCCATTCTTCCAGTTACGCAGGGAGTCGATGACAAAAAAAGGGCTGTTTTGGAAATCGATGTTTGGATTGGGCCGGCGATAGTTAAGGCTAGGCGGTAACATCTTGTTCTGCAGCGCCAGCACCGTTTTGATTAGGCCCGCTACTCCTGCCGCAGCGTTCAGATGACCGAAATTGGTTTTTACCGATCCAATCCCGCAAAACTGCTCGCGACGGGTTTGGCTTTGAAAAGCCTGGTTCAATGCGGCTATCTCGATAGGGTCACCAAGAGGCGTGGCCGTTCCGTGACACTCAATGTAGGCGATAGTTTCAGGGTCCAGGGCTGCCATGAGGATAGCTGCTTGGATAGCCTGCGACTGCCCTTCGATGCTCGGTGCCGTATAGCCGATCTTTTCGTGGCCGTCGTTGCTAAGGCCAAAACCCCGGATAAGCGCATAAATGTGGTCGCCGTCCTCTTTTGCTTCGTTGTACCGTTTCAGGACAACGAGTCCGGCGCCGCTGCCCCGAACCGTCCCTCGTGCATCCGCGTCGAAAGCCCGGCAGTGGGCATCCGGCGAGTTGATGCCACCTTCCTCCCAGAAATAGCCGCCGCCTTGCGAAGCGTAAACAGAGCTACCGCCCGCGAGCGCTATGTCGGATCGATAATGAAGAAGGCTTTGACACGCTTCACAAACCGCTACGAGCGAGGTCGAGCAAGCAGTCTGGATAGTAATGGCCGGCCCTTTAAGATTTAACTCGTAGGCGACTCGAGTTGTTAGATGGTCTTTGTCATTAGCCAGGGTGATGGCAAATGGCCCCACCGCGGCGACGATCTCGGGATTCGAGTATAGGTTTAATAAATAGCTTGAAAGGTCAGCCCCTCCGAAAACGCCGATTAATTTATCGTACCGGGAAGGATCGTAGCCTGCGTCCTCCAAAGCTTCCCAGGCGCACTCAAGAAAGATTCGCTGCTGCGGGTCGAGGATCTCAGCGTCGCGAGGATTCAACCCGAAAAACGGCGCGTCAAAACGGTCGATCTCATCCAGGATGACGCCTCGGCTGACAAAGTTGGGCAGCGAACGGTTTGCCGGGTCAGAGCCTGCTCCCCTCAACTCTTCGTCGCTGAATGCTCTCACTGATTCATGACCAGCGCACAGGTTTTGCCAGAACGCTGCAGGATTCCGAGCATCTGGAAAACGGCAACTCATGCCAATGATCGCGACGACGTCTTCGTTCACTTCCGAAGCCTCAATTTGATCGTTCATTATTGAACCGGCTCTCCGTCCGTCTCCTTGGTTGCGCTTTGTTGATGCTCTCGCGCATGCGCCGCGGCGTAGCGCCGGGTAGCCTCTTTCTGCTTCTCGGCACGGGCCTGAGCAAGTCTATGACTATGCTGACCCTCCTTTGGAAGAGGCGACGGGGTATTCTGCAATTCGTTAAGATAGGCGGCTAGCGAACTGACCGTCGTATACCGGAATAAATCGACCATCTTTAATTCGAGGCCGAGAAGTTTCCGGAGTTGTGCCTGTACCTTTATAATCAGTAATGAATGCCCACCAAGGTCGAAGAAGTTTTCGTGAATATCGATTTGCTCAACTGAAAGGACATTTTGCCATATGCCGGCCACGCTCCGTTCCATGGGCGTTTGTGGCGTTGCGATCGTTCCCCGATCGGTAGCAGCGATAACAGAAGGTTCCGGTAAAGCAGCTCGGTCCACTTTGCCGTTAGGCGTCAGCGGCAGCTTATCCAGCACGACATAAACCGACGGTGCCATGTAGTCCGGGAGCAACTCTCTCAGCGCCCGGCGAAGCGTTGCAGAGTCAATTGTAGCGCCTGCCAGCGGCGCCACGTAAGCAACTAACTTTTTGTCCGCCGAGCCGTTCTTATGTGCGACTACGGCTACCTGGGCAACCTCCGGAAGTCCGGTCAACGCAGCCTCGATCTCGGCGGGTTCAATGCGAAAACCTCGGATCTTAACTTGTTGATCAGCGCGTCCAAGAAATTCCAGGGTTCCGTCTGCCCGCCAGCGTCCCAAGTCTCCGGTGCGATACATGCGCGTGCCGGGCTTCCCATGCGGATCGGCCAGAAACCGTTCGGCAGTCAGTTCCGGCCGATTCAGATATCCACGCGCCAACTGGTCCCCTGCGATACAGAGTTCCCCAACAACTCCAATTGGAACCGGTGTTAACGATTCGTCCAAAACGTAAATCCGAGTGTTTGGGGCTGGCCGACCAATGGGGACGTCCCGGGTGGGAGCTGCTTCGGAGCCTAACTCATAGACGCAACAGCCTACCACCGTCTCTGTTGGGCCATACTCATTAACAATCTGGACGGAGGGCAGGTTAGCCCGCCAAAAATCGGTCAACGGTGACTGAAGCGATTCTCCGCCCACAATAAATCTTCGTGCCCGAACGCTCGAAATTCTCGGCCCAAGAAGGCCTCGCAAAGCCTCAAGGTGCGCGGGCGTCAGCTTGACTAGCGTGAGGTCGGCACCGCTAGCCAGAAGTTCCGCCAAGGCTTCAAGAGAATAGGTTTCCGGTAACAGAATGATGCGCTGGCCCGTGATCAGCGGCAGATAAAGACTGGTGACAGTCGCGTCGAAAGCCAGCGGCGTGTTGATTGGTGTGCCACTACCTGCTCCACATTCGTAAAGGCTTTTTGCCCACGATAGGTAGTTAGCTAGTTCCTGGTGCTGTACAACCACCCCTTTCGGCTTTCCAGTAGAGCCGGACGTGTAAATAACGTAAGCCGGATGCCCCGGAAGCAGCGGACAGGTTCGCTCAGAATTGGTTAAATTGTGCGCCGGCAATTTCTCGACATTTTCAACCGGCAACACCGGCGCAAAATCTGGCAAACGATCTCGAAACGTCTCTTTGCTTAAGACCAGCGTAGGGGACGCATCCCTAATCATGAAGGCGAGCCGTGCTTTCGGATAGTCTGGATCTAAGGGAAGATAGGCCGCACCTGTTTTCAGCACACCTAGCAGCGCTACGACCATCTCAACCGAACGTTCCAAGGCGATGCCAACCAGTCTCTCAGGGCCAACTCCCATCGTGATCAGGTGACGCGCCAAACGGTTTGCGTGCTCGTTTAGTTTCCGATATGTCAGTGTTTCTTTGTCTTGGACCAAGGCTACCGATTCCGGTGTCTCTGCCGCCTGCTTCTCAAACGACTGAAGCAATAGCGGTGCCTCGGTTAGGTGCTCGGTCGTATTAAACCGCTCTAGCAACCTATGCTGCTCCAGGGTGTCAAGAATCTCTAACCTGTGCAACGGCGTGTCAGGAGCCTCCACGGCGACCCTTAACAGCGTCTCGAAGTTGCGTGCTAGGTTCTGAACCGTGGATTCGTCAAAGAGATCGGTGTTGAATTCAAAATCACCGATAAGGCCTCCAGAGGTTTCTTTCATCAACAGTGTCAAATCGAATGCAGCGCTCTGGTGATCGATATCAACCGCTTCGGCTCTAATACCGGGCCAGTCGAGTTCGCCCGTGTCAATGTTCCGCAAACCGAACACGACCTGGAATAACGGTGTGTGGCTGAGATCTCGTGCCGGTTGGACAGCTTCAACTACGATTTCGAACGGCACATCCTGATGAGAGATCGCGTCCAGAAAGACGCGCCGCGTCTGTTGGAGCAATTCTCGGAACGTAGGTTTCGCTGAGAAATCAATCCGCAGAACCAGTGTATTGACGAAAAAGCCGATCAGTGGCGCGAACTCTGGGCGATGCCGCCCTGCGGTGGGTGTTCCCACAACGATGTCATCCAGACCGCTGTAACGCGACAGGATAGCCGTGAAACCAGCAAGCAGCGTGGTGAACAGAGTGCCGCCGGCTTCGCGAGCAACTGCTTTTACCCGGGCGCTAAGCTCGTCGCTCAATTTAAACTTGAGGCGCGCACCGCGGTTCGTTTGCGTCGCCAGGCGGGGTCTGTCGTAGGGCAACGGCATGAGGGCAGGCGCACCGGCGAGAGCGGTTCGCCAGTATGAAACCTGTCGCTCGACTGTTTCGCTACGGAGCCAATTAGATTGCCACGCTGCATAGTCAACATACTGAATCGGAAGGTCAGGCAACGGGCTCGGCTCTCCTGCGGAGAACGCGCGGTAGAGCGCGGTCATTTCACGCATGAAAACACTCACTGACCAACCATCCGAGATAATGTGATGAATCGTGAGCACCCAGAGATATTCGTCCTCCGAAAAACGAGCCAACACGGCTCGGAGCAGAGGCGGGTGCGAAAAATCAAATGGTCCCCGCACGCAGTCGTTTGTGATTGTGCGCGCACGGATCTCGCGTTCTTCGTGGGGAACGTTCCCAAGATCAATTACTGGCAGCTCGAAAGGCAATTCTGGCGCAATGAACTGTCGGGGTTCTCCGTCGCGGGTTGTGAACGCCGTGCGAAGCGTTTCGTGGCGGCGAACGATCTCGCGGTGGCATCGTGCGAGCGTGTCGGGATCAAGCTTGCCGCGGATTCGAAGCGCGGCCGAAATATGGTAAACGCCAGTGTCACCGCCCAATTGATACAAGAACCACAAACGGCGTTGACCGGAAGACATGCCAAAGTCTTCATCGCTTGCCGATCGTTTGATGCTTGGGACTACGAGGGCTTCGTTCTCCTTCTGGACCGCGGATGATGAATCGCAATTCAAACGTTTGGCTAGGGCCCGCGTAAGGTCTGAAAGGCTATCCTCGCCAAGCGATGCCCTCCACTTCTGCGCAACCTGCTGTTCAATCCCACGGTGGAGATGAAAGTTGACATCGCCGAGCATCCGCGAATTCGGATGCAGCCCTTCAGTCATCCGCTGTCGTTTCTCCCGATACGGCTCAAGCATTTCCGGCTGGAATTCGACTCCAAGAAATGCGGACAGGCGCTCCATCTCGCCTTGCGGTTCTAGCAGAAGATGTTCAAACGTAAGCCGGTACTGGCGACTGTCTGGAACTTCCTCCAAGAACCGGAAAATGTTTTCATTGCTTATTAGCCAGATCGCTTCGGCGATCTGCGTTCGCGGCAAAGCAAAACCCTCCCGCACCTGAGCGGGCAAGAGCAAATCAAGTTTTGCTTCGCGGTATGAGGAAACCATGCCGCACGGATGACGGACTAAATGGACGTACAGCGGCCGTTCGAAATCTGCTTCAGCACGGCGAAGCGTCTCAAGGTCGTATGCATAACTTGGGGTCTTATCAACGAGCAGCCGGTCGCCAAGCAGACGCTGCAATCTCAAGTAAACCTCCTTGCAAGAAAGATCGAGACGCTCCCACTCGGAGATCTGCGCTTGCGCTTCTTCCGGGCTGCAGCCTAGCAAGTGTTTCAGGGCATGAACCGGCCCTTCCAATAGGCTCTCATCAGAACCGGAGAAGCCTGTCTTCCGTTGCTGAAGCGTGTTGAACGACAGCAGGGCCAATTCGGGCGGGGCGAAGAGTTTTGCATTACCCGCCAGCATCACGCGCAACAAAGTCGAGCCGCTGCGTGGAGCGGACAGGATAAACGCGGCTGGGGGATTCCTTTCTGCGGATCGTTTCGGATAGGGCGTAAGAGCCGAAATGCGTTGGCGCAGTTGTTCGATTCTGCTGAAGTCTAGACGCTGGAGGGGCTCGCCCTCCGGAACAAGTTGAATATTGCCACGGAATTTGGCAGTCGCAGCGGGATAGTGTTTGGCAAAGTATGCCGTGAGTTCCGCAATAGTTGGCGCTTCAAAGAGCGCAGCTACATGAACGACTTCGCCCAGTTCTTTTTGGAGACTCGAGACCAAAGTGATGCCTTTTAAAGAATCACCGCCCAAATCAAAGTAGTTATCGTGCAACCCGATCTCGGTGAACCCAAGATTGTCGCACCAATGTTCCGCAAGCCGCCGCTCAAAGGCATTCCCCGGTGGCACGAATACGGCCGCGAGGGCTGGGCGGGGATGACGCGGGCCGCGCGTAATTGACGCCAGTTGTGAGATCCCGGCCTTGAACATCCCTCTTTGCTGGGCGTAACGCTGGGCAAACTCCCTGGTGGAAACAATGACCTGTGGCAGGCCGAACCGGAGCACTTGACGGAAGGCGGTAATACCTTCCGACGGCGCTATTCCAAATCGCTGCAGCTCTTCGTCGCGCAGGCGACGCAGCTCAGGCGCGATCGGCGTTTTTACTGCCATGCCGACCTCACGCCAGGTATCCCAAGCGATGGAGATGATCGGATAGTGCGCAGATTGTTTATGGTCAGCGTAAACGTTGAGGAAAGCGTTGGCTGCGCAGTAATCTGACTGCCCAAACCCACCTAACCAGGCCGTGACAGAAGAACAGAGTGCCAGGAAATCAAGTTGCCGCCCCTGGAAAATCCGTTCCAGCACGAGGAGACCTTGAACTTTCGCGTGTAACACCTTCCGAGCATCTTCGAGTGTTCTGCCGGCAAGAACCCCTCCTGCTGCAACACCGGCGGCGTGAATCACACCACTGATTGAGCCGCAAACATGCTCAGCTTTAGCTATCGCCTCAGCCATCTGCGTCTCATCGGCTACGTCGGCCTGAATGACATGGACCTCGCCTCCGGCCGCCTCGATCTCCATCAGGGCATCGACCTGTGGCCCGATCCGTGACTGCTGTTCGCTGCTCAAGTGCTTCCATGCTTGTCGAATGGGAAAGTTGGAGCGCGAAACAAGAATCAATTTCGCTCGGTAGGACTGCGCCAAATGCTTGGCTAACGTCAGTCCAATCCCCCCGAGACCGCCGGTGATCAAATAGACCCCGCGCTCGCGAAACAGGGTGTCCTCATCATAGCCGGAGGCGTTAATGGACTCGAAGCTGCGTACCCATCGAACCGCACCCCGATAAGCCACAACGTCATCCCCCGAATCAGCCATGATCTCGGCTAGCAGACGCGCAGCAGATGGGGCCCCATCCTGAAAGGCCGCTGCGTCCACGTCTATATTCCGGCATTCAACGTTTTCGTACTCCTGCGGGATTACACGGATTGCGCCGAGTGCCAGTGCAGCCCGACCATTGACCTTCTCACTGCCTGTCACTAGATGCAGGTCGCGGCTGATAAATGTAAGGCGAACCTTGTCTTTTTGGCAGATACGCCCAATAGCTTGCGCCAAGGCCGTGAGCTGGAAAAACTCCCCGCATAAAGACTCGCCGTTTGCCGCGGCAACCGAAAGAGAGCCCTGGCAGTTTTCTTGTTCCAAGGATCGCTCCAGGATGATGATTCCTTCCAGCGGGCGACCTCGGCTTAGGAGGTTTTGAAGAACCTGGCACCAATCCTCTGACCTTTCAGGTCGGACCGTGTAGTTTCCCGACGGGCCGTGCTCGAAGCTTTTACCTGCACGCGCAACGAATATCTCCGCGCCACGTTCGCATAGTCTTGTCGTTACCTCGCTCAGCAGATCCCTGCCGTCGCTTGCTTTTTTGCGCTCGTCCTGCTGCAGACCAATCAACAGCCAAGGGCCGGCGCATTTCGCCAAATTTATTTGTGGCAAAGGCGAGCGGCGCCATCCGGGCAAATAGAACCATTCGGAAACAGTTTTCTTAGTTTCAGTTGCCTCGCCATTTGTAGGTGCCGGTAGCAAATCACGACTGGGGCGTACCGGATCGATCCAGCAGCGTTGCCGTTGGAATGGATAGGTCGGTAGGGAAACGCGTCGTCTGCGTTCAGCATCGTGAAACGCGTTCCAGTCAAGATGAACGCCCGCCATATGCAGCCTGCCAATACTGGCAACGAAGTGTTTCGCCTCGTCGTCAGTGCGGCGCGACAGAGGAAACATTCCAAGAAGAGGGCGGGTTGTGGGCTTCTTGACGTGTCGTGAAGCCAGAACGGATAGGACTTGCCCTGGTCCCATCTCCAACAGAACCCGTTCGGAGTCCTCAAGCACCAAGTCCAGACTTTCAGCACAGCGGACAGGCTCCCGCGCCTGTTTTGCCCAATATGCCGGGTCGGTCGCTTCCTCAGCCGTGATCCAACGACCGGTCACATTTGATGTGAAGCGGATAGCGGGCGGCCGGAGTTTGACCGCGGCAGTTGCCTTTAACAAAGGCGCCATTACAGGCTCCATCATTGCCGAATGAAACGCGTGTGAAGCAACCAGGCGGATGGATGCTACGCCTCTCTTCGCAAGCTTTCTTTCAAGTCCCTCGATATTCGCAGCCGGCCCCGCAACCACACAGAGGTTCGGGGCGTTAATCGCAGCCAGATCAATCCCGTCTTCAAGGTAAGGCTCAAGATCTGTCCTACCGAGCGGTACCGTTAACATGGCGCCTCGGGGCTGATCCTGCATAAGGCGGGCCCGCAAAGCGATGAGCCGAAGAGCATCCTCCAACTCCATGACTTCTGCGATGCACGCGGCTACCCATTCACCTAAACTATGGCCCAGCATGGCTGCCGGGCGGACCTGCCATTGCATCAAGCACCGCGCCAGCGAGTACTCCACCGCAAAAAGAGCAGGTTGCGCAAAGCGCGTTTGATGGATGTAGTCTTCGTCGCCGTTCAAAGAGGCTGACTGGAACAAAATCTGACGCAAGTCAGATCCGAGTTCTGGTCGAAGTATATCGCAACAGCGATCTAGATTTTCCCGGAACCTGGGTTCGACCTCGTACAGGCCTCGCGCCATATTGGCGTACTGAACTCCTTGGCCAGGAAACAGAAACACTACCTCGCTGCGAATTCGCTCGTCTTCAATGTGGTCCTTGGACGAAGACGCTTGCCCAAGCTGTGCAATCGCTTGCTCGCGGTCCGCAGCCGTAACCAGCCGGCGGAATGGGAAAAGGCGTCGCCCAGTATTCAGCGTGAACGCCACATCTGCGACGTCACAATCGGGATGCTCTCGCAAGTAATCGATGAGATGCAGCTCGGCGGCTGCAAGTGCGGCTGCACTCTTAGCCGACACCACAAATGCCTGATGCCGTCGAGACGACCGCGCAGACTCATCGACCGATGGCGCTTCTTCGAGCACAACGTGAGCGTTTGTACCCCCAATTCCAAATGAACTGACTCCGGCTCGTCGAGGCGAGCAGCGCGCCGGATCCCAAGGCGCTGGCCTTGTCGGCACAAAGAAAGCACTCTGCTCAAAGCTAATTTGTGTGTTCGGTCGCTCAAAATGCAGTGTCCCTGGGATCACGCCATTTTTCAGGGCTAGAATCGCTTTGATAAGCCCAACAACGCCCGCTGCCACATCAAGATGGCCAAAATTTGATTTTAGCGCGCTGAGCACGCACTTCCCGGAAGCCGCAGCTCTCGAACCAAATACCTGGTTCAGCGCTTCAAATTCGATCGGATCTCCATTTGGAGTACCTGTTCCGTGTGCCTCAATGTAGCCGATACTGTCTGGGCTCGCGCCGGCAACTGAAAGTGCTTCAGAAATGACATCGCGCTGGCCTTTCGCACTAGGAGCCGTGTACCCCATCTTAACCGCCCCGTCGTTGTTAATCGCGGAGCCTAGAATGACCGCCTGAATGCAATCACCGTCCTTGAATGCGTCTTCCAGGCGCTTCAAAACAATCATGGCAGCGCCGCTGCCGGGAACGGTACCGTTGGCTTGCGCGTCGAAAGGGCGGCAGTGACCGTCCGGCGAGAGAATCATGCCCGGTTCGTACATGTAACCCGACCGCTGTGGAACGAAGGCGGAACAACCGCCGGCTAGAGCAAGGTCACATTCGCCCTGTAACAAAGCCTGGCAGGCAAGATGCACCGCCACGAGCGAAGTTGAGCAGGCCGTCTGCACCGAGAGACTTGGGCCGTTAAGGTTTAGTTTGTATGAGATACGTGTCGCGCAGAAGTCCTTGTCGTTACCCAGCATGATCTGGAACCCGCCGATTGACTCGAAGAGACTACGGTCCGTGCAAATGTTATGCAGAAGATAACCATTTACTCCGGTGCCCGCGTAAACTCCGCAGAGACGGGACTCCGCTTCTAGCGTGCATCCGCTGTCTTCCAGGGCTTCCCACGCACACTCAAGCAGCACTCGCTGCTGCGGGTCGACCAACGCAGCTTCGCGGGGACTCAGTCCAAAAAACGCCGAATCGAATTCCTCTAGATTCGGCAAAATCGCGCGGGCAGGTACGTAGTTCGGATGGTTTACTAAAGCCGGATCAATCGAAGCAGCGACGAGGTCTTCTCTGGAGAAAAACGTTATCGATTCCACCCCGCAACACAGATTCTCCCAAAACTCCCTGAGCGTTCGGGCGCCCGGGAGCCGGACCGACATGCCGACCACGGCAACACGTAATTCGGCATTCTGTATGCTTCCTGCCATTAGGATTTGTCAGAAGGATTTAGTGCGCCGCGGCGGTGATCCAGGCGCAAGCGTTGCTGACTCGTAGCGTATGAGCGCCGCGCACGCCGCGACGATTCATCTTGCGTTCCCATTTTGCTCGACCCGGCTTCGTGGATTTCTGCTTCGGCGCTCAGTTCCTCGGCGAGCAGCGCAACCGTGGAGTGGCGAAACAAAGTGGGCAATCCGATTGGGCGAGCGAACACCTCTTGCAACCGCCTTTGTACGGGTAGCAAGCGAAGAGAATTGCCTCCCACATCAAAAAAGTTGTCGTGAATGCCGACTCGCTCCAGACCCAGCACCTCTTGCCATACTGCCGCGATAAGACGTTCAGCTTCCGATCGCGGCAAAACGAAATTTTCGGCTGAGGTTGCCAGGTGGTCAGCAGCCGCAGCAGGCAAAGCTCGCCGGTCTAGTTTACCATTGGAATTTAAGGGAAGGCCGTCCAACCAGACGAAGACTGTTGGGACCATAAACTCGGGCACGTGCTCGCGCAGGAAATGCCGTAGAGCGCCGATAGTGGGTGGCGCGTTATGTTCGCGCGGTACAACGTATGCCACCAAGAAACGGTCGTGGGTTGCATCGCCGGAAGCCCGCACGGCGCATGCTCGGACGCCTGGAGCTCGAGCCAGCCAAGATTCCACCTCGCCTAGTTCGATCCGAAAACCTCGGATCTTGACCTGGTAGTCGAGGCGATCGATATATTCGATCACCCCGTCAACGCCTTGCCGCGCCAGATCTCCAGTTCTGTATAGGCGCGCTCCGGGCCGACGAGAAAAAGGGTCAGGGAGAAATTTTTCGGCTGTTAGGCCCGGCCGTCTCCAATAACCTCGGCCCACATTAAAGCCCCCTACGTAGAGCTCTCCTGGGACGCCAAACGGCACCGGTCGAAGGTCTTCATCAAGCAGGTAGATCTCGGTGTTGGCGATGGCTAGACCGATAGGAACGCTTCTTCGGCTTGATTTAGGGCTACATCGCCAGGATGTAACGTCGATCGCGGTCTCCGTCGGCCCATATAAGTTGTCGAGTCGCGTCTCGAGACGTTCGAAGAATCTGGTTTCGAGATCGCGCGGCAAAGCTTCTCCACTGCAGATTACGCGCTTCAAGGACACGCATTCCTCAAGACCTGGTGTGTCCAGAAACTGCCGCAACATCGACGGAACAAAATGTATCGTTGTGACAGACCAGTTGCGGATGGTTTGAACTAGATAGTCTGGATCATGTTGTCCTCCTGGCTGCGCGATAAGCAATTGGGCGCCTGTCATTAACGGCCAGAAAATCTCCCAAACGGAAACGTCGAAACTGAATGGGGTTTTCTGCAAGACCCGGTCCTCCGGGCATAATCGATACTCCTGCTGCGTCCATAACAGCCTATTCGTTAAGGAGCCGTGGGTGTTCATGGCGCCTTTGGGTTGGCCTGTTGAGCCGGAAGTATAGATTATGTAAGCGAGTTGCCTTGCCTGGATTGATATCGCTAAGCTCGAGTCAGACTCCGAATGATAGGCAGCAGAGGGATCATCAAGCGCGACAAAATCAGCCTCAGCATGGTTCAGGCTCGACAACAGATGCTGTTGAGTCAAAACCACGCGAGGTCGAGCATCCTCGAGCATAAATTGAATCCGATCGGGCGGGTACGACGGATCCAACGGGACATAAGCACCGCCGGCTTTCCAAATCGCAAGTAGCCCGATCACCAGGTTGGCCGAGCGTTCCATGTAAAGCCCCACAGGCTCATCCGGTCGCACTCCTCGCCGCTGAAGCAAATGAGCAACCCGGTTTGCTTGCCGGTTCATCTGTGAGTAGGTAATCTGCTCGGTAAACTCGCTGGCCCATTGGCCCTCGCTTAGAGCCGGCGGAACCAAAAGTGCAACTGCATCGGGTGTAGCCTCCGCTTGTTGCTCTATCCTGGAAATCACGGATTCTTCCGAGTTCCAAGCCACCTCTGTCCGGTTTATTTGCCGAACGAGTACTAGCTCGTCATGTGACCGGATTTCATAATCGCTAACACGTCTATCAGGGCTAGTTGCAATACTTTCAAGCAGCGTGCCGACATTGCGCAGCAAGCGAGTTATATCGGCGCGGTCAAATCGATTTGAGTCCCAGGACAGCTTTAGAGTCAATTCATGGTCGGGCATTACCAGCAGTGTGAGCGGGTAGCTGGTGCGTTCAAAAAACTCAAAATTGCTAATCGCTAAGGGATTGTCGGCGTGAGCCAAGTCATTATCGACCGGGTAATTTTCAAACACGATGATGCTGTCGAAAAGAGGTCTACCGCCGGAAACCTCACTTGCCGCCTGAATTTCTGCGAGGGAGCTATGCGATAATTCATCCCGCCGAATCTGCTGCTTCATTAAACCGGCAAGCATCGTCGATAGCCGATCCGAAGAATTGATGCGAACTCGCAGGGGGAGGGTGTTGATGAACAGGCCGATTATTCGGTCCACCTGCGGCAGGCTCGCCGGGCGGCCCGCAATGGTCACCCCAAATACCACATCGCTTTCGCCACTGTAGCTGCGAAGCAGGATAGCCCACGCCGCTTGCAGCAGCGTGCTCAGGGTACATCGATAACGCTTTGCAGCGTCCCGCAATCTGGCGGTCGCCCGTTCAGAAAGGCGAAGCCATTCCGAACTCACGATCTCGTCTGTTTCCTTGGATGGTTCACCGGGAGCCTCAAGACGAGGCGAGGTCGGCGTCCTGAATCCGCTCAGCATCTCGCGCCAGCAATCCAATGCGGCGCGGTGATTTTGTCGTAGATTCCAGGCTACAAAGTCGCGGTAAGGAGGCCGATCCTCCAGTTGGAGAGGAGCGTCCTGCGCCAGATGCCGGTAGATTGCAAACGCTTCCATGACCAGCATCGAGAGAGACCAGCCGTCCAACAGAATATGATGAAAACTCCAAACAAATTGGAATACGTTCCTTTCTAACCGAAGCAGGTGAAACCGGACCAGGGGAGCTTCGTTAAGACGGAAGGAGCAGGCCCGGTCAGCCGCGAGGTACCTCTCCAGTTGCTGGCGAGATGGTTCAGTCTCGCCGCGTAAGTCATGTTCTTGCCATGGAATCTGAACACGAGCGCAGACGCACTGCAGTGGTTCGTCCCGTCCTTCCCAGACAAAAAAGGTCCGCAAGACCGGGTGCCGGTGAACAACGCGCGTCCACGCTTCGCGAAAAAGGGAAGCGTCAAGTTCAGCCCGAATTGTCCAGGTAAGTTGCTGAAAGTATAGGGAGAATTCGGATGGTACGCTCAAAGAGCTGATCAGGAGCCCTTTTTGCATCGGCGCAAGCGGATAAATAGACTCGATATTTTCGGGCAGCCGACTCAACCCTCCATCTCTTTGTGCAATCAATGTCATGGCAGCTCGACTTGGATTTGCGCAATTGTAATTAGCCGGCGAACTTTCTCGCCATTTCCCCCAATTGCACTCGCTCTAGATCAGTAAGGTCAAAGCCCAAAAGATCATCTTGCTCATCGGCGTCCTCTGGAGGCGCGTTGCGGTACGTCAACGCTTGCAGTTCTGTGATCAGAGAGTCTGCGAATCCCTCGATAGTTCGGGGCCGATGCCATTGCTCGCGAAACGAGCATTCGATTGTGAGGTGTCCACTAAGGATCCAAGCGTTAACTTCAAGTCGGTAATGCGGTGGAGCGCTTGGACTTCGCAGCGGTCCTACCGGGTCACCGACCAGGCTCAGAATCTGCCCTGGCCTACTGATCTGGTCCAATTGACCTAGATAATTGAAACTTACTTCACACGCTGATTTTGGTTTCAGCGATTCGCGTATTGCCGGGTCGGAGCTTAAATATCGGAGAACGCCGTAACCGACTCCGCGATTTGGTAAGGCGCGCATCTTTTTTTGAACATGCGCGATTACATCTGCAGTACTTGTTCCCTCTATTGAGAAACTAAGCGGGAAGAGGCTTGTGAACCAACCGACGGTCCGAGATACGTCTTGGCCAAAGAGGTCCTCACGCCCATGCCCTTCGACATCAATGCGCAATTCCCGCTTGCCGATCCAGCGGGTCAGCACGATGACGAGGGCTGAAATCAACAGCTCAAATAATTGAGCATTGTACCTGGCGGTCGTTTCTCGGAGCAGAGACCAGGAAAAATCCGCGTCTAGTATCCGGCGCACGACCCCGGGAGCCCCAAGTTGCGCATGGAGTGCGCAGTCTAACGGCAACGAGTAAACGGGATTTGCGACCTGCCTTTGCCAGTATTCAAGCTCGCCTCTAAATAGGCCGCTGTCGGCAGCTTGCAGTAGCTCGTTTGCCCGCGCTTGGAACGAGCTTGTCCTTGGCGGAAGCTTTGCCGATGGGTCCTCATAAACTGTCAGAATATCCTCGAAGAGGATACGCCAGGAAACGCCGTCAACGACCAAGTGGTGCATAACGAATAGAAGACGGCCCTCTCCCGTTGGGCCTTTTCGAAAGAGGACCGCTCTCCAGAGTGGTCCTCTCGAAAGGTCAAATCCACTTTGATATGGAGTAGCCTGTTCGGCCAGCCAATCGGGATCCCAGTCGGCTCCCACAGCATGGGAGCTATTAACGACATGGAAATCAATCAGTGACCCTTGATCGCTATAGAACTGACGCCAACCATTCCTGACATCGTATCTAAGCCTTGTCGCGTCGTGGTGATCTGCGACACAGACGAGCGCGTGCCGCAGCCGTTCAGGATCGAGATCAGCGCGGGTCTTCACAAACAGCGCCTGATTAAAGTGATGCGGCTCCGGCAGCTCCAAATCAACAAACCATTTCTGGATTGGAGTCAGCGGAACTTCGCCCGTTGGTCGCTCTGCTTCTGTCTCCGGTGCACGAACCGGAGCATCTCCGAACATAGTTGCCAACCCGGCTATCGTCTGATGCTCGAACAGTTGGCGCGTGCTCAGATTGAACCCCATCCTCGTTGCCCGCGACGCAACTTGGATGCTCAGAATAGAATCGCCCCCCAACTCGAAAAAGTTGTCATGAACCCCGATGCAATCGACTCCAAGAATTTCGGTCCATATCTCGGCTAGAACTTTTTCGACACGAGTCCGAGGCGCGACATAACTTTCATCCAAGGCGCTTCGCTCCAGTCTGGGCAATGCGCGACGGTCGATCTTGCCATTGGCCGTCAGCGGCAATCTATCTAACAGCAAGAAAGCAGACGGTACCATGTAGTCGGGCAAAAGTTCGCTGAGGAACTTGCGTAGCCTCGGTCCCAGGTCCCGAGCCACCTTTTGGTGGAGCGGGTTGTTCGCGTATTGTGCCCAAGGTCTGAAAGGGACTTCTCGCGAGAAGAAACAAGCCGGCGAAGGCCGGGGTTGGGAAATATCGATTGATCTTGAGGCGTCCAGCGGCAAAAAGACCGCATCTAAAGCAAGAGGGTCTGTGAACGAGAGACTCATTTCAAGTCGCATATTCATGTCAGCGGCGAGCGACCAGAGAGCTTCAGGATCGATGCCCTGGCAAGGCCCTCCCTGAAGCGTACCTCGCAAGGTTTGCACAGTCTCTTCGCCGGGACAGGCGGCCAGTCGTTGCAGCGCGCGGCGCTCATTCTCCAGGCGCGCATTATGGATTGCCCGAAAGCCGAAGGCAGTACGGCGGTTCTGCAACTCGTGGCGGATCCGCTCCAAATCCCAAACGTGCGGCTCCCATTTTTCCCAGCTCACGTCAATGGGTTGATAGTGAGATCCCTTGATAGCAAGAGTCACGTCGAAGCGGAATTTTGTGAGCTCATTGTGGCCGAGTCGACCGCGTTTCGGTTGAATTTGAACGCTAGTGATCCGGGGATCTGCGTTTTGCAGCGCAAGAAAGAACGTTGGGTCAACGAGTAGTTCTTGTTCCTGAGTTCTCTTTTGAGCAATTCGTTCTGCAAGTTGGTAAGCGTTCAGGTTGGAAGGTGCATTCTCAACTTCGACCGACAAGTGGTACGCTTGGAGCAAGGTCAAATTCCTAACATCTCCAATAAAGACGAATCCATTCCGGTGCACCTTGTTTATGGCGCTATGGAGCACTCGGAGGAGGTAGTCTATATCTGGAAAGTATTGGACCACCGAGTTGATTATAACCAGGTCGAAATCCTCGTTCTCGAGCCAATCCAGTTGATCGGCAGTGCAACACCGTAGCTCCAGATTTGCGAACTCTGGACGATGGCTTGTTGCAGCGGCGACCTGCTCTAAAACGGCTTGAGAGAAATCGGTGCCCACATAGCGTTCCTTACACGGTGCGAGCCGGTACAACAGTAAACCTGTTCCGCATCCGATCTCGAGAATGCGCTGAGCACCAAGCGCTCCAATTCGGTCAACGGTGGAGTCCACCCACGTTCGCATGTCTTGCTCGGCAATCGCGCCTCCTGTGTAGGTGCTGTTCCATCCAACGATGTTGAACATCGGATCAGGTCCGGAACCTGCCTTGCTATACGTATCGTCGTACAAAGCCTGCCAAGAGGCGATCTGTTCGGCTTCCAAGGCGTCGACACCATTCAGAGCACAATCAAAATCGGGCACTATGTATGCAACCAGCCGTTTTTCGCCTGGTACATCTTCTCGAGCGATAACCACGCTCTCTTTTACCTCGCTATGAGTTGCAAGGGCGTTTTCAATCTCACCTGGTTCGATCCGGAATCCCCGGATTTTCACTTGGTCATCCTGTCTGCCGAGAAATTCAATGGTGCCATCAGCTAACCATCGGGCGCGGTCGCCGGTCCGGTAAAGCCGCTCACCTGGGTCTTCGGGGAAAGGGTTCGGAACGAATCGCTCTGCGGTCCAGTCCGGCCGCAAGTGATAGCCGAGGGCTAAACCGTCACCTCCGAGGAACAATTCTCCGGAGACCCCGATCGGCACAGGGTGCAGCGCAGAGTCCAGAATATAAGCTCGGCTATTCGATATCGGCCGACCGATCGGTACAGAGGCACCAAGATCAGACGGGCCGGACATGCGATGGCAGCATGCAAACGTGGTGTTCTCGGTAGGACCATATCCGTTGATCAAAGTGCAAGCAGGAAGTTCTGAGAGCGCCCGCCGAACGTGTGTGATCGACAGGACGTCACCCCCGGCCAACATTTGCCGGACGGGTGTTAGCGCAGAAATGCGCTCGTCCACGATCAGGTGAAATAAGCCAGCCGTAAGCCATAGAATTGTGACATCGTGGAGGCGAATAGCCGCCTCTATATCGTCCAGTGACGGAGTTCCTGATCCGAGTACTGCTACCGCACATCCGTTCAGCAAGGCGCCCCACACTTCAAAGGTAGACGCATCGAAAGATGGCGCCGATAAAAACAAAAAGGTGTTTCCGGGCTCGATCGTGACATAGTTAGTATTTCGTACCAACCGGATCACGGCCTGATGCGGGACACAAACCCCTTTCGGCGCTCCGCTCGAACCTGAGGTGTACATTACGTAAGCCGGTTGTCGAGCGCTAGTCTGGATCGCCAGATCGCCTGGATCGCTGCCATCATAGGAAGACTCATACCCATCCACCGAGAGGATTTTGAGACCGGGAAAGTTAACTCTCCAGCGATACTTTTCCCGAGTCAGGACTAGCGTGGCTTCCGATTCCGCAATGATACCGGAGACACGTTGTGGAGGATAGGCTGGGTCAATGGGAAGATAAGCATAGCCCGCTTTCAGCACCGCCAGCATTGACACTATCATCTCCGGCGAACGTTCTATGCAGACGGCAACCGGGATTTCTCGCCGGCAAACCGTGGCACCGATTGCATCGATCTGGCGAGCTAGTCGATTTGCGCGCGCGTTTAGCTCTTCATAGCTGATGCGGCGTTCGTAATCGATGACCGCTATCGCCTCGGGACTTTTCCGTGCGATTGATTCAAACAAGCGGTGAATCGTAGTATCTCGCGGATAATCTGTCCGATTCAGGTTAAATTCTACCGTCACCTGTTGGGTCTCGTAGGCCGAAAGAAGTGGAAGTTCGAGAATGCGCTGCAGCGGGTTCTCGACAACGCGTTCGAGGATTCGCGTGTAATGGTCAGCCATCCGGGCGATCGTGGCTTCGCAAAATAGGTCCGTGCGATATTCGAACGCGCCGTGCAATTGGCCGTTACGCATGTCATGCGAAAGATAGAGGTCAAACTTTGCAGTCCCGGTGTCGACGGGCATCGAGTTGATGCGAAGCCCTGGAAGTCTCAGTTCCTCTTGAGGAGCGTTCTGTAGAGCAAACAATACCTGAAATACCGGGTTACGGTTTATATCGCGATCGGTATGGAGCTCATCGACCAGTCGTTCAAAGGGCAAATCCTGATGCGCGTAGGCGTCCAGGGCCATTGATCGCACCCGGCGGAGCAGTTCGCTGAAAGTTGGGTTGCCGTGAAGGTCGCTCCGCAAAACAAGCGTATTCACAAAAAGGCCAATCAAACTCTCAATCTCGTGTCGGTTCCGGTTTGCGATAACCGACCCGATCACAATATCTTCCTGGCCAGTATAACGGCACAGCAATACGCTGAATCCGGCTAGTAGAACCATGAACAGGGTTGCGTCTTCTTGTTCAGCCAATCCACGCAACTTCCCGCTGAGTTCCGCGCTCAGCCTAAAACGAAATGTCCGGCCAGCCTGAGTCAGATTGCCAGTGCGAGGACAATCTGTCGGCAGACGGAGCTCTGAGGGTAAATTAGCTAATTGGCCCTTCCAATAACTCAACTCCTTTTCCAGGACCGCTCCGGTTAGCCATTCGCGTTGCCAACAGGCGAAATCGGCGTAACCAATGCTGAGCGGAGTCAAAGGCGAAGTTTTTCCATTTCTGAAAGCCTCGTAAAGTGCGCCGAGTTCCCGGATGAGGACACCCATTGACCAGCCGTCTGTTACAATATGATGGATCGTGATGAGCAGGACGTGCGAGTCGGCAGCCAGAGTCAAGAGCACCAGCCGGATCAAAGGGGCTTCAGTAAGGTCGAATGGCTGTTTAATCTCGTCTGCAATCTCGTTTCTTAGAGCCTCCTCCTGATTTCTCCCATGCTCGAATGCCCGCAGGTCCAGCAGCCGCGGCTTGATTCGCAATTCTTTTGCGATCACCTGATGCGCGCAACCATCGCGCTCTCCAAAGGTTGTGCGCAATGTTTCATGCCGGGCAACGATTTCATTGAAGCAGTGTGCAAGCAGATCAGGATCCAGGGCTCCCTCCAGGCGGATGGCAACCGGGACGTTGTAGGTCGCATTGGGTTCCTGTTGTTTTTCAATAAACCAAAGACGCTGTTGCGCAAAAGAGAGCGGCAAAATCTCCGGGCGCCGCGCGACCCCGGTTGCAGGTGCAGCTGGATGCGAATGGCGATTTTGCTCGCGCAGCAGGGCGAGAATCTCTTGTTTTCTTTCTGTCAAAGCGTGGCGCAGCTCCGCTGAGAGCGTGTCCTTGGGCGCACGAATCCTGAGTTGGTCACCCTCGGCCCATAGCTGGGCGCCTCGCCTGCTTGCCTCAGCTAGTAGCTCGCCTAGCATCATATGGTGATGTCCTCCATTTCCGGCGCGGCCACATCATTTGTGAGTTCGCCGGCTGCTGCCTTGTACAGCATCAACCGATCTTCAAGGTGTGTCGCCAGATCGGAGATAGTCGCGCTGCCAATTAGGATCTGTATCGGCACTTCTACCCCTAAATCTGACACAAACCGATTATTCAACTCGGTGCTCATAAGGGAGTCCAATCCAAGCTCAAGCAGCGGCCGGTGCAGGCCGAGCTCCGTTGTGGTATCGGCCCGAAGAACTTGCCTTACGCGTGTCTCTACATACTGACAGAGCAAACCAGGGCGCGTCCGATCATCAGCCTCGCTTATCTGTTTGAGAAGCTTTTGATGCAGCTGCGTTCTGGACCGGCTGGGGTCAGGCGATGCCGCCGGCCTGGCAGTAAATTGCGCGAAATCGCCAAGCCATGTCTCGCGTCGATCACGCGGAGATTGCTCACGGAACACGTGCCAATCGATCGGCACAATCCCGACTTGAGCACTTGACAGGCCCATGCAGCGTTCTAATGCCAAAAGTCCGGATTCCTTGGAGATTGCACCGATCCCCTTGCTCGACACGCGATCGGGAACGTGGTGGCGCGCGGCAGCCCCGATTTCAGACCATGGGCCCCAGTTGATGCTAACTGCCGGCAAGCCACAACGTCTCCTGTAATGGGCAAGGGCATCCAGAAACGCATTGGCTGCACCATGATTCGACTGGCCAGGAGAGCCAAACAGCGACGCCATTGATGAAAACATAACAAAAAAATCAAGTGGTATATCCTGTGTAAGCCGATGCAGAGCCCAAGCACCGTCGATCTTCGCACGAAAAACGCGGCGGAAGCGCTCCCAGTTTTGATAAGCGATTGAGGCATCATCCAGCACTCCGGCGGCGTGAATCACTCCCCTTAAAGGAGGCATAGTCGATTGTATCGTTGTAAGAATCGCCCAGAGCCGATCTTCGCAGCCGACATCCGCTCGGAGCGACGTAGTCACGCATCCTAAGGCGCGCGCCTCCTTAAACGCCCACTCAGCGTCCGGATCGGGTTCGCCTCGACTTATCAAAACAAGATTTTTGGCTCCTCGCTGTGCCATCCAGAGCGCAACCGCCGGACCCAAACCTCGAGAACCTCCCGTAATCAAGTACGTGACGTCTGCATGCAACCGAAGAGAAGCGGGCGCGGGGGCTACTCCGCGGGCCAAACGTGGAACCAAACGTTTCTCGCGCAAAACGATTTCGCTTTCAGGTTCATCGCTTGAAAGCTCATCGACCAAAGCGCGCAGCACAGCGTCTGAGGGGTCGAGCGGCAGATCGATACACCCACATTTCCAACCCGAGCTTTCCAGAGCCGCGCACCTTAGCATGCCCCAAACTGGGCTTTGTGGCATGCCAATAACCTCCGGTGACGGTACCGGCGCCGCTCCGCGCGTGACGATATACGTTGGAGGGCGAACCGATGTCGCACTTGCGAGCACCCCTTGCAGTACCGCCAGAGTTGTGCGCGTACTGACCTCGCATGCTTCGGCAATGTCACTCAGGCTAGACGATTCCTTGATGTTAGCATCGCAGCCCCAAAAATGGACGACGCCCGCAAGGGAGTCGATGTGCAGGTTTTTGAAGCATTGGTGGATATCTTCTGTCGCATGCGATCGCAGGATGATTTGTCGGGAATTTGAAGCGTCATCGCACCCATCGCCGTTCTGTTGTGTTCGTACGATTACGACCTGATCGGACCTGGACGTAAGGGATCGCCGCACCCTGTCAGCTATCCCGCCCCGGTCTGCGAACAACAGCCATTTTTTCGGCTCAGCCAGTACGCGAATGCTGGATTGGGCATCGGCTTGCGCGATAAGGATGGCTTGTTTCGATAACAGCCCATTCGCGCCCTCGGCTGAATCCAGGGCAGCGGACTGAGAGAATCCGTTGGTACCCAGAACCGATTTCCAAGCGTCTACGCAGATCAAAGGATGATCATGGCGCAGGGGTGAGTCCTGAAAACGCCACCAGCCATCCGTCAAACCGAAAATGAGGTCGATAAAACGTACAGGTCCAGTCCCTTCAAGCAGCACCAGCAGCCCCCCAGGCTTGAGCAGTTGGCGAATGTGTACCAGGCTGGCGGCGATGTCGCGGGTCGCGTGGAGCACATTAGCTGCAACGACTAGGTCGTAAGTTCCAAGCTCAAAGCCCTGCGCTTCCGGTGAGCGTTCAATATCCAAAGTACCAAAATCTACGAACTCGTGCTTGCTGAAATGATCGCGCGCTTCGTGGACAAGCAGGGGCGCGATATCTGTCATGACATATCGAGTCTGCTCGCGAGGAAACAGAGGGAGGATTTCTCTCGTAGTGCCTCCGGTGCCTGCGCCAACCTCTAGCACGCGGAGTTGATGGTAAGGCGACAGCGTCGCCAGGATTTGCCGTATCGTGTCACTCACCAAGCCATTGACCAGCTTGGCCCCCGCTGATTCGGCGTAGAGGTGCGCCGCCGAAACTGAACCATCACCCGGAAACAGGAGCTTCAGCGGGTCGCACTCGCCTCTCAACGCGGAAGCGAGTTTAGAACCACATCGATGCAGCATCTGCCCTTCGATGCTATCGCCACGATCCGATCTCATCGCGGCCAAGGCTTGGCGCGCTTGCTCAACATTCGTGACAGAATTGACCTGCCATGTTTCCCCGGCGCGGCTGACAAGAGCGTCTTCCTCAAGAATGTGGAACAAACGACCGAGCAGCCGCCGATGTCCGGTGCGAACACCCGAGAATTCTATAAACTCGTCTAGACTGTACTGCTCACCTTTTTGCCATTTCCAGCCCAAGGTCTCGAACGCCTCGACTAGATGTCCGGTGCTGGCGCGCTCCAAGGTTTGAATAAACTCGCAGAAGGCGATTGTTTTTGGGTTTTGCTCCAACTGCACTATGTGAGCCGCTAATCGGTCCTTAATAGTGGCTGGTGACGGGAATTCGTGGGGGAGGCGCTGTACGGCGGTTAATGGCCGGAATTTCCAATCGAGCTGGTAGAACCAGTCGTCAATTTGGTTTTCGGATATCTCGTTTCCTGATCTAGCCTTGACCTCTTGTAAGGCAGTGACTTGCCGGCCATCGTCCGGCCAGAAGCGCATCCGCTGCCACGGATAAGTCGGCAAACGCACGCGGCCGGAGCTATTGGCGTTTGCCTGCAGCGGCGCAGCCCCGCCTCCAACGTACCGGCGAGCCTCTTCGGCCAGGAAATTGTCCCATGTCGCGGCGTTGTCGCCTTCGGGAGAATTTGTGGTCGCTTGCTGGACTTGCTGAGGCGCGGTTCCAATCGGGCAGACCCCATGGAAGACGCCTGGGATCGCGGTTCCGTTGATGAAAGCCTTCAGTTTGCTTTCGAGGTCGGCCCAGTCTGCCGCAATCACAGCGGCACGATTGGTAAAAGCATCTCGACCCGTGGCGGCGCTATAGCACACATCAGCGAGTTCCACGTTCGGTCTCGATTCGGCTAGCCTGGTGTAAGCGCGCGCGAGATCGACGAGAGCACCCGGCGCTTTTGCCGAAAAGACGAGTAAACACCGCGGTTGGTTGCGCACAGAGCGGGATTTCATGGGCGGTCGCGGCGCCGCCTCTAGAATGATGTGCGCATTTGTGCCAGTCGCGCCAAACGAGCTGACCGCGGCAAATCGCTCTGCCTCATCAAGCGCCAATTCCGACCGAGGCACGATAGCGGGCAGCTCCTCCCACGGGATGTAAGGATTGGGCGTGCTAAAATGCGGTTGAGGCGGAACGATGCGGTGTTGTAGCACTAGCATCGTTTTAATAAAGCCGGCTATACCAGCAGCGGACTCGAGATGGCCAATATTAGCCTTGACGGCGCCGAGAATCAGTGGCCGAGCGCGATCCTTGCCGTAGCTTGTCACTGCGGCACGATATTCGATAGGATCTCCGAGCGAAGTGCCAGTGCCATGTGTTTCCAGATAGCTGATCTGGTTTGGTCGTAGGCGAGCCGCATTTAAGGCCTGTGCGATTAACTTTTCCTGTGCAAGCCCATTTGGCACTGTTAGCCCGCTACTAGCTCCATCCTGATTCACCGCAGAGCTGCGAATCAACCCTTCCACTGTATCACCGTTGCTCAGCGCATCCGAGAGGCGCTTCAGCACAACTATCCCGCACCCTTCACCCCTTCCATATCCGTCCGCCGAGGCATCGAAAGTTTTGCAGCGACCATCCGGCGCCAACATGCGCGCACGGCACGCAGCGATAAAACCTAGCGGAGATAATACCAGGTTGACTCCCCCAACCAGGGCAATCTCACATTCTCCTGCTCGCAGGCTTTGGCAGGCGAGGTGAACCGCGACCAGTGACGAGGAGCACGCGGTATCGATCGCGAGGCTCGGGCCTTGAAGTCCCAAAATGTATGAAATTCTCCCAGCAGCGGCGTTGAGTGAATTACCTGTTACAAAATAGGCATCGATGCGAGACGGATCGTCCACTGCAAAGCGCTGCGCGTAGTCGTTGCTGCTTATCCCGATGAAAACGCCCGTGGTTGTTCCCGCGAGCGTGCTAGGACGGATGCCGGCATTTTCCAGAGCTTCCCAGGTAACCTCCAGAAGCAGTCGCTGCTGGGGATCTAAGCTCAGAGCCTCCCGTGGGGAAAGTCTAAAAAATTCGGCGTCAAATTCCTCGATCCGATCGAGAAACGCACCTTCTTGCGTATAGATGCGCCCTGGCTTCGAAAAATCGGGATCATAATAGTAGTCCGAATCCCAGCGGTTGGCCGGCACACGTCCGACTGCGTCGTACTTATTCAAGAGCAAGTGCCAGAAGGACTGCAAGTTTGCATTGCCCGGTAGACGCACCTCGGCGCCCACAATCGCAATCGGTTCGTCCCTGGCATTTTCGAGTTTCCTCAGCTGCGAGATAGATTCGCCGTTCACCTGACCCGTGAATTCCTGGACCGATTCTTTCCCATCCTTTTCTCCTTCCGAAAGGTATTTAAAGAAACTATAGCGGGGCAGTGCGCCAAAGAACGTTGTAAACAGGTCCCAATCAATATTGGCAACGACGGTTTGCGGCGCAGCGCCGCCAAGCATCAATTTTTCGAGTGTTTTAAGAGCGACTCCCGGCTGCAGCGAGTAGAGGCCTATTGTCTCCAATCTTTGCAAGGCGTCCGTGCTCATAAGCCCGCCGCCGGTCCAGGGGCCCCAACTTACCGAGATGGCTGGAAGACTGAGAGTCCGGCGCCAGGACGCCAGCGTGTCCATGAAATGGTTCGCGGCAGCATAATGGGTCTGCGACTTTGCCCCCCAAACGGAGGTAATCGAAGAGAAGAGAATGAAATGGTCCAGGTCGTGTCCGCGCGTTGCCTCGTGCAAGTTCCATGCACCCTCGACTTTCGCTGGACAGATGCGTTCGAATTCTGAGGCGGTTAATGCGCCGGTGTCCATGTACCCTTCGACTCCGGCCGCATGGAACACCCCGCGCAAGCGTGATCTAGCAGCATCGATTTCTCTAACGATTTCAGCTGTCGCTTGCGGATCGGCGCAATCGGCGCGACGAAGCCAGACGCGCAGGCCACGTTCCTCGCAGCTATGCGCAAAGGCACGAGCTTCCGCCGT
>Ga0213872_10000508_pt1 | contig 30750 bp, 30 predicted proteins | sample VelepicomBERX_R2_FD_160071 | JGI IMG/M metagenome (GOLD analysis project Ga0213872, IMG submission 160071) | Rhizosphere microbial communities from Vellozia epidendroides in rupestrian grasslands, the National Park of Serra do Cipo, Brazil - RX_R2 | ecosystem: Host-associated > Plants > Roots >...
GCCTGGGCGGCGATCTGCGTACGGTTGACGTAAATCAGCTGCCCGGCGAGCAGCAGCAGTCCGATGAGCGAACCCAACAGCACCAGCACGGTGGTCAACGGACGCTGGCGCGGACGCGCCGCCACTTCGGTGGGCGCGGGGTCGAACGCCGGTTTGTTCTCGTCGATGCGCGTGCTTTCCGGTAACGGCGCGGGCGCCTCGTCCTCCTCGGTGGCTTCCTCGAACCGCGGGGTACGCCGGGTTTCCAGCACCGCCGGCAGGTCGTCCTCGTCGATCGGCCGTACCATGGCGTCACGCGCCGATTCCTCGGCAAACGGTCCGCCGACCGGCGCATTGCTACTCGGCTGCTGATGCAGCGCTTCGTTCAGCGCCTGCTGAAAGGCCTCGACATCCGCCATGGACGGCGCACCGCTATCGACGGGCTCTTCCTGCGGGGCTTCAGGCAGGCTGACCGCCATCGGATCGAAGTCGGGCACCTCCAGCTCAAAGTCGTCGATGTCCGCCACGGCGGCGGCCGGCGCCTTCGGTTCGGGCGCGGATGGCGGCGGGGTGACGGGCGCAGGGGCGGGCGCTTCAGCGCCTGCCGGCGCGAGCAGATGGTCGATGGCGTTGAAGACATGGGCACAGCGCCCGCAACGCACAAGACCTTGTGCGACGGACAATTGCGCGTCACTAACCTTGAATCGGGTCTGGCAAGCGGGGCACTGTGTTGTTTTGGTCATACCGTTTGTCGTCGCGTTCCGGTGAGTCGGGTCCATCCCTCGTCGAAGACCGGCGGATCCATATCGAACCAGCTGGCGTACATCGCCGAGAGTTCTTCTGCCTGTTCGGCCAATATGCCGGACAGGACGATTCTACCACCGGTTTTAACGTGATTGGCTAGCATGGCGCCAAGCAGGCGCAATGGATTGGCCAGAATGTTGGCCAACAGAACGTCGACTTGTACTTGCGGCAAATCGTCGGGCAAGCAGAACGTGGCGGATACGCCGTTTTGCGCCGCGTTGTCGCGGCTCGCGCGGATGGCCTGCGGATCGATATCGACGCCGATGGTCTCGCCGGCGCCCAGTTTGAGCGCGGCAATGGCCAGAATGCCCGAGCCGCAGCCGTAGTCCAGCACCGTCGCGCCGGGCGTCAGGTGGGCGTCGACCCATTGCAGGCAGAGCCGGGTGGTCGGATGGCTGCCCGTGCCGAACGCGAGGCCGGGGTCGAGCTGGAGGTTGACGGCGTTGGGGGCCGGCGCCTCGTGCCAGGTCGGGGTGATCCACAACCGGTCGGAGATGCGGATGGGCTCGAACTGCGATTGGGTCAGACGCACCCAATCCTGCTCCTCGATGCGCTCGGTGCCGAAGACCGGCAACGGCAACTGGCACGCGTTGGCGGCGGCGGCGATCACCAAGCCGACCTCCACGTCGTGCGCGAACAGCGCGATGATGCGGCTTTGCGTCCAGAGCCGCTCGACCGGTTCGCCCGGCTCGCCGAAGATCGGTTCTTCCTGCGCGGTGCCGGCCCAGGCATCCTCGATGGCGGCCGACAGCGCGCCAGCCTCCATTAGCGCATCGGCGAGCCGTTCGGCGACTTTGGAGTCGGTGTCGATGGTGGCTTGGATCCACGCCATCAGATCGACCCCTTCTTCAGTTTGGCGAGCCGCTCTTCCAGATAATGGATGCTGGTGCCGCCGCGGACGAAGGTCGAGTCCATGAACAGCTCCTGGTGCAGCGGGATGTTGGTCTTGATGCCGGAAATCGCCATTTCGGACAGGGCGACGCGCATGCGGGCGATGGCCTGGTCACGGGTATCGCCATAAGCGATCAGTTTGCCGATCATCGAGTCATAGTGCGATGGCACTGTATATCCTTGATAGATATGTGAGTCGATACGGATACCGGGGCCGCCCGCCGGGTGATAGCCGTCGATCTTGCCCGGCGACGGGATGAAGCTGAACGGGTCTTCGGCATTGATCCGGCACTCCATGGCATGGCCGCGGATGACAATATCTTTTTGCTTATAGCGCAACTTTTCGCCTGCGGCGATGCGGATCTGCTCTTGGACGATGTCGACGCCGGTAATCATCTCGGTGACCGGATGTTCGACCTGCACGCGCGTGTTCATCTCGATGAAGTAGAAACCGCCGTTTTCGTACAGGAATTCAAACGTGCCGGCACCCCGGTAGCCGATGCGGCTGCACGCTTCGGCGCAAACCTGGCCGATCTGATGGCGCTGCTTGTCGGTAATGCCCGGGGCCGGCGCCTCCTCGATGATCTTCTGATGGCGGCGCTGCATCGAGCAGTCGCGTTCGCCGAGGAAGATGGCATTGCCGTACTCGTCGGCCAGCACCTGAATTTCGATGTGGCGCGGCTGTTCGAGGAATTTTTCCATGTAGACCGTCGGGTTGCCGAAGGCCGCCTCGGCTTCGGCGCGGGTCATGCTGACCGCGGTCAATAGCGCGGCCTCGCTGTGCACCACGCGCATGCCGCGTCCGCCGCCGCCGCCGGCGGCCTTGATGATCACCGGGTAGCCGACCTTGCGGGCGGTGCGGACGATGTCTTCCGGGCTATCCGGCAGCGCTCCTTCCGAACCGGGGACGCAAGGCACCTTGGCGGCCAGCATGGCATCTTTGGCCGATACCTTGTCGCCCATCAGGCGAATGGTTTCCGGGCGCGGACCGATGAACACGAAGCCGGATTGCTCGACCCGCTCGGCGAAGTCGGCATTCTCGGACAGAAAGCCGTAACCGGGGTGAATGGCTTGGGCGTCGGTGACTTCGGCGGCGGCGATGATGGCCGGAATGTTCAGGTAACTCTTGCCCGACGGCGCCGGGCCGATGCAGACCGATTCGTCCGCCAGCTTGACGTACTTGGCTTCGCGGTCTGCCTCGGAATGCACGACGACGGTCTTGATGCCCATTTCGCGGCAAGCCCGCTGGATGCGCAGGGCGATTTCCCCGCGGTTGGCGATCAGTATCTTTTCAAACATATTTGCGTGTCCGTATAAGGTCGGAACAAACAACAAGGGCACGCTCGGTCGTGCCCTGTCATCGCGATATTGGCGTTCGTCGCTTACTCGATGACGAACAGCGCTTCGCCGTATTCGACCGGCTGGCCTTCCTCGACCAGGATCTTGGTCACGGTGCCGGCGCGATCGGATTCAATCTCGTTCATCAACTTCATGGCTTCGATGATGCACAACGTGGCGCCCACTTCCACCTTGTCGCCCACGTCGACGAACTTCTTCGCGCCGGGGCTCGGCGCGCGGTAGAAGGTGCCGACCATCGGCGACTTGACCACTTGGCTCTCGTCGTAAGCCGCGGCGCCTGCGGCAGGCTGGGCGGCGGGCGCGGCCGCGACCGGTGCCGCGGCGGGGGGCAATTGCATGGCGTTGATCGGTTGGGCGTAGGCGATCTGGGCATTGGCCGATACGCGGGTAATACGCACCTTTTCCTCGCCTTCGGTCACTTCCAGTTCGGCAATGCCCGATTCTTCGACGAGATCGATCAGTTTTTTGAGTTTACGCAGGTCCATGAATTGTCCTTCGAATGTTTTTCTGCGGATACGAATTAGACTTGCTCGCCCAAACGGGCCATGGCGTGGGTCAACGCCAGTTCGTATCCCTGAGCGCCCAGCCCGCAGATGACACCGATTGCCAGATCCGAGAAGTAGGAGTGATGGCGAAACGGCTCACGGGCGTGAACGTTGGAAAGATGTACTTCAATAAACGGCACCTTGACGCCAGCCAGGGCGTCGCGCAGGGCGACGCTGGTATGGGTGAAGGCGGCCGGATTGATGATGATGAACTCGGTCTTGTCGCCCGCGCAGGCGTGGATGCGTTCGATCAGCACGTGTTCGGCATTGCTCTGCAGAGCGTCCAGCTCGAAACCGGCTTGAGCGGCCTGCTTTTTCAAGCGCTGATTGATCGTGTCCAGCGTGTCTCGACCGTAGTGCTGCGGCTCTCTGGCGCCCAGAAGATTCAGGTTTGGGCCGTGCAGCACAAGGATTTTTCGGGCCAAGATGTCGGGTCCTTCAGTTAAATAATGGGCCGAAGTTTGCCGCAAATGTCGGCAAGATGTCCAGCTTTGGCTGAAATTGTTTCAAAACGATTTCAGCGTGCCCACCTGTCGGAGCCCCGGGGAATGGAGCGAAAGCACTAGTTTAACCGCATTGTCCGGGGTGTGGCTATTGTGCGCCAACGTCGGTGGCCGGCGTTGATCTGCACCAAGGTTTTTCGAGGCACGCGGCGAGGGGCGCGCGGCCAGCGTCGTTCACAAAGGGTTTGCAGACGGCCCCTAAACCCGTGCCGGGCAAGACAAGCATAGGTATAATCTCACGGTTTCAAGTTTGTGGATCACCATGCATATCTCGGAATTCGACTACTTTCTGCCCGAACACCTGATCGCCCAGCATCCGCCGGCCGAGCGCGGCGCGAGCCGCCTGCTGCACGTCGCAGGCGCCGAGCTTGACGATCTGATGTTTGCGGACTTCCTCGCTGAGGTCGGGCCGGGCGATGTCATGGTATTTAACGATACGCGCGTCATCAAAGCGCGTCTGTTCGGCGAAAAGGCCAGCGGCGGCCGTGCCGAGGCGCTGATCGAGCGGGTGTTGGACGACCACACCGCGCTGGCGCACGTGCGCGCCTCGAAATCGCCCAAGCCGGGCACGCGGTTGATTTTCGCCGAACGTTGGCAGGCGGAGATGGTCGAGCGGGTCGGCGACCTGTTCAAGCTGCGTTTTCTGTCCGAGACGCCGCTGTTCGATATTTTGGCCGAGTCCGGCAAGCTGCCGTTGCCGCCTTATATCGAACGTGGCGCCGACAACGAGGACGATGAGCGTTATCAAACGGTGTACGCGCGCGAACAGGGCGCGGTGGCGGCGCCGACCGCCGGCCTGCATTTCACCGAGGAGATGCTCGCCAGTCTGACGGACAAGGGCGTCAAGCTTTGCCGGGTGACGCTGCACGTCGGCGCCGGCACCTTTCAACCGGTGCGGGTCGACGATATCCGCGAGCATAAGATGCACAGCGAGATCTACGAGATTCCCGCCGCCACCCGCGACGAGATCGTTGCCGCGCGTCGGGACGGTCGGCGCGTGCTGGCGGTGGGGACCACCAGTTTGCGCGCGCTGGAATCGGCGGCACAATCGGGGGAATTGCTGGCCGGCCGCGGCGAGACCGAGATTTTCATCACGCCGGGGTACCGTTTCCGCGTGGTGGACCGCTTGCTGACCAACTTCCATTTGCCGAAGTCGACGCTCTTGATGCTGGTGTCGGCCTTCGCCGGCATGGAAACCATCCGCGCCGCCTACCGGCACGCGGTGGAACACGAATACCGCTTCTTCAGCTACGGCGACGCCATGCTGCTGGAAAAGCGGGCCGATTGACACGACGGAGGACGGGGGCTCATGGCCGGATTGAAAAAAGACAGCGCGCATCCGCGCGAACTGTGCCTGCACACCCGCACCCGGGTATTGGAAATCAGTTTCGACGACGGCGCGCGGTTTGAACTGCCGAGCGAGTATCTGCGCGTGTTTTCGCCCTCGGCCGAGGTACGCGGCCATGGCGCCGGCCAAGAGGTGCTGCAGACCGGCAAGCGCGAGGTCGCCATCACCGCGGTGGAGCCGGTGGGGCAGTACGCGGTGAAGCTGGTGTTCGACGATGGCCACGACTCCGGCCTCTATAGCTGGGACTATTTGTATGAGCTCGGCCGCCGCCAGGCGGAAAACTGGCAGGACTATCTGGATCGGCTGGCGGCAGCGGGCGCGAGCCGGGACCCATAAACGCAGGCGAATCGGACGTAGCATGCGTTCGCCAAGCGACGCATGACCACAAAAAACGGAACCTAAGGAAGCGCGACATGGAGAAAACCACGCATTTCGGTTTCAAGACCGTGGCGGAAGACGACAAGGCGCACAAAGTGGCCGAGGTGTTTCACTCGGTGGCGAATAAATACGACGTGATGAACGACCTGATGTCCGGCGGGTTGCATCGCGTCTGGAAGCATTTCACCCTGACCACTTCCGGCGTGCGCCGCGGCGACCGCGTGCTCGATATCGCCGGCGGCACCGGCGACCTGGCGCGCGGCTGGGCCGAGCGCGTCGGCAAGGAGGGCGAGGTGTGGCTGACCGACATCAATAGCTCGATGCTGACCGTCGGCCGCGACCGCCTGCTCGACCAAGGGCGGATCTTGCCGGTGGCGCTCGCCGACGCCGAGAAGCTGCCGTTCCCGGATAACTACTTCGATTGCGTGTCGGTGGCTTTTGGCCTGCGCAACATGACGCATAAGGATGCGGCGCTGGCCGAGATGTGCCGCGTGCTCAAGCCGGGCGGCAAGCTCCTGGTGCTGGAGTTCTCCAAGGTGTGGAAGCCGCTCGCGCCGCTGTATGACCTGTATTCGTTCAAGGCGCTGCCGCTGATGGGCAAACTCGTGGCCAACGACGCCGACAGCTACCGTTATCTGGCCGAGTCGATCCGTATGCACCCCGATCAGGCGACGCTGCGGCAAATGATGCTCGACGCGGGTTTCGGCAAGGCCGACTACCACAATCTGACCGGCGGCGTCGTGGCGCTGCACAAGGGCTATAAGTTCTGAGCGGCTGGGGAGGCGACATGCATCCGACTGTGCAAAGCTGGCTGATGTTGGCAGGCGCCATCGCCGCCGAGGTCACCGCCACGAGTTCGCTGAAACTGGCTCAGGGCTTTACCCGTCCGCTGCCATCGCTGGTGGTGGCGGTCGGCTACGTCTTGTCTTTCTGGCTGCTGGGGCGGGTGGTGCAGCGGCTGGAGCTGGGTCTGGTCTACGCCGTCTGGTGCGGCGTCGGCATGGCCGTGGTGGCGGTGGTGGGCATTGCCGCCTATGGCGAGAGCGTGACTTGGCTGAAATTCGCCGGCATCGCCTGTATCACCGTCGGCGTCGTGGTCTTGAGCTTCGCCAAATCGTCGGCCTAAGTCGCGGGGAGCGCACCATGCAACCGGTTCTTGCCTTGTTCAATCATGTACTTGGCCAATACCCGGCGTTGCGCGCCGAACTGGCCGAATTGGCCGGCCGGCGCGTGGCCCTGGCGCTGCCGCCCATCGCCGTGTCCGGCGTGATTACCGCCGAGGGCTGGCTCGCGGCGAGCGCCGGCGAGCCCGAGGCCACGGTGCGCGTCAAGCCGGTGGCCGCGCTGACGGCGCAGTGGGCCGGGCGGACGCCCGATTTCGCCGATCTCGAACTGAGCGGCGACGCCGAGCTGGCGCAGCGTTTCGGTCACGTGGCCGGACAACTGCGCTGGCTGCCGGTGGAGGATCTGTCGCGCGTGCTGGGGGACGCCGGCGCGCACCGCGTCGAGGGCTGGGCGCGCGGCCTGGCCGGTTTCAAGGGCGAGGTGGCGGCACGGCTCATGGATAGCTGGATCGAGCATTTGCGCGACGAAGTGCCGCTGTTGGCGAACAAGCGCGATGTGGAACACTTTGTGGCCGCCGTCGACACCTTGCGCGACGACGCGGAACGACTGGAAAAACGCCTGGCCCGGCTGGAAGCCGCGCGCGGGCAGGGGAGCGAGCCGGAACAACCGGCCGGATAACCATGCGGATAACACGCGCCTACAAGATCTTCGCCACCTTCTACCGTTTTGGCCTGGACGACTTTTTCCGTAGCCACTCGCGCCTGAAATGGGTGCATGCGCTGTGCCGGTTCGTGCCGCTGCCGCGTCATCGCGGCGATAGCCTGCCGGTGCGTCTGCGCCTGGCGCTGGAGAGCCTGGGGCCGGTATTCGTCAAATTCGGCCAGGTGCTGTCGACCCGGCGCGATTTGCTGCCGACGGCGTTCGCCGACGAATTGGCCAAATTGCAAGATAAGGTGCCGCCCTTTGACGGCCAATTGGCGCGGCGGGTGATCGAGACGGGTCTCGGCCGGACGCTGGATCAGCTCTTCGTCGATTTCGACGACGTGCCGGTGGCCAGCGCCTCGGTGGCGCAGGTGCATCATGCCTGGCTGCGCCAAGCCGACGGGTCGCGCGGCCGGGAGGTGGCGATCAAGGTGCTGCGTCCGGACATCCTGCCGGTGATCGAGCAGGATCTGGCGCTGATGCGCACATTGGCGCGCGTGGTGGAAGTCGGCTTCCCCGACGGCAAGCGCTTGAAGCCGGGCGAGGTGGTGGCCGAATTCGACAAATACCTGCACGACGAATTGGACATGATGCACGAGGCGGCCAACGCCTCGCAGCTGCGGCGCAATTTCCAGGACTCGGACATGCTGTTGGTGCCCGAGGTGTTTTACGACTATACGGCGCGCGAGGTGCTGACGCTGGAATGGATGCGCGGCACGCCGATCGGCCAGATCGACCGCTTGCGCGCCGACGGCGTCGATTTGAAGAAGCTGTCGCGCTTCGGTGTGGAAATTTTCTTCACCCAGGTGTTCCGCCACGGTTTTTTCCATGCCGACATGCATCCGGGCAATATCTTCGTCGCCGCCGACGGCCGCTACATCGCGCTCGACTTCGGCATCGTCGGTAGCCTGACCGAGGTCGACAAGCATTATCTGGCGGTGAACTTCCTCGCTTTCTTCAACCGCGATTATCATCGTGTCGCCACCGCGCACATCGAGTCCGGCTGGGTGCCGGCCGATACCCGCGCCGAAGAGCTGGAAGCCGCGGTGCGCACGGTATGCGAGCCGTTCTTCGAGCGGCCGCTGTCGCAGATTTCCTTTGGCTTGGTGTTGCTGCGGTTGTTCGAAACCAGCCGCCGCTTCAATGTCGAGATTCAGCCGCAGCTGGTGTTGCTGCAAAAGACGCTGCTTAACATCGAAGGACTGGGACGCCAGCTCGACCCCGACCTCAATTTGTGGGACACCGCCAAACCGTTCCTCAGCAAGTGGATGAACGAGCAGATCGGCTGGCGCGGCTTCGTGCGCGCGCTGAAAAACGAGGCGCCGCAATGGGCGACCACGCTGCCGGCGCTGCCGCGCAAGCTCAACGACGCCTTGGGCGGACGGACGCAAGACATGCTGGTGCAAAGCTATGTGTTGTTGATGAAGGAGCAAAAGCGGCAGAATTTCCTGTTGACGCTGATTGCCATCCTGCTGGTGGCGCTGTTGGCAAAGGGACTGTTATAAGGGGATGGATATCCCCCATCCTGGCCAAACGGTTTAATTTCTTTTTATTTCAATCATTTACTGTCTATATTCTGACACAGCAACCAGGCGCGTGCTGTTTTTGCGCGTTTGGAAAGAAAAGAAGCAAAAATGCTGACAGAATGAGGGACAGATGATGAACATTTCGCAGCGTCTTCTGACGACGTTACTGCTGGCGATGGTGGCTGTGCTCGTCGTCGGCGTCCTGGGCTTGTGGGAACAACAGCAAGCCAACGAACGCTTCAATTACCTGAAAATCAATACTTTCCCCAGTATCGCCACGCTCGATTTGGCGCAGGATGGCCTGACCCAGTCGCGCTTGGGGACTTACCGCCATATTCTCGATCCAACTGACGGCCAAAAAGCCGCCGATCAGCAAGCCATCGCCGCCGCCGACAAACAGATCGACGACGCGCTGGCGCATTATGGCAAAGAGCTGATTTCCAACGATGCCGATCAGAAGCTGCTCAACGAAGACCAGGCGCTGCTCGCGCAATACCGGGCGGCGCGCGGCGCCCTGCTGCAGTTGTCGAGCGCCCACAAGCAGGCCGAGGCGCAGCAGGCGATTCAATCGGGACCGATGAACGCCGCGGCGGATGCGCTGAGCAAAAAGCTGGTCGATCACGTCCAATTCAACTACGACTTGGCCGAGGGCCTGTCGCGCGATAATGCCGCCGCCTACCGCCGCGCGCTGATTCTTTCCGCGCTGATCATGGCCTTTTGCTTGGCGGTGTGCGCGACGCTCGGCGTGGTGTTGTTCCGCCATATCCGCATTAGCCTGAGCGCGATGCAGACGGTGATGCAGGACGTGCGCCGCTCGCTGGATTTCCGCTTGCGCGTGACCACCCGGCGCCACGATGAAATCGGCGCCACGGCCGAAGCCTTCAATGGTTTGCTCGATCAGTTGCAGAACAGCTTGCGCGACGTGCGCCACAGCGTGACGGCGATCGACGAGACGATCGCCGCCATGGTGACCAACACCACGCAGATCGCCAAAAGCTCGGAAGTGCAAAGCGAGGCCGCGGCGACGATGGCCGCCTCGGTGGAGCAGATGATGGTCAGCATCAGCCATATTTCCGACCGCGCCCACGAGGCGGCCGGCCAGACCAGCGCGGCGGGGGATACGGCGGCGCAGGGCGGCCAGGTGATCTTGGCGACGGTGGACGGCATCAGCTTCGTGTCGGCCTCCATCCGCGATGCCGCTGTGCGCATCAATCAGCTGCAAAGCGACAGCCAGACCATCGCCACGGTGATGGGCATCATCAAGGAGATCGCCGATCAAACCAACCTGTTGGCGCTCAACGCGGCGATCGAGGCCGCACGGGCGGGCGACATGGGCCGCGGCTTCGCCGTGGTGGCCGACGAGGTGAGAAAGCTGGCCGAGCGCACCGCCAAATCGACCACCGAGATCACCAGCGTCGCCAGCAAGATGCAGCTGGGCACCAAGGAGGCGGTCGGCACGATGGAGCAGGTGGTGCTCAAGGCCAATCAGGAGGCGGATAGCGCCCGCGCGGCCAACGAGGCCATCGTGCGCATCCAGGACAATACCCAGCAAGCGATGCAATTGGTCGGCGACATCTCCAGCAGCATTACCGAGCAGACCAGCACCAGCCACACGATTGCCCAACGGGTGGAGCAGATTGCCCAGATGGCGGAGGAAAACGCCAGCGCCGCCGGCAGTTCGGCGAACGCGGCCCAGGGGCTGCAGCAGCAGGCGCGCGCCATTTTGCAGACCGTATCGCAATATCAGGTGTGAGTTGCAAAACGCCCTCGTGTAGCACGGCCCTAATCGGCGAAATGCTTGAGATAGTCCGCCAGCGGTTCCAGACCCACCTCGGCCCGGCGCTGGTCGACCGTGCCGGGGTCTTGAATCGGATGCGGCGCCGGCTTGCCGTCGGCGCCGATCTGGATCTGCGAGCCGTAGCGCTGCGTGCGCCCTTCGCGAACGTCGATGCGATCCTCCAGTAGGGCGAGACTGCTGGGCCAGGCGTCACCGGCGCGCACCGCCGCGCGCAAATCCTCCACATAGCGCTTCTGCATGGCCAAATCGGCGTGCTGCACGATCAGAAAGGCCGCCCGCGCGGCTTTGACGCCGGCGGTTCTGAATCCGGGCCAGCCGTGTTGGTCGACATAGCGCTGCAAAAGCTGCTGGTTGGCGAGGTCGAGTTCGTGCTGGCGCTCGGCGTCGCGCAGCGATGGCTTGCGCTGGCGGCGGTAGCGCTGGTCGTCGCGTCCGGCGCTGACCAGCGCCGCGATGTCGTCCATCCATGCCTTGCTGACGGCGCGAGTGTGAATCCGCGCGCGATCGGTTATCAAGGTCAACGCCATCGGTCCGCCGCCGGTTTCGCGGATGGTGACTTCGCCTTCCGCCAGCGTCGTATGCGCGTTCTCCTCGGTGACTTTTCGCGCGATGACCTTGATTTGGGCGCAAGGCGGGAAGAGCAGGGTCGTTGGTTGACCTGACTGCGTCAGCTCGACCTGGGTTTGCCGGCAGGGTTCGGCCTGGGCGCAGACGGCGCAGGCAAGCGACAAAATGAAAAGACGTTGGGGGCGCATGGCGGGGGCTCCTGGAAGGGGGAAGGAGTTCCGAAGCTAAAAGCCCTGGCGGGAGGGGTCAATGCGGCGTGGTGACGGTGCTATTTTCAGTATTTTCTGACGGTTATGCGCTCTTGTCCTTTGGCTCCTGGCTGGCTATTGTGGGGCTCGCGGCCCCAAAAAAGCCGCTAAAGGGCGCGGGCCCGGGGTGGACTAGACCCCGAGCCCGCTGACCACACCAAATCTGCAACCCTTAAACAAAGGAGAATTGATATGGCTATCTGCCATCGTACTGCAACCCCCACCGCCGTTTCAAACCGCGACCTCCGGCAATTGCCGCTGTTCGCTCTGATCTCGGAATTGTGCGCGCCGCGCGCGGGCCAAGCCGATCCCGGCGTGTGCCGGCTGATCGTCGACAGCCGTCTGCCGTGGTCGTCGCTGCGTGTCGATTCGGAGCAATCATGGATGTATTTGCCGCAGCCGGTGCGAACCCGGCGCGTGGCGGGATGCGTGATCTTAACCGCCGAATAAGGCGCTAACCGAGGCGGGCGGCTTAGCCGCCCGAACGGGACTCGGTGTTAGGGCTGTGCGGCGCCCCATTGTTCCAATCGCGAGACCCAATGATGAAAGCGCGCACACTGGGCGCGGATTTCTCCAAGTCCGGCAAATTCGATTACGTCAGGGCCATGAAGCTTTTTGTCATAACCGGGGAACAGTGCTTTCAACCGGTGCGAGGGACTGGTTTCCGGGCGATCATTGACCTGCTCCGGCGACCCCGCTTCTCTGACCATCTGCGACATGGATTCGTGCTGCTGGTGTGTCCCTTGCAACCACTGTACGCACTGTGACGGAACCGCGAAAAGCAGGGCTTCAAATTCGTATTGCTGTACATAGGGAAGGAATCGCCGTTGCTGTGGAGCGTCGAGCAATGACGCCATGTCGGCTTCCAGCGCCGCCACGCTACGCCCTTCCCTGCCTTTGAAGCCATAAAAGTCGTAGAGCGTGCTGACACGGTCAAAGCTGCCAAGCAACGGCGGCAACACGGTCCGGATTTTGTCGATGCAGACGTTGCCGCGCAAATCGACTGCAGTAACATGAATCCCTGAAATTTCCAAATGCGTTCGTAGTACCCGATTGACGAATTCCCGCTCAGTCGCTCCTTCGACACTGATCCCTAACCGTATCATTCGGGTGTTCCCCCCAACACGTTCATTTCCCAAATCTCGCCGAGTTTGTACTGTTCCAGCCAGTGAGCGACCTCTTGCTCTTGAAGGCGGCGGAAGCAAGATTCATTGCCGATTTGATCGACGACGACCAGATCTTGCCAACCGAACTGGTTGGCAAGCGTAACGGACTGTGTTGAAGCAATGATTTGAGTGCGCTCGCTGACTGAACGCATCATGGCCGCCAGTAATTGCATGGCAAAGGGGTGTAAACCGAGCTCTGGTTCATCCAGCAAAATCATGGTCGGCAAGGTAGGCTGCAAGAGCAGAGTCGTCAGGCAGATAAAGCGCAAGGTGCCGTCCGATAGCATCGTGGCGTCGAAATAGTCGTCACTGCCTTTATGCTTCCAGCGCAACCGGATCAAATCGTTGGCTTCCGGTTGAAACACGAAGTCGTGGAAGAAGGGCGCTACGCGCTTAATGGTGTGGACAATACGTGTGTAAGCCTCGGTGTCTCGGATACCGTACAGATAAGCGGCCAGATTCTCCCCATGTGGCATCAAGCGGGCATTTTCGTGAATGCTATAGGCCATTTTGACTTTGGCGGTATCGCTGGTGTCGTGGAAGTGATAAACCTTCCAGTCGTTGATGTACCTGGAAACGTGATGGGCAGGGGAGAGGCTGCCCGGCCGAGGCAGGCCGGATTCCAGCGCCCCGGCGCCGGCCAAGGGGTGCTGTTGGGTGCCGCCCGAATAATTGATCTCTTTTCCATGGAAGACCGCCGTCTCCATGGCGAAAACTAAACTGTCGTCTGTTGTTGGGACGAGCGTCGCCTGATAACTGTTGGGTGGGAAATGCAGGTCGATTTCCAGTTTCGTAGTGGTTTTTCGGCCAAAATACAGCGTCCTGTCCGCGCCATTCAGTTGCGTGCGAACATACAGTTGCAATTCCTTGGCTTGCAAGCTGTTCATGAAACGGAAAAAACCAATGAAGTTCGACTTGCCGGCGCCATTGGGGCCAATCAGGATGTTGAGCGGCGCCAAAGATAAATCCAGCGCGCGAATCGAGCGGAAACCTTTGAGTTTGAGATGTTGCAGGCGTCCTAACTTACCCATGATGCCATCCATGAAGTGAATGCAGCGACAAAACGGCATTGTGGCATGGTTGCGCATCGCATGCCGTTCTAAATAGCGCCAGTCCCGATGCTTCCTTACCCCAGCACCGCCAGCACCACCTTGCGGTCTTCCGCCATCAAAATATTGTAGCTGCGGCAGGCGGCGTGGGTGTCCATCACTTCGAAGCCGACGCGCGCCTCGGCGAGCTGGGCGGTCAGGCGCGGGTGAGGAAAACGCAGCGTGGCGCCGCTGCCGAACAGCACCACCTCGGGCTCGAACGCCAGCAGCGCCGCGAAGTCGGCGGCGTCGAGCGCGTCGAACGACACGGCCTGCCAGGGCGAGACGCTGTCCGGCGTAATGATCAGGCTGCCGCTGAAATAATCCTGGTTGATGCGGATGCGGCCGGCGTCGAAAGCGGTGATCACATTGCGGCCCTGCGCCGCGGCCTCATGTAGTTTCATGCCATTTTTCCATTGAAAATTAATATGCCCGCGCTGACGCGTTTAGGATAGGATTATAACTCGACCCGGCCTGGCGCGTGCGTCGGCCCCAGGGACAAAGAGCCATTATCAAGACAAGACGCGCTGAGCAAAAGGCGCGCCAAAACAAGTAGATCGCCATGCAGCCAGTCAAAAAATCGCAGAAGCTCGCCAATGTCTGCTACGACATTCGCGGGCCGGTGCTCGAACATGCCAAGCGGATGGAAGATGAAGGCCACCGCATTCTCAAGCTGAATATCGGTAATCCCGCGCCATTCGGCTTTTTCGCGCCGGACGAAATCATCGAGGACGTCATCGCGAATCTGCAGGACGCGTCGGGCTATTCCGATTCGCGCGGGTTGTTCGCCGCCCGCAAAGCCATCATGCATTACGCGCAGGAAAAGAAACTGCCGAATGTCGGGATGGAGAACATCTATATCGGCAACGGCGTTTCCGAACTGATCGTCATGGCGATGCAGGGCCTGCTCGACGTCGGCGACGAGGTGTTGGTGCCGGCGCCGGACTATCCGTTGTGGACCGCGGCGGTGAGCCTGGCCGGCGGCCGCGCCGTGCACTATCTCTGCGACGAGGAGGCCGGCTGGTTCCCCGACATCGAGGACATGCGCGGCAAGATCACGCCGAACACCCGCGCCATCGTGGTGATCAACCCCAACAACCCCACCGGCGCGGTCTATCCGCCGGCGCTCCTGGCCGAGATCGTCGAGCTCGCGCGCCAGCATCAGCTGATCATCTACGCCGACGAAATTTACGACAAGGTGCTCTACGACGAGGCCAGGCACACGTCGATCGCCTCGCTGGCGCCCGACGTGCTCTGCATCACCATGAACGGGCTGTCCAAGAACTATCGCGCCGCCGGTTTCCGCGTCGGCTGGATGATCGTTTCGGGCGAGAAGCATCACGCGCAGGATTATATCGAGGGCCTGAACATGCTGGCCTCGATGCGGCTGTGTTCCAACGTGCAGGGGCAGTACGCGATTCAGACCGCGTTGGGCGGCTATCAGAGCATCGACGATCTGGTGCTGCCCACCGGGCGGCTGGGGCGGCAGCGCGATCTGGCTTGGGAACGGCTCACGGCGATGCCCGGCGTCAGTTGCGTCAAGCCGCAAGGCGCGCTGTACCTGTTCCCGAAGCTGGATCCGAAAATGTACCCGATCGCCGACGACCAGCAGTTCATCCTCGAACTGCTGCGCCAGGAACAGGTGCTGCTGGTGCAGGGCACCGGCTTCAATTGGGTCAATCCGGATCACTTCCGCGTCGTGTTCCTGCCGAACACCGATGAATTGAACGAGGCCATGGATCGCGTCGAGCGCTTCCTGCACAACTACCGTCAGCGCCACGTCTAAACGAATAAAAAACGGAACCAGGAGATCGAGAGTATGAAACCAATCAATATCGGCCTGATGGGGGTCGGCACGGTGGGCGGCGGCACCGCCACGGTGCTTAAACGCAATGCAGAGGAAATCAGCCGCCGCGCCGGGCGGCGCATCCGCCTCTTCATGGCGGCCAACCGCGATACCCAGCGCGCGCGCGAACATGTCGGCCCCGAAGTGATCGTGGTCGACGACGCCTTCCAGATCGTCAACCATCCCGAGGTGGATATCGTCGTCGAATTGATCGGCGGCACCTCCATCGCCCGCGAGCTGGTGTTCAAGGCGATCGACAACGGCAAGCACGTGGTGACGGCCAACAAGAAGCTGATCGCCGAACACGGCAACGAGATTTTCGCCCGCGCCCAGGAGAAGGGCGTGATCGTCGCCTTCGAGGCCGCGGTGGCCGGCGGCGTGCCGATCATCAAGGCGCTGCGCGAGAGCCTCGCCGCCAACCGTATCGAGTGGATCGCCGGCATCATCAACGGCACCGCCAACTATATCCTGACCGAGATGCGCGAGAAGGGCGCAAGCTTCGCCGACGCGCTGGCCGACGCGCAGCGTCTGGGCTATGCCGAGGCCGACCCCACGTTCGACATCGAGGGGCACGACGCCGGCCACAAGCTGACCATCATGGCGTCGATCGCCTTCGGCATCCCGATGCAGTTCAGCAAGTGTTATCTGGAAGGCATCAGCCAGTTGTCGTCGAAAGACATCAGCTACGCCGAGGAGCTCGGCTACCGCGTCAAGCTGCTGGGTCTCACGCGCCGCACCGACGAGGGCATCGAACTGCGGGTGCATCCGACGCTGATTCCGGAGAGCCGGCTGATTGCCAACGTCAACGGCGTCAAGAATGCCGTGCTGGTCAATTGCGACGCCGCCGGGCCGACGCTGTACTACGGCGCCGGCGCAGGCGCCTTGCCGACCGCCTCGGCGGTGGTGGCCGACATCGTCGACGTGACGCGTCTGTTGGCGGCCGACCCCGAGCACCACGTGCCGCTAATGGCGTTCCAGCCGGACCAGCTGCACGATCTGCCGATCCTGCCGATCGACGAGGTGGTCAGCTCCTACTATCTGCGCATCCAGGCGATCGACCGCGCCGGGGTGCTGGCCAACATCACGCGCATTCTGGCCGAGGACGCGATCTCGATCGAGGCGGTGATCCAGAAGGGATCGAGCCATGACGGCGCGGCCGAGGTGGTGATTCTGACCCATCGCGTCAAGGAAAAACACGTCAACCACGCCATCGCCGAGATCGAGGCGCTCGACAGCATCGACGGGGCGGTGGTGCGATTGCGCATGGAAGAACTCAACGCCTAAGGAGCGCGCGATGGACTATATCAGCACCAGGGGGCGGCTCGCGCCGCAACGCTTCTGCGATATCCTGCTGATGGGGCTCGCGCCGGACGGCGGCTTGGTGATGCCGACGCATTACCCGCGCGTCGACCGCGACACGCTCGCGGCCTGGCGCGGCCTGTCCTATCCGGATCTGGCCTTCGAGATCGTGCGCTTGTTCGCCGACGACATTCCCGCCGACGATCTGCGCGACATCGTGACGCGCACTTACCGCGCCGAGGTGTTCGGCACGGCGGAAATCACGCCGCTGGCCCGCCTCGCCGACGGGCTGTTCGTGCAGCAGTTGTCCAACGGGCCGACGCTGGCGTTCAAGGACATGGCGATGCAGTTGTTGGGCAACCTGTTCGAGTACGTGCTGGTCAAGCGCGGGCAACAGCTCAACATCCTTGGCGCCACCTCGGGCGACACCGGCAGCGCGGCGGAACACGCGATGCGCGGCCGCGCCAACATCCGTGTGTTCATGCTGTCGCCGCACGGCAAGATGAGCGCCTTCCAGCGCGCGCAGATGTTCTCCTTGGCGGATGAAAACATCCACAATCTGGCGATCGAGGGCATGTTCGACGACTGCCAGGATATCGTCAAAGCGGTATCGAACGACGCCGACTTCAAGGCGCGCCACGCCATCGGCACCGTCAACTCGATCAATTGGGCGCGGGTGGTGGCGCAGGTGGTGTATTACTTCTACGGCTATTTCGCCGCCAGCGACAGCAACGATCAGAAGGTGAGCTTCTGCGTGCCCTCGGGCAACTTCGGCAATGTTTGCGCCGGCCATATCGCGCGCCAGATGGGCTTGCCGATCGACCGTCTGATCGTGGCCACCAACGAAAACGACGTGCTGGACGAGTTCTTCCGCACCGGCCGCTACCGGCCGCGCGCGGGCGCCGAAACCCAGGTGACCTCCAGCCCGTCGATGGATATTTCCAAGGCGTCCAATTTCGAGCGCTTCATCTTCGATCTGGTGGGGCGCAATCCGGTGGCCTTGAACGAGCTGTGGCGCGGCGTGGATAAAGGCGTGGGCTTCGACCTGAGCAGCTTGGAGGACGATACGCTGTTCGCCGAGGTATCGCGCCGTTACGGTTTCGTCTCCGGCCGCAGCACCCATGCCGACCGGCTGGCGACCATTCGCCAGGTGGCGGCGGAGGAACCCGCGCGCCTGCTCGACCCGCACACCGCCGATGGCGTCAAGGTCGCGCGCGAACTGCGCCGCCCGGGCGAGATCGTGGTGTGCCTGGAAACGGCGCTGCCGGCCAAGTTCGCCGAGACGATGCGTGAGGCGCTCGATCAGGACCCGCCGCGTCCCGCCGGTTTCGACGGTCTGGAAGCGCTGCCGCAGCGCTTCACCGTGCTGCCGGCCGACGTCGCCGCGGTCAAGCAGGTGATCGAGGCGAATACCTGAGGACCTTCTAGGCAAGCTTTGCCCCCTGTGGCGAGTGCATTCTACAATTTTATAGATTGCGTCGGCTTTAGGTGTGTGGAGGCGAGACGGTGAGCGAGCTCAAAGGGCTGGACGGACGGGCATTCGGCCTTCCGGGTAACGACATGCGTTTTCGCGTGCTCGCGGATCTCATGCCGCAGATCGTCTGGACTGCGGGTGCCGACGGCGCAATCGACTACGTCAATAGCCGCTGGGAGCGCTTGAGTGGGCAACCCTTTGCGCGCGAGGGCGCCGCGTCGTCGTTCGAATCCTGTCTACATCCCGACGATCTCCCCGCCTGGCGGGAGGCATGGCGTCAGGCGCGCGCTCAACAGGCGGCCTTTGAGCTGGTGGCGCGGCTCGGTCGGCCCGGTGAGGGACAGTGGCGGCGGCATTTGCATCATGCCGTGGCGGTTCTCGATGGCGCTGGTGCCGTCGCACATTGGTTCGGTACCAGCACGGACATTGGCGAGCCAATCGATGCTCAGCGCGATCAAGATCTGCGCGCCCTGCTTGAAGAGCGCTCGGCGGCGGCGCTGGCATTGAGCGACCATCTGCTCGCGGTGATGCAAGAGCGCCGAGCGGCCATGGCCCAACTCGAAGCGCAGGCAGCGCATCTCAATCAGGTCATCACCACGCAATCCCATTTGGTTCAAGCGGAGCTCGAACTCGAGGGGTTCATGACCATCGTGGTCGAGCGCATGCTGATGCTGACACCGGCGACCGGCGCGGTCATCGAGCTGGCCGATGGCGGCGAAATGGTCTACCGCGCCGCCAGCGGCGCCGCACTTCCTTATGTCGGCCTGCGTCTCGAGCTGGCAGGCAGTTTGTCCGGTTTGTGCGTGAGCACCGGGCAGGTGCTCGAGTGCGGCGATAGCCGTTCGGACCCGCGCGTGGACCGCGAGGCCTGTCTCCGGGTGGGGGCGGTGAGCCTGGTGGTCACGCCGCTGTTGGACCGCGGGCAGGTCGTCGGCGTGCTGAAGATTCTCTCCAACCGTCCCCATGCATTTACCGTTACCGATCAACAAACGGTGCAGTTGATGGCCGGCATGATCGGGGCGGCCCTGAGTCATCAACAGCAATTCAAATATAGCCAGCAACTGCTGGACGACCGCACGCGGGCGCTCAATGCCTTGGCCAAGGAAGTCGAGCGCCGGCGCCGTTCGGAAGAAACGCTACGCGCGAGCGAAGCACGCACCCGTCAAATCATTGAAAGCTCGGGCGAGGCCTTTCTGATGATCGGCAAGGATGGCACGGTGACCGATTGGAATCGCCAGGCCGAGGCCTTGTTCGGCTGGCCGCGCGAGGCGCTGCTTGGCCAGCGGCCGGAGACGGTATTGATCCCGCCGTCCGAGCACGTCCGGTTTTTGGATGCCGTGGCGCAGGCCTCGCGGCAACCGGATCAGGTGCAGCGGCTGGAGCTCGTAGCCAATACGCGCGATCGTGGCCCGCTTACCATCGAGATGGCGTTGTCCGGTATGCACATGGGCGACGATTGCCTATGCAGCGCGTTCTTGCACGACTTGAGCGAGCGCAAGCAACGCGAGGCGCGGCTGCGACACCTGGTCGAACATGACCCGTTGACCGGGCTGCTCAATCGGCGCGCGCTGGAGGCGCTGCTCGCACAGCAGGACGCAGAACTCGCCGACATGCCGTGCGCGCTGCTGTTTCTCGACTTGGATGGCTTCAAGACGATCAATGACCGATTTGGCCATGAAGCGGGTGACGTGTTGCTGAAACAGGTGGCCCAGCGTTTGCTGGGCGTGGTGCGGGAGGGCGATGCGCTGGCGCGGTTGGGCGGCGACGAATTCGTCGCCGTGCTGGCCAATTGGGGATTGACCGAACGCGCCGTGCGTCGGGTGGCGCAACAGATCGTCAAACAAGTGGCTCTGCCTTATGAACTGGGGAACGGCATGGCGGGCGAGATCAGCGCGAGCGTCGGCGTCGCCCTGCGCGCCGGCATGTCGCCGACGCTCACCGGCGCCGCGCTGTTGCGTCAGGCGGACGAGGCGATGTACCTGGCCAAGCGCGCCGGCAAAAACCGGCTACGTTTCTGGTTGCCTGCGGCGCCGCCGGCCTAGCCGTCATAAACCCAGCTCCTGGATCTTGCGCGTCAGCGTGTTGCGGCCCCAGCCCAACAGCTGCGCCGCCTCGATCTTGCGTCCGGCGGTATGCGCGAGGCTCGCCAGGATGCAGCAGGCCTCGAAACGGCGCGTCAGATCGTCGGCGATGCCGGTTTCGCCCGCCTCCAGCCGGCGGGTGATTTCCGCCGACAGGCCGCGGGTCCAGTCGGTCTCCGCGGCGGCGGACGCGGCTGACGCGCTCGTCAACGCCCCGCTTTGCGGGTGCTTCAATTCCGGCGGCAGGTCGGAGACCTCCACCGTCTGTCCCGGCGCCATCACCGTGATCCACTGACACAGGTTTTCCAGCTGGCGCACGTTGCCGGGAAAATCGTAATCGACCACGCATTGCATCGCCGGCTGGCTGAGCCGTTTGGGCTCGACGCCGAGACTCGCCGCGCTCTTGGCCAGGAAGTGCTGGGTCAACAGCGGAATGTCCTCGCTGCGCTCCCGCAGCGGCGGCAGCCGTAGGCGGATGACGTTGAGGCGGTGAAACAGGTCTTCGCGAAACTGCCCGGTGCGCACCCGCTCCTCCAGGTTTTGGTGCGTGGCGGCGATCACGCGCACGTTGGCCTTGATCGGCGTGTGGCCGCCGACACGGTAGAAGTGGCCGTCTGACAGCACGCGCAGCAGCCGGGTTTGCAGCTCGGTCGGCATATCGCCGATTTCATCCAAAAACAGCGTGCCGCCCTCGGCCTCCTCGAAGCGGCCGCGCCGTGTCGCCTGCGCGCCGGTGAAGGCGCCTTTTTCATGGCCGAACAGCTCGCTCTCCAACAGATCCTTGGGAATGGCGGCGGTATTGAGCGCGATGAACGGCCGGCCGGCGCGCACCGAGTGCTGGTGCAGCGCCTCGGCGACCCGCTCCTTGCCGGTGCCGGACTCGCCGGTGATCAGCACGGTGACGGTGGATTGCGATAGGCGGCCGATGGCGCGGAACACGTCCTGCATGGCGGGCGCCTGGCCCAGCAGCACCGGCAGGGCAACTTGCGGCGCCGGACCGTTCTCGTGCCGGCTGGCCTCGGCCAGCGCGCGCTCGATCAGTTCGACCGCCTGATCGATGTCGAACGGCTTGGGCAGATATTCGAAGGCCCCGCCCTGGAAGGCCGATACCGCTGAATCGAGGTCGGCGTGGGCGGTCATGATGATCACCGGCAACTGCGGGTGACGCTCCTTGATGCGCGCGAGAAATCTCAGCCCGTCGGTGCCGGGCATGCGGATATCGGAGATGACGACCTGCGGCTGGTCGTCGTCCAGCATGTTCAGTGCGTCGTCGGCGCTGGCGAAGCTGCGGTAGTCGATGGCGCTGCGCGCCAGCGCTTTCTCCAAGACCCAGCGGATGGCCTTGTCGTCGTCGATGATCCAAACCGTCATCGTTCTTCTCCTTGCGCGCCCGGTGCGGTGGCGTGTGTTTGTTCTTGTGTGAACGGCAGCATGACCGTAAAGCAGGTTTGTCCCGGCTGCGATTCGAACTCGATGCTGCCGCCATGTTGATGGACGTAGGCCTGGGCCAGCGTCAGGCCAAGCCCGGTGCCTTCGGCCCGGCCGGTGACCAGCGGATAGAACAGATGATCGCGGATGTCTTCCGGAATGCCGGGGCCGTTGTCGATGATTTGCAATTTCAGTGCCAGGTTGTGACGCTTTCTGGCCAGGGTGGTTTGCCGCGCCACGCGGGTGCGCAAGATGACCTTGCCATGGCCCTTCATCGCCTGGATGGCGTTCTTGACGATGTTCAGCACCACCTGGATCAGTTGCTCCTTGTCGGCGACGAGCGCCGGCAGACTGACGTCGTAGTCGCGCTGAATGAGCAAGCCCTGCGGATATTCCGCAAGCGCGATGCTGCGCACGCGCTCCAACACCTCGTGGATATTGACTTCGGTGAACACGTGGCGCCGGTGCGGCGCCAGCATGCGGTCGACCAGCGATTGCAGCCGCAGCGCTTCTTCCTTGATGACCTCGGTGTATTCCTTGAGCTCGGGCCGGTCTTGCAGCTCGTGCTCCAATAGTTGTGCCGCGCCGCGAATGCCGCCCAGCGGGTTTTTGATCTCATGCGCCAAGTTGCGGATCAGTTCGCGGTTGGCTTGATGCTGCAGCAAGCGTCGCTCTTCATTGACGATGCGCAGCTGCTGGTCGAGCGGGCGCAGTTCGATCAGCGCCTGGTTCGCGCCGGCGTCGATCGGCGTGACCGACAGCGCGACGTGCAGCGGTTGGGCGCTCTGCGCCGTCACCAGCGCCAGATCGTGCTCGATGTAACTGGCGTTATGGGCGAAGGCGGTGGCCAGCGCCTGGTTCAGCGGTTCGCTAGGCAGGAACAGGTCGGCGACGCGGTGGCGCAAGAGTTCGCGCAACCCCTGGCCCAGCAAGTTCTCGCAGGCCGGATTGGCGAAGATCAATTCACCGTTCCGGCGCACGATCAGCACCGGCGTATCGAGCAGTTCGAGTCCGGCAAAGCCGGGCGGGGTGAGATCAGATCCGGTCATGGCGGTGGCGATTTCGTTGACGGCGGGTTTCAGAACGGGGCATCCCGTTCCTAGTATGCACTGTTTTGGTGCGTTCATCCGGGCGCTGTCGGAAAAAAACCCGCCCCCCTGACGGGAGAGCGGGTTTTGGGTCAACCGCACCCGGGCGCGGCGCCGATTACAGGCTGTAGTACATCGAGAACTCAACCGGATGCGTGGTCGTGCGCGTCAGGGTGACTTCCTGGGTCTTCAGCTCGATGTAGGCGTCGATCCATTCGTTGCTGAACACGCCGCCGCGGGTCAGGAACTCGCGGTCGCCGTCCAGCGCGGCCAGGGCCTCGTCCAGCGAGAAGCACACGGTCGGGATCAGCTTGTCTTCTTCCGGCGGCAGATCGTACAGATTCTTGTCGGCCGCGTCGCCCGGATGGATCTTGTTCTGGATGCCGTCGAGACCCGCCATCAGCAATGCCGAGAACAACAGGTACGGGTTGGCCATCGGGTCCGGGAAACGGGTTTCCAGACGGCGGCCTTTGGTGCTGGCCACGTACGGGATGCGAATCGAGGCCGAACGGTTCTTGGCCGAGTAGGCGAGCTTGATCGGCGCTTCGAAATGCGGCACCAGACGCTTGTACGAGTTGGTCGACGGGTTGGCGATGGCGTTGAGCGCCTTGGCATGCTTGATGATGCCGCCGATGTAGTACAGCGCGGTATCGGACAGGCCGGCATAGCCGTCGCCGGCGAAGGTGTTTTGGCCGTCCTTCCAGATCGACTGGTGCACGTGCATGCCGGAGCCGTTGTCGCCGACGATCGGCTTGGGCATGAAGGTGGCGGTCTTACCGTAGCTGTGCGCCACGTTGTGCACCACGTACTTCAGGATCTGGGTCCAGTCGGCGCGCTGGGTCAGCGTGGAGAACTTGGTGCCGATTTCGTTCTGGCCGCCGGTGGCGACTTCATGGTGGTGCACTTCGACCGGCACGCCCAATTCTTCCAGCAACAGCACCATGGCCGAACGCATGTCTTGCGCGGAGTCGACCGGCGGAACCGGGAAGTAGCCGCCCTTGACGCCCGGGCGGTGGCCGGTGTTGCCGCCTTCGAATTTCTCGGCCGACGACCATGCGCCTTCTTCCGACTCGATCTTGACGAAGCAGCCGGACATGTCGGCGCCCCAGGTCACGGAGTCGAAGATGAAGAATTCGGGTTCCGGACCGAAGAAAGCGGTGTCGCCGATGCCGGTTGCCTTCAGGTACGCTTCGGCGCGCTTGGCGATGGAACGCGGGCAGCGGTCATAGCCCTTGCCGTCGGCCGGATCGACCACGTCGCAGGTCATGAAGATCGTCGCTTCGTCGAAGAACGGATCGATCTTGGCGGTGGCCGGGTCAGCCATCAATAGCATGTCGGAAGCTTGGATGCCTTTCCAGCCGGCGATCGAGGAGCCGTCAAAGGCGTGGCCGCGTTCGAACCAATCTTCGGCGTCTTCGGTGAGCACATGCGCCGGAATGGTTACGTGTTGTTCTTTGCCGCGGGTGTCGGTAAAGCGAAGGTCAACGAACTTCACGTCGTTTTCCTGAATCAGTTTCACTACGTCTGCAACCGCCATGTTGATCTCCTAATTAGGCTACCTGCTTCAATGTGATGCTTGTTGAGATGTCGATGACGTCTCTCATAGCATGAAGTGTGCCAGGCCCTGGATCACTGGCGCGGCCTTGTTCGGCACTCCCAATAGCCGGTTGTCATGAATTTGCCCGACCCATTTTAGTGCTCGCGCCGGAGAAATGCACCAAAATGATGCGTTACGTGCCCGTTTGTGAACACCGTTGCCATGGCGCGGCGCGCGCAGGATAATTGCTCTGTCATATTTTGAGCCGGCGGGCGGGAAGGGGCGCGATGGATCAGACGCAGACGATTTTGCAACAGGCGGCGGCGCGCGGCGCGGCGCTGGGTGTGCCGTATCAAGGCGCTTTACTGCCGCAGGAGGCGTACTACTTGATGCAGCATCTGCCCACGGCGGTGCTGGTGGACGTGCGCAGCGCCGCCGAATGGCAGTTCGTCGGCATGGTGCCCAATGCGCTATGCGTCGAATGGCGCACTTTCCCCGGCATGCAGCCCAACCCGCAATTCGTGCCGGCATTGCAAAAGCAGGTGGCGCAGGATGCCACGCTGATGCTGATGTGCCGCTCCGGCGTGCGCTCGGACGAAGCGGCGCGCGCGGCCCAGGCGGCGGGGTTCGGCGCGGTCTTCAACGTTCTGGAAGGCTTCGAGGGCGATAAGGACGGCATGAGCCAGCGCGGTCACGTCAACGGCTGGAAAATGCACGGCTTGCCCTGGGTGCAGGGCTGAATCTATTGATGTGGATCGCCCTTCAAGGCTAAAGTAGCGGACACCGCAGGAGCCGGATTTTCAGAAAGCAGATCATGACCGAACGTTACGCCGTCATCGGTAACCCCGTAGACCATAGTCAGTCGCCCTACATTCACACCGAGTTCGCCCGGGCGGAGAACCGCGCGATCCGGTACGAACGCCTGCAGGCGGCCACCGACCGTTTCGTGGATGTGGTCACTGCCTTCGTCAAAACCGGCGGCAACGGGTTGAACGTCACACTGCCGTTCAAAGGCGACGCCTACCGGTTCGCCACCGATTTGTCCGACCGGGCCCGCGCGGCCGAGGCGGTCAATACGCTGACGTTCCGCGACGGCAAGGTCTACGGCGACAACACCGACGGCATCGGGTTGGTGCGCGATATCGTCGAAAACCTCGACTTCCCGATTGCCGGCAAGAGCGTGCTGATTCTGGGCGCCGGCGGTGCGGTGCGCGGCGTGCTCGGCCCGATCCTGGAAGAGAAGCCGGCATCGGTCACCATCGCCAACCGCACGCTGATCAAGGCCGAAGCCGTGGCGCACCATTTCGAGGCATTGGGCTTGGGGCGTTGCCGCGCGGTCGGTTACGAGCAATTGGCCGGCCAGCATTTCGACATCGTCATCAACGGCACGTCGACCAGTTTGAGCCATGAGCTGCCGCCGATTCCGCCTGGCATCTTCACCGCGCGCTCGCTGGCCTACGACATGGTCTATCGCAGCGGCCTGACGCTGTTCTTGCAGCGCGCCCAATCGGAAAACGCCGGCATGCTGGCCGATGGCCTGGGCATGCTGGTCGAGCAGGCGGCCGAATCCTTCTTTATCTGGCACGGCGTGAAACCGGAAACCCGCAAGGTCACCAATATGCTGCGCGAGCTCCTGGCCTGACGATGCGGTTGATCAGCAAATTGCTGGCGGTCCTTGTGGCCGCCTTTGCCTTATATAACCTGTGGATTTTTGGCCATATCGTCTATTGGCGCACGCACAATCCGTCGGCGAGCGCGTTCATGAACGAACAACTGGCCAAGCTGCAGGAAGACGATCCGCAGGCCGAGTTGCGTCAGAAATGGGTGAGCTACCAACAGATTTCGCCCAATCTCAAACGCGCGCTGATTGCCGCCGAGGATGCCAAATTCGTCGATCACGTGGGGTTCGACTGGGATGGCATGGAAGCGGCGTTTGAGAAGAATCTGAAGAAGGGGCGCATCGTCGCCGGCGGCTCGACCATCAGCCAGCAACTGGCGAAAAACCTGTTCCTGTCGGATAAGCGCACCCCTTGGCGCAAGGCGGAGGAGGCACTGATCACCGTCATGCTGGAAGGGGTGATGGACAAGCGCCGCATCTTCGAGATCTACCTGAACGTCATCGAGTGGGGCAACGGCGTCTTCGGCGCCGAGGCCGCCTCGCACTATTATTTCCGCACCTCGGCCGCGCGCTTGAGCGCAGGGCAGGCCGCCAAACTGGCGGCGATGGTGCCTAACCCGCGCTATTACGACGACCATCGCAACGCGCCCGGCCTCGGCCGCAAGACGCGCATCATCCTGCGGCGCATGCCTTACGCCGATTTGCCTGATTGAGCCTTATGACGACCATTGCCTCGGCGTTGGCGGCCTATCCGCTGCCGCGCCTCGAATCCCGCTTGCTGTTGATGCACGTCGTGCCCGAGCTGACGCATGCCCGTATCGTCGGTTATCCGGAGCGTGTGTTGGCGTCCGACGTCTACGCGCGTTTTTGCGCGCTGGCCGAGCGCCGCGTGGCGGGCGAACCCCTGGCCTATTTGCTGGGCATGCGCGAGTTTTATGGCCGCCCGTTCGCGGTGACGCCGGATGTCCTGATTCCCCGGCCCGAAACCGAGCACCTGGTCGAGGCCGCGCTGGCGCGCGTGGGGCACCAGCCTGCCGAGGTGCTCGACTTGGGCTGCGGCAGCGGCGCCATCGCGGTGACGCTGGCGCTGGAGGCGCCGTCGTGGCGCGTCAGCGCCGTCGATGTGTCCGCCGCGGCGCTGACGGTGGCGCGCGGCAACGCCGAGCGGCTCGGCGCGCGGGTGGATTTCCTGCAAGGGTCGTGGTTCGCGCCGCTGCCGCCCGGCGGCTGTTTTCAGTTGATCGTGTCCAATCCGCCCTACATTGCGGCGTCGGACCATCATTTGGACGAGGGCGATGTGCGTTTCGAGCCGCGCCTGGCGCTGACCGACGGCGGCGATGGTTTGGCGTGCCTGCGTGAGATCGCTGCCGGCGCGCCCGCGCGGCTCGCGCCTGGCGGCTGGCTGATGGTCGAGCATGGCTACGATCAGGGGGAAGCGATGCGCGCGCTGTTGGCGGCACAAGGATTCGTCGAGGTGGAGACGCTGCCCGATTTGGCGGGGTTGGACCGGGTGACGCTGGGCCGTCGGCCCTAAGGGATGCGCCCTGTGGCGTGCCACGGTCCCCGGTTTTCCCGGCTTCGAGTTATCTCCCTGCGCTATAACGCACTGGCAGGTTGATCCAGTGTTCGCCGCGCTCTCCCTTCAGAATGCGAATCAGGTCGGCCATGAGTGCGTCTACCGTGTTGTACGGCAAGGCGAATACGCTGTCGAACAGTGAGGCGGCACCCCCTTCGAGCAGATCAGGTTGGGCCAACTGCGCTTGAACCACTCCCAGCAATTGCTGCACGTTGTGCACGAGGCGACCGAATTGACAGGTTAGTGCACTGAAACGAGGGTGTTTGGTGCATTCGTCTTCTGGAATGAAAAAAATCGGCCGTTGGCGGGTGAGCATTTCATAGACGAAGCCGAATCCGGACATGTCTGTGAGCAGCACGTCCGGGTCCGCATACAAAGTCGGGGAGGGGGTGTTGGATAAATCGAACGTGATGTTGTCCATGCGCTGAGCCGCGAATAAGGCCATCATCTGCCGCACATAGTCGTGGTCTCGATCCGTCGGGTGCGGCCGGCACACGATGCGGGCATGTGGGAAGGTGCGCGCGAGCGAAAATAGGATCTCACTACCGTCCAGATGGAAGCGGTGACCGGTATGCTCGGGAGAGTACACCGACGGGGCATAGAGAATGAGCGGCTGCGCCGGGCGAGGGCCGCCGGGTGCGCGAGGTGGCGGAAGCGCCTTGGCATAACCGCCGGGGATGACATATTTGGTGATGCCTTGGTCCATTGCATTGGCATAACCCAAGCCGACATAGTTGGCATCGTACAACGCGCGAATGGTCCATTCGGCATAAAAGGTAGATGGCGCGAAAAAGTAGTCGAATTCGAAATAGTGATCGGCGCCCATTTCAATCGGCGAGGGGATAGTGTCGCGAATGAAAAAGGAATGGCCGAGCAAGACTTTTTTCGAGCCGGCGAACCCCGAGATATATTCGCCTTCATTGGGACTGACCACCACCGTCGGGGGCCTTATCCGGCCTGCCTGGCAGTCTTGAATGAGTGATTGGGCCTCATAGGGGCCCAGTAGCATGCATTGGTAACCGGCCCCTCGCAGCAAAGCAAGGATCGGGCCGATGAAATCTGAAAACTCCGGGCGTGGAAGAACAAAGGCGAAATCAGCAGCGACGCGAACTTCTTCCGCTTCTTGTTCGGTAGCATGGGGGGCGGACGGCATTGTGTCTCCGAAAAAAATGCCTTACAAGGCGTGGCGATGACACGGTACTGCCAAATCTCATGACCTGTCCACTTGGTCAGTATGGCGTGGCAAATGGAATGGGCGTCATTTTCGAAATATTGTTTTCAGTGTGGTGACGCAGCGTGACTTCCTGCACAATGGCCAATGACGCGCTCTGTGATATTCGAAGAGGGAATTCGCTGTGCGGGATAAGAGACAGTCAATGAAAAAAGGCCGGGTGATTTGGATTACTGGGCTGTCAGGTGCAGGGAAAACCACGCTCGCAGGAGCGCTTGCCGTTCGACTGCGAGCATGCGGTGAGCCGGTGGTATTGCTTGATGGCGATGAGCTGAGAGAGGTTTTCATGGCGGTCGCTGCAACTGCGCAAAACCACGGTCGTGCGGGCCGGTTGTCGTTGGCTATGCAGTATGCGCGGCTATGCCGCGTTATTGCCGCGCAAGGGCAGGTGGTGGTTATTGCAACGATTTCGTTGTTCCGCGAGGTGCATGCCTGGAACCGCGCCCATTTGCCTGATTATTTCGAGGTCTACTTGAACGTGCCGCTTGAGGAACTTCGCCGGCGCGACCCCAAAGGTATTTATCGTCGCTTCGATGCAGGCGAACTGACCCACGTTGCTGGATTAGACTTGCCGATCGACGAACCCGAGGACGCTGACTGGACGGTGGAATTTGACTCAGGACGGCCCGTGGCTGTGCTGGTGGACGATTTATTGAATCGCCTGAACAGAAAGACAACGTATGAAAACTGAATGGGATTACACGACGTTGGCTGATGCGTATCTGAAACGTCCAGACTACGCCGATGCCGCTATCGACGCCATGCTTTCGATTGCCGGCACAGAAAAGGGTGACTGTTTCTGTGATGTGGGCGCCGGAGTCGCGCACTTGACATTGATGCTGGCTGTTCGCGGACTGGACGTCGTTGCGGTTGAGCCGAACAACGCCATGCGTGCAAATGGTATCAAGCGTACCGGAAAATTCGCTAATGTCCGTTGGCATGAAGGAACGGGGGAAGCGACGGAGCAGGCCTCGCATGCTTTCGACATGGTGACGTTCGGTAGCTCGTTCAACGTGTGCGATCGCCTGCAAGCACTGAAGGAAACCGCCCGTATCCTCAAGCCGCGCGGCTGGTTTGCCTGCATGTGGAATCACCGCGAACTGGACGATCCGATTCAGGCGCAAATCGAAACCATCATCAAGGATCGAGTGTCGGGCTACGGCTACGGTACGCGCCGGGAAGACCAGACAGCTGTCATCGACGCCTGTGGGTTATTCGGTCCGGTGGTACATATTGATTCACGTGTGATGCACGAACAGCGTATCGAGGAGTGTGTGGAGGCCTGGCGTTCGCATGCGACCCTGGAGCGTCAAGCGGGAGCGGCATTCGGCGACGTGGTGGCGGCTATCGAGAGTTATTTGCAGAGCCTAAATACACCGGTGATTCAGATCCCATACTCTACTAATATCTGGGTTGCCCAGTTGCGATGACCTGAAGGGCAAAATCCATGCCTAAGTACGCTATGTTGTGTAGGATGTGGCGTATACGATATACGGCGGCATTCACCACTTAATTCTTTCGCTGGGGAACTTCCTCGACCATGTCCTTGAGTTTTTCCACCAAGGCGGGAACCCTGCACTGCCTACAAGACCGTCTGTCCATGGC
>Ga0213872_10000509_pt1 | contig 30664 bp, 22 predicted proteins | sample VelepicomBERX_R2_FD_160071 | JGI IMG/M metagenome (GOLD analysis project Ga0213872, IMG submission 160071) | Rhizosphere microbial communities from Vellozia epidendroides in rupestrian grasslands, the National Park of Serra do Cipo, Brazil - RX_R2 | ecosystem: Host-associated > Plants > Roots >...
TGATAAGGCGCCGTCCGGCCCACCAGCTCAATGGATTCACCTTATAGTAGGTCACCATCGGGGTTCCGAGAATCGCAGCCTCCACTGTGACGGTTCCGCTGGCAGCCAGAGCCAAATCGGCGTGGCCGATACAGTCCCACGCCTCGTTTTCTATTACTTGGATGGATAGCGCGCCAATGCGTTCCCGAAAAGTGGAGAAGACGGCGCGCGCGGCAAACCCTTTGGGCGTAGCCAGCAGAACGGAAAGATCGCGGCGCTGGCGCAGCAGCGCAACGGCGTCCAACAGCACTGGAAGATGCCTGACGGCTTCTCCGGCGCGGCTGCCCGGGAGGAGGGTGACAAGTGGACGGTCCGTCGGGAGACGATGCCTGTCGAAAAATTCGGCCCGCGTGGCTGTGGTGCTCACCATCGCCGCAAGCGGATGACCTATATAAGTTGCGTCCACGCCCCGCTCGCGAAACCAGGATTCTTCGAACGGGAACAGGCAGAAGAGTTTGTCGACCAGTCGCGCGATTTCGCGAACACGCTCCTGCCGCCACGCCCAGACCTGCGGAGCAACGAGATAAAACACCGGTACACCCAGGCGCTTCAGGTGTCTGGCCACTCGCAGATGGAAATCGGGGCTGTCGGTCAGGATGGCGGCGGTCGGCACGCTCTCTTCGGCGAAGCGAATGAGCTTGCGGTACTGACCGTAAATACGGGGCAGATGTCCTACGACTTCGGCAAGTCCCACAACAGCCAGGCTGGTCGAGTCGATGACCGGAGTTACGCCTGCATCCTGCATTTTCGGACCGGCGCACCCGTAAAAAGAGGCCGAGGGAAAAGCGGTGCGGAGATGCCCGACCACGCTCGCAGCGTACATATCGCCGGAAGCTTCGCCTGCAGAGACCAGAAACCGCACTTCGTTCCACTCAAGTGTACCAGCGGGGTGCATCTGTGAAGGGCAGAAAGGCCCTTCACTTGCCCGTTGACCCGGAAGTTCAAGCTAATAGCTTTGCTAGAATCGAGGTCGAAAACCTAGATGTCCAGCCAACGAGAAACGAGCCCAACCACTTCCGCTCAATCCAGTCTTTCCAGGGTCAGCGTGGGCCAATTCGCCGAATGTTTCCGTGGCGAGGTGATCCCGCTCAGTAATACCTTTGGCTATTTCTGCGCTTCCGTCCCCATGAGCGAGGAAGTGTTGAAGGAATACCTGGAAGAGCCCGTCGCAGCGCTTCCATCCTTTATTGCGGGCATGTTGCCCCGCATTTCGATCCTGCTCGTGCCGTATCTGGAACGTGCGGCGGAGCGCGGCGCAAAGTCAAGCGCGCGGAAAAAACGCATACCGCTCGAGAAGACCGGAGATTTTGTCGTTGCCGAGAGACCGGCCGAAGGCCAACAGTCCTGGGCATCGCAAGTCATCTTTGAAAACGAAACCGTACTGGTGTTCGCGCTTAAGGAGCAGGACGTCGCGGAGTATCACTATCGGCTGTACCGCCGTCTGGCTGCGCTGGTTGCTGATAAATGGTCCACTGAAGCGGCGGCAAAGTACAAGGCGATGATCCGCGAAGAGCTGACGAACAGCGTTCACGGTGAAGTGGATGACGAAAGCTGGCAGGCCAAGCAGACGTTGCTGCGGCGCCAATCGAACGTCAATCGCGACAGCCCGCTGTTCTCGGAGTACGTGCGCCAGTCGTTCATCGACACGCTGACGCTATATCTGCACGGCATCTGCTGCGACATCGACGTAGAGACCGGGCCGCGGCAGCTCCCAAGCCGTTACCTGCGCAAGCGGCTGAATCTATTGAAATCGCTCTACCCGCCACCTTCCGGCTACGCTGTGTTTCCGGAAGATAACGACCAGAAGGCTTAGCCTGTTGTGGTGGCGCAGGCGCTTTCGCCTGCGTGCCTCGCCTACGCTGAAAGCGTCTTGCGCAAAATACGGATCGCGCCGTCTTTGCCTCGGCGGCCAATCTCGGTATGCGGCCCCACGCAGCTCGGACAACCGGCTTCGCACGGGCACGCGGCAGCAAGCTCGAGCGCAGCGGTAAGTAACTGTTTGCCGCGGCGAAACAGCGGGTCGCTTTGGCCGATGCCGCCGGGATAATTGTCATACAGAACGACATCAGGCTCAAAAGCAGTTGATTTCAGGGCGGAGTCATCCAGCACGGCGACTGCAAAATCACGCGGATCGCTGAGGAGCAGCACCGTCGCGACGGTTTTCAAAACGTTGCCGAGGCCATGCAGGGCATCCTGCAAGTCGGCAGTCGAGAAACCCTCGAAATCATCAAAGAAGCCGGTGGCAAAGTGCAGCCAGAATGCGGTGGTGTGCATCTCCTGCTCCGGCAGCGAGAGCAGACCGGCTCCCACGTTTTCGAGCGTATAGAACTTTATCTTTTTGAAGCCGACTACCTGCCGCTTTACTCGTACCTCGCCGTGCGCCGCCTGTACCAGCGGCTCGCTGGCGGCAGCTTCTTTTTCGAACGTTGCCAGCTCACTGACTTGCGTGTAAACGATCGCGTCGGTGAAGTAGTCTGAATCGACCTGGCGGACAAACGCTTTACGCCCGTCGAAGTCGAGCTTTTCTACCTGATACTGGCGTGCATCGTGAAGATAGATCGCCTTCTCATGCAGCGTCGTGAGCGCGGAAGGGAAATCGACCTCCGCAATGATCTTGTGATCGCCGGTAATATCGACCACCAGGAAATTATCACTGGTGATCGCCCGCAGACTTACCGAATCAGCCGGGTAACTGTCACTGACCCAGTGCCAGCAATCGCCGGAACGGTGAAGCAGCTTCAAATCTTCCGCAAGAAATTTACAGAACCTGGCGACCTCATGGTTTCCGAATGTCTCGCCGTCGCGTACAGGCAGCTCGAATGCGGCACACTTGAGATGGCTGAGAAAGATCTCGAGATTATCGGCGTTAATGTGTGCTTCTTCGGGTGAGGACCCGAAGAAGTAATCGGGGTGTTCGACGATGTACTGATCGAGCGGAGCGCTCGAAGCGACCAGCACCGCAATCGATGAAGACTGCCGGCGCCCGGCGCGGCCTGCTCTTTGCCATGTCGAGGCGATGTTGCCCGGATAGCCCGCCAGCACGACAGAATCGAGTGATCCGATATCGACGCCAAGCTCGAGTGCATTGGTAGCCACCACCGCTCGAATGTTGCCGCTGCGCAGATTTTCCTCGATCTGTCGCCGCTCTTTCGGCAGATAACCGCCGCGATAACCGCGAACGGCTTCGTGAGAGAAGGGGAGTTGCGAACAGGCGTCCTTCAGGTAAGTTGTGAGAACTTCCGTCGCCAGCCGGTTGTTAGTGAAGACGAGTGTCTGCTGGTTTTGCCGAATGAACTCGAGTGCTATGCGCCGTGATTCGTGCAGGTAACTGCGCCGAATGCCGAGCTGCCGGTTCACCACCGGCGGATTGTAGAAGATGAAATAGTTGTCGCCGGATGGCGCGCCGTTTTCAGCGACGACTTCAAAAGATTGCTCGGTGATGGATTCGGCGAGCTGCTTCGGATTGGCAATCGTCGCGGAACAGCAGATGAATTGGGGATGCGAACCATAGAATTCGCAGATGCGCTTCAGGCGGCGGAGGATGTTCGCGAGATGGCTGCCATAGACCCCGCGATAAAAATGCAGCTCATCGATAACGAAGTACTGCAGATTCTCGAACAGCTTTGCCCATTTCGTGTGGTGCGGAAGAATGCCGGTGTGCAGCATGTCCGGGTTCGTCAGGATAATGTTCGCTTTGTCGCGAATGGTGCGGCGCGCATCCTGCGGGGTATCGCCGTCATAGGTGTGACAGGCGAACGGATTGCCAAGCGCATCATTGAGCCGCTGCAGTTCCAGCCGCTGGTCCTCGGCAAGGGCTTTGGTGGGAAACAGGAACAGGGCGCGAGCGGCAGGGTCGCGAAGGATGGCGTGGGCGACGGGTAGGTTGTAGCAGAGCGTTTTCCCGCTGGCAGTGGGCGTAACGACGACGGCATTGCGGCCGGCGAGAGCGTGCTCAATTGCGGCGGCCTGGTGGGTATATAGATTTTCGATCCCGCGTGCTTTCAGGGCTGAAGCCAACGCGGGGTTCAGGTTCTCCGGACACGCTGCAAGCTGGGCGGGTTTGGCTGGCTGGTGGCGCACCGCGCGAATCGGCGAACCATCCTCCTGCATAGCCTCGCGGAACCGTGCCGCGAGAGCGTGTGCGGCCGAAAGCGGTTCCAGAGCGGAAGTTCGTTCGGTAATTTCGGCGTCACCAAAAGTCAGAGCTAAGTTCATCGATTCGCCTTTTGTTCTTCTACCGTAGCGGACTCTTCAGCGAGGAACAAGAGGCAAAAACTGCCAAACGAACTCTGCTGAGGTCCTTAGGCAAAAGTGCCGGAGAGGCGCTGCACGGTTTCGAAGGTGTCCGCCTCGGCGGCGGTTTTGTCAGTCCGGTACCGTTTTACGCGCGCAAAGCGCAGAGCAAGTCCGCTCTCGTAACGCGGGCTGACCTGGATTTCGTTGAAAGCGATCTCCACAACCAGCTTCGGTTCCACATAAACGGTGTACCGGTCGCGGGCAATTTCCAGTTTGAGCAGTTCCTGGGTTTGCCAGGCCAGCATTTCGTCCGTAAGGCCCTTGAACGTTTTGCCAAGCATGGCGAATCCGCCTTGTACCGTGTCAGGTGCGCCCAGGTGCAGATTGCTGAGCCAGCCCTGACGGCGGCCGTTGCCCCATTCGGCCGCGAGAATGACAAGGTCCAGCGTACGGGCTTGTTTGACCTTCAGCCAACTCTGGCCGCGCGCGCCGGCGGCGTATCCGGCTGATCGGGATTTCGCCATCACGCCTTCATGGCCTTCGCTCAGGGCTTGCTGCAGAAAGTACGCGGCGCGTCCGGGGTCTGCAGTTGCGAGATGCGGAACCACGTTCTCCGGCCGAACCAGCCGGGTGAGCTGGTCGAAGCGTCTGGCTTGCGGCTCATCGATCAGCGAGCTACCGTCGAGGTACAGCAAATCGAACCAGAACGGGGTCATGGGAAGCTCGGCCAGGAGTTGATCGACATCGAGCTTGCGGCCGAAGCGGCGCATCGACACCTGGAACGGCTGCGGCCGGCCCTCGGGTGTGAGGCTGAGAACCTCTCCATCGAGGATCAGGTTGCCCGCTGGCAGGGCACGAACAGCCTCGGCTACTTCGGGAACTGCGGCGGTCACATCGTTTGCCCCACGCGAATAGAGCGTCACCTGATCGCCGGACTTGTGCGCCTGGATACGGGCGCCATCGAACTTGTATTCGATTGCCGCATCGCCCAGTTCATCGAGCGCTTCCGAGATGTCCTCGGCGGTTTGAGCGAGCATTGGTTGAACCGGCCGGAAGAGTTGGACGTCGAATTGCGCGAGACCTGCCTCGCCTTTTTCGAGAGCCGCGTGCGCGATAGCGGCTGAGCCTCCGCCCATCATGGCGGCGCGCCGGATACGACTGGCGGGTATGTCCGACGCTTTTGCGAGGGCATCGAGCATGATGCCTTCGAGCGCGCCCTGCCGGATCTCGCCGATGAGTAAGCGAGTGATCCATTCCTGTTCCTCGCGGGTGGCACGGCGGAAGAGGTTGCTCAGCAGTTGACGCTTGTTTTGCTCGGAGCCCGATCCTTGCACCGCGGCGATATGGTCGAGAGTGCGGTCAAGGTCCAGCAGTTCCAGATTGGGCTGATCGGCCGGTGTGGTAGCGGCGCCCTGCAATGAGGCGTAGCCAATACCGATGCGTCCCTGGCGCGCCGCACCCGAGAGATACGCGACGGCAATCTCGACTTCTTCCGGGCGGAGCTGCTTGAGGAGGGAGGCGAGCAACCCGATCTTCTCGAGGCGCTTGCTTGTGGCCGCAATGCGGCGGGACGTCTGGACGACGTCAGCCAGCAACATATATTGATGATGCCAGCGGGGGGCGTTCCGCGTTCTATTAGCGCCCGGCTTTGAATTGCTCGTCGATCTCGACCTGATAGCCGGCAGCGAGAGCGTTGGTCTCGTTCGCCATGCCGACTACCGCCATCAACTCGCCAAACATTTCCTCTGTCATGCCTTTGTTGCGGGCGGAAGCCGAGTGTGAGGCGAGGCAATACTGGCACTGGTTGGTTGCGCTGACGGCAAGATAGATCAATTCTTTTGTCAGCGGATCCAATGCGCCCGGCGCCATGATCTGCTTGATGCTCTCCCAGGTGCGGCGCAGCGTGGCTGGGTCACGAGCGAGGGCCTTCCAAAAATTGTTGACCGTGTCTGTTTTGCGCGTAGTCATGATGTCGTCGAAGACCGCGCGTACTTCGGGACTTGCGTCCGCATATTCAATAATTCCGAGAGTTGCTGCCATAAAATTGCTTCCCGTTACGAGTTGCCGATCAGAATACCTGCCAGGAAAACAAGAACCCCACCGAGAACGACTTGCAGGGCGGCCCGAACGAGCGGTGTTTCCATATAGTGCTGGCGGACCCAGCTGATAATGGCCAGTTCAACCATAACAACACCAACCGCAACGGCAGTGGCCATATGGAAATCCGAGATGAGAAAGGGCAGGGTGTGCCCTATGCCGCCGGCGAACGTCATAACGCCGGTTACGGCGCCCCGGATCATCGGCCGGCCGCGCCCGGTCAACGAGCCGTCATCGGAGAGCCCTTCGGCAAAGCCCATGGAGATGCCGGCGCCCACGGATGCCGCCAAGCCGACTACGAACGCATCATGAGTCTTCTGTGTTGCGAATGCGGCGGCGAAAAGCGGAGCGAGCGTGGAGACGGAGCCGTCCATCAAGCCCGCGAGGCCCGGCTGAACCACTTGCAATACAAATGACCGCCGCGCGGCTTCTTTTTCATCCTGGCGGACTGCGGGCGTTAGTTTCGCCCTGCCGATAACGTCGGCGGTGGCAGTGTGCTTGGCTTCGGCTTCGGCGAGGTCCCCCAGAAGCCGGCGCGTCGACGCGTCGGTCGTTTTTTCGATGGCGAGCTCATAGAAGCGGCGGGTTTCCGACTCCATCGACTCGATGGCCCGGCGCACGGCATTGGGACCGATGGGCTGAATGAGCCAGACCGCCGGACGTGAAACAAATCCCTTCACGTCCTGGCGCCGGATGAGTGGAATGTGTTCTCCGAAACGCTGTCGATACAGGTCGATGAGGCTGGCGCGGTGTTCAGACTCTTCGGCCTGCATCTCATCGAGCATCTTTGCGGTTGCCGGGTAATTCTCTCGCAGGCCTTCAGCGAACTCGCCGTAGATGCGGCCGTCCTCTTCTTCGAGAGACACCGCCAATGCGAGTACTTCACGTTCAGACAAGTCTTTGAAATTCTTAGCCATAAAAACCAGATTTGCGCCTTCTCTGAGGCGCCTGCGGATGTTCCGCTATCTTACCGACATCCCGGGGCGGTGTTTATCATCAAAGACTTAGGCGCGCTTCCGGTCAGTACAGGACAATAGAGGCAGCCCCTTTCGAGATGTTAGATCGTATTTCGGTGCATGGCGCGCGCCAGCACAATCTAAAAAATATCAGTGTCGAGATTCCCAGGAACACGTTCACCGTCATTACGGGGTTGAGCGGCTCCGGGAAAAGCTCGCTGGCCTTCGACACCATTTACGCTGAGGGGCAGCGGCGTTACGTCGAGACATTATCGCCCTACGCGCGTCAGTTCCTCGATCAGATGGAGCGGCCGGATGTCGATTCAATTGACGGGCTGAGCCCGGCTATTTCGATCGAGCAAAAGACAACCTCGCGGAGTCCGCGGTCGACGGTGGGAACGGTAACCGAGATCTATGACTACCTGCGGCTGCTGTTTGCCTCGGTCGGAGTCCCGCATTGCCCGTTGTGCGGTGCGGAGATTGCCAGGCAGTCGCCGAACCAGATCCTGGAGCAAGTCTTTGCGCTGCATCGTAATGAACGCATCATGATCCTGGCCCCGATCGCGCGGGGCCGGAAGGGTGAATACAAGAAAGAGCTCGAAGCGATTGGCAAAGGCGGTTTCCGTGCGCGCATCGACGGAGAGCTGCGGACGCTCGACGAGCCGATTAAGCTCGACAAGCGGAAGAACCACACGATCGAGGTTGTGATTGACCGGCTCGTCGTAAAGCCGGGCATCGAGCAGCGGCTCGAGAATTCAATCCAAACAGCCCTGAAATGGGCCGACGGGCTTGTGATTGTCGCGGTTATAGGCGGCACGGAGCGGCTGTACTCTGAAAAACTCGCCTGTCCGAACGATGGCACCAGCATCCCCCAGTTGGAGCCGCGTTCGTTCTCGTTTAACAGTCCTTACGGAGCCTGCGAAACCTGCAAAGGCGTAGGCAGCACGTGGGCATTCGATCCGGTAAAGGTCATTACCGACCCTTCAAAGCCGCTGCTCGAAGGCGGCCTGGGGCCCGGCAGCGCATCGTCCTACATGACGTCCGCACTTACCGAAGCTGCCGATGAATACGGGATTGACCTCTCGGTGGCGTTCGAAGATCTGCCGAAGAAGGCGCGCAATCTCCTGCTTAACGGCAACAGCCAGTTTCCCGGGATTCTAAAGGTTCTGGATGAGAGCTACAGCCGGGCGAGCGAAGGTTACCGTGAGTGGCTGATGGAGTATATGTCGCCGACGACGTGCCCGGATTGCAACGGACGGCGTCTGAAGCCGGCGAGTCTTGCGGTGCAAGTAAAAGGCTTATCGATTGCCGACTTTACCACGATGCCGATTGCGCGGGCGTTACCGCTCAGCCGATCCTGGAAGTTCACTGAGCGCGAATTGCAGGTGGTCGGCCGTGTTGTCGAGGAGATTCAAAACCGGCTCGATTTCTTATGTGCGGTTGGGCTTGACTATCTGAGTCTGGAACGCTCTTCGGCAACCCTCTCCGGCGGCGAGGCACAGCGCATCCGGCTTGCAACGCAGATCGGCTCGAAGCTGCGTGGCGTCTTGTATGTGCTCGATGAGCCTTCTATAGGCTTGCATCCGCGCGACAATGAGCGGCTGCTCGATACTCTGCATCACCTCCGCGACTTGGGAAACACGGTCTTGGTCGTAGAGCATGATGCCGAGACGATCGAACGGGCGGACTATGTCATCGACCTGGGGCCGCGCGCCGGGCGTCTTGGTGGAGATCTGATCGCGCAAGGCAGCCCCGCTGAGATCAAGCGGAGTGCGCAATCGCTCACCGGCGAGTACCTTTCCGGACATGTAGCGATCACGCCGCCCACCGTCAGACGGCCAGGGAACGGGTTGAAAGTGAGCGTAAAAGGAGCGCGCGAGCACAACCTCAAGAACATTGACGTAGATTTTCCGCTGGGCACGCTGACCCTTGTGACCGGTGTTTCGGGCAGCGGAAAGTCGACCTTGGTTCACGACATCCTGTATCGTGCATTGGCGAAGGCAGTCTACGGATCGAGCCAGGAACCGGGAGCGCATGACGCCATCCTGGGGCTGGAAAATATCGACAAAGTTATCGAGATCGATCAATCTCCCATAGGGCGTACCCCGCGGTCGAATCCTGCGACCTACACCGGCGTGTTTACGCCCATTCGCGAACTATATGCCATGCTGCCGGAATCCCGCGAGCGCGGTTACAAAGCCGGGCGCTTCAGTTTTAACGTGAAGGGCGGGCGCTGCGAAGCTTGCCAGGGTGACGGCCTCAAACGCATCGAGATGAACTTTCTGCCGGATGTGTACGTCACCTGCGACGTATGCCGGGGGCGCCGTTACAACCTGGAAACGCTGCAGGTTAAGTACAAAGGCAAGAGCATTGCCGATCTGCTGGAATCAACCGTGGACGAAGCAGTGGAGATGCTGCAGAACATTCCGCAGGTACACGCCAAGTTGAAGACGCTGCAAGATGTCGGGCTCGGTTATTTGCATCTCGGCCAATCCTCGACGACGCTCTCCGGCGGTGAGGCGCAGCGCATCAAGCTGGCGAAGGAGTTGAGCAAGCGGCAGACCGGCCGGACCTTCTATCTGCTGGATGAGCCGACCACCGGCTTGCACTTCGAGGATGTGCGCCACCTGCTCGATGTTCTGCAGCGGCTCGTCGATCTTGGAAACACCGTCGTGGTGATTGAGCACAATCTCGACGTCATCAAGAGCGCGGATTATCTGATTGACCTGGGCCCCGAAGGCGGCGAGGAAGGCGGCATGATCGTAGCAACGGGTGCCCCGGAAGAGGTCATGCGCAACCGGGAGAGTCATACCGTGGCGGCGCTGCGGAAGATAATGAAGGCGGGGAATGCTGCCTGACGACCTAGACGCGACGCCGCTGGACCCGGAAACACCGCGAGCGGTAGAGAACTCCGGGGCGGAGACGACGCTTCCCACGGTGCTGGTTCCGGAACAACCGGCGCGCGACCCGTTCTGGGGTTACTCGGACCTGGCGCTGGTGGTGGGTCTGCTGATTGCATCGGTTGCCATACTCATCGCGGGTGTCGGCGCGTTTGCACTCGTTTATCGGAACCTGAGATCAGATCCCACCCCGCTGCTGCTTCCCACTCAGTTTGCGCTTTATCTGTTCGTGTATCTGAGTTTTTGGGCTGATTTCAAGCTTCGCTACAACAAACCCGTATTTACGTCGTTGGGCTGGCGGCAGCCGAACGTTAATTTGATTGCCTGCGCAGTGGGAGGCGTGATTCTCGCGTTCGCTATCTCAGCGCTTGCCTCGGTGTTACATACGCCGAAGATCGATTCGCCCTTCGACAAGCTGGCATCGTCGACGTTTTCGACGGTGGTTTTTGGAATTATGGCGGTAGCGATCGGTCCGCTGTTTGAGGAGCTTTTCTTTCGCGGATTCATCCAGCCGCTGCTTTCACGGTCATTCGGAACGCTTGCCGGCATCCTGTTAACCGCCGTTCTTTTCGGGAGTTTGCACGCTCCCGAATACTCTTGGGCGTGGCAGTATGCGCTGGCTGTTTCGCTGGCGGGCGCTGCCTTCGGCTGGCTCCGGGCAAGAACGAATTCCATCATTCCGTCGACGGTCATGCACGCTTGCTTCAATGCGGTGTCCGTGGCAGCCCTCGCCTACAAACACACTGATATCTAGATGACAAATACCGCTGTTCTCACGCAACACACCTTTGAGACGATTGAATGGACGCCAGACGGGGTGGTCATGATCGACCAGACGCGCCTGCCGCGCGAAACCGTTTTCGTCACCTGCCGCGACTATATAGAGGTTGCGGACGCAATTCGCAACATGATCATTCGAGGCGCGCCGGCCATCGGCGTGGCCGCGGCTATGGGCGTGGCGATCGGGGCGCTGCAGTCGGACAACCTCGATGCCGACATGCCGGTCATCTGCGAAACCCTTGCTAAAACACGCCCGACCGCTGTCAATCTGTTCTGGGCCATCGATCGGATGAAGAGTGTGTACGCTTCGGTACGGCACCTTTCTCTTGATCAAGTCCGTGAAAGATTAGTGACAGAAGCTCAGAAGGTTCGCGACGAAGATATCGCCATCAATGAATCGATCGGGCGCCATGGTGCGCCGCTCGTGCCCGATGGAAAGACGGTACTGACGCATTGCAATGCGGGCGCCCTCGCGACCGCGGGATTCGGTACGGCGCTCGGCGTGATTCGCGCCGCGGTGCAGGCCGGGAAAAAGATAGATGTGTTCGCCGATGAAACTCGGCCATTCCTGCAAGGTACTCGCTTAACCGCTTGGGAACTGCAACGCGACGGCATCGAAACCACCATCATCACCGACAATATGGCCGGTCATTTTCTAAAGAGCGGGAGAATCGGGTGCGTGGTTGTGGGGGCAGACCGCATTGCCGCCAACGGCGATGTCGCGAACAAAATCGGCACATATAGCGTGGCCGTGCTGGCGAAGGAGAACCATGTTCCCTTTTACGTTGCCGCGCCGATCTCCACGCTGGACCTGACCCTCTCCTCTGGCGACCAGATTCCGATTGAGGAGCGCGCGGCGAAGGAAGTGACTGAGGTGCGCGGTATTTCGATTGCGCCCGAGGGCATCAAAGTAGCCAACCCGGCGTTTGATGTCACGCCGAACCGATACATTTCCGGAATCATTACCGAGCGCGGAGTGGCAACAGCACCGTACACGGAATCCTTACGCCGGTTGGCGAAAAACGCCTGACGTGGCGTTAGCCGAAGGCGGAGGCTCGAGCTCCCGCTGTTATCCTTTAAGTTGCGCCTAAAATACGCCCCGCTTTCGATCGGGCTCGCGGTGTTCGGGCTCGTATCGGCCGCGAGTGTTCCGGCTGCTTCCCCGACTTCACTTTTGGACATTCTGAAAGGCGAGTTGAACCGCGAGTTCACCGCCCTGAAGGCAAAAGGTGATCCTGCGCCCTATTACATGGCGTATGAAGTGACGGAAGACCAGGTGGACGCCGAATCGGCCACCCTGGGTGCTTTGATCACAAACGTTCACGAGCGAATCCGCGGCGTCGATACCACCATCCGGGTAGGCTCGGCCAAGTTCGATAACTATCATCCGTACAAGGGATCGCAAGTGCGCTTTACCAGCTATACCCCGCTGGCGCTCGACGACGATGCAAACCAGATCCGGCGTGCTTTGTGGTCGGAATCTGATCGGGCGTACCGGCTGGCATCGCGGCGGCTGCTGCAATTGAGTACTGACGAGCAATTGATTGCGGAGCAGGCCGATAAGGATGCGGATTTCTCGACAGAGCCGGCGGAAACGTACTCGCGTTTGCCCGAAACTTATCCGTTCGATTCCGCAGCCTGGGCTCAGAAGCTGCGCGGGTGGTCGGCGGAGTTCAAGAGCCATCCGAAAATCCTGGCCTCCGGAGTCACCTTCCGCGCACAGCGCGAGATCCGCACCTTCGTAAACAGCGAAGGAAGCGGAATTCAGCTCGGGAGCGATCTGTTCCGCGTGGAAATAGAAGGCGCCGCGCTCGCACCCGACGGCATGGGGCTGAGCGACTTTACCACGATCGAAGCAAATGATCCGGCGCATCTTCCCAGCGACGAGATCGTACACAAGAAGGTGCAGGATCTGGCGGTCAAGCTGGACCAGTTGGTAAGCGCGCCACCCGCGGAGCCGATTGTCTGCCCGGCCATTCTCTCAGGGCGTGCGTCCGCCGTCTTCTTCCATGAGATCTTCGGCCATCGCATCGAAGGACACCGGCAAAAGGATATTGCCGATGGCCAGACGTTTACGAAGATGCTGGGGCAGAAGGTTCTGCCGGATTTTATCGATATTGAGTTCGACCCGACGCGCACCAGCTACAACGGGACAGATCTGGTCGGCTACTATGCCTATGACGATGAGGGAGTGAAGGCGCGCCCGGTAAAAGTGGTTCAGGGAGGAATACTGAAAACGTTCCTGCTATCACGGTCGCCGGTAGGTGAGTTTGTTCACTCCAATGGGCACGGAAGACGGCAGCCGGGTTTTGAAGTAGTCTCCCGCCAATCCAACCTGATTGTCGAGTCTTCTAAGACCGTTTCCGATCGCGAGTTGCGTGCCCGCCTCGTCGAGGAGATCAAGCGACAGGGCAAACCATACGGGCTTTACTTCGAAGAAGTCTCCAGCGGGTACACAACAACCGGAAGGCGCGGGCTGCAGGCGTTTACGGTGGTCCCGCTCGTGGTCTACCGTGTTTATCCGGATGGCCGTCCGGACGAGTTGATTCGCGGTGTCGATATTGTTGGCACGCCGCTCGAGAGCTTTCAGAAGATTGTGGCAACTTCCGACCGGCCCGAAGTATTCAATGGCTACTGCGGGGCTGAATCGGGAAGTATTCCAGTTTCCGCGATATCGCCCGCCATTCTGGTTTCCGACATAGAAACCCAGCGCAAGCAGAACGAACAGGCGAAAGCGCCGATCCTTCCGCGTCCGGAGGCCGACTAACATGCGCGCGTTGGTTTACGGCCTGTTTTTCGCGCTCTCTCTCAAAGCCGCGGATGTGCCTGTAAGCACGCCGGCAGATATCAAGAACGACACGCAACTGCGTGCCATGTCAGATGAGCTGCTGAGATCGAAGACGCTTCAACTGAATAACCTGGATAAACCTTACTTCATCCAGTACATTGTTTCCGATTCGGAAGAAGTTAGCGTGAATGCAAGCCTTGGCGGCATCATCGCTTCGAATCACCTTCATGTGCGTCAACCGCGTGCCCTTGTGCGGGTCGGTAATTATAAGTTCGATAATACGAACTCGATCTTCACGGTAGCCCCGAACTTCGGCCTGCTTCCGCTGGACGATGATTACTCCGCGATGCGGACGCAGTTTTGGCTCGCCACGGATTCACTTTACAAGGCCGCTACCGATCAAATTGCGCGCAAAAGGAACGCTTTGCGTGAAGTGGCGAATCCGGAGATAATTCCCGACCTTGCGCCGGCCACGCCCGTAAGGATCCTGGAACCTGTGAAGAAAGCACGCTTCGAGCAGAAGAGTTGGGAACAGCTTGCCCGCAAGCTTTCCGCACGTTTTGCTGCCTATCCGGCGGTTCTGGATTCGAATGTGCGCTTGCGAGCTATCGTCTCAACGTACCGTGTCGTGAACACGGAAGGAACCGTGCTGCGCATCCCGGAAGACTTGGCCGATATAGAGATTCGGGCAAGTGCAGTGGCGCCGGACGGCCAGCGGATATGGAATCATCATCTGATTGCTCTGCCGAACGCCTCCGCTTTTCCTACCGAAGAGCAGCTCAATAGGGCCGTGGATGCCGTCGCGCATGAGACGGAAGCGTTGACAAAAGCGCCCCTGGCCGAAGACTATACCGGTCCGGTTCTTTTCGAGCAGGAGGCAGCATCTCAAATGATGGCCCAAGTGCTCACGGATGCGCTGCGCCTGCAGCGAAAACCCCTTGCGCCTCCCGAAGCGGCAAATCAGGTTCAGGTGTTGGAAGGGGTCTGGTCGTCGCGCGTGGGATCGAAGGTCGCACCCGACTGGCTGACCATTGTGGATGATCCGCGCAAACATGCGTATCTCGGTCAGGAGTTGGCCGGGCAGTATGACGTCGATGATGAAGGCGTTCCTGCGGAACGGCTGACGCTGGTTGATAAGGGTACGCTGAAGGGTTTTCTGCTCAGCCGTGAACCGGTTCGCAACTATAACGCTTCGAATGGTCATGGTCGTTTGCCGGGGACGTTCGGAGCAGAGCAGGCCGTTATTGGAAATTTGTTTGTACAAGCCGATCAGCCCTTAACGGACGCACAACTGAAGGCGAAGTTGCTCGACAATGCAAAAGAAGCGGGATTGAAGTACGGCATCATTATCCGGCGGCTGGACTTCCCGTCGACGGCGAGCCTGGAAGAGTTGCAGAATCTCGCACGCGAGGCGAAGAAAAACGGCTATTCCCGAACGCTTACTCCGCCGCTGCTCGCGTACCGCGTGTACCCGGACGGCCATGAGGAACTGGTGCGCGGGCTGCGGTTCAAGGAATTTAGCGCAAAAGACCTGCGCGACGTCGAAGCCGCATCAGACCAGAGCTATGTTCTGAATTATGAAAGCAACGGAACCGCTTTCAACATCGCGGATGCAGGCTCGGATATTACTTTGTCTTCCGTAATCTGTCCTTCTCTGCTTTTCGACAGCATCGACCTGTCGCGGGTGGACACAGAAGGAACGAAAGCTCCTACCGTTCCTCCACCGGCCCTAACGGCGGCAGCACTAACGAAGTAGTTTCATGCGCATTCTCAGCAGGGCGATTTTTAAGGAGGTGTTCACGAGTGCCGCTTTGGGCACCCTCCTGTTCATCTTTGTACTGTTTCTTCGAACGATCGAGCGCCTTTCGTCGCTGCTTGTAAAAACGGCCGCGCCTGCGCCGGTGGTGGCGAAATTGTTGCTTTATGCCCTGCCGTCGACCATTCCGTTTGCGTTACCGCTCGGGGTGCTGGTGGGAATCCTCATCGGACTGAGCCGTATGTCGGCCGATAGCGAGATTACGGCCATACGTGCGGCAGGAGTCTCCAGTGCCTCGGTTGCGCGTCCGGTGCTGGTGTTTGCGTTCCTGGCGCTGTGCCTGACGGCCATGGCGTCGCTCTGGTTGACGCCGTTGTCGCTGCACCTGGAATCGATGGTGGCGCGAAATTTCGCGGCTGCGCAGCTTACCGGCAATATCGAGTCCCGCATTTTCGATGAGCAGTTTCCAAACACGGTTCTTTATGTCGGCAACGTGGAAGCAGCCGCAAAGCAGATCATCTGGCACCAGGTGTTTATCGCGGATGTAACGCCGCCGGACGAGCTGCAGCGCGAGGGAAAGAATCGCGGCGCGGGACCGCGCATCATTTCCGCACAAGAGGCGATTCCGCATGCGGACGCCGCAAATAACCGCATCATTCTCGACATGCGGAACTACCGTTCAACCGAGCGCGATAAAGACGGGCATTTTGTGCTGACGGCAGCCCCCAACCAGGTATGGACGTTGCAGGCGCAGAAGCAGGAAGAACTGCAGGTCAACAAGACCGTGCAGGAAATGGATACCGGCCCGTTGTACAAACGCGTGTACCGAAGGCATAACCTTTCCCGCGAAGATTACGTGGATGCGGCCATCGAACTGCATCAGCGGTTCGCACTTCCGCTCGCGTGCGTGTTGCTGGCCCTGGTCGGCATTCCGCTTGGCATTTCCTCGCGGAAGGGCGGAAAGTCTACCGCTTTTGTGATGACCGTGGTACTGGCGTTTCTCTATTACCTCAGTTTCATTACACTGATCGGCGTAGCGAAAAAAGGTACCTTGCCGGTGCCTGTGGCGGTGTGGACTCCCAATGCGGTGTTCCTGATCGCGGGTATCTTCCTGATGTCGAGACTGGAGCGCCCCGGAGACCAGGATGTCCTCGGCTGGCTCCGGAGCGCCGGTCAATGGATTCTCAAAAGGATCATCGCGCTACGGCCGGTGCCCGGCAAGCAACAGATCCGTATTTATGCCATCAGCCGCTTCGGGCTGCGGCCGATGCTGGTCGATGCTTATGTCCTGAACGGATTTCTTTTCTACTTCTGCGTGCTGGTGGCGGCGCTGGTTGCGCTGATCGAGGTGTTTACGTTCTTTGAACTGCTCGGCGACATGATCAAGAACGACATCAGCATGGCGACCATGATCGACTATCTCTGGCACCTGGCGCCCAGCCTGATCTATCAGTTGACGCCAATCGGAACACTGGTTGCGTCGCTTATCTGTTTCGGCGTTCTCACAAAGTACAACGAAGTGACTGCCTTCAAAGCAGGCGGCATCAGCGTGCACAGGCTCGCCGCACCGGTGCTGGTCGTGAGCTTGTGCATCAGCGGCCTGTTGTTTGCCTTCGACCACTACTACATTCCAGACGCGAACCGCCGGCAGGAAAGGCTGCGCGCCGAAATCAAAAAGAAGCCCGTAGCCACCTATCTGCGCCCGGACCGGCAATGGGTATATGGGGAGGAGCCGCGTATCTACAACTACCAGGCGCTGGACGGCAAGCAGGCTGTCATGTCCAACGTGAATGTCTACGAGTTGGATCCGGCGACATTCCGCGTCATGCATCAGATTTCCGCGCAGCGGGCGCGCTGGGATAGGGCGCAGCACACCTGGGTCTTTCAGAATGGAATCAGCGAGGTGGATCAGCAGAGCGGCAATTCCTATAAGCCTTTCTATGGCGCTACATCTATGTTTCCCGAGTTGACCGAGCCTCCCTCCTGGTTTGTGCGCGAGGAAAAAGAATACAAGGAAATGAACTTCGAGGAACTGCGCCGGTACATCCGCGAACTCAAGGCGAGCGGATTGGATACGGTTCCGCTGCAGGTGCAGTACTACAAGAAGTTCGCCGTACCGCTCTTTGCGCTGATCATGGCGATCCTGAGTATTCCGTTTGCGTTTATCGCCGGTAACAGAGGTGCGATGACGGGCGTTGGAATCAGCTTCGCCATTGCCATCGCTTACTGGACTATCGGCACGCTCTTCGATCAGATCGGAGACCTGAATCAGCTTCCTGCGATGATGGCGGCGTGGTCGCCGGACATCATCTTTTCGCTTGCGGGCCTTTATTTCATGGCCCGGATGAAGACGTAGTATCCCTGCCGACCGCCTACGCCCCGAGCTAAGCAGGCTCTCATTATTGTCTAAAATTGGCACGCGTAGTGCGTGGCAGTCTCCCTAGACCATTGTGGCGCGCCTAAGTACTCAGGCGGCTTTACCTCAGCGCCTCACAGCCGTATCGCTGCAACATGACGCTGCCATAATGATCCCCTTCCTCGAGGCGGCAATCGAGCTTGCTCAGGAACAGCGGGAGCGTATCTACGTCTCGTACTGTTTGCTCGCTCCAGGGAGATCCGGGCCACCTGTCGGGCAGAGCCATCCATAATGTGCCCGGACGGCTTTTTGAAACAGCCGAGAGCACATCCTCGTCGAGCGTGCGGGCAAGAGGATCGGTGGCCAGACTTTCTCTCATCAGCGAACAGCAAGGCCAATCTGTGTTGCCAAAGTAAACCTTTTGGGGATGCCAGCCCAACCACCGTGCATATAATGCATACTGCTCGGAAAGGCCGCCGTGTACAAAGAGATAGTCGCCGGGCCTCCAGGACTGCTTCAAGTGCGTAAACATCTGCCTGTTGCCTTCCATCGCGGGATGTCGTGACATGGCCAGATAACTCCCACCGATGATTAGCACGCACCCGGCGTAGACCATGCGGTTCAGCACTCGACTCCCGAACACAAGGGAAGCGCGACGCGTGACAGGTTCGATGGAATAACACAGAAGCAGGGCCGCCGATGGCAGCATCCAGACGATGAGTCGTGGATAGTCGAGCATCGGATAGAGTCGAAGAGAACTGGTTGCCATCGCCACTATGATCGGGAGAATCCCCATCAGTGCGACCGTGCGGCTGCGGGCATCGCGTGGGTGCCTAAGGCACTGGACCGCTCCTGCCGCGATCAGAAGGACAATGAAATAACCCACAGCGGCCACTTGCGGCACGAAAAGGATTCCAATTGAATGAATGAACCGCAGAATAGTGGCCGGCAGAGGGTTGCTCGTCAAATACGCGTGATAACTTGTGCTCCAGTCCTTCGTGACAATATCCAAGTGATTTGGGCGGGCAAAGAACCAGTAATTGGCCGCGAGACCGATCGCCAGGATCGCGGCCGGTATAAGGACGCGGTACACGGCCGGCCAGAATAGTGTCCTCAGGCGTCCGGAGCGCTCGGCGGTGTCGAACATCAAGACGAGAACGATCGAAGGAAACCAGAACATTGCAGGCATCGAGAGAAAGCTCAATGCCAGTGCCACGCCACAAATCCAGAGTATACGTCTGGCTCCCGGATGGGGATTGCCGGGCGCAGAGATGATCCACATGAAGATGGCGGATACCAGCAAGTCAGTGTCATACTGCTTCGCTTGTTGGGCATACTTGATCGTCCAATAGTCGGCACTGACAAGCGTGATAACGCAAGTCGCGAGCGGGAACGATAGAACACGGCGAACAGCCAAAAAGAGCACGAAGGAGGCAAGTAGCGAGCTTACCCACGGCAGAACACGAAGTGTGACTTCACTTGCCCCCGCGGCCGCAACAATTCCTCGACTTAGTAGCATGAAGAGCACCGGAGTCGATTGTGCCCAGCGATCGTAATACAGCATCTGGTGGATCGTTGGCATCTGGATGGCATTCGCTACCCAGGCTTCGTCGAGCCACAGACTGGCCCGAATCCAAATCAGGCGGGCAGGGATTGTTAAGAGGATAAGCAGGCAGATGCCTGCGAGCTCAAAACGCCGCCGGTGGGATGAAACCTCTGACGTGTCTGCCTCGCATTCGAACCTCGCGCCTAATTCATTTGCTTGATCTCCAGTTACGCCCGGGTATTGTGCGGAAGAGCGACTCACGAGCTACGTGACTCGGAAACGAACGGTGGTGTTTCGCGGGAATCTTCGTGCTCACCATGCAGCGAGTGGAACGACTGTGTATTCCAGCTAACTCACCGGGCAATGTACCTCACTGAGGCGTTCTTGCCGCCCCACAATCAAGCGAATACGAAGAGCAAAAGCTGAGCAATAAAAAGTCAAAGCAGAGCTGGATTCATGATTTCAATTCAACAAGTCAGGTGAAGTATGGCGTTCGTCTCGTCGGGCTCCTCGCTTAGCGTTCTTATGGCCTCACTCGTAGGCATCACGAGTAGCTGGACTCCCCGACGCTTGGCTTCTTTTTTCACGTCTGTCATAACCGGCAAAGCACCTGTTCCCGTGCCAATGACCAAACGGCGGCACTTCCACGGTATCTTCTCTTCGATCGAAAGCGGTGTGTGACCGAAAGCCTGGCGGAACTTTCTCGAGCGCTTCTTTTTCCGCTTGCCAACCTTCCCGCGGTCGATCACCACATCGTAGTTGTAGGTAGTACCATCAATGCGAATCGATCCAAAAGAAAACTCCTCAAAACGCATAGCGATCCAACAGAATCAGCTCTTTTTTGAGGTGACAGCGGCGAACGCTGCGGCCTGCTGCTCGATTTTTGAGCTGCCGCAATGGGGGCACTTCACGGCGGTTTTTCCCAACTCAGAGATGTGGAGAACGTGCTCGAATTTCTTGTTGCAATCGCGGCAGAGGAACACGTAATGGGGCATGGTGCACCTCTCGGTGAGATTTCCTTCTGAGCCACATTTTAGCTCCGCTTCGACGTCTCGAAGGGCAGCGTTGGAGGATATCGTGAACCCCACAAGTACAGCCCGATGGCTTGTTAGCATAATTTTCGTGGATTTAGAACGCCAGAGGCGGCGCGAATTCCTGCGCTTTGCCGCCAGGAGCGCGGGTGCCGTTGGCGCGCTTGCCGCACTGCCGGAATCCATTCAAAGAGCGCTCGCCATACCCGCCAGTTCCCCTACCGGAACCATTCGAGATGTCGAACACATCGTCATTTTCATGCAGGAAAACCGGTCCTTCGATCATTACTACGGAACTATGCGTGGCGTCCGGGGCTTCGGCGATCGCATCACCGCACCTCCTGCCGGAGGCCGCTCCATCTGGCAGCAGCGGAGCCGTAAATCCGGTGAGGAGGTTCTGCCTTTTCATTTCGATACATCGAAAACCCGCGCGCAGTGTGTCGCCTCCCTCGATCACAGTTGGCCTGGCAGCCATCAGGCCTGGAACGGCGGTAAGTACGACGACTGGATCGACGCAAAAACTGCTCTCACAATGGGCTACTACCAGGAAAGCGATATACCTTTCCAGTTCGCGCTCGCTAATGCATTCACTTTGTGTGACGCTTACTTCTGCTCGGTTATGGGCCCAACCGGTCCCAACCGCATTTACCTTTGGACCGGTTCGGTCAATCCGCCCGGCAATAAAGCGGGCGCGTTGATCGACAATGATCTCGCCGATAAAGGCATCGCGTCCTGGACCACGTGTCCGGAGCGTCTCGAAAAAGCCGGCATTTCGTGGCGCGTGTATCAGCAGGGAATTGAGGATGACGACAAGCGGCCCTTCGAGGGCAACTACGGCGATAATCCGTTGCTCTATTTCACCCAATATATCCACTCAGCGCATGACTCCAGACTGCGCCGTGAAGCGATGTCTGCTCATACGCTTGAGGACCTGGCTCGCGATGTTGCCGATGGCACACTGCCGCAGGTCTGTTGGATTGTTGCGCCAGAGGCATATTCGGAACATCCGGCGTGGCCTCCGGCCTACGGTGCGCAGTACACGGCCCGAGTGCTCGATGCCCTTACCGGTAATCCGCAGATATGGAGCAAGACCGTTCTCTTCATCAATTACGACGAAAACGATGGCTTCTTCGATCATGTCGTGCCGCCCACACCCCCGCTCTCGCCGGCTAACGGCAAATCGACGGTTGACGTGAGCGATGAGTTTTATCAGGATCCGAAGCTTGGCGCCATGCCGTATGGCCTGGGAGCCCGCGTGCCGATGACGATCGTCTCACCCTGGACGCGCGGCGGCTGGGTCTGCTCACAGGTCTTCGATCACACTTCTGTCTTGCGCTTCTTGGAAGCTCGCTTCGGCGAGGCGATGCACGAGCCGAATATCACTGCCTGGCGCCGCGCCGTCTGCGGCGATCTTACATCCGCTTTCGATTTCTCGAAATCAAACGCGTCTCTGCCGTCCTTGCCCGACACGCAGCATTACCGTGAAGAAATCGAGCACGCCTGCCGTGTCTTGCCTGATGCCGCCGTTCCTGCAGCCCAAACACAGCCCGTGCAAGAACCCGGCGTGCGCCCCGCGCGCGCCATTCCCTATCAGCTTCATGCAGACGGGCGCGTTGATTCCGCCAATCCGCGCCTTTGGATCGATTTTTCAAATGACGGAGACTCCGGCGTTGTCTTTCACGTATTCGCTGCACACAATCCGTCGAGCCCCTGGACCTACACCATCGAGTCGCGCAAAGAATTGTCCGATTACTGGAGCATCGCACCCTCAGATCCGCGCTCTCTTGTCGATTCTGCTAATGTGTACAGCGTGTCCGTGCTTGGTCCGAACGGCTTTTTGCGTGAGTTCCGGGGCTCCGCAAACGTCTCCTCAGAGCCCTTGACTGTTCAGGTTTCTTACGATCTCCCCGCGCAGGGTCTTCACATCGTTCTAAGTAATCCCGGCGCGGTGCCTTGCCTCATCACGGTACGCGATAACGCGTATGGAGCGTCGTCGCGTCAAATTCAGCTTGCCGCCGGCTCGCACCATGAAGAGCTTTGGGACGCCGCTCGAAGCATGCGATGGTACGACCTTTCCATCACTCACAATCTCGACCCACACTATCTTCAGCGCTTCGCCGGGCACATCGAGAATGGCTTAGCCGGCACCAGCGACCCCGCCATGGCCCGGTGAGCGGATCTACAGCCCTCACATCGGATCACCGGTAGGCCGCGGCCTGAATGCCGTAAAGCTTCGCATACTGTCCTTCTTTGGCCATGAGCGCTTCATGGGTACCCGATTCCATGACGCGGGCCCCGTCGAGTACCACAATGAAGTCGGCCATGCGCACAGTGCTGAAGCGATGAGAGACGAGAATCGTAATGCGCCCATCGGCCGTGCCTTGACGCGCGGCCGCGGTAAAACGTTCAAAGAGGGCATGCTCCGTCTCGGCGTCAAGCGCGGCTGTGGGTTCGTCGAGCACCAGCACCAGCGGGCGTTCCCTCATTAATCCACGCGCGAGCGCAAGCTTCTGCCACTGGCCGAAACTGAGCTCGACACCGCCCGGCCAGGTAGGCCCAAGCTGCGTTTCGAGACCCTGCGCCAGATGCGCCACCACATCATCCGCACCGGCCCGGCCGACGGCGGCTGCCACCGCAGGCACGTCCTCTTGGCGTGGCAGGTCGCCCAGACCGACACTGTGCAGCGCGCTGAATTCGAAGCGGAAAAAATCCTGGAAAGCGCCGGCGAGGCGTGAACGCCAAGCGTCTGGCGATATGCGCGCCAGTTCCACGCCATCCACCAGGATGCGCCCGCTCGATGGCTGATATAGCCTGCAAAGTAATTTGACCAGCGTGGTTTTGCCCGCGCCGTTCTCGCCAACGATGGCGACCACGGAACCGGGTTCGAAGCGGAGGTTCACATCTTCGAGCACGAGGCGTTCGGTGCCGGGATACGCGAAGCACACATGCTCGAAGGCGATTCCCTGCCGGAGGTTTTCGGGTGCAGGGGCGTCGGCGCCCCGTTCAAGCGATGCGGCGTAGTCTTCGAGCCAAGCGAGGCGCCGCGATCCATCCAACCAGAAACCGCGCAGAAATCCGATCTCCCCGACAGCCGCGCCGATGTATGCAGATAGGCGGGCTCCGGCTGCAAGTACCAGCAGCACCGCGCCGGGCGAGGCTTTCAGCACCGCCGATACGAACACGACCGCTGCCACATACCCTGCGCCAAACACGGCCCAGCTCAGCGTTTGCCAGAAAGCGCTGGCGCTCCGCGCGCTCGCGAGAGGTCTATACCACCGTTCCCAGGCGGCACGGCGCTGATCAACCAGGCGCGCGCCGATGCGCGTGAGACGCACCTCCTTGCCCGGCGGCGCGGTAGTGGCCACATCGAAGAGATGACGGGCGAGACGATTAGCCCAGGCGCCACGTTCGTCGGCTGTGCGCTCCACTTCGGGGCGCCAGGTGGAAGTGAAGACGGTCGGGAGCGCAAAAATTGCGAGCAAGGCCAGCGCGGGATGAACGGAAACCAGGAGAGACAAGGTTACGATCAGACGGAGAATCCAGCCGCAGGTGGTGAACAGCGACCAGTACATGTGATCGAGCACGAAGACCTGGTTACGCAGCATCGAAAGACGGTCGACGTATTCCTGGCGCTCATGGTGTTCAACACTGGCGACGGAGGCTTGAAGCCGGGCCACGTGCGCTTCGAGAGTGATGGTGAGGCGCTCGCGAAAGCGGCGCTGGGTGCGGTCGCTGATGACGCGGAGGAACCAGGTGGCAGCCGCGGATGCTCCCAGCCCGATTGAGGCGGTGACAACCAGGCCTCGTCTCGAAGCCAGAACGCCGTCGGCCAGAACGCTGAGCCACAGGGCGAGCAAAGCGTCGGGCAACGCCGCGAGAAGTGCCAGCGAGAACGCTACCGTGAGTAACAACGGCTCCGCCTCGCGGGCCCGCCTGAGCGCGCGCCCCATGGAGGGGAGAGCTGCGGGCATCGAATCGGGTTGGGCGGGCATCTTCATGACAGCTCGTTGCGAAACCTGGAACAGCCTGGCCTAATCCAGAGCATCCAGTGGGGTCCCTTCTTCTTCGGCTTCTTCGTAAAAGCGCGAGGCCTGCAGCTCAAACATTGTCTTGTAACGGCCACCCGCGGCCATCAACTCGTGGTGCGTTCCGAGCTCGACCACCTTTCCTTTGTCCAGCACGCAGATGCGGTCGGCGTGGCGCACCGTGGAGAAGCGGTGAGAAATCAAAATCGTTGTCACATGGCGCGTGGCAGCCAGGATTCTGCCAAAGATCTCCGCTTCCCCGCGCACATCGAGTTGAGCCGTGGGCTCGTCAAGCAGGACGAGCCCGGCGCCCAGTCTCACGGCGCAAAGTGCCCGCGCCAGGGCGATACGCTGCCACTGGCCGCCGGAAAGATCTGTGCCATTTGGGTAGCCACGAGCCAGCACAGTATTGAGATCAGCCAGGTGCGCCGCGCCTGCCTCGTCAAGCGCCTGAAGGATCACATCATCAGGAGCGCCGGCTGGGGCAACATTTTCACGAAGCGACAGCTCGAAGCGAATGAAATCTTGAAATACCGCCGTGACCCGCGAACGCCAGCCGTCAATGTCGAGAGTGCGGATGTCTACGCCGTCGACCTCAATCGCCCCTTGCTGCGGATCATAGAGCCGGCAAAGCAGCTTCGCTATGGTCGTCTTGCCGGCGCCATTCTGGCCGACAATGGCGAGCGACGAACCTGCGGGGATAGCCAGGTCGAAGTCCGCAAGGACGGGTTCGTTGGTGTGAGGATAAGCAAATGTCACATTGCGGAATCGGATTTCGCGCGCCGGCATTCCTTCCGCAGATTCATAACTGCGCGTCAGGGCCCCCTCCTGTTCCATGTTTGCTTCGAGGCGCAATACCGCGGCGATCGGCGCCGCCGTGCCATCGAGTACCCAGGACAATCCGCCGAAAGCAATCATGCTGGTGCCAATGGCGGCACTGGCAAAAGTAACCAGCCGCGCCAGCGGCAGATGGCCATCAAAGGCTGCCGCACCCATTGACCAGAACACAACGATATTCGCAGCGAGCACCAGGAGAATGCTCCAAACGAGCGGTCGTTCTCGCAGGCGCGTCGCTTCCCAGCGCAGGTCGAACAACTGGCGGCGGCGTAACCGAAAACGGTCGACGATCCAGTCGGCCAGTCCAAACAGGCGCAATTCCTTTGCGGCGGGCGGTTCCACTGCAAGCCGGTATGCATAGTCGGCGTGTCGCTGCGCGTGGCGCACCTCCTCCGTATTGCGATCACGCCAGACGGTGCTCTCGCGCAGAAGCCAGTGCGTAGCGATCCACGCGCCCGTGAGCACGACGGGTGCCCACCATTTATAGCCGGCAAGCACGATTGCTGAGGCGAGGCCCCCGACGATTTCGACCAACCCGCCAGCAATGAAGTCCATCGAGATGGACATGGGCGGACCCGTTATAGCGAGATCGAAATCACGCGCCACTGTGAGGTCGGTCGTGAGTTTGGGATTTTCGAGATGGCCCATGCCGGGCGGGCGGACACAGGCAGCAGTGAGCTGGTCATAAAGCCACGCCGCAGTGCGGCTGCCAAGGTTCGCGCCAAGCGCCCTGTGAATGGGAGGAAGAATCTGGAGAAGCACGAAAACGGAGCCGAAGAGCGCAAGCGGGGTGGTGAGATCCGCCCTGCGCTGAACTGCCCCGACCAGCGCCCCCATAGTCACAACAAAAATCGCGGGAAGCAATCCGCGGAGAATCAGAACGGTCCACCAGGTGAGGGCGAGCGAGCGATCCGCGCGCGGCAACACGCCGGCAACCGTCCAGAGGTTACTTGAGCGGACCTGTTCCATCATCGAAGCACCCATTCCCACGTGCCTGGATCACCGGGCAGTATACGCCCTACGAGTTCCGGCAACGCTAGCATACCCCAGGCGACAGCCGCGACGTTTCTTCTGTGAGCCGATCTGCCAGTTCTCTGTAAAGCGCCTTGTTATTCTAAATATATATTCCGAATACATATTTAGCCTTAATGGAGTATTATTGTTACCTCATCATCGACAGATCGTCCGCGACACTGTAGCGGTTCTTCGCGAACAGGGAGAAGCAATCACTGGCGCGTTCTATCACCAGTTATTCAAGAGCCATCCTGAACTGCTGAACATTTTCAATCTGGCTAATCAGCGTAACGGCGGTCAAGCCAAGAGTCTCGCGGCATCGATTCTTGCCTATGCAGCGCATATTGATCAGCTTGATCGTCTCGGCGGCATGGTGGAGCAGATTGCGCAGAAGCATGTCAGCTTAGAGATACAGCCCGCTCATTACCCCATCGTGGGAAAGCACCTGCTCAGTGCGATTCAAGCTGTGCTGGGTGAAGCGGCCACACCCGAAATTCTCGAAGCTTGGGGCGCGGCGTACCAGCAATTGGCTGCCGTCATGATTGGCCGAGAGCGCGAGATCTACGACGAGGGTGCGAATCAGTCTGGCGGATGGCGCGATTATAAGCCCTTCATCGTGCAGCGCAAGCGCGAAGCCAGCGAGACGATCTCCTCGTTTTATCTGGTTCCCGCCGACGGCCAACCCCTACCGTCTTTCAAACCCGGTCAGTTCCTTGCGGTCAAAGTGCGTGTCCCCGGGTCGCAGTTCGACCAGATCCGGCAATACAGTCTGTCAGAGATTCCGAACGGTAGGTATTATCGGGTGAGTGTGAAGCGGGAACCGGCGCCGGCGCATAACCCTGCGGCTCCGCAGGGACAAGTTTCCAATTACCTGCATGACAACGTGAGCGAGGGCGACTCGCTAATGGTTCATGTTCCGGTAGGTCACTTCATTCTGAACGAGAAAAGCTTGTCGCCTGTTGTGCTGATCAGCGGCGGCGTGGGCATTACACCCGCGTTTTGCATGCTGCAGCATCTCGTACAAGAAAAGAAGCGGCAGGTGTTGTTCGTGCATGCAACCACGATGAAATCACACCATGCGTTCGGGCGGGAGGTTCGCGCACTGTCAAGAAAAAACGCGCTGGTCAAGTCAGTCATCTATTACGAGCGTCCGCACGCTGAAGATATCGTTGGAGAAGATTACGACCACGAAGGACGTGTCAGTGCTGAGTCACTTGCGCCGTATTTGCCCGGCGGCGAACCGGAATTCTACTACTGCGGTCCGATTGGGTTTATGAATGCTGTGGGATGTATTCTTGACGAAATGTCTGTCCCACGTACCAAGCGCTATAGTGAAGCATTCGCGCCCGATCCGTCCTTCGATAACGAAATCGAAAGAGCGTGAGTTATTCCGGGGAAGGCTTTCCCGTTGACTCCATATGCAGCTCACTCGTTTCTCTGATCTAAGCCTCCGCGTGCTGATGTATCTGGCAAGCCGTGATGAACCGTTACTTGCGACAGTGACGGTTCGTCAGGCATCTTCATTGTTCAACGTTCCCTACACACACATGGTCAAGGTCGTTCACAACCTTGGGCGTGAAGGCTTGCTTGCCACAAGTAAAGGAAGAGGCGGCGGAGTTCGCCTTGCCCGGCCGGCCGCACAGATTCGTATCGGAGACGTTCTCAGAAGAACTGAAACGAACAAGGCAATCATCGACTGCTTTGCCCCGGCTTGCCCGCTTCGCCGGAACTGCCTTCTCAAGGAGGCGTTGGATCGTGCCTACGATGCATTTTTTGAAGAAATGAATCGCTGCACGCTGGCAGATGTAGCCCGCTCTCCAGCCTTGCAGTCGCTCGTGTCGCTGCCTGCATAGTCCGCCGCCCACCACAGCCGAGTGAGTTCGGCGGCCATTTTGTTGTAACCTTTTTCGAATCGGTCAGTATTGATGTTTTACGACCGAGTGGAGAATCAAACCGACAGCTCATTGATGAAGCTCGTGCAGGCTGGCGACACCTCCCCGCTCGCCCTGCTCTTTGAGCGTCACCACGTTGCGTTATTTCGCTATCTGCTACATCTGACCCGCAACCCGGCTTTGAGTGAAGATCTCGTTCAAGAAGTGTTCTTTCGGGTTCTCAAGTATGCCAAAAGCTATGATCCCGACCTCTCATTCCCGATTTGGCTCTACGGAATGGCCAGAAATGCCTACTTCGATTCGATTCGCAAAAAACGCGGGGAGATCGGCGGCGACGCCTTCGGCGAAATCAAGAGCCCTGAACCCATGCCTGAAGAGCTGATCAGTCGCAAGGAGGATGTGATGCTGCTTCAGCGAGCGCTTCTGAAATTGCCTGACGACAAGCGCGAGGTTCTCGTCCTGAGCCGCTTTCACAATCTGCGTTACGAAGACATTGCACGCATTCTGCAGTGCGAGATCGGCACGGTGAAGGTCCGGGTCTATCGTGCCTTGAAAGAACTGCGCGAAAACTTCCACGAACTTCGCGGAGAAAAGCTGTATGAATCCTGAAGACTACCGCCTGCTGATTCCACAGTACCTGTCGGGTCAACTGGGACCCGCTGAAACGGAGCTTTTTGAGGCGCAATTGACCGCCAGCCCTGAGCTCTGGATGGAAGTGGAAGAGCTGCGCTCCCTCTGGGAAGGTCTCGGTCAGATGCCCCAGAAGCAGCCCAGCGCCGCTTTACGGTTCCGCTTCTATCAACGGCTGAATGCTATAGACGCCAAAAACCGAAGGGCAGTCCGCAACAAGGCCTCCTGGTGGCAACTCGGCCCGTTGCCGCAACTTGCTTTCGGGCTCGCTCTGTTCGTCCTGGGGACTTACGTGGGACGCGTCAGTCTGAACAGCGGTGTTCGGCCGGAGGAAATGGCGCAGATGCGCTCGCAGGTGCAGAGCCTCCGCGAAATGGTGGCTCTTTCGCTCCTTGACCGCCAATCCGCTACATCGCGGCTTGAGGGCGTTTCCTGGGGCAGCCGGGTGGAGCGCCCTGATCGTGAGCTCATGTCCGCTCTTGTGACGGCGCTGAATCACGATCCGAATGTCAATGTGCGTCTCTCCTCATTAGATGCGCTCGAAAAGTTCACGAATGAAGCCTCCGTTCGCAAAGCGCTACTGGATTCCATTCCGCTGCAGGATTCACCGCTGGTGCAGATAGCGCTCATCGACGTGCTCGTCCACATCCGCGACGGCGCCGCGGCGGTAGAGCTCAGAAGGCTTTCACAGGACGCGGAAGTGAATGCGTCGGTAAGGCAGCGGGCGCAATGGGGCCTGGAAAGACTTGGCTTGTAATCGGGAGATCAAACAATGAAGACTTTCCTCTTTGTCACATTTGCCGGTTGCGCGCTGGCGATGTCATCCTCTGCCGGGTCTGACCGGGAACACTGGGATATCCGTGAACAGGAAACGATTCAAAAGACGCTCACACGCGCCGGGCCACCCATGCGATTGGTGATCGACGACGTGGACGGCTACATCCATGTGACCGGAACAAGCGGCTCCCAGGTTCAGGTGACTGCTCATAAAACGATTCGGGCCGACACGGCAAGTGACCTTCAGGAAGCGAAAAACGACGTAAAACTCGAGATCACAGAAAAGCCGGGCTCTGTCGTGATTTACTATGACGCCCCTTGGCGGTGCGATGGCGGAAATCGAGATTGCTCCGGACAGCGGCACCGGCGTTTCTACAACGTAACTTATGACATCGATGTCCTGGTTCCTCGCCAGGCTAGAGTTGTGGCTTCAACGGTCAATAACGGCGACGTTCATATTGATAAGACCGCCGGCGATTTCGATGTGAGCAACGTCAATGGCGGCATTCGCATGACCGAGGTTTCCGGGTCCGGCGACGTGCATACCGTGAACGGCCCCGTCTCGGTTCAATTTGCGAAGAATCCTGCCGGCCCTGCCAGCTTTAAGAGCCTGAATGGCCAATTGGATATCTACTTCCAGCCGGGACTTTCGGCCGATTTGCTCTTCAAGACGTTCAACGGCGAGATCTACAGCGATTTCGAGGTGACGCCCAGAGCAGTTCTTGCGGGTGAGACCGGCGAACATAACGGGAAATTCATATATCGCAGTAATGGACTCAAGGGCGCCCGAGCGGGGCAGGGAGGCCCGGAATACAGTTTTGACGCATTCAATGGAAACATTCGAATTCATCGTGCGGTTCAAGGAGCCGGAAAGTGAATAGAACGGTTGGAATGATTTTGTTATGTGCCGGTACTCTCCTCGCGCAGGATGGAGTGGAGAAGGCGACCGTGCCCCTTCATGACCCTACGCGTCCGCCGCAGGTCCATGCACATTTGATGGCGGG
>Ga0213872_10000510_pt1 | contig 30659 bp, 26 predicted proteins | sample VelepicomBERX_R2_FD_160071 | JGI IMG/M metagenome (GOLD analysis project Ga0213872, IMG submission 160071) | Rhizosphere microbial communities from Vellozia epidendroides in rupestrian grasslands, the National Park of Serra do Cipo, Brazil - RX_R2 | ecosystem: Host-associated > Plants > Roots >...
CGCGCCGCGCGCCGCGGTCGCTCCCAGGCCGGCGGCGCCCCGGCCGGCGCCGGCCGCCACGGCGGCAGCGGCGCCCACGCCGACGCCCGCCCGCTCGACCGCCCGGCCCCAGGGCGAGAGCGACTGGGAGACGTTCTAGGGCCCGTGGAGCCCAGACCCGGGTCTGCGCAGTGTGAACAGGCTCCTAGCTGTCGAAGTACTCGCCGTCCAGGCGCTCGACCGGCTGCGCGCGCGCCGCCTCGCGGCCGCGCAGCTCGACGCGGCGGATCTTGCCCGAGATGGTCTTCGGCAGCTCGGCGAACTCGAGGCGGCGGATGCGCTGGTAGGGCGCGAGCCGCTCGCGGCAGAACGCGAAGATCGCCTGCGCGGTCGCCGCGTCCGCCGCGTGGCCCGCGGCGAGCACGACGAAGGCCTTGGGCACGGCGAGGCGCAGCGCGTCGGGCGACGGCACGACGGCCGCCTCGACGACGGCCGGGTGCTCGATCAGCACGCTCTCGAGCTCGAAGGGGCTGATGCGGTAGTCGCTCGCCTTGAACACGTCGTCGGCGCGGCCGACATAGGTGATGTAGCCGTCGGCGTCGCGGCTCGCGACGTCGCCGGTGCGGTAGTAGCCGCCGCGCATCGCGTCGGCGTTCTTCTCGGCGTCGCCGGCGTAGCCGCGCATCAGGCCGAGCGGGCGCGCCGCCAGGTCGAGCGCGATCTCGCCCTCCTCGGCCTCGCCGTCGTCGACGTCGAGCAGCGCGACGCGGTAGCCGGGCAGCGGCCGGCCCATCGAGCCGGGCTTGAGCGGCTGGCCCGGCGGGTTGCCGATCAGCGCGGTCGTCTCGGTCTGGCCGAAGCCGTCGCGGATCGTCAGGCCCCACGCGCGCTGGACCTGCTCGATGACCTCGGGGTTCAGCGGCTCGCCCGCGCCGACGACCTCGCGCAGATGCACCGCGTAGTCGGCGAGCGGCTGCTGGATCAGCATGCGCCAGACCGTCGGCGGCGCGCACAGCGTCGTCACGCGGTGCGCGACGAGCGCCGCGAGCGCGCGCGCCGCGTCGAAGCGCGCCTGGTTGAAGCAGAAGATCGTCGCGCCGACGAGCCACGGCGCGAAGAAGCAGCTCCACGCGTGCTTGGCCCAGCCCGGGCTCGAGATGTTCCAGTGCACGTCGCCGGGGCGCAGGCCGATCCAGTACAGCGTCGACAGATGGCCGACCGGGTAGCTCTGGTGGGTGTGCTCGACGAGCTTGGGCTTGCTCGTCGTGCCCGAGGTGAAGTACAGCAGCAGCGGCTCGTCGACGCGCGTCGCGACCCGGGCCGCGTAAGTCGCGGCAAAGCCGTCGGCCTCGGCGTACGCGCGCCACGCGCCCGTGGCCGGGCCGACGACGATGCGATTGAGCGGCGCGCTGAGCGCCTCGGCCGCGTCGACGCGCTCGGTCAGCGCCGGCGCCGCGATGACGTGGCGCACGCCGCCGCGCGTCACGCGGTCGGCGATGTCGGCGGCCGTCAGCAGCTGGGTCGCCGGGATCATCACGGCGCCGATCTTGATGCACGCGAGCATCACCTCCCACAGCGCGAGCTCGTTGCCGAGCAGCAGCAGCACGCGGTCGCCGCGCGCGACGCCGCCCGCCTCGAGGAAGTTCGCGACGCGGTTCGAGCGCGCGCGCATCTCGGCGAACGTCGCGCGCGTGACGCGGCCGTCGTCCTCGACGAGGCACAGCGCGGGCGCGTCGTTGCCCGCGGCCAGCGCGTCGAAATGGTCGAGCGCCCAGTTGAACTCGTGCAGCTCGGGCCAGCGGAACTCGGCCTGGGCGCGGGCCCAGTCGTCGCGCAGCGCGAGCAGCTGGTCGCGCGCGGCGAGGAACTTCTGCAGGTCGGTCATCGCTTGTCTCCCGGATCGGCGGTTTGCCGCCGATTCTCGGGCGACAAGTTTTAGCCGAGCTTACGCCGCAGCAGATCGTTGACGAGGGCCGGGTTGGCTTTGCCCCTGGTCGCCTTCATGGCCTGGCCGACGAGCGCGTTGAAGGCCTTGTCCTTGCCCGCGCGGAACTCCTCGACCGACTTCGGGTTCGCCGCGAGCACCTCGTCGAGCAGGCGCTCGAGCTCGCCGGTGTCGTTCGACTGCTTGAGGTCCTTGGCCGCGATGATCGCGTCGACCTCGCCGCCGTCGGTCCACAGCGCGTCGAACACCTGTTTCGCCGAGTTGTTCGAGATCGTGCCGTCCTGGATGCGCGCGATCAGCGCGCCGAGCGTCGCGGGGGCGACCGGCACGGCCTCGATGCCGCGTTCCTCGGCGTTGAGCCGGCGCGAGATCTCGCCCATGACCCAGTTCGCGACCAGCTTCGGTGCCTTGCAGGCGTCGCGCGCGGCCTCGTAGTAGCGCGCGGTCGCGAGGCTCGCCGTCATCATCGACGCGTCGTAGGCCGGCAGGCCGTCGGCGCTCTCGAAGCGCGCGGCCATCACGCCGGGCAGCTCGGGCATGGCGGCGCGCACGCGCTCGACCCAGGCCGGCGCGATCGCGAGCGGCGGCAGGTCGGGGTCGGGGAAGTAGCGGTAGTCGGCCGAGTCTTCCTTGCTGCGCATCGCGCGGGTCTCGCCGGTGTCCGGGTTGAACAGCACGGTCGCCTGCTGGATCGGCAGCCCGTCCTCGATGCGGTCGATCTGCCAGTTGACCTCGAAGTCGACGGCCTGCAGCAGGTAGCGGAAGCTGTTGAGGTTCTTGATCTCGCGGCGCGTGCCGAACGGCGCGCCGGGCTTGCGCACCGAGACGTTGACGTCGCAGCGAAACGAGCCTTCCTGCATATTGCCGTCGCAGATGCCGAGCCACATCACGAGCGCGTGCAGCGTCTTCGCGTACTCGGCCGCCTCGGCGCCCGAGCGCAGGTCGGGCTCGGAGACGATCTCGAGCAGCGGCGTGCCCGCGCGGTTCAGGTCGATGCCCGACAGGCCGTGGTAGTCCTCGTGCAGGCTCTTGCCCGCGTCTTCCTCGAGGTGGGCGCGCGTCAGGCGCACGGTCTTCTTCGCGCCGTCGACGAAGAAGCTCACCTCGCCGCCCTGCACGACCGGGATCTCGAACTGGCTGATCTGGTAGCCCTTGGGCAGGTCCGGGTAGAAGTAGTTCTTGCGCGCGAAGATCGACAGCGGCGCGACCTTCGCGCCGACCGCGAGGCCGAAGCGGATCGCGCGCTCGACGGCGCCGCGGTTGAGCACCGGCAGCGTGCCCGGCAGCGCGAGGTCGACGGCCGAGGCCTGGGTGTTCGGCGCGGCGCCGAAGGCGGTCGACGAGCCGCTGAAGATCTTCGATGCGGTCGAGAGCTGGACATGGTTTTCGAGGCCGATCACGACCTCGTAGCCGCGCACGAGTTGGGGAGTCGCCATGGGGATTCTCAGAGGCTCGGGGCCTGGAGGTGCCAGTCGGTGGCCTGCTGCAGCGCGTGCGCGGTGTGGAGCAGCTGGCCTTCCTTGAAGTAGTTGCCGATCAGCTGCAGGCCGACCGGCATGCCGCCCGCGCCGAAGCCGCAGGGCACGCTCATGCCGGGCAGGCCCGCGAGCGAGCCGGGCAGCGTGAAGATGTCGGCCAGATAAGCCTTGACCGGGTCGTCGGCGCCCTCGCCATGCTTCCACGCGACGGTCGGCGCGACCGGGCCCGCGATCACGTCGCATTGCGCGAAGGCCTGCTGGAAGTCGTCGGCGATCATGCGGCGCAGCTTTTGCGCCTGCAGGTAGTAGGCGTCGTAATAGCCGTGCGAAAGCACGTAGGTGCCGATCATGATGCGGCGCTTGACCTCGGGGCCGAAGCCCTCGGCGCGCGTCTTCTTGTACATGTCGAGCAGGTCGTCGAAGTCCTTCGCGCGGTGGCCGAACTTGACGCCGTCGAAGCGGCTCAGGTTCGAGCTCGCCTCGGCCGGCGCGATGATGTAGTAGACCGGGATCGCGAGCTCGGTGCGCGGCAGGCTCACGTCGACGAGGGTCGCGCCGAGCCGCTCGAGCTCGGCGAGGCCCGCGCGCACCGCGGCGTTCACGTCGGGCGCGAGCGCGGCCGGGAAGAACTCGGCGGCCACGCCGACGCGCAGGCCCTTGAGCGGCTGCGCGGGCGTCGCGCCCTCGCGGGGGGCGAGCATCTGGGCGTGGAAGTCCTGGGCCGGCTGCTCGACGCTCGTCGCGTCGCGCGGATCGAAGCCGCTCATCGTCGACAGCAGCAGCGCGCAGTCCTCGGCCGTGCGCGCCATCGGGCCGGCCTGGTCGAGGCTCGACGCGAACGCGATCATGCCGTAGCGCGAGCACACGCCGTAGGTCGGCTTGATGCCGGTGATGCCGGTGAAGCTCGCGGGCTGGCGGATCGAGCCGCCGGTGTCGGTGCCGGTCGACGCGGGCACGAGGCGCGCCGCGACGGCCGCGGCCGAGCCGCCCGAGGAGCCGCCGGGCACGCGGCCCTTGTCCCAGGGATTCGCGACCGGCTTGTAGGCCGAGTTCTCGTTCGCCGAGCCCATCGCGAACTCGTCGCAGTTGAGCTTGCCCAGGGACACCGTGCCGGCCGCCTTGAGCCGCGCGATCACGGTCGCGTCGAAGGGGCTGCGGTAATCGGCGAGCATCTTCGAGCCGGCCGTCGTCGGCATGTCGGCCGTGACGAAGATGTCCTTGTGCGCGAGCGGCACGCCGAGCAGCAGGCCGGACTCGCCGGCCGCGCGGCGCGCGTCGGCCGCGGCGGCGGCGGCCAGGGCCGCGTCGGCGTCGACGTGCAGGAACGCGCCGAGGGCCGGGTCGAGGTCCGTAACACGCGCAAGGAAATGTTGCGCGAGTTCGCGGCTCGAGACCTGCTTCGCGTCGAGCGCGCGGCCGAGCGCGGCGGCGCTCCAATCGTGCAGCGGCGCGCTCATTCGATCACCTTCGGCACGAGGAACAGGCCGTCCTCGACGAGCGGCGCGCTGCGCTGGTTCGCGGCGCGCTCGTCGACCTCGCTGACGAGGTCCTCGCGCAGGCGCAGCGCCACGTCCTGAACGGCGGACAGCGGGGTGTAGAGCGGCTCGACGCCGCTCGTGTCGACGGCGCTCATCTGCTCGACGATCTTGAAGAAGCCGTTGAGCTGCGGCAGCAGCGCGGCGGTCTCGGCCTCGCGCAATTCGAGCCGCGCCAGATGGGCGATGCGGCTCACGTCTTCGGAAGTCAGGGCCATGGGGTTTTCTGGTGGGTAAATCCGGCCTCGCCGGCGCCGAAAAATCCAGCAGCCATGCGGGGAAAACTCAGGGTGATCGGGTATTATCTCCGCATATCTCGTGAGGTGACGGGGCAGCGCGGCTGCCTCGTTCCACATGAACTGCTCAGAACCATCGCCGGACGCGCTGCAACGGGTCCGAAGAAGCGCTTAACACCGCCCTCGAAGCCCGCTGCGCGTACGGTCACGCCGCCCCAAAAACACGCCATGTTCGCCTCCCTGAGCCGCTACTTCTCGACCGACCTCGCCATCGACCTCGGCACCGCCAACACCCTGATCTACGTTCGCGGCAAGGGCATCGTCCTCGACGAGCCTTCGGTCGTCTCGATCCGCCACGAAGGCGGCCCCAACGGCAAGAAGACGATCCAGGCGGTCGGCTCCGAGGCCAAGGCCATGCTCGGCAAGGTGCCCGGCAATATCGAGGCGATCCGCCCGATGAAGGACGGCGTGATCGCCGACTTCACCGTCACCGAGCAGATGCTCAAGCAGTTCATCAAGATGGTGCACGACACCAAGATGCTGAAGCCGAGCCCGCGCATCATCATCTGCGTGCCCTGCGGCTCGACCCAGGTCGAGCGCCGCGCGATCCGCGAGTCGGCGCTCGGCGCCGGCGCGCGCGAGGTCTACCTGATCGAAGAACCGATGGCCGCCGCGATCGGCGCGGGCCTGCCGGTCTCCGAGGCCTCGGGCTCGATGGTCGTCGACATCGGCGGCGGCACGACCGAGGTCGGCGTGATCTCGCTCGGCGGCATGGTCTACAAGGGCTCGGTGCGCGTCGGCGGCGACAAGTTCGACGAAGCCATCATCAACTACATTCGCCGCAACTACGGCATGCTGATCGGCGAGCCGACGGCCGAGGCGATCAAGAAGAACATCGGCAGCGCGTTCCCGGGCTCCGAGGTCAAGGAAATGGAAGTCAAGGGCCGCAACCTCTCCGAGGGCGTGCCGCGCAGCTTCACGATCTCGTCGAACGAGATCCTCGAGGCCCTGACCGACCCGCTGAACCAGATCGTCAGCGCCGTGAAGAACGCGCTCGAGCAGACCCCGCCCGAGCTCGGCGCCGACATCGCCGAGCGCGGCATGATGCTGACCGGCGGCGGCGCGCTCTTGCGCGACCTCGACCGCCTGCTCGCCGAGGAAACCGGCCTGCCGGTGCTCGTCGCCGAGGACCCGCTGACCTGCGTGGTGCGCGGCTGCGGCATGGCGCTCGAGAGCGTCGAGCGCCTGTCGACGATCTTCACTTCGGAATAACGCTCGCTGCGGGAGCCGGCCCACCATGAACGGGCCGGGCGGACACCGATATGCCATTCGGCACCCTGGATCGCACACCGCCGCCCTTTTTCCGCCAAGGCCCGTCGGCCCTGGCGCGCCTCGTCACCTATAGCGCGCTCGGCGTGTTCCTGATGGTGCTCGACGCGCGCTGGCACCTGACGCAGCCGCTGCGGGCGGCGATCGCGCTCGCCTTGAACCCGGTCCAGCATGTGCTGCTCGCGCCGGTCGACGCGTGGGACGGCGCGGGCGAGTACCTGCGCGGCAGCGAACGCGCGCAACAGGCCGAGAAGCAGGCGCGCGAGCAGCTCGTCGCGCAGGCCGCGCGGCTCGCGCGCACGGCCGAGCTAGAGGGCGAGAACGCCCACCTGCGCGCGCTGCTCGGGCTGCGCCCGGCGCTGCAGGTCGAGGCGCAGGCGGCCGAGGTCCTCTACGAAGCACCCGACCCGTTCTCGCGCCGCGTCGTGATCGACCATGGCAGCCGCCAGGGCGTGATCGGCGGCGCGCCGGTCGTCGACGAGCGCGGCCTGCTCGGCCAGGTCACGCGCGTGTACACCCTGTCGAGCGAGGTCACGCTGCTGACCGACAAGGACGCCCAGATCCCGCTGCTCAACACGCGCACCCAGCAGCGCTCGATCGCGGTCGGCAGCAGCGACGGCGCGGGCCTCGAGCTGCGCTTCCTGCCCGCGAACGCCGACGTCAGGGACGGCGACCTGCTGACGACCTCGGGCCTCGACGGCGTCTACCCGCCGGGCCTGCCGGTCGCGCGCATCAGCCATATCGAACGCCGCGCCGACTCGAACTTCGCGCGCGTGCTCGCGACGCCCGTGGCGCCGCCCGACGCGGTCCGCCACGTGCTCGTGCTGCGCCCGGTCGACGCGCAGGACGAGGAGCGCGCCGCGGCCGGCGCCGTCGCGCGCGCGGCCGCGGCGAGCGCGCCCGCAAGCGCGCCGTCGCGCCGCAACAAGGGAGGCGGCAAGTGATCATGCCGCGCGGTTCGCAGCTGCTGCTGCCGGTCAATCCGCTCTTTATCGTCGTGAGCCTGCTCGCGGCGCTCGCGATCGACATGGTGCCGATCGGCCGCGTGCCGGCGATGCCCGACGTGCTCGCGATCGTGATCGTGTTCTGGGGCGTGCACCAGCCGCGCCGCGTCGGCATCGGCTGGGCTTTCTGCCTGGGCCTGCTCGTCGACGTCCATCACGGCGCGCTGCTCGGCCAGCACGCGCTCGCCTACAGCGCGCTGAGCTTCGGCGCGATCGCGCTGCACCGCCGCCTGCCCTGGTTCGGCCTCGCGGCCCAGGCCGCCCAGGTGCTGCCGCTGTTCGCGGCCGCGCATGCGCTGTCGCTGGTCGTGCGGCTGTTCGTCGGCGGCATGTGGCCGGGCTGGTCGCTGCTGCTCGCGCCGATCATCGAGGCGCTGCTGTGGCCGCTCGCGAGCGCGCTGCTGCTCGCGCCCCAGCGCCGCGCCCCCGACCCCGACGAAAACCGCCCGCTTTGACATGAGGCCCCCACGTTCATCCTCGCAGTCGCTCGGCCTCTCTGCCCCCCAAGGGGGCGGTCAGTGGCTTCGGGCGGCCGGGCGCCACTGACATGAAGCCCCTCGTCCAAGGCGCACCTTGGCCGGCCGAGCGGCTGGCAGGCCGTTCGGCGCTACGGCGGGCGACTCCCGAGCAGTCGGGAGTCGCTTGTCCGCCTACGCCCCCCCGCGGGGGCGGCGATGCTTGCCGGCGCGACCGGCAAGCACATCGCCATGGCGGGCCGGCTTGGGAGCGGCCCGGCGCTCGGCCCGCGAAACACGCGCCGCGCCAGTGTGGCGACGCTGCGTAAATGGTCGTCTTCAAGAACCCTCGGCAGGAGACCGCGCGCATGCGCGTGCGCCTCGTCGTCGCCGGCGCGTTCGTGCTCGCCTGCTTCGCGCTGCTGCTCACGCGCCTGATCTGGCTGCAGGTGGTCCAGCACGCCGAGTTCGCCGACCGCGCCGAGGCGAACCGCATCACCGTCGTGCCGATCGTGCCGAACCGCGGCCTGATCGTCGACCGCAACGGCGTCGTGCTCGCGAACAACTACTCGGCCTACACGCTCGAGATCACGCCGAGCAAGGTCGGCGACCTCGACGCGACGATCGACGCGCTCGCCCAGGTCGTGCCGATCGAGGCGCGCGACCGGCGCCGCTTCAGGAAGGCGCTCGAGGAGAGCAAGGACTTCGAGTCGCTGCCGATCCGCACCAAGCTGACCGACGAGGAGGTCGCGCGCTTCACGGCCCAGGCTTTCCGCTTCCCCGGCGTCGCGATCAAGGCGCGGCTGTTCCGCAACTACCCGCTCGGCGAGGTCGGCTCGCACCTGCTCGGCTACATCGGCCGCATCAACCAGGCCGACAAGAAGGCGATGGACGACTGGGCCGACGAGGACCAGGCGAACTACCGCGGCACCGAGTACATCGGCAAGCTCGGCGTCGAGCAGAGCTACGAGCAGCAACTGCACGGCGACACCGGCTACGAGCAGATCGAGACGAGCGCGTCGGGCCGCGCCGTGCGCCGCCTCGCGTACAAGCCCGCGACGCCTGGCGACACCCTGCACCTGTCGATCGACATCAAGCTCCAGGCCCTCGTCGAGCAGCTCTACGGCGAGCGCCGCGGCGCGCTCGTCGCGATGGACCCGCGCACCGGCGAGGTCCTCGCCTTCGTGTCCAAGCCGACCTTCGACCCCAACCTGTTCGTCGACGGCATCGACGCCGACAACTGGCGCGACCTCAACGAGGACATCGACAAGCCGCTGCTGAACCGCGCGCTGCGCGGCACCTACCCGCCCGGCTCGACCTTCAAGCCCTTCATGGCGATGGCCGCGCTCGAGACCGGCAAGCGCGACCCCAACCTCGTGATCCAGGACAACCTGGTCTACAGCTTCGGCGGCCACCAGTACGGCAGCGCGACCGGCGACATCGCGGGCCCCAAGGACATGCGCCGCGCGATCATCACGTCGAGCAACGTCTACTTCTACAGCCTCGCGAACGAGATGGGCGTGGACCTGATCCACGACGAGCTCGAGCCCTTCGGCTTCGGCCGCCTGACCGGCATCGACCTGCAGGGCGAGGTCACCGGCCTGCTGCCGTCGACCGAGTGGAAGCGCAAGCGCTACAAGCGCCCCGAGCAGCAGAAATGGTTTGCCGGCGAGACGATCTCGCTGGGCATCGGCCAGGGCTACAACAACTTCACGATGCTGCAGCTCGCGACGGCCGTCTCGACGCTCGCGAGCGGCGGCGAGCGCTTCAAGCCGCGCCTCGTCCGAGAGATCGAGGACGTCGCCGACGGCAGCTCGCGCCGCGTCTCGAGCGACGCGCTCGAGCCGCTGCCGCTCAGGCCCGAGCAGGTCGCGATCGTGCAGGGCGCGATGAACGGCGTGACGCTCGAGGGCACCTCGCGCGCCGACTTCGCCGGCGCGGCCTACCAGAGCGCCGGCAAGACCGGCACGGCCCAGGCCGTCGGCCTCAAGACCGGCGAGAAGTACAGCGCCGTCGCGGCCGACGAGCGCAAGCGCGACCACGCGCTGTACATCGCGTTCGCCCCGCTCGACCACCCGACGATCGCGCTCGCCGTGATCGTCGAGAACGCGGGCTTCGGCGGCCTCGCGGCCGCGCCGATCGCGCGCCGCGTGTTCGACTACTGGCTGACCGGCGCCTACCCGAGCGAAGAGGACATCGCGCAGACGAGCAAGGGCCAGACGACGGTGCCGATCGGCGCGCCGCGCCGCGCCGCCGACATCCGCCTGCCGGGCCAGGTCGGCGCCGGCGCCGCGGGCGCATCGGCGGCAGCGTCGGAGGCGGCGGCCGCAGCCGCGTCGGCGCCCGCGTCGGCCGCGTCCGGCGCGGCGTCCGGTGCCGCCGCAGCGACCTCGCCCGGCGCGCCGCCGAACCCCGCGGCGAGCGCGGCGCCCCATGCGGCGAACCTGCCGTCGGTCGGCGTCGCGAAGGGCTTCATCGTCGTGCCGTCGGCTGCCGAGGCGGCTGCAGCGTCGGCGACGGCCGCCGCCGCTGCCGCGTCCTCACCCGCGTCGGGGGTTCAGCCATGAGCGCACACTGCGGGGCCGCGGCGCCCGTTCCGGAGCGCGCCGCGCGGAGGACTGTTCGATGAGCGCCGTGTTCGACCGCCCGCCGCTGTGGCGCCGCCTGCTGCCGCTGCTCAAGAGCTTCGACGCGCCGCTGCTCGGCGCGATCGCCGCGCTGATGGCGCTCGGCCTGCTGTGCATGTACTCGGCCGGTTACGACGACGGCACGCGCTTCCCCGACCACGCGCGCAACATGTTGCTGTGCCTCGGCGTGATCTTCGTCGTCGCGCAGATCCCGCCGCAGCGCCTGATGGCCGCGGCGATCCCGCTGTACAGCGTCGGCGTGACGCTCTTGATCGCGACGGCGCTGTTCGGCGTGACCAAGAAGGGCGCGACGCGCTGGCTCAGCATCGGCGTCACACAGATCCAGCCGTCCGAGATCATGAAGCTCGCGATGCCGCTGATGCTCGCGTGGTGGTTCCAGAAGCGCGAGGGCCAGCTGCGCCTGCCCGACTTCGCCGCGGCCTTCCTGATCCTGATGGTGCCGGTCGCGCTGATCGGCAAGCAGCCCGACCTCGGCACCGCGATCCTCGTGCTGTCGGCGGGCCTGTACGTGATCTTCTTCGCCGGCCTGCCGTGGCGCATGATCGTCCCGGTGTTCGTGGTCGGCGCGATCGCGATCGGCGCGATCGTGTTCAGCGAGGACCGGATCTGCCAGCCCGGCGTCAAATGGCCGGGCCTGCGCGACTACCAGAAAGACCGCGTCTGCACCCTGCTCGACCCGTCGAAGGACCCGCTCGGCAAGGGCTTCCACATCATCCAGGGCGAGATCGCGATCGGCTCGGGCGGGGTCACGGGCAAGGGCTTCATGAAGGGCACGCAGACCCACCTCGAGTTCATCCCCGAGCGCACGACCGACTTCATCTTCGCGGCCTTCGGCGAGGAGTTCGGCCTGTTCGGCGCGCTCGCGCTGCTCGTCGGCTTCGCGGCGCTGATCGCGCGCGGGCTCGTGATCTCGGCGAATGCGCCGACGCTGTTCGCGCGCCTGCTCGCGGGCGCCGTCAGCATGAGCTTCTTCACCTACGTGTTCGTCAACATGGGCATGGTCAGCGGCATCCTGCCCGTCGTCGGCGTGCCGCTGCCCTTCATCTCCTACGGCGGCACGGCGATGCTCACGCTCGGCGCGGGCCTGGGCATCCTGATGGCGATCTCGAAGGCGCGGCGCGTCAACGCCTGAGCGCCGCGCGCGGCCGCGCGTGTCAGTCCGCGCGCCGCGCGCGCCGGTACGCGCCCGGCGGCCGCCCGTAGCGCGCCGCGAACGCGCGCGTGAACGCGGCCGTGCTGCCGAAGCCGCAATCGGCGGCGACATGGACGAGCGCGAGCGCGCTGCCGCGCAGCAGGGTCTCGGCGCGCTCGAGGCGCAGCTCGGCCAGGTAGTCGCGCAGGTTGAGCCCGGTCGCCGCGTGCAGGCGCCGCTGCAGGCTGCGCTCCGACAGGCCGACCTGGGCGGCGAGCCAGCCGAGGCGCGGCGCCGCGTGGAGCTCGCGCTCGACGAGTTCCTGGGCCGCGAGCACCGGCGCGTCGCCGTGGCGCTTGAACCGCGAACTCCACAGCAGCGTCTGCTCGCGCGCGGGCAGGCCCTCGCTGCTCGTGTGGCGCAGGAAGCGCCGCGCCGCGGCCGCGCCGTGGAACTGCTCGACGAGCCACGCGCAGGCCTCGGGCGCCGGCGCGATGCCGCAGACCGTCACGAGCCCGCCGCTGACGACGATGCGCCGCGACGGCAGGAAGCGTACGAGCGGAAAGCGGCTGCGGAAGATCGCGCGCTCGCTGACAAGGCCCGTGGCCTCGCGCCGGTCGAGCAGGCCAGCCTTCGCGAGCAGCAGCGCGCCGCCAAGGCTCACGATCAGCGCGCCGCGCTCGTGCTGGGCGCGCAGCCACGCGCCGAGGCGCGCCTCGGCCGGCGTCGTGTCGGCGCTCGGCGCGAACTGCGCGGGCACGATCACGACGTCGGGCGCGGCGGCGTCGAGCGTCGCCTCGGGCTTCAGCGTCATGCCGCCGAAGCTGGACACGGTGCGCCGCGTCGCGGCGACGAGGCGTACGTCGAACAGGCGGTGCGCGGCGAGGTCGGGCGAGTCGGCGAGCAGCGTGCCCGCGGCCTGCAGCAGCTCGCGCGCAAGCACGGCCGAGCTCGCCCAGCAGTCCTCGATCAGCAGGATCGCGACCTGCGGCATCGGTTTCGCATCAATACTCTGGCGTGCCATATCAACCGATTCTGCACGAGCGGTGCTGCAATCGAGGCATGGACGACATCCGCCACCTGATCCCGAGCGAACAGCGGCTCGCGCTCTCGCGCAAATCCGACGCGCGCGGCGCCTGGGCGCTGGCCGTGAACTGGGCGCTGATCGCGTTCGGCTTCGCGCTGCCGGTGCTGTGGCCGCATCCGCTCGGCGTGCTCGCCGGGCTCGTGATCCTCGGCGGCCGCATCCTCGGCCTCGGCATCCTGATGCACGACGCCGCGCACCGCAGCCTGTTCGCGAGCGCGCGCGCGAACGGCTTCGCCGGCCAATGGCTTTGCGCGGCGCCGATCGCGGCCGACCTCCTGGTCTACCGCCGTTATCACATGACGCACCACCGCGAGGCCGGCTCCGACGCCGACCCCGACCTGCCGAACTACCGCGGCTATCCGGTCGCGCGGGCGTCGTTCGCGCGCAAGCTGCTGCGCGACGTCGCGGGGCTCACGGGCCTGCGCGCGGCCCTCGCGCTGGGCCTGTTCTACGCGCACGAGCGGCCGGCCGAGCTGATGCTGGGCTTCTCGTACCGGCGCAGCGTCGACGGCGCCGGCGAAGCGAATACCGCGAGCGGTGCGGCGGCCAATCCCGTCTCGGCGCGCGCGTTCCTGCGCAATATGCGCCGCGTCGGCGCCGTGCAGCTCGCGATGTTCGCGCTGCTGTGGGCCTGCGGCCACCCGCTCGTCTACCTGATGTGGCCCGCCGCCTGGCTCACGAGCTACATGCTGTTCAGCCGCATTCGCAACGCGGCCGAGCATGGCGGCCTGCCCGGCACGCTGACGACCGACGTGTGGCAGAACACGCGCAGCGTGCGCGCGCGCTGGTGGGAGCGCCTGACCGTCGCGCCGAACCACGTGAACTGGCATTTCGAGCACCATCTCGCGCCGACGGTGCCGGGCTGGAAGCTGCGCGAGCTGCACGGCCTGCTTGCCATGGCCGAGCTACCGAGGCCCCTGCCCGTGCGGCCTGGCTACGGTGCCGTGATCCGCGAGCTGATCAAGCCCGCGCCCTGACAGCGGAGCGCGCTCACGCCCGTTCGATCCGCGCCGCGTAGCAGCCGCGCAGCGCGTAATGCGCGTGGACGAACGCGACCTCGGGCCGCGCGAGCAGGCGCTCGATCAGCGGCTCGACGGCGTCGTCCTGCGCCAGCGCGGCGTCGACCATCATGCCCGCCGCGTCGAACGCGCGCAGCGACAGCATGCGAGCGCGCATGCATTCGGGCAACTCGTTCACGCGGTCGTAGCGCTGCGTCGCGCCCTCGCGCACGAAGATCGCGTGCCGGCCGCGGTAGGGGCTCGGCAGGTCCAGGTACTCGTGGTTCAGCAGCAGCACCGATTCGCCGGGGTCGGCGTCGCGCAGCTCGACGCGGTCCGGCGCGCTGCGCGGCGTATTCACGGGCACGCGTTGCGCGCCGAGCGCCTGCAATTCGTCGTCCGACAAGCCGTAGAACGGCGCGAAGGGGGCGGGGTCGAGCCCGAGGATCCGGTAGTCCAATGCGATCTCCTTGTCTGCAATGGCCGCATCGTCGCGGGCTCGGCCGCCCGCGTCTGGCTGGATCCGGACGCGTCGTTCAGCGCGCGGTGGAAGCAACCCAATATGCGCTGACATGGCTCAAAGGCCGCCTTCGAGACCCGCCGCACGCCCTCGGGAGTTCATATATTCGTTGCATGGCCGAGAACCGAACCGCAAGCGTCTGGGACGCAATCGAAGACTCGCCCGAGGCCGCCGAGAACATGAAGCTGCGCTCGAAGCTGATGATGGCGCTGAAGACGCATATCGAATCGTCGCAGTTGAGCCAGATTCAGGCCGCCAAGCTGTTGGGCGTGACGCAGCCGCGCGTCTCCGACCTCGTGCGAGGGCGTATCGACCGCTTCGCGCTCGACACGCTCGTCAACATGGCCGCTGCCGCGGGCCTGCGCATCGAGATGCGCGTGCGCAAGGCCGCCTAGCGGATCAGCCGGCGCGCGTGCCGGCGCCGGCTCCGGAATCAGAGGAAGCGCTCGAGCAGCCGCCGCGAATGCCGGTCGAGCGCGAAGCGGTCGGGCACCATGAAATGGATGCCGTGGCCGCTCGCGATCAGCAGGCGGCCCTCGCCGAGGCGGCGGATGTCGTCTTCGCTCTTGAGGATGAACTGGGTCTCGCCGCGGTCGGTCTGCACGGTCCACTGGCTCGGCGTCGCGAAGGTCGAGACCGAGACGATGCGCTCGACCACGGGCACGAGCTCGCGCGCGCCGAGCTCGGCTGCGACGAGCTCGCGCTGCGCCGCGGGCAGCTCGGAGATATGCGCGATCCACGCGAGCTCGTGGCCGTCCGGGCCGATCAGCGCGATGCCCGCGTCGGGCGCGCTGAGCGGATGGGCGCGCACCGGCTGGACGCCGACATGCTCGACGCCGGCCGCGTCGGTGAACACGAGCCGGCCGTGGGCGTTGCGCGCGAGCGCGAAGAAATCATTCAGGTTGGCCGCCATGCGCGCTCCTCAGCCCTGCACCACATGCTGATTCGGGTTCGCCGGCAGCGGTGCCACGGCGTCCTGCGCGCTGTCGTCGGTATCGATGCGGCGCGCCTGCGCCTCGTACAGCCGCCAGTACGCGCCGCGCGCCGCCATCAGCGCGTCGTGCGGGCCGACCTCGACGATCTCGCCGCGGTCCATCACGACGAGGCGGTCGGCGCGGCGCAGCGTCGACAGGCGGTGCGCGATCGCGATCGTCGTGCGGCCCTTGACGAGGTTGTCGAGCGCGCGCTGGATTTCCTTCTCGGTCTCGGTGTCGACCGAGCTCGTCGCCTCGTCGAGGATCAGCAGGCGCGGGTCGATCAGCAGCGCGCGCGCGATCGAGATGCGCTGGCGCTCGCCGCCCGACAGGCCCTGGCCGCGCTCGCCGACGAGGCTGTCGTAACCCTGGGGCAGGCGCAGGATGAACTCGTGCGCGTGGGCCGCGCGCGCGGCCGCGACGATCTCGTCGCGCGTCGCGTCGGGCTTGCCGTAGGCGATGTTCTCGGCGATCGTGCCGAAGAACAGGAAGGGCTCCTGCAGCACCAGGCCGATATGGCGCCGGTAGTCGGCGACGCGGATGCGACGCAGGTCGGTGCCGTCGACCTGGATCGAGCCCTCGGTCACGTCGTAGAAGCGGCAGATCAGGTTCACGAGCGTGCTCTTGCCCGAGCCGCTGTGGCCGACCAGGCCGATCATCTCGCCCGGGCGGATGTCGAGGTTCAGGCCGCGGATCACGGCGCGGTTGCCGTAGCGGAAGCCGATGTCGCGCAGCTGGATGCCGCCCTCGACCTTGCCGAGCGCGACCGGGTTGGCCGGGTCGGGCACGTTGCTCTGGTGGTCGAGGATGTCGAAGATGCGCTTGGCGCCGGCGGCGGCCTTCTGCGTGACCGAGACGATCCGGCTCATCGAGTCGAGCCGGCCGTAGAAGCGGCCGATGTAGGCGAGGAAGGCGGTGAGCACGCCGACCGTGATGCTGTGCCGGCCGACCAGCGAGATGCCGAACGCCCAGACGACGAGCAGGCCGAGGTCGGTCAGCATCGTCACGGTCGGGCCGAACAGGCTCCAGGTCTTGTTGAGCTTGTCGTTGAGCGCGAGGTTGTGCTTGTTCGCGGCGCGGAAGCGCATCGCCTCGCGGCGCTCCTGGGCGAAGGCCTTGACGACGCGAATGCCCGGGATGGTGTCGGCGAGCACGCTCGTGACCTCGCCCCAGACCCGGTCGATCTTCTCGAAGCCCATGCGCAGGCGGTCGCGCACGAGGTGGATCAGCCAGGCGATGAAGGGCAGCGGCACGAGCGTCGCCAGGGCCAGCCAGGGGTTGATCGAGAACAGGATCAGCGCCGTCATCACGAGCATCAGCACGTCGGTGATGAAGTCGAGCGCGTGCAGGCTCAGGAACACGCTGATGCGATCGGTCTCGGAGCCGACGCGGCTCATCAGGTCGCCGGTGCGCTTGTTCGAGAAGTACTCGAGCGACAGGCCGAGCAGGTGCTCGAAGGTCGTCGTGCGCAGGTCGGCGGCGATGCGCTCGGACACGAGCGCGAGGATGTAGGTCTTGGCCCAGCCGAGCGACCAGGAAACGAAGGCCGCGCCGAACAGCCCGGCCAGGTACAGCGACACCCGCGTCATGTCGATGTGCTGGCCGTTCTGGAACGGGATCAGCACGTTGTCCATCAGCGGCATGGTCAGGTAGGGCGAGACCAGCGTCGCCGCGGTCGCGCCGAGCATCAGCAAAAAGCCCGCGAGCAGCTGGCCCTGGTACGGCCGGGCGAAGCGCCACAGGCGCAAGAGCACCCAGGTCGACGGCGGCGTGTGCAGCTCGCGCGCGCAGGTCGGGCATTCTTCGCTCCCACCCTCGGATAGCGGCGGCAGCGGCGCCTTGCAGCTCGGGCAGTAGCTGACCTCCTCGGCGGCCGCGCGGACCGGCTCGTCGCGCCGCGCGAACGCGTCCTGGAAGCGCTGGGCCTGCAGGTTGATCTGCAGGCTGAAGCGCCAGAAGCCCAGGCGCCGCTCGGCGTCGACGAGCTCGAGCTGGCCGACCCCGGCGTGGTCGGAGATCTGCAGCGTCAGCCCGGGCGCGAGCGGCCAGGCCTGCCAGGCCGCGTCGACCGCGTCCCACGCGTGCAGGGACTTGTTCGTGAGCACGAGCAGGCCGTGACGGAAGCGCAGCGCCCGGTCCAGGTCAACCTCGAGCGTGGCGACAACGTTCTCATCGCTCGACAGGCGAGCTTGCAGGGCGGGCCACTGGGGATGGGCCGGCACGGGCGGGGGTTCGACGGGACGTTGTTCGAGCATTGCTTGGGCGTTCAGGAGGCCGGATTCTCGCTCAAAGCGCGCTCCCGGGCCGGCCCGGGCCGATGCGGAGGCCCGGCGTCGCGCAAACACCCCACAATCCGCCGACAATCGCGCCTGGGCTCCCGACAAGGCCTCGAGGATGAGCAAGAAACAAGATATCAAGCTGCTGCGTATCAATTACCTGCGCGGCCCGAACATGTGGACCTACCGGCCGGTCCTGGAAACCTGGCTGGACCTCGGCGAACTCGAGGACTGGCCGAGCAACAAGATCGAGGGCTTCAACAAGCGCCTGACGGCCGCGCTGCCGGCGCTCGTCGAGCACCATTGCGGCGTCGGCGAGCGCGGCGGCTTCCTCCAGCGCCTCGACGAAGGCACCTGGATGGGCCATGTGCTCGAACATGTCGTGATCGAGCTGCTGAACCTCGCCGGCATGCCGACCGGCTTCGGCCAGACCCGCTCGACCTCTCAGACCGGCGTCTACCGCATGGTGTTCCGCGCCCGCGACGAGCAGGTCGCGCGCCAGGCCCTGACCGAGGGCCACGCGCTGCTGATGGCCGTGATCAACGCCGAGCCGACCGACGTGCCGGCCGCCGTGGCCCGCGTGCGCGACAAGCTCGACGACTGCTACCTCGGCCCCTCGACGGCGGCGATCGTCGCGGCCGCGACCGACCGGCGCATCCCGCATATCCGCCTCAACGACGGCAACCTCGTGCAGCTCGGCCACGGCGCGCGCCAGCGCCGCATCTGGACCGCCGAGACCGACATGACGAGCGCGATCGCCGAGGGCATCGCGCGCGACAAGGACCTGACCAAGAGCCTGCTCAAGGCGGTCGGCGTGCCCGTGCCGGACGGCCAGGCCGTCGACGGCGCCGAGGCCGCCTGGGTGGCGGCCGAGGAAATCGGCCTGCCGGTCGTCGTCAAGCCGTCCGACGGCAACCATGGCCGCGGCGTCACGCTCGACCTGCGCACGCGCGAGGACGTGATGGCCGCCTACGCCGTCGCCGAGCAACATGGCAGCGAGGTCCTGGTCGAGAGCTATATCCCCGGCAACGAGCACCGCCTGCTCGTCGTCGGCGGCCAGATCGTCGCCGCCGCGCGCGGCGAGGAGGCCTGGGTCACCGGCGACGGCCAGTCCGACGTCCAGGCCCTCGTCGACGCCCAGATCAATATCGACCCGCGCCGCGGCCTGACCGAGGACTGCCCGCTCAACCGCATCGTGATCAAAGAGGACGGCGTGGTCCAGCTCGACCTGCGCCGCCAGCAGCTCGAGGTCACCTCGGTGCCAGCGGCCGGCCAGCGCGTGCTGATCCAGCGCAACGGCAACGTCGCGATCGACTGCACCGACCAGGTCCACCCCGACGTCGCCCACGCGGTCTCGCTCGCGGTGCGCACGATCGGCCTCGACATCGCCGGCGTCGACCTCGTCACGACCGATATCGCGCGGCCGCTCGCCGAGACCGGCGGCGCGATCGTCGAGGTCAACGCGGGCCCGGGCCTGCTGATGCACCTGAAGCCCGCCGGCGGCAACCCGCAGCCGGTCGGCCAGGCCATCATCGGCCACCTGTTCGCCGAGGACGACACCGGCCGCATCCCGGTCATCGGCGTCGCCGGCTCGCAGGGCACGGCGCTCGTCGCGCGCCTCGTCGCGTGGCTGCTGCACCTGAACGGCCGCCATGTGGGCCTCGCAAGCCGCGAGGGCCTGTTCCTCGGCATGCGCCGCGTCGAGCGGCGCGACTGCGCGAACTGGGAACAGGGCCACCGCCTGCTGATGAACCGCGGCATCGACGCCGTCGTCGTCGAGAACGGCGCCGAGGCGATCCTGCGCGACGGCCTCGCCTACGACCGCGCCCATGTCGGCGTCGTCACCGACATGGGCGGCCGCAACGCCGTGGCGCAGGCCTACGACGTGCAGGACGAGCGCGCCCACTACAAGGTCATGCGCACCCAGGTCGACGTGGTCCTGCCCGACGGCGCGGCCGTGCTCAACGCGGCCGAGCCGCTGCTCGTCGACATGGCCGAGCTCAGCGACGGCGAGGTCGTGTTCTACGCGCTCGACGGCGCGCTGCCGGCGATCGCCGCGCACCGCGCGCAGGGCGGCCGCGCCGTGCTGCTGCAGGGCGGCGCCGCGGTGCTCGCCCAGGGCGCGTCCGAGACCTCGGGCGCGAACGTCGACGCGCTGCTCAAGCGCTGCGTCATGCACGGCATCGAGGCGGACGCGTCGAGCGTGCTCGCCGCCGTCGCGACGGCCTGGGCCCTGGGCATCGCGCCCGAGCTGATCGCCGCCGGCATGGATACCTTCGTTCCCGCACTGGCGGCCTAAAGGAAACACATGGAAGTCTCCCGCATCCGCGCGCTGCGCGGCCCGAACATGTGGAGCCGCCACACGGCGATCGAAGCCGTCGTGCATTGCACCGAGGCCTCGATCGCCGCCCTGCCCGGTTTCGAGCTGCGCCTGCGCGTGCTGTTCCCGGCGATCGGCCCGCTGCGCATCGCGCCCGACGCCGACCTCTCGCTCGCCGACGTGCTCGAGCAGGCCGCGCTCGCACTGCAGGCCCAGGCCGGCTGCCCGGTCACGTTCAGCCAGACGCACAAGACGCGCGAGGCCGGCACCTACCAGGTCATCGTCGAGTACAGCGAGGAAGAAGTCGGCCGCAAGGCCTTCGACGCGGCCTGCCGCCTCGTCGCGGCCGCGCGCGACGGCGAGGCTTTCGACACCGACGCGACGCTCGCCGAGCTGCGCGAGCTCGACGAGGACCTGCGCCTCGGCCCGTCGACCGGCTCGATCGTGACGGCCGCCGCCGCGCGCGGCGTGCCCTACCGCCGCCTCACGCAGGGCAGCCTCGTGCAGTTCGGCTGGGGCGCGAAGCAGCGCCGCATCTGGGCCGCCGAGGTCGACGCGACGAGCGCCGTGAGCGAGTCGATCGCCCAGGACAAGGACCTGACCAAGCGGCTGCTGCAGTCGGCCGGCGTGCCCGTGCCGGTCGGCCGCCCGGTGCGCGACGTGCCCGACGCCTGGGCCGCCGCGCTCGAGGTCGGCCTGCCCGTCGTCGTCAAGCCCCAGGACGGCAACCAGGGCAAGGGCGTGACGGTGAACGTCGCGACGCGCGAGCACATCGAGATCGCCTACAAGGCCGCCGACGAGATCGGCCAGGTGATGGTCGAGAAATACCTGCCCGGCGGCGACTTCCGCCTGCTCGTCGTCGGCGACAAGCTCGTCGCCGCGGCGCGCCGCGACCCGCCCAACGTGATCGGCGACGGCAAGCTCACCGTCAAGCAGCTCGTCGACAAGGTCAACGCCGACCCGCGCCGCGGCGACGGCCACGCGACCTCGCTGACCAAGATCCGCTTCGACGACATCGCCGTCGCACGCCTCGCGCTGCAGGACCTGACGCCCGAGTCGGTGCCCGAGAAGGGCCGCCGCGTGATCCTGCGCAACAACGCCAACCTCTCGACCGGCGGCACCGCGACCGACGTGACCGACGACGTCCACCCCGAGGTCGCGGCGCGCGCGATCGCGGCGGCCCAGGTCGTCGGCCTGCACGTGTGCGGCGTCGACGTCGTCGCCGAGACCGTGCTGCGCCCGCTCGAAGAGCAGAGCGGCGGCGTCGTCGAGGTCAACGCCGCGCCGGGCCTGCGCATGCACCTGAGCCCGAGCTACGGCAAGGGCCGCAACGTCGGCGAGGCGATCGTCAACCACCTGTTCGGCACCAAGGGCGAGGACGGCCGCATCCCGGTCGTCGCCGTGACGGGCACGAACGGCAAGACGACGACGACGCGCCTGGCCGCCCACCTGTTCGCGACCTGCGGCCTCAAGGTCGGCATGACGAACACCGACGGCGTCTACGTCAACGGCCGCCAGATCGACAGCGGCGACTGCTCGGGCCCGAAGAGCGCGCGCAGCGTGCTCATGCACCCCGACGTCGAGGCCGCCGTGTTCGAGACCGCGCGCGGCGGCGTGCTGCGCGAGGGCCTCGGCTTCGACCGCTGCCAGGTCGCCGTCGTGACCAACCTCGGCGCGGGCGACCACCTCGGCATGAACTTCCTCGAGACCGTCGAGGACCTCGCGCTCGTCAAGCGCGTGATCGTGCAGAACGTCGCGCCGACCGGCTACGCCGTGCTCAACGCGGCCGACCCGGTCGTCGCGGCGATGGCGTCGACCTGCCCGGGCCAGATCATCTTCTTCGCGGCCGACCGGCATCACCCGCTGATGGCCGCGCACCGCTCGCAGGGCAAGCGCTGCGTGTTCGTCGACGGCGACATGCTCGTCGCCGCGCAGGGCGCGTGGCGCGAGACCATCCCGCTGCGCGACATCCCGTTCACGCGCGCCGGCACGATCCCGTTCCAGGTCGAGAACGCGATGGCCGCCGTCGCCGCGGGCTGGGGCGTCGGCCTCGACTGGGACACGATCCGCCGCGGCGTCGCGAGCTTCTCCAACGACGTCGACAACGTGCCGGGCCGCTTCAACGTGATGGACTTCCGCGGCGCCACCGTGATCGCCGACTACGGCCACAACGCCGACGCGATGCACGCCCTGGTCGCTGCCGTCGAGGCGCTGCCGGCCAAGCAGCGCAGCGTCGTGATCAGCGGCGCCGGCGACCGTCGCGACGAGGACATCCGCGCGCAGACGCAGATCCTCGGCAAGGCCTTCGACACGGTCGTGCTGTTCCAGGACGCGTGCCAGCGCGGCCGCGAGGACGGCGAGGTGCTCGCGCTCTTGCGCCAGGGCCTCGAAGGCGCGAAGCGCACGCGCCGGGTCGACGAGATCCGCGGCGAGTTCGTCGCGATCGACACGGCGCTCGACCGCCTGCAGCCCGGCGACCTGTGCCTCGTGCTCGTCGACCAGGTCGAGGAAGCGCTCGCGCACCTGGCCAAGCGCATCGCGGCGGCCTGAACGGCCGGACGCTTCGGCCGCGGCTCAGACCGCGGCCGAGGCCGGCCGCCAGAGTTCGTCGAGCCGGCCGAAGCCCCATTGCAGCGGGTCTTCGCGTCCGACCACGCGGTCCTTCTCGGTCTCGCGCGCGAGGTCGAGCTCGTAGGGCGGCACGCGCTGGTTCGAGCGCGTCGAGAAGAACACGCGCACGAGCGGGCGCGTCAGGTCGCGCGCGTTCTGGTCGATCACGACGGCGAGGTTGCCCGACTGCAGCTTGACGAGCGTGCCCATCGGGTAGATGCCGACCGTGCGCACGAAGGCGTGGAAGATCTGCGTGTCGAAGTGGCCCTGCCACTGCGCCATGCGGCCGAGCGAGTCGGCGGCGCGCCAGGCCTGCTTGTACGGGCGGTCCGAGGTGATCGCGTCGTAGACGTCGCAGACCGAGCCCATGCGCGCGAGCAGGCTGATCTTGTCGCCGGCGAGGCCCTGCGGGTAGCCCGAGCCGTCGAAACGCTCGTGGTGGTGCAGGCAGACGTCGAGCGCGGCGTCGGGCACGTTGCCGCTGCGCACCAGGGCCGCGTGGCCGCGCTCGGGGTGGGTGCGCATCTGCGCGAATTCGTCGTCGCTGAGGCGCCCCGGCTTGTTGAGGATATGGTCGGGCACGAGCATCTTGCCGATGTCGTGGAGCAGGCCGGCGACGCCGGCCTCGCGCGTGGTCGCCTCGTCGAGCCCGAGCTCGCGCGCGAGCGCGACCATCAGCGCGCAGACCGAGACCGAGTGCATATAGGTGTACTCGTCCTTGTTCTTGAGCCGCGCGAGGCTGATCAGCGCCGAGCTGTTGCGCATGACCGAGGCGCTGATGTCGCTGACGACCTCGACGCAGGCCTCCATCGTGACGACCTTGCCGAGCCGCGCGTCGGCGAACAGCTGGGTCACGACGCCCTTGGACTGGCGCAGCACGCGCGCGGCCTGCTCGATCTCGTCGGTCGCGCGCGTCGGGGCGGTCGCGCGCGGCACGGCGCTGGCGGTCGGTACGGCGGGCGCCGCGGCGACCGGCGTGGCCGCGGGCGGCGCGGCCCCCGGCACGTCGTCGCCCTTGCTCACGTCGATCCACACGCCCGCGACGCCGCTCGCGCGCAGGGCGGCGAGGTCCTCGGTGTCGGTCAGGACGAAGCGCGACTTCCAGAACGGGTGGTTCAGCCAGCTGCCTTCGAAGGACTGGATGTACATCCCGAGCGCGACCTGACTCGTGGCGATCTTCTTGAGCATGCGGAGGCAGCCTGTTCTTCGACGCATCTTGACACAGGCCGCGCGCCGCTCAGCTCCAGGGTTGCAGCAATGGCACCAGCAGATCCGTGAGCCAGTTCATGAAATGCTGGACGCGCTGCGCCAGCTGACGGCGGTGCGCGTAGACGAGGCTCACGGGCATGCTCGGCGCGCAATGATCGGGCATCAAGACGACGAGGCGGCCGTCCTCGATGAGCTCGCGCAGGCCCAGGCCGGGCGCCTGGATGATGCCGGCGCCGGCGAGGCACGCGGCCTCGTAGGCCTCGGAGTTGTTGACGGTCAGCGCGCCGGCCATCGCGAACTGCTGCGGCGCGCCGGCGGCGTCCACGTATTCGAAGCCGGCCGCGCGCGCGCCCAGCGTCGGCGCGTAGTGGATCAGCCGATGCCCGGCGAGGTCCTCGAGCCGGCGCGGCAGGCCGTGGGCGCGCACGTACTCGCGGCTCGCGAGGTTGAGCTGCGGCAGCCGGCCGAGCGGCCGCGCGACGAGGCTGGACTCGGCGAGGCTGCCGACGCGCAGCACGCAGTCGAAGCCCTCGCGCACGAGGTCGACGCGCCGGTCGGTGCTCGACAGCTCGATCTGCAGCTGCGGGTGCGCGGCCATGAACTCGGGCAGCCTGGGCAGCACGTGCAGGCGCGCGACGCCGGCCGGCATGTCGACGCGCAGCCGCCCCTGCAGGCCCGCACGCGCGGGCCGAAACAGCTGCTGGAGCTCGTCGAGGTCGGCGAGCAGGTCCTTGCAGCGCTCGAGAAACGCTTCGCCGTCGGGCGTCAGCTGCACGCGCCGCGTCGTGCGGTGCAGCAGGCGCGTGCCGAGCTCGGCCTCGAGCCGCTGCACGGCGCCCGACACGCTCGCCTTGGGCAGGCCGAGCACCTGGGCGGCCTGGGTGAAGCTCGCGAGCTCGGCCACGCGGACGAAGCTGCGCATCGCGTCGGGCTGGATCATGGGCGCCTCATTGATCGTCGTTGACAGACAGTCTTATCGATTTCAGATTATTTATCAAACAAATGACGATCAATAGACTGCTTCCATGTCGTCAACACCTGTCAGCAAGGAGCCTCGCATGGACAGCAACAACACCCGCAAGATCGCCCTGATCACCGGCGGCAGCCGCGGCCTCGGCCGCAACACTGCGCTCGCACTCGCCGCACGCGGCGTCAACCTCGTGATCACCTACCGCAGCCGCGCCGACGAAGCGGCGAGCCTCGTCGCCGAGGTCGAGGCGCTCGGCCGCAAAGCCGTCGCGCTCCAGCTCGACACCGGCGTCAGCGCGAGCTTCCCGGCCTTCGCCGCGCAGTTGCGCGAGCGCCTCGCGGCGGTCTGGCAGCGCGAGCGCTTCGACTTCCTCGTCAACAACGCCGGCGTCGGCGCGCACGCGGCCTTCGCCGACACCAGCGAGGCGCAGTTCGACGCGCTGATGAACGTGCACCTGAAAGGCCCGTTTTTCCTCACGCAGGCGCTGCTGCCGCTGCTCAGCGACGGCAGCCGCATCGTCAACATCTCGAGCGGCCTCGCGCGCTTCAGCCTGCCCGGCTACGCGGCCTACGCGACGATGAAGGGCGGCATCGAGGTGCTCACGCGCTACCTGGCCAAGGAACTCGGCCCGCGCGGCATCGCCGTGAACACGGTCGCGCCGGGCGCGATCGAGACCGACTTCGGCGGCGGCGCGGTGCGCGACAACGCCGAGCTGAACCGCTTCGTCGCGAGCCAGACCGCGCTCGGCCGCGTCGGCCTGCCCGACGACATCGGCCCGATGATCGCGGCGCTGCTGAGCCCCGACAACCGCTGGATCACGGCCCAGCGCATCGAGGTCTCGGGCGGCATGTTCCTCTGATCAGCCGCCCTTCTTCTCCCAGGCCTTGCACCAGCCGATCGCGGCGACCTGCTTGCCGAAGAAGAGCCCGCAGCCGCCGGTCGCGTCGCGCGGCTCGCCGCCCCACAGGCCGCAGTTCGCGCAGGTCTGGCCCGGCTGGTAGCCGGGCGACTTGGTCGCCGTCGCCGCGTCGGCGTGGTAGTCGACGGCGCGCGCCTCCGCGTCGCTTTCCTTGAGCAGCGCCGCGTCCTGCGCGGACGCGCGCGCGGCGGCGCCGAGCAGGGCCGGCACGGCGATGGCACGGACGAGGATCTGGCGGCGGCTGGGCATGGCGGACCTCGGCTCTGGCGTGAAGAAGAAGGCCGGGCCGATTGTGCGACAGGCTCAGGCGCCGCGCTGGCGCGGGGTCGACGCCCGGCGCGCCCTCAATGCCCGGCGCGCTCCTTCGCGAGCTCGGCGTCGATGTCGCGCATCGCGGCCTCGGCATAGGCCGCGCAGCTCATCGGCTGCGGGTGCGGATGCGCGGCATTGGCGTAGTCCCAGCCGCTCTGGAACGGATGCGGGGTGAGCAGCAGGTCGCAGGGCAGCGTGCGCACGCGCGCGGCGCTGCGCCGGAAGTCGTCGACGATATGCGGGTAGGCCGGGTTGTCGAGCAGGCGGTAGCCGGGCGCCGACAGGCTGTCCACGTAGGCGATGCGCACGGGCCTGCCGTCCTGCGTGTCGGTCCAGGTCCAGCTCATGCTGCCCGGCGTGTGGCCGGGCGTGAACCAGACCGTCAGCACGAGCGCGCCGACGCGGATCTGCTGGCCGTCCTGGAGCAGCTCGTCGGCTTGCACGGGCGGGTAGGTGATCGCATCGCCGAAGTGGATGTCCTGGCTGCCGCCGCGCGCAAGCAGCGCCGCCGACTCGGCATTCGACACGAGGCGCGCACCCGTCTCGCGGCGCACCGCCGCGAGCGGGCCCGCGTGGTCGGCGTGGGCGTGCGTGTGCAGGATGTAGCGCAGCTGGCCCGGGCCGACGCCGAGCTCGCGCAGGTGCGCGAGCAGCAGGTCGGCGACCTGCGGCATGCCGCCGTCGATCAGCACGGCGCCCGCGTCGGTCTTGATCAGCAGCGCCGTGATGCCGGCCGCGCCGACCTGCCAGACATGGTCGCTGATGCGCAGCGGCGCGATCGGCGTCAGCCAGTCCTCGGGCACCGTGTAGGGCTTGAGCTGGGGCAGCGGCGCGGCGGGCGCGGCAGCCGTCGCGGTGGCGGCGGCAGCGCAGGCGAGCAGCGCGGCGGCGAGCAGGCCGCGGGTCTGGATCATCGGGAACCTCGTCGGAAATAAAACTTCACATTGCCGCATTTCGGCGGACCGCGGCGGCAGTCTCGCGGAAGAATGGCGTCGCAAGTCTTGCATTTGTATAACGCATTACTTGCACAAGGCCTCCATTACTTCGCGCAGGACCCAGCCGCCATGGTCGCATCGATCAACTCGCCCGGCATCGGCAGCGGGCTCGACGTCAAGGGCATCGTCGACAAGCTCGTCGCGGTCGAGCGGCGCCCGATCACGCTGCTGCAGCAGCAGCATTCGAGCCTCCAGGCGCGGCTGTCCTCGTTCGGCCTGCTCAAGAGCTACCTCGGCAACCTCGGCGACGCGGCGACGCAGCTGTCGGACCTGCCGCTGTGGCGCACGCCCAGGGGCACGAGCTCGGACCCGTCGACGGTTGCCCTGACGACCAGCGACGGCGGCAGCACGACGGGCGGCAACTACAGCGTCCAGGTCGTCCAGCTTGCCCAGGGCCAGACCGTCGCGTCGACGCCGGTCGCCGACGCGACGGCCGCGGTCGGCGCGGGCACGCTGCACATCGAGCTCGGCCGCTGGCCGGCCGACGGCGGGGCCTTCGTGCCGCAGGACGGCGCGGCGCCGGTCGACCTGAGTTTTACGGCCGGCGACTCGCTCGAGACCGTGCGCGACCGCATCAACGCGGCCCAGGCCGGCCTCGCCGCCTCGCTGATCTCCGACGCGAGCGGCACGCGGCTCGTCGTGCACTCGACCGCCACCGGCGCGGCGAACGGCTTTCGCATCACCGCCGGGCCCGGCGCCGACGGCACGCCCGCGCCGGCCGGCCTGCGCGCGCTCGCCTACGCCCCGGGCGGCGCCGATGGCGGCACGGCCATGCGCCTGACCCAGGCCGCGCAGAACGCGCACGCGACGGTCAACGGCGTCGCGATCGACGCGGCGAGCAACGTCGTCGACGGCGCGATCGCGGGCGTCACGCTCTCGCTGCTCAAGGCCGGCGGCGACGCCGTGAACGTCTCGCTCAAGCCCGACACCGACGCGATCGCGAAGGCGATCAACGGCTTCGTCGGCGCGATCAACGACCTCGCCAAGTACATCGCCGCGCAGACCAAGTACGACGCCGCGACCAAGACCGGCGCGGCGCTGCAGGGCGACACGACGACGCTGCAGATCCAGAAGGCGGTGCGCAAGGCCATGAGCGACCCGACGAGCGCGTCGTCGACGTTCCCGCGCCTGCTCGACATCGGCATCAAGCTCGGCAGCGACAACCTGCTGACGATCGACAACACCAAGCTCCAGGCCGCGCTCGCGAACCCGGCCGAGCTCGCGCGCGCGCTCGGCAACCGTACGTCGGACAGCGCGGCCGACGGCCTCGCCGTGCACTTCAAGCATTTCGCGCAAACGCTGCTCGGCACCGACGGCCTCGTGAGCACGCGCAACCAGGCGCTCGCCGACTCGGCGCAGCGCAACCTCGACCAGCAGGCCCAGCTCGAGTCCCACGTGACGAGCGTGCAGGCGCGCCTGCTCCAGCAGTACCAGGCGCTCGACAAGCGCATGGCGACGCTCAGCGGGCAGAGCAGCTACGTGAGCCAGCAGATGCAGTTGCTGCTCAAGCAGAAATAGTTATACGGGCGCGATCGATCGTGATCCGCTGGCGGCGTCGCGAAGCGCATTGCCGCGCTGTTTTCCGGCACATTGGCTCCACCGCAAAGGAGCCGATCGATGCCGCTGACACGCAAGGAATTCCTGGCCGCGCTGGCCGCCCTGGGCCTGGGTTCCGCATGGGCCGATCCGGCCGGCGCGCCCTCGGCCGCCGCGAGCGCGCCGCCGCCGCCCCTGCCCGGCCGCAGCTTCATGCCCGCGCTGCCGAGCGCGCCCTACCCGCACGCGAGCCGCGCGAACGGGCACGACTACCAGACCGAGCATTTCGACGCCGCGACGAGCTATAGCGACGCGACCGTCGGCGTCTACGTGCCCGCGAACTTCAGGCCCGGCGCGGCGACCGACCTGGTCGTGCATTTCCACGGCTGGAGCAACCATGTCGAGGAGGTGCTGCGCCGCTACGAGCTGCGCGAGCAGCTCGAGGCGAGCGGGCGCAACGCCGTGCTCGTCGTGCCGCAGGGCCCGAAGGACGCGAAGGACTCGGGCGGCGGCAAGCTCGAGCTCGACGCCGACGGCTTCAAGCGCTTCACCCAGGACGTCGGCGCGTTCCTGCACGCCCAGGGCGTCGCGCCGACGGCCGCGGTCGGCCGCATCGTGCTCACGCTGCACAGCGGCGGCTACGGCGCCGCGGGCGGCGTGCTCACTCGCGGCGGCATGAACGACGCGATCACCGACGTGATCCTGTTCGACGCGGCCTACGCCTACTTCGACGCGTTCGCCGACTGGGCCAAGGGCGGCGCCGAGCGCCACCTGCTGAGCCTGTTCACCGACGACACGGCGCTCGGCAACGCGAACCTGATGGCGCTGCTGCAGGGCGCGCGGCCGTTCGAGGTGCTCGACGCGGCGACGATGACGCCCGAGCGCCTGGCCACGCGCGCGCCGACCTTCGTGCTGACGAACAGCGTCCAGCACGACCAGTTGATGCAGCAGCTGCGCTGGTACGAACTGTTCCTGCGCACGACGGCACTCGCACCAGCGCCCCAGGCGTCGACTCGCGGGTGACGCGCCGAGCGGCGGCGCTCACTCGTCGGGCGCTGCGGGCGGTGCCTGCGAAAGGCCGCGAACCAGGCGATGTTCGCAAGCCTTGAAGACCAGAAAACCCGCCAGGCTCGCGTAGCCGACAAACAGCATCTCGACGAGCTGCCGGGCCACTCCGTCGTTCAGGGCCTGCCAGCCGTAGTCGAGGACCAGCGCGAGATTGGCCTTGAGGATGTAGACGAAGTTGATCGTGCCGGCCGCCGAGGCCAGGAAAGCCAGGCCGCCGACCAAGAACGCGGTCCACGCCCGCCGCAGGACCAGGCGGAAGAACAACGAGTGCAAGCGCTCGGATATCTTCATGGGGCGATGCTACGCCGACCGACCGCCAAACCGAGCCATTCGCAAGAAGCGCGCATTCTTCGAGTGACTTTCGGTAAGGAATCGACTCAGTCCTTCGCCGGCTTCGGCCGCAGGCGCCCGGCCAGTTTCAGCCCGTCCCGGAAGCTTCGGCCCAGCAGGGTCAATTGCACGGCGCCGACAACGAGCTCGATGCCCTGGACAGCGTAGAAAACGGCATCGAACTCGCCGCCAGCAGCCTTGCTGTTGAGAAACAACGCGCAGGGAATCATTACCAGCAGGCCATTGGCGCCTATTTTTGGCATACGTTTCTTCTTGTCTTCGACGAGCCGGCCTTTGCGTCCCTTGGCGAAGTAGAAGCCGCTCCCCCCGGTCACTGCCATCAGGGTAACCAGCGGGATCAAACCGAAGTAGACAATGGCATGTTTGACCGCGATGACGGCTTCGTCATTCATGAACAGCTCAGACCACAGCGTCGACGTCCAGAAGGTCGCGACGGTCAGCATGGCCAAAGCGCCGGCGGCGGCGTGGATGACAGATTTCTTCATGGGACTATTCCTCACTGGGGAGGGGCGTTGATTGAAGGCGGGCGCGGAGTTCGCCGCCGCGATGGGCGTTTCGCGGCAGGGCGCACAAAAGCAACTCAATCTGGCCTGCGCGGACCAACTGGTTGCAATCCAGGACAACCCGAGAAACATCCGCTCGCCCCTGTATGAACTGACTCAGGCAGGGAAAGCGGCCTACGAGGCCGCCATGGCATTGCATGTTCGGTGGGCCAACGCCTTGACGCGCGGTGTGGCCTCATCGGACCTGCAAACTGCACTGAATGTGCTGCG
>Ga0213872_10000511_pt1 | contig 30615 bp, 21 predicted proteins | sample VelepicomBERX_R2_FD_160071 | JGI IMG/M metagenome (GOLD analysis project Ga0213872, IMG submission 160071) | Rhizosphere microbial communities from Vellozia epidendroides in rupestrian grasslands, the National Park of Serra do Cipo, Brazil - RX_R2 | ecosystem: Host-associated > Plants > Roots >...
CTTCCGCACTCTGCCCGGGGCATCGATCGCCATCTGCAATGCGATGCCTGCGCCAAAGGAATGCCCGGCCACGTGCGCCGACGCAATGCCCAGGTGATTCAACAACGCGATGCAGTCACCAGCCCACCCTTGCATCGTCATGCCCGCCACAGCGCGTGAGCTACCGGCGTAGCCGCGGCGCCGGTAATGGACGACCTGAAAATTCTCCGCGATTCCGGTCTGCTCGATCACCGGCACGAACCCATCCGACAGAATTGCTCCGTGGATAAATACCACCGGTGCCCCGGACCCGCGGACATCATACTCGATGTCCGCCCCGTTCAGCTGTACTCGCTCCATTCGTGGCGCTCCAGTCATTTCCCCAGAGCTTGTGCGATGAGAAGGGTGTCGGCGGTCTGCTGCAGGCGCCCGACCTTGCCGTCTCGGATTGTCCAGAAATGGGCGAATCGGGATTGCACCCTCCGCCCCTTCTTCGAAACGCCGAAATAGTGCCCGAGAACGATCACGTGATCGCCCGACTCGAAGTACTCGTCCCCTTTCGCGTAGAACTCGTCGAAGTCGGCAAAGAATGTGAAGAAATCATTAACAACCGTGTCGATACCGCGATAGACGCCCCCGTTGGGGAATCCTTCGGCAATATCATACTCGAGGTCATCCGCCAGGAGCGATTTGAAAATATTCACGTTTCCCCTGGCGTCGTACAACTTCCGGATGAGAGCGATCTGCGACGTATCTGACATAAGAACCTTCCTTAAGTTGATGGCCCACTCGATTTAGTGGACACCTTCATCTCGTAAACTGACCGGTCAGTGTTCATACTGACTGGTCAGTTTGACTTTGTCAAGGACTTCCCTTAAACTTCGTGCAGCCTATACTGGAAAGGTTGTGGATATGGGACGACCATCACGGCGCAGCGAACTGTTGGCCGCCGGCATTGAGGTGATGCACCGCAACGGTTACGCAGGCTCCTCGGTGGATGCCATCGTGGCTATGGCAGGCATGAAAAAAGGGGCTTTCTTCTCGCACTTCGGCTCTAAGGATGCTTTTGTGTGCGAGGCGTTGCTCGGCTATTTCGAGGGCTGGTCACCGGCTGCCGACGCGATCTTGGAAGATGAAGGGCTGAGTAGCGAAGGAAAACTAGAAGCCTTGATACGAATATCAACCGGCGGCTCCAAGGACAATTTTCAATTCGGATGCCTGATCGGAAATATGGCTGCGGAAATGTCGAATTCTCATGATGAGATAAGAAACACGCTGGCTGTGCTTTTCCAGCAGTGGGCAATCCCATTCGAGCGCCTGATTCGAAAAGGCCAAGCCTTGGGTGATTTTCACTCCGGCATTGACCCTGTTGCCACATCGCGATTCATCGTGAATTCACTACAGGGAACAATTCTGAGAGGAAAAGTGGAGCATAACCTGCAGTCGCTCGAAGACTTGATACGCTCACTGCACGGGTTGCTGGGTGTGACATCTTCTGCTTCCAGGTAGTCTCCTTTTTGTCCAATCCTTTTTGTCCAAATCCCCTTGGATCTGTAGGGCTCGGCGGTCGAGCGAGTTCTCTCGGCCCGACCGCCGTAAAATAGCTCTCCCATAGGCGAATTCGTGTCGAGCTGCTCTGTCGTCGAGACGAATCGGATGTTTTTTTCTTTGAATTTTTGAAGTGCTTTCAGGAGATGGCTTACGCTGCGGGCGAACCTCGAGAACGAAAACACGATCACCTGTGCGAGCATTCCTGCTTTTCGACTCTGGCCATCATCTCATTTAAGGCCGGACGGCTTTCCTTCGCTCCCGAAATCCCGTGATCGACGAACATCTCGTAGTTCTGTAGCCCCCTGCCTTGCGCAGTAGTCGAGGAGCGTGAATTTCTGGCCTTCGATATTTTGGTCGGAGGTCGAGACGCTAAGGTAGAGGAAAACCTTGGATTGCTGGCCCAAGGCCGTTTGACTGTCGTTCATAGATTGCCCTTCTTATGAAAAGGCGGGACGATTTTTTCACCCCGCGAAGAGCCAAGAAATTGGTCTATGGGCCGGTCAGGACCTGATTGAGCCGCGTAAGGCTAACAAGCCCCTGCTTATGGGCTTTGGCAGCTTCGCTTCTCATAGCGAGCGTGAGATCGGTTAGCCCTCCGGCAACACCGATCACTAACGCCAGCTTCACGAGCCCTAAAACGATACGACTGATTAGGTTCACAAAATTCCGCCTCCTTAAATTTGTTCCGATTAGCAAGGAAGGTGAAAGGCAAGATGCCCGTGCGAAAGCACAACTCGACAGCCTTCTTGTGGCTATAAAGCCCGCCTTTATCTCCACACCACATGAATGTTTTGAAAGCCTTGGCGTTCATGCCCCGTTTTTCCATAGGTAGCCGCCGTCTGCGCCCTGCACGCCCCGGTAAGTCATGGGCACGGGTTTAGGGCAGACGAATTCAAAAAATGACCTCTGGATGCACGGGCGACCTAATTTTCGCTGAACAAAAACGTTGTCCATAAAAAGCCTTTCCTAGTTTTGGTTAGGGCTCTTTGGGACAAGAAAAAGTGGATGAGGGGCGCTCGGTGAGGGGCTGGTTCGACTAAGACTTCAGTAAGATTTTTCTAAGACAACGACCGTGATTTTCTGTGATGATCCGTGATCGTCGTCTCAGACTGATCTTTCTAACTCGTTGAAACCCGTGACTCGTGATTTTCGTTATTTAGGTTCTGAGTGACGAACCTAGAGACTTTAAATGGCGGAGAGAGTGGGATTCGAACCCACGATAGAGTTTCCCCTATACACGCTTTCCAAGCGTGCGCCTTCAACCACTCGGCCATCTCTCCTGCTGGGTTGCGCGGGCGTTGCCGGCGCGGAGGCAACTTAACGAAGTCGCCTCCAGTGTAGCATCCGCCCCATCGAGTACTTACGCCAGATCGAACCGCTCGTGATGCAGCGTCGCATCGCCTTTCACCAGTACCGGACGTCCCAGAATTTCCTCCAACTCTTCGAGGTATCGATTGTCGCTGGCCTTGAGGAATTTGGCGACATCCGGATGAACGCGCAGCACCACGTCGTTCCCTTCAATTGCTCTGGAAATCTTCTGCGCTTCCACCAGAATTTCGCTGATTACCGTCTGTACGCTCTTCACATAGCCCGCGCCCTCGCAATAGGGGCAGGGTGCACACAACGTCCGTTCCAGGCTCTGCTTTACGCGCTTGCGCGTAATCGCCACCAGGCCGAAATCATTGAACTGCAAAATCTTGTATGGCGCTTTATCGGCGTGCATCGCTTCTTCGAGCGCCTGCATCACCTTCTGGCGGTTCTTGCGCTCATCCATGTCGATGAAATCGACCACGATGATGCCGCCCAGATCGCGCAGCCGTATCTGCCGTACGATCTCCTTCACCGCCTCAATATTCGTCTTGACGATTGTGTCTTCGAGTCGGTTTGACTTACCGACGTACTTTCCGGTATTGATGTCGATCGCCACCAGAGCTTCGGTCTGGTTAATCACTATGTAGCCGCCGGACTTGAGCCACACCTTGGGCCGCAGCGCCTTTTCGAGCTCCTGCGTGATGCTGAAAGCGTCGAAGATGGGCGCCGATCGCGTGTACATCTTCACCCGGCTTACCAGCGAAGGCTGGAACCGGTTCATGAACGTGAGGACGTTTTCATACATGTCCTCGGTGTCCACCCAGATGGCCTTGAAGTCCTCCGTGACTTGATCGCGCAGAATGCGCTGCACGATGTCGAGATCATGATGCAGCAACACCGGCGCGGGCTTCTTTTCCGCCTTCTTCCGAATATCCAGCCAAAGGCTGTACAGGAAGTTCATGTCCGCGGCGATCTCTTCCTCGGGAACACCTTCGCCCGCGGTACGGACGATAAATCCTCCGGTCGTGCCTACGCGGTGCTTTTGGAGAATGCGCTTCAGCCTCTGCCGCTCCTCGTCGCTCGCGACCTTGCGCGACACGCCGAGATGGTTCACGCTCGGCATGAACACAACGTAGCGGCCCGGCAGGGCAATATGCGAAGTGATGCGCGCGCCCTTTTGTCCTAGCGGCTCCTTTGCGATCTGGACGATAATTTCCTGGCCCGGCTTGAGCAGATCGGATATCGACGGCAAAACGCGCTCCGGCTTCTCCGCGCTTCGCTCCTCCACAGCTTCGCGCCGCGGTTCCACCCGGACCTCAGGCTCGAGCGCAAGCGCTGCGCCCGCACCCGTTCCGGCGAATTCGCCACCGTTCTCCTGGGTCTGCTGCGACAAGCGATTTCCGCCGCGCCGCCGCCGCATCCGCCTTGACATGCGGTGCATATAGCGTCCGCCTTGTTCGCGCACGCTGGCGGTCTGTGCTTGTGGCGCTTCCTCCGCAATCGCTTCGCCCTGGCGGCTCGGCTCCACAGCGGCCTCCAGGCCGCTCACCTCCGCAATCGGCAATGCGTTGTCTTCGAGGCTCTCGTCCACTTCGGGGATGCCCTCATCAGCCGCTTCCAATTCCAACTCGTCCGCTTCTGCGAGTTCCGCTTCGGCCGCTTCCGCCGGCTGCGCTTCAAGGGCAACGACGGGCAATTCTTCCGGTCGCTCACGTGCCGGCGAATAGGCCGGCTCCGGTTCCGCAACTGCTGCCGGAACGGAATCGCCGCCGCTAGCCGCCTGCACTTCCGGCTCGTCGGGAGGAATCGGCTGGTCCTGTCTTACTTCCTCGATCTTCTCCTCGACGTCCTCCAGCGACTCAGCGTCGTGGTGTGCGAGGACCCTCTCCGTCAGTTCAATCTCTTCAGCTTCCGCTTCGAGTTCTTCCTCCAGCTCCGCATGCGCTTCAGCCGTGCTTTCGCTCCCGGCTTCCCCGGCGCTTTCCGGCGCGCTGCCTGCGTCAGCCGCCATGTGCCTGTATTTTGCCAGCGACTCGCCCGGAAGCACAATCACTTCCCGCTCTTCTTCTACGGCATCCGCCTCGGTGGACTCTTCTATGCTTTGTCCGGCAGGGGTGGGTTGAGCATATTTGTTCTCGGGGAAGCCTCGACCGCCACGATGCCTGCGGCGGCGGGACCTCCGTCCGCGCCTGTCGCGAGGACCGCGGTCGCCTTCCGGCCGCTCGCCGGCTTCGCCGCCAACTGCTGCCGTACCCAGTCCCGGCGCCGGCAAACCGGATTCGTCCTCAGCCGCCGCCTCGGGTTCCTGGACTGCTGCGGCGCCTGCTTCCGTCCGTACCTCGGGTAAAGCTTCTGCCTGCGGCCGTTCCGCGTTGCGATTCTGCCCCCGGTCACGCCGGTCGCCCCGGCTTGGCTTCTCCTCCTGAACCGTGTCGATGTCTTCGTTTTCTTCGAAGAAATCCGACACGTACAGGAACGTGTCACGCTCCAGCCCCAGGTCGACGAATGCCGACTGCATGCCGGGTAACACACGGGTCACCCTGCCTTTATGAATGCTTCCGGCAAGCGAATACTCATTCGCTCGCTGAAAGTAGACCTCGACGAGTTGATCGTCCTCGAGGATCGCTACCTTCGTTTCATGGCGATTGGAACCAATCACCAGTTCTTTACTCATGAATCACCGCCTTGCCAAGCGCCGCCTTCCGGCGCTTAGGTTATTCGGGCCGATCATGAGAGTACTCTGGAAGTCCGGAATTGCACGCGTCCGGCGGCTCCAACCTGGAGCACCGGCGCAAAACCTGTTGCCGTTTACGCAAATGGAGACTTGCTCGTGAACATCTGCGCTACCGATTCAATTACATTTCTTCTTACAAACGGCGAAACTCGCCAGCAAATCCGAAAATCTTTTGTCCTGCTCAGTTCGACCCATCGTCTGTCGAACCGGCCTTCCACCTGGAAGACCGAATAACTAGTTCACAAACCTGCGCAACCTGACGCTGTTTACCAACCCCAGCATCAAAAAGATCGACCAGGTGTTAGAACCTCCCGAACTCATCAGCGGGAGCGGAATACCGGTTACCGGCATCCTGCCCACCACCATTCCCACATTCACTAACACGTGAAATAACAAAAGCGCAGCCACACCCATGCAGATGTACAGCCCTGCCTTGTCGGTGGCCGTTTGCGCGTTCTGCACCACCTGCATAATCAGCAGGAAATACAGAACCAGCGCGATTACTACCCCTACAAACCCGTGCTCTTCCGCGAACGATGAAAAGATGAAATCAGTATGGGGTACCGGCAGAAAGCCCAAATGCGTCTGTGAGCTCTCCTTCGTACCGCGTCCCCACATGCCGCCGTTTCCAACAGCGATTTTGGACTGAATCACCTGAAAGCCCGTTCCTTTCGGATCCCGGTCAGGATTGATAAAACTGACCAGCCTATCCTTCTGATACGGCTTAAGAAAATGATAGCCGATCGGCAACGTGACAAACAGTAGTCCTGTAATTATTATTAAGTACTTCCAGCGCAGGCCTGCCATCAGCGCGCCGCAGACGAGTATCGGAAGATAAGTCAGCGACGTCCCCAGATCGGGTTCTTTCATCACCAGCAGCATCGGCACGCCTACAAATCCGGCAAGCTTTGCCAGATCCTTCCACTCGAGCGTGTCCGCCTTTATATCAGTGAGGTATTTTGCCACCAGTAGGATTAATACGATCTTGACGAACTCGGATGTCTGGAAGGTGAATCCCGCCACGCGGATCCACCGCGTCGAGCCAAAAACTTTGTTACCTAGAAGCCCGGTTGCCAAAAGCAGCGCCACACAGCCTAAATAAAGATACAAAGCCCGGCCGAGGAGCACGTGATAGTCAATGTTCGCCGCTACCCACATCATTGCGAAGCCGGTCGCGGTCCAGACTATCTGTTTCCACCAGGCATCCTGCCACTTAGTCGCCAGCGTAGCGCTATAAATCTGCAGCACCCCGAGCGTGCACAGGGCCAGGGTCACAATGACCAGCGGCCAATCCAGGTCTTTAAAAGAGCGATAAACCGCTAGAGCGCGAATCACTACTGCAATATTCCTTCCGGGGAGGGGAAGCTCAGGTTCGCGGGCACCGGCGACGCCAGCAGCCGGAGGGGGGCTAGCGATTCCGCCGTTTCCTTTTCCGCTGCTGCTTTTGCCTTGCGGGCTTTCTTGTCGAAATAGGCCTTCAGAATATCTCGGACAATCGGTACCGCATTGTAGCTTTCCTCACCATTCTCGAACAAGGCAGCTACCACGACCTCCGGATTTTCCATGGGCCCGAAGGCCACGAACCAGGCGTTATTCGCCAGCGCGCTCTTCAGCTTAGCGCCCTTCGTCAGACTTGAAGCCGCAACCTGGGCCGTGCCGGTCTTGCCGCAGATCTTCACATCCGGAAGCACAGCCGCACGGCCGGTGCCGCCTTCGTTGACCACCCCGTACATCCCAGAAATGACCTTTTCCAGGTTCTCCGGGTTGAAGTGTGCTTCGCGCAGCAGAACCGGCTTCTCAGAGGCAAGCAGATGCGGCTTGTACCACCTTGCCCCGGCACCCAACCCGCCCAACGCGGCGGCAATTTGTAGCGGCGATACAGTAACGGCGCCTTGTCCGATGGAGACCGAAATTGTTTCGCCCGCGTACCACTTCTGCCGGAACATGCGCATTTTCCATCGGCTGGACGGCATGGTCCCTTGCGTTTCGTTCGGCAAGTCGATTCCCGTTTTGTGGCCTATCCCCGCCAGTTCCCCATATTCGGCGATCCGGTCGATCCCCAGCCTGTTGCCGACGTTATAGAAGAACACATCGCAAGACTGTGAAATGGCCCTGTGCAACGTGATGTCGCCATGCCCGCCTTTCAGGTGGCATGCGAAGTAGTGGCCGTAAAACGACGCTCCGCCCGGGCAATGAAAGTGAGTCTCGTCGTCAATCACGCCGCTTTCAAGGCCCGCAATCGCCATGATCGGCTTGAACGTCGATCCCGGCGCCAATTGCGCCTGTATCGCGCGATTCAGCAGCGGTTTATAAGGATCGAGCGCAATCTCGTTCCAGTCTGTCCGGCTGATGCGGCCGGTGAATTTGTTGGCATCGAAAGTCGGGCGGCTGACCATCGCAAGCACCTCGCCGTCGCGCGGATCCAGCGCTACTACCGCCCCGCGCTTGTCGGCCATGGCCAGTTCCGCCACCGCCTGCAGATCCAGGTCAATGGTGGTACGTAAATCCTTCCCGGGAACGGCTGCCTGCGTTTCCTCCGCCTGCCGCTCGCGCCCCCAACTGTCCACCAGCACGCGCTGCTGTCCGTCGACCCCGCGCAGCACGGAGTCGTACTCGCGTTCGAGGCCGTCCTTGCCGATAATGTCGCCCTGCTGGTAGTCGAGGTATTGGGGCATGTTCAGTTCCGCTTCGCTGATCTCACCCACATACCCGACCACGTGCGCCGCAAACCCATCCTGCGGATACTGCCGCCGCCAGGCCTCGATGAGCTGCATCTCCGGATACGTGCTCTCGTCCTGGTGCGACTCTACCCACGCGATATCGTCGCGCGAAAGCTGGTCTTTGATAATGATCTGCGGCGTGGACCCCATATGCCGGATCTTTCTCGCTAGTTCTTCATAGTCCAACCCCAGGGCCTGTGCAATGGCGGGCAGGTGCTCCGGCTTAATCTGGTCGCGGTTCAACAGGAGCGAATAGGATGCTTTGTTGTCCACGATCACACGCCCGTCGCGATCCAGAATCTTGCCGCGCGGCGCCAGAATGGGAGTGCTCTTAATCCGGTTCCGCTCGGCGGCTTCGCTGTACACGTCCGGGTTCTGCACCTGCAGCTTCCAAAAGCCTGAGATCAGGAAGATGAAAACAGCAACGGCGAGATATTGAAACAGCGCAACCTTGTTCGCGGCCTGTCTCGGGTCGTCGCGTAACAGCCGTTCCGGGCTAACCTCGTCACGTCTGTGCTCGCTCTCGATGATTGCCACTGCTTGTTCCGGAAGGAGGGCTACACGGAGCCCGAAAGTCTCATTCTATCGAGGACGGCAAACAATGGTAATGCTACTACAGCATTCAGTGCGCCATGCACGAAAGTTTCTTGCGGGTCGAAGGGCACGATTTGTCCGAGCAGCGCCCGGCGCATTACCCAATAGAAAAATGCGTGAAAGAAGAAGAAGAAGAAGCTGAGGACGAGCCGGACAAACGAATTTTCTACGTTAAACCGCATGCTGACCGATGCCGAAAAATAGCCCACCAGTGTCTTTGTAATACCGTACATGCCGATAGGCAGATTCGCCGGGGAAAGCGAATCCTCGGCCAGCCCGACGAATGCGCCAAAGAGCAGGGAAGCGATCGGGCCGTGCCTCATCAGGCCGAAGTACACCGTAAGCAAAAGCGGTAGCTCCAGCCACTCCGTGTTGGGAATCAGGCGCGGCAGATAGAACTTGCCGATTACCGCCACAATCGTCAGGGCGGCCAGCGCGGCCACCTGGAACCGGCTGAACCAACTTTCACGCAGCGGCCGCTGAAGAATCTGATCGCTCGTCTCGTTCATTGCGGATCGGCGGGGCGCGGAGGAGCCGCTGGCGGCCGTTGTGCCTGCGGTTGCGCTATGGGTGGTACCGCTTTATGCCGCGGCGCTCCGAGGGGCAGAACGGGACCCGAATTCATCGGCGGTCTGGTTTCGGCAGTCGCCGGTTTTGGCGCCGGATTGGAGGATGGACCCGGTTTGGGCGCCGGATTGGAGGATGGACCCGGTTTGGGCGCCGGATTGGAGGATGGACCCGGTTTGGGCGCCGGATTGGAGGATGGAGCGGACGTCGAGGGCGGGGAAGTCTTCACCGCAGCCTGGCTTCCTGTTTTCACAACGTTCGCATCCGATGTCCCAGCGGCGGGCGTGGCCGCTTGCGTCGCGGGGCCTTCGGGCTTGACGTTGAAGTTTGGCAGGTTCGATCCCACACCTCCAAACACGTGCCCCTCTTGCTTGCCGATCTCATCGTACTTCTGCAGCACTTTATCGGCTTCTGTCTCCCGCTTGGCCGCTTGCGCCGCGTCGCTGCCGGTCTCGGCCGGAGGCGCCGGCAGCATGCTCGATTCCGTGTTCTCTGGTGGCGTGGACGGGATGGCCTGATGTACACCTTGCAGCACGACAAGTACTTCCTCGACTCCGCCCGGCGCGCCGCTCAGATTCAGCTTGATATCGCGCATCCCTTGCCCCGGTTGGCTCGAAACCACCGTACCGACCGGGAAGCCCTTGGGGAATATCCGATCCTCGCCTGAGGTAAAAAACCACTCGCCCGCACTCACTTTGTCTTCGTTCTGGATCTGCTCCACCTCGCACTTGCCGGTGCCGCAATCGAGCACTCCATGCACATGCCCCTTCTGCGACTCCACTCCAACCTTAAAGGTCGGATCGGTGATCAGCAGCACCTGCGAAACCAGTGGATACACCGCAATCACTTTGCCGACCACACCGTCCGGTGTAACAACAGCCATTCCTTTTTCGATACCGCTCGTTGCTCCGCGGTCGACAAACACCGCTTTAGCTGTCTCAACCGTGCTGTTCCCTATCACGCGCGCCGCAACTGTCTTAGACGGCGTCCGCGCCTGGAAGAGCGTCAGGGCGCGGGCATGCTCGGCGGTCGCGAGCTCGTTGCGGTAGTAAACGTTCTCCATGCGAAGCCGGTCATTATCCGACTTCAGCTTGCGATTCTGTTCGCGAACATCCAGCAGGATGAAATAGTCCTGCAGGAAGCCGATCGTATTGTGGCGGATCGCCTCCACGATGCCTGCCATCGGAGTCACCGCAGTGACGGCCCAGACGCGAATCAGCCGTTCGTCGCGATTCGTCTTTACCTGGTAAGCCAGATAAAGGAGTTGCGCCACCACGACGATCAGCAGAACCGTCAGATTCCGGTATCGGCTCAGCAGGGCTTCCATGACGCTCCTGTCTCTACTGTAAGCGTGCGCGGCTGAGGGTGCCAAGCTCCCTTATTCGATCGCGATACGACGCAAAAGCTTGAAGTCCGTCAGCATTTTTCCCGTGCCCAGCACCACAGAGGCAAGCGGATCCTCCGCGATAGAGACGGGCAGACCGGTTTCTTCGCGGATGCGGCGATCGAGATTCTTAATCATGGCGCCCCCGCCCGTGAGTACAATGCCCCGATCACTGATATCCGCGCTCAACTCTGGCGGGGTCCGCTCCAGGGCAACCCGAATCGCGTTCAAGATCGTCGCGATGCACTCGGAAAGCGCTTCGCGGATTTCGCTGTCTTCGATGGTGACCGTCTTGGGAACACCTTCAATCAGGTTGCGCCCCTTGATTTCCATCGTGAGCGGCTTGTCCAGCGGATAAGCGGAGCCGATCGTGATCTTGATCTGCTCGGCCGTCCGCTCGCCGATCAGCAGATTGTACTTCCGCTTGAGATAGTTCATGATCGCGTCGTCCATCTCGTTGCCGGCGACGCGAACGGATCGCGAGTAAACGATGCCCGAAAGAGAAATGACGGCGACATCGGTCGTCCCTCCGCCGATATCCACCACCATGTTGCCCGACGGCTCCGTGATCGGCAGGCCGGCGCCGATCGCCGCCACCATGGCCTGTTCCACCAGGTGTACTTCGCTGGCCTTGGCTCGGTAGGCGGATTCGCTCACGGCGCGCTTTTCCACCTGCGTGATCTCGCTCGGCACGCCGATCACAATCCGCGGATGCACCAGCATTTTGCGGCCGTGCGCTTTCTGGATGAAGTAATTGAGCATGCGCTCAGTTACTTTGAAGTCCGCGATGACCCCGTCCTTCATCGGCCGGATCGCTACAATGTTGCCGGGCGTGCGGCCCAGCATATCTTTCGCTTCTTTGCCTACCGCTTCGATTTCGCCGGTATTCTTATTGATGGCGACAATGGAAGGCTCGTTGACCACAATGCCTTTCCCTTTGGCATAAACAAGAGTGTTTGCGGTTCCTAAATCGATGGCAAGATCTGAGGAAATAAGGCTAAAAACAGACCTGAAGTTCATGAATCGACAGCTTCGACTGAGTGGGGAACAAACTCAGAGGTTAACATAGGGAATGTTCCCCGGGTAGCCATTAGCATATGTATTCTTTTCACACGGTTGCATTTTGGGCCGAATGACGCGGCGTGAATGGTTGGCGCTTGCCGGTTTCGCGCTCGCAGGCGCATGTGAACCCAAAAAACATACCGGTTTTGGGGGATATGCACTGGTTGCGGCCTCGGGCGACAACAGCATTACCGCCATCGACCTGACGACATTTCAGCTGGCAAAATCCATTCCTCTCTCCGGCAGCCCTACCGCAGTCGTGCCCGGACCAGCCGGTCGCAGCTACGTGCTTACCCCGGTCACCGGCCGCGTGCATATTCTCGATGCTGACCTGAACCTGGCGGGATCATACCGTCTCGCCGATGAGCTCTCCCACATGCGGCTGACGCAGGATGGAAAGCGTGTTATTGCCACCGCGGCACGCAGCCGTGAGCTGATCGAAGCAGATCCGGCTGATCTGCGTGTGATCCGCCGCCACAAGCTCCACGCTGAACCTTCCTTCCTGGACGTCAGTGCCGGTAATGTCGTTGCTGTCTCTTCCGGCGAGCAGGGAATGGTGGAGCTGGTCGATCTCGCTAGCGGCCGGCAGACTCAGCTGCAACTGCCGGCGCCCGTCGGCGATGTGCGTTTTCGCGCGGATGGCAAGCTGCTGCTGTTGGCAAACTATGGCGCCCGCTCGCTGACCGCGCTCTCCGTTCCCGATCTACAGACAGTTGCGGATCTGCCGCTCGCCATGCAGCCTCAAAACCTCTGTTTCAACGCCGATCAGGGCCAGTTGTTCGTATCCGGCGATGGCATGGACGCCGTTGCCATCGTGTTCCCGTACAACACGCTCGAAGTGGACCAGACGGTGCTAGCGGGCCGGGACCCGGGACCGATGGCCTGCTCAGCGGCGCCGGCCTATTTGTTCGTGGCCAGTGCCAATGGTTCCGATGTCTGCATCCTCAACATCGATACCCGCAAGGTAATCGGCATTGTTGAGGTCGGGGAAAAGCCGTCCTATATCTGCATCACGCCGGATAGCCGTTACGCGCTGGTGCTCGATCAGAAGTCAGAAGATCTGGCGGTCATATATATCCCCGATATCGCCCGCAATACCCTGCGCACCAATCGCTATAAAACGGGCGGTTCGCTGTTCACCCTGCTGCCTGTCGGCAACAGGCCAGTACACGTAGCGATTACGCCGAAGCTCGCCTGATTTAGTCTGCTTTCACGGCTGCCCAAGCAGCTTGAATGACCGCCAAACCTGCCAGAGCGGCTGTCTCGGCGCGCAAGATCGTCGCGCCTAATGAACAACGGTGCCAGCCGGCATCCAGGGCTTTTTGGCGCTCTTCCTCCGTCCAACCGCCTTCCGGACCTGACAGCAGCGCGACACGATCGTTACTGCTGCGAGCCTCCGGCAATGCGCGGAGAATGGGCGGCGCATCGGTACTCTCGTCAAGCAGCAGCCGGATGTCGGCCTCAAGCTCCAGCGCCCGCTCGGAACGGATGGCCGGTTCGATGCGCGGCAGGTGCGCTCGCCGCGATTGCTGGCTGGCCTCCAGCGCAATCTTTTCCCAGCGCGCCGTCCGCTTTACAGCCGCGGCCGCCAACCCGCGCTCGGTTCGTGCTGCTTCGAACGGCTGAATGGCGGCTACGCCCAACTCCGTCGCCTTTTCCACCAGCCATTCGAAACGGTCAAATTTGATCAGCGCCGCGACCAGGGTGATCTCGACGGCGGCATCCGGCGCCTGAAGCTTTTCAAGAATGCGAAACGCAACCTGCGACTTGCGCGCGGTTTCGACCTCCGCAAGATAGAGGTCCTGATTATCGGAAAGCTCGAAGACCTGCCCTGCCTCCACGCGCAGAACGCGGACCAGGTGCTCCGCATCCGCGCCGGTAAGCTCTGCTGCACCGCGCCGCACATCGGGAACGAAAAATCGGCGTCTCGCCATGCGGCCATTTTGCCAAACGAACTTTCCTAAGCCGGCTTAGCCGCCGCGACGAAACCGGTGCTTATCAATTCCCAGCTTCTTGATCCGAAATTCGAGGGTGGATGCCGCCATGCCAAGCCGTTTGGCTGCGCCATTCAAACCCGCGATCTTTCCGCGGGAGGTCTCGAGAGCCGCTTCTATACATTCCATTTCACTTCTGCGGAGCTGGTCATCCATGCTATCGGCGGGTGTAGCGTCTGTGGCAGCCACCATCTCACGAGGAACTTTCAGCACACCGTTACTTGCCAGAATGACCGCGCTCTCCACCACGTTCTCCAGCTCGCGAACATTGCCCGGCCAGGCGTACGATTGCAGGTGTCGCAGACTTGCCTCCTCGATCTTCTTGATCGGACGCTTGAAGCGCTCCGCATACTTCGCGGCGAAATGCCCGACCAGGGCGGGAATGTCTTCCCTGCGTTCCCGCAAAGGCGGCACGTGCGCGGGAAAGACATTCAGGCGGTAGAACAGATCGCTGCGGAATCGGCCCAGCCGAACCTGCTCGCCAAGATCGCGGTTGGTCGCCGCGACCACCCGCACGTCAACGCGCAGCGTTGTCCCTCCGCCAAGACGTTCGAACTCGCGCTCCTGCAATACGCGCAGAAGTAAGATCTGGGTCTCGGGCGGCAGTTCGCTCACCTCGTCCAGAAACAGCGTGCCGCCATGCGCCTGCTCAAAGCGGCCTTTCCGGCGCTCCACTGCGCCGGTGAATGCCCCCCGTTCGTGACCGAATAGCTCGGACGCGATAAGGGTCGGAGGCGTCGCGGCGCAATTCACTTTGACCAATGGTTCCGATGCCCGCGGCGAGCAGCGGTGTATCGCGCGGGCGATCAATTCCTTGCCGGTTCCGGTCTCACCCGTGATCAGCACCGTCGCATCGGTGGACGCGACCTGTTCCACCCGGTCCAAAAGCAGCCGCAGCGCCCGGGAATCGCCGATAATTTCTTCCGACCACGCAGACCGGCCCAAGGCCGCGCGAAGCGCCGTGTTTTCCGCTTCAAGCTGTGACCGCAGTTGGCGGATCTGCTCGTTCGCCAGCGTGTTTGCCACCGCTACCGCGAGCGCCCGGGCAACATCGCACAGGGTCGTCAATTCCTGCTCGGTGAATCGTACTGGCTCTCCGCGCGTGAACGACGCCACTCCGATCAGCTTTCCGCGAACCACCAAGGGCACGGTCGAATAGGCCCGAACCCCGCCGGCGGCGAGGTGGAATTCGTGCTCGTACCAGGATTCGAGTTCGAAAATGTCCACGCACTCGTGCGGGACGGGATTCTCCCGGTAGGCAGCCATCTCCTGCGGGTTATATTGACGCAGCGGACGCGCGGCCACCGCTTTCGCTTCGAACCGTGACCTTGCGAAGAACTCGTCGAGCGATTCGCCCTCGCGCAGCGGCCGGCCCACTATGTGCATGGCATAGAGGTCGTGCTTCTCGCCTTCGAAATTGATAATGGCAACGCTGTCGAACGGAACGAATGGCAGGAGCACGTCGCTGACAGCTTCGAGCACACCCTGCAGATGACGCTCCGTACTGACCGCCTCCCACGCTTGGAGAACCAGCGCCTGGCGGCCCTCCGGGCCCTGCGGAAGGTTGCTATTCATGGAACTCTCTCAAATTATCAATGAGTTGTTTGCGAATTCGCAAAATATTGTGAGTCTTTTTGTGAGTTGCTTTTCACTGTCCTTATTTTTCAGATACTTGTCACGATTTGAACCCGGCCTTAGAACTGCTTGATGCAAGGCATGAACCGAACCGAAAGCGAATTGATGGAATGTCTTTGCATTCTTTTGCTCGTTCTTTTCGCTGCCGCCGGCTGCCCGGTGCCGCGGTTGTCAGAACTCTCTGCAACCGCAGCTTGCCCGCCCGCTATCCAGGTGAACGTTCGTAACGTATTCTCGGGTGAATGGAGACACCTTCGGGAGCTTGCGGCAAAGGAAGTTTCTTCGCTCCTGAAATGAGAAGCGGGCTACTGCGGGATTTCTGAATCCGGCTCGTCCTGCTTGCCGGGCGCCAGGCGCATTTGCTGGTAAATCTCGCTCAGCCGGCTCTTCATCTTCTTGTATTTCTCGAATTCTGCAAGCTCGCGGTGAGCATCATCGCTGCGCCCGAGTTCTCGATAGAGTACGCCAAGGCGGTAATGGGCGGCAGCGCTGAACGGTTCGAGTTGCACCGCGCGTTCCAGGTACGGCTCCGCCTTCTTCGGCTCATTCATGGCCATCAGGATCTTGGCCATGCCGAGATTCGCGTCAGGATCGTTCGGCTGCATCTCGAGAGCACGTGAGTAGTACGCAAGTGCGCTCTTCTGGTCAGAGTGGCGAACCGCGATATCACCCAATCGGCATTCCGATTTCTCATCAAAAGGATTGCCGGCCAGCGCCGCCTTGTACTCCTTCTCGGCTTCCGCACGCGCCGCAGCGGACGACTGAGTGTTCAGCATCTCGGCAAGTTCGAAATGAATGTCGGCTCGTTGCGGGTCGATCTTCAGCGCCTCGCGGTAGTCCGCGATGGCTGCTTCATCCTTTGCCTGTCTTGCCAGTTCATGCGCCATGAGCTGATACATGCGCGCGGAATTGGGCGCACTCATCGCGAGGCTGAGCGTGGTTTCATCCGAAAGTTCCGAATAGATCCTATGCGCGGTGTATAGAACATCGACGTTCGTGGGCTCAAGCTGCCGAAGCACGTTAACCACTTCCGCTGCTTTGCCCAGGTCGTTCAGGGCGTAGTCCACTTCAATGAGTTCCAGTCCCGCCTGCACCCGGAGCTTCTGTTCCTGCAATTGAGGAAACGCCTTCTCCAAATCGGCTTGCGCCTTGCTATTGTCGCCGATCCGTTTCTCGCTCATGCCCAGCAGAGCTTGCAGTTTCCACAAATTCGGATTCATGGACAGCACCGAACGAAGGTCCGGCGCGGCTTTCGCATATTGGCCCTGAAAGTACTCGAGCACCCCGAGATTTCCCTGTGCGTCCAGGTTGCCGGGATCAATTACCAGAATGGCCCTGAATTCGTTCATCGCCAGATCGGGCCTGTTGCTTTGGAGTTGCTGCTGAGCCTGGCGGAGATGAGACTGGATCTGCTGCTGCTTCTCGCCTGCCGTCTGGCAAAGAATGGAAGTTGCGGCAAGCAGAAACAGACATACGTACACGTGCGATCTGCCGATCATGGGTTCAGTTTTACATGGAAGGGCCCGCGGGACGTTGCCTGGAATGCATCCCGCAGGTTCGCGGTGAGGAACCATCCTGCTTGTCCCATTCTTTGCGAACTGGAATCCAGCCGAGTTGCCTGATTGGTTAGACGAGCAATTCCTCCCCACAAAGATTCCGCGCGCGCTCGCTTCTATTCGAAGGCAAACCATTGCAGACGGTCTCGGAATCGACATCACCGTTGCTTGGAAATAGAAAACGGAACCAGAATTCCGCACAAGAGGCATTGGGTCAAATTGGCGGAGTTGGGGACTCAGCTAGTACAAGTATCCATTTCGTGTCTATTGAAAAAAATCCAGGTCCCGCGTAAAGTAAGGCCACCTTACGCGGAGGTTCCAATGCAACGACTGATCTTCGTTATGCTTGCTGCAGCGAGCGTCTTGAGCGGTACTTCATTCACATCTGCTACCTGCACGTTGGGAAACGAAACCATCACTTCCAGTTCGGGATGCTTCATTTTTTTTGTTCTTCCCGATGGGACGTCCGCGACCATTCAGGCTGTGCCCGACGTAACCCCTCTCAGCTTTGCCGCAGCCGGTGCGAGCCTGTCAGCCAGTGAAGCCATCCCATTTAATGAAAGTAGCAGCGCAACCGCCAGATACAGTCAGGTCTTTACTACCGCCGGCCTTCCGCGACCTGGAATTGCCCAACTCCAGATTTTCGCTTTCGGCCAGGGAGGAGCGGACAGCCAGGTATCTATTGGCCCATACAGCCTGTCTGGCGCCGGTTGTTCTTTGGAACCCTGCACGTTTGGGGGTTCGTCGTTGCCTTTTGAACTTGGCGTGCCGTTTACAGTCTCTCTGTCGGCGGACGCTGCCTTCGCGGGACCAGAATTCTGTTTACCTGAGACTTGCCCGTTTGGTAGGGCAGACATTAGCACCTTCTCCCTATTCGAGGCCAACGGTAGCACGCCAGTGTCGTTTACACCGGTTCCAGAGCCTTCAATTTTCGGACTGCTCCTCTTCAGCCTGATCGCGTTCGCGGCTCTTCACGCCCGTCGCCGGAGGGCAGGTTCGCGACACATACCGGTGCCATAAATCGCAGCCCGACAGGGGTTCCGTCGGGTTGCAGAAACTGCGGCCCGACCTATTTACACCAGAAATAGATCTGCGAATCGTGTGGCACCCGAGCGTCAACCGAGGTGGTTGCGCTTTGAGAGGCAATGCTCAGCGCATCTTCACTTCCTCGGCAAATGATAAGCGCCAGCCAGAAATGCCTCTTCCCCTAATACTGCAGCACGGACAGTAATCGTGACAAACGTCCAAAGGCTCACCCGAACCTGACGATCAAGGCGCTAAGTAGGCATCGCGGATGACAAGGCGGAATTAAATCGCAGTCTGCGCGCGACCGGCATCACCGATTACCTCACAAACGGCGGCTCGTGGATCGCTAAAGCCTGCGAAATGGCGAACCAGGCGGATACCCGCACCACGCAGCTCTACGACCGGTGTACGGCCGTGGCCTCGGTTTTGTCATACCTTACGAACAAAAGAAAAGCGCGAGCTCAAAAAGCTGCTCGATATGGGCGGTGTATACGTGCTGGACTTTTCCAAACCGCACGCTGAACGATTTCGTGATGGATAACATCGGCCGGAGCATTACAACCCACGCTACGGCTATGGCAGCGGCTCAAAGGCTAGAAAGAGAATCGAGCGCCGAGCTGAATGAGGCGTGATCCGAAGCTGTTGTTCGTCGAGTTGTAATTGCCGGTCGTTCCGGTTATTACCCCAGCGCCGCTGGTGCCCAGGCTATTGCCGGGAGCGTCGAAATTCGGGTGATTGATGGCGTTCAATGCATCGAAGCGAAGCTGAAGATTTCCAGTTTCATGCGGCAGCGGGAGCTTGAAGTTCTTGCCGAGCGAAACATCGACGTCCTGGATTCCCGGTGCAGTGAGGATATTTCGTCCGGCGCTGCCGAAATGCCCCGCCGCCGGTACGGCAAACGCGGGGTTGGTGCAGCCGGCCGGGAAGTTTGTCCCGTCCGGCAGCACGGTGCAGGTGTTGAACCAGTTGGCTACCGACGGGTTCGGGACGCCTGGATTGCCGATCAGGTTCGGATACCATTGGAAGCCGTTCCCGTTCGTAAGCGCTCCGCTATTGTTCGTTGTCCCGACAACCGCGGTAAAGGGCGCGCCGGATTCGAGGACGAAGGTCGTTGAAACCTGCCAGCCGCCAAGGAATGCGTCGACTACCGCATTGCTGTTATTCAGGAACGTTCTTCCTCTTCCAAATGGCAGGTCGTACACCAATGAACCCTTGAACATATTGGGTATGTTGAAGTTCGAGAGCGAATAATTCAATCTCGGGTTGTAGGCGGATTGATAATTCTGGCCGCCGTCGCGGCTGCCCCAGCCGGAAGAGTCCTGCTCGTCCAACATCTTGGAGTAGGTGTAGTTGAAGTTGGCTTGAAGCCCGTGGGTGAAACGCTTCGTAAACGAAAGTTGCAGCGAGTTGTAGTTCGAGATCGCATTATAGTTGTTGCCGTTGATGCTGCTGAACTGCGGGAAAGGGCGCAGGTTCTGCGCGTTAGCCGGGTTCGCGGCGCTTTGTACCAGCAGGTTTCCCGGCACCTGGTTGACGTCGGCGGGGAAGGACAGGTTCTTCCCGTGATTGGCGACATACGCCGCCTGGACCATGATTCCCTGTCCGAATTGCCGCTCGACGCTGAAGGACCACTGGTACGTGGTCAACATGGGCGTGTGATACGGATAATACGGCGGGCTTTGGCCGTTGAAGGAATCCGGCGAGCGGTTGGGCCCGGTATAGTTCAGGCTTGCGTAAGTAGCTTGCGAGAGGATGAATACCGGATGGATCTGATCGGTCGACGTCAGATTGCCGTGGCTGTTGGTGCCCAATCCTTCCGCGCCGCCCGCGTATGTATCAAGGCTCCAGGGACCATTGTACAAGCCGAACCCACCGCGAAGCACCCAGTTGGGTTTGGGAGACCATGCGAACCCGACGCGGGGGAGAAACGTGTCGTAGATTGTCGCCTCGAGGTTCGATCGCCCATTCTGGCCGCCGAACCACATGGCTCCCAGGGTATTCGTGGCAGGATTGATGAGAGCTGGATCGAAATCGCCGAGACGATTGGCGACCTCGTGCCATCCCTGCGTGATCTGCCACCGCAGGCCGATGTTCACCGTCAGGTTCGGCGTCACCTTGATATCGTCCTGACCGAAAAATTGCGGGACCTTCTGCCGGAAGCCGACAATGGGCGTGTTGCTCGCGCTCCAGTTTGCTGTTTGTCCCAACAGAAAATCCGCATAACCCAATCCGCCGCCACTGTTGGGAGCCTGTTGCGTGAATACACCGCTGAAAAGAAATGTGCCGGCACCGATATTCCCCCAGGGGGTTGAGTTGTCCTGATAGGCTAAAACCTCTCCGCCGAACTTGAGAATGTGCTTTCCGCGGATCAGCGTAACCACATCCGCCGTATCGAAGGCGTTTTCAACGTAGATGGCGTTGGTAGCGGGACCAATCCAGGTGGTGCCGGGGTTCCCATTGAACTGAAGGCTCGGAGGCAGATTGGCCAGGGGATAGGTCCAGCCCAGCTTTTGAGGGTAGTTCTGGTCGAGACTGTGCGGCACGAACCAGTTGCCCTGACGGGTATAGCCGAAGCGGAACTCGTTCACTGTGTTCGGGCTGACCGTGTACACATCTGATATCTGGGCGTTGTACCTGTCCACATCGCCGGATTGATCACCAATGGGGTACGGCTGCGGATACTGTGCCGGATTGTTGCTCTGGGTGATCGAGAACGTCACCCGGTTTTTGTCCGAGATGTTGTAATCCAGTCTCCCGAAAAACTTGAGAAACGGACTCTGATTTTCTATAGTTCCCACCCAGTTATTTGAGTAGCCAGGCTGATTGGGCTGGGGGAAAAGCGTCTGGAACTGTAATGCGAGCGGATCCAGCATGCTCGCCGGAATCTGGTTGTTCGGGAACGGAACGCGGCCGCCGTTGGGACCCTGACCCAGCGTATTGGGTTGGTAAATGATGGGCCACTCGGTGAGATCGGAGAAATTGCCGGTGCGCATCGAAGCCACAGGGAAGGTGTTGGTAGTAACGTAGGCGGAATTGTTAATCGTCTTGTCCACGTTGAAGAAAAAGAAAAACTTGTTCTTCAGAATCGGCCCGCTAACGCTGCCGCCGAAGTTGTCGAACCGCAAAAACGGCACGGTGGCCGAGAAAAAGTTCCTCGCATTCAATGCGTCGTTCTGGAAATACTCGTACGCCGACCCATGCCAGCTATTGCTTCCGGATTTGCTGATCTGGTTGAAAACGGCGCCGCCGACTCCGTATTCCGCCGAAAAGGTTGAGGTGTTCATCTGAACTTCGGCGACATCCTCAAAGACCATCTGGTCGAAGTTGGCGCTGTGCGGCAGATTGACGTTAGCCCCGTCGGCGAGGAAATTATTGTAATAAGGCAGGTTTCCGTTGACCGCTACGCCCGTGCCCGAACCTGCGGCGCCGGGCAGAAGCTTGGTGAAATTGGCCCAGCTCTGGTTGACGTTCGGCAACTGCTGCATGGTTTCGGCTTGTAGGGTGGTCGATTGCTCCGCACTCTCGGTCTGCAACAAGGGTGCTTCGGCGGTCACCTCGACCTGTTGCTGGGCTGTTCCAACCGTGAGGTGCGCGTCGACGGTAGTCGTTCCGACAGTCAAGGTGACTCCGCTACGCACCAGCTTTTCGAAACCTGGCTTGGTGAATGTCAGTTGATAATTCCCGGGCAGAACCGAAACCGCATCGTAGATGCCGGAATCGTTGGTCGTCAGATCTTTCGAAACGCCAGTATCGGTGTTCAGAATAGTGACCGTTACACTGGGAACCGCCGATCCGGTCGCGTCGGTGACCGTGCCGCGGATCTCCCCTGAATTCGTGTTTTGAGCGAACCCGAGCCCCGGCAGCAAGGCAAGCAGGCCGGCCAGCAACAGACTGCGAGCGGGCGGTAGGGAAATCGATCGCCGAGGATCTGCCGGATACTTCTGTGGCATGTGAAGACCCCCTTCACTCAGAGCGCCTGGACGGGAGAGCGCCTGAACGGCTGCGGTTGGCGCTCCGATTGCAACGAGGGTATACCGGAAACGGTGTTTTGCAAAGGTACTGTACGGCGCTTTACTTGCACACATCCCTTGTCGGCGGCGCTGAGTCGCGCATGGGACTGCCCGCCGGACACAAAAAAAGCCCGCGGGGCGCTGAAGCGCACTCGCGGGCCTATGGAGACAGAGCTAGAAGGAAAGTCGGGCGCCGAGTTGGATCAGGCGTGACCCGAAGCTGTTGTTCGTTGAGTTGTAGTTGCCAGTGGTCCCGGTTATCACCCCGGCGCTGCTGGTGCCGAGACTATTGCCGGGAACCCCGAAGTTCGGATGATTGAGGGCGTTCAGCGCGTCGAAGCGAAGCTGAAGATTGCCGGTTTCGTGTGGCAGGGGCAGCTTGAAGTTCTTGCCGAGCGAGATGTCAACATCCTCGATTCCGGGCGCCGTGAGGATATTTCGTCCTGCGTTGCCGAAATGTCCCACCGCCGGTACGGCCCATGCCGGGTTGGTGCAGCCGGCCGGGAAGGTTGTCCCATTTGCCAGCACCGTGCAGGTGTTGAACCAGTTGCCCACCGACGGGTTCGCGACGTTTGGATTGCCGATCAGGTCCGGGTACCACTTCCCGCTCAGGGCTCCGCTATGGTTGCTGGTGCCAATGAGCGGGGTAAAGGGCAAGCCGGATTCAAGGACGAAGGTCGTTGAAACCTGCCAGCCGCCAAGGAATCCATCGACCACCGCATTGCTGTTGTTCAGGAACGTTCTTCCTTTTCCAAATGGCAGGTCGTAGACCAGCGAGCCCTTGAACATGTTCGGCAGGTCGAAGTTCGAGAGTGAGTAATTCATTCTCGGGTCGTAAGCGGATTGATAGTTCTGGCCGCCGTCGCGGCTGCCCCAGCCGGAAGAGTCCTGATCGTCCAACATCTTGGAGTACGTGTAGTTGAAGTTGGCCTGAAGCCCGTGGCTGAAGTGCTTCGTAAACGAAAGCTGCAGCGCGTCGTAGTTCGAGATTGCATTGTAGGTATTGCCGTTGATGGTCTTGAACTGCGGGAAGGGGCGCAGGTTCTGCGCGTTGGCCGAGTTCGCGGCGCTTTGTAGGAGCAGGTTTCCCGGCACCTGGTTGAAGTCTACCGGGAAGGAGAGGTTACTCCCGTGATTTCCGACATACGCTGCCTGCACCATCATGCCCTGGCCGAACTGGTGCTCGATGCTGAAGGACCATTGGTACGTGGTCAACATGGGCGTGTGATACGGATAATACGGCGGGCTTTGGCGGTTAAACGAGTCCGGTGAGCGGTTGGGCCCGATATAGTTCAGGTTTGCGTAAGTAGCTTGTGAGAGTGTAAACACCGGATGGATCTGATCGGTTGATGTCAGACTGCCATGGCTGTTGGTGCCCAATCCTTCGGCGCCGCCCGCGTACGTATCAAGGCTCCAGGGGCCGTTGTACAAGCCGAACCCGCCGCGGACAACCCAATTAGATTTGGGAGACCATGCGAACCCAATGCGGGGAAGAATCGTGTCGTAGATCGTCGCCTCGAGGTTCGATCGCCCATTCTGGCCGCCGAACCACATCGCTCCCAGGGTATTCGTGGCAGGATTCATGAGAGTCGGATCGAAATCGCCAATACGATTGGCGACCTCGTGCCATCCCTGCGTGATCTGGTAGCGCAGGCCGATATTCACCGTCAGGTTCGGCGTCACCTTGATGTCATCCTGAACAAAGAATTGCGGGACCTTCTGCCGGAAGCCCACAATAGGCGTGTTGCTGGCGCTCCAGTTTGCCGTTTGTCCCAGCAGAAAATCCGCATAACCCAATCCGCCGCTGCCGTTTGGAGCTTGCTGCGTGAAGGCGCCGCTGAAAAGAAACGTGCCGGAATTGATATTCCCCCACGGTGTTGAGTTGTCCTGATAGGCCAAAACCTCTCCGCCGAACTTGAGAATATGCTTGCCGCGGATGAGCGTCACAACGTCCGATGTATCGAACGCATTTTCAACATAGATGGCATTGGTTGAGGGGCCTATCCAGGTTGTGCCGGGGTTCCCATTGAACTGCAGACTCGGAGGCAGGTTGGCCACATTAAAGTTCCAGCCCAGGTTCTGAGGGTAGTTCTTGTTCAGGCTGAGAGGTTCAAACCAGTTGCCCTGACGGGTAAAGCCGAAGCGGAACTCGTTCACCGTATTCGGGCTGACCGTATACACATCGGAGATCTGCGCGTTGTACCTGTCTACATCACCGGATTGATCACCAAAAGAGTACGGTTGTGGATAAAGTGCCGGGTTGTCGCTCTGGGTGATCGAGAAGGTAACCCGATTTTTGTCCGAGATGTTGTAATCCAGTCTCCCGAAGAACTTGAGGAATGGATTCGGCGACTCCAAGGTACCGACCCAGTTATTTGAGTAGCCCGGCTTATTGGGCTGTGGAAAAAGTGTCTGGAACTTCAGCGCGAGGGGATCCAGCATGCTCGCCGGAATCTGGTTGTTCGGGAACGGAATGCGCCCGCCTTTTGAACCCTGGCCCAGCGTATTGGGTTCGTAAATGGTGGGCCACTCGCTGAGATCGGAGAAATCGCCTGTGCGCATTGCAGCCGTCGGGAAAGTGTCGGTATAAACCCCGGACGACTTATTGATGGTCTTGTCTACGTTGAAGAAAAAGAAAAACTTGTTCTTCAGAATCGGCCCGCTGACGGCGCCGCCGAAATTATCGAACCGCAAAAACGGTACCTTGGCCGAGAAAAAGTTCCTCGCATTTAATGCGTCGTTCTGGAAATACTCGTACGCCGACCCGTGCCAGTCATTGCTTCCGGATTTGCTGATCTGGTTGAACACGGCGCCGCCAACTCCGTATTGCGCCGAAAAGGTCGAGGTGTTCATCTGAACTTCGGCCACATCCTCAAACACCATTTGGTCGAAGTTGGCGCTGTGAGGCAGCATGACATTAGCGCCGTCAGCGAGGAAATTATTGTAGTAGGGCAGGTTTCCGTTGACCGATACGCCTGTGCCCGAACCAGCGGCGCCGGGCAGGAGCTTGGTGAAATTGGCCCAGCTCTGGTTAACGTTCGGCAGTTGCTGCATAGTCTGGGCCTGCAGGGTGGTCGATTGCTCTGCACTCTCGGTCTGTAACAAGGGTGCTTCGGCGGTCACCACGACCTGTTGCTGAGTTCCTCCCACGGAGAGGTGCGCGTCGACGGTAGTGGTTCCGACAGTCAAATTGATGCCGCTGCGCACCAGCTTCTCGAAGCCCGGCTTGATGAATATCAGTTGATAATTCCCGGGTAGAACCGAAACTGCATCATAGATGCCGGCATCGTTAGTCGTCAGATCTTTCGACACCCCGGTATCTGTATTCAGAATCATCACCGTCACACCGGGAACTGTCGCTCCGGACGGGTCGGTGACCGTGCCGCGGATCTCGCCCGAATTCGTGTTTTGAGCGAATGCGAACCCGGGCAGCAAAGTAAGCAGGCATGCCAGCCACAGACCCCGAACGGGCGGCAGCGAAATCAATCGGCGCGAGTCCGCCAAATACTTATGTGGCGGTCGAAACCGCCGTTGGAAAACTTGCATTAGCAAATAAAGTCCCCTTCATGTAGAGCGTTTATATGGGTGCGCTCTGGTTTCTTTAAAAGGTATGTGGGAAACCAACCTTTTGCACAGGTGCTCTACGGGGCTTTACGCGTAGACATCGATTGGGGGAAGCCTGGAATCAGCGGCGAGGTAGCTCGCAGAGCATAAGCCCCGCTCGCGTGGGTTACAAGTTACCAAAAATAGGCCGCAACTACCGTCGGAGGGCCACTTACGCCGGAAAGCACTCTCGTCGAAAGCACGATTTGCATGTTCCTGCGATACCAGTCCTTCGGCGCGTGCACGAGCGCTCTCTCGAAGTAAGTCGGATTGGTAACGAATTCGGCCGCCGCCTCGGTGCCGTATTGCGCGATGCCTCCCAGAATCACGATGGTTCGTTCCGTGGTGCGGTTGGCAACCCGCGTCACCAGCGCATAGTCCTCGCTTATGTCCTTTCCGGGCGGCCAGGCATCCACCAGTTTCCAATCTGTCGCGGCGGGCCTTTGACGGTCGCGAATGATTTGCGCATGTGTCTGCTCGCCGGTATCGAAATAAAAACGGAGTTCGCCAGCGAGGTTCAGGGTCCAGTCATTGTCGAAAGCTCCGATGAAGACGGACGGTTCACCGCGCAAATCGGAGAGGGATACCGATCGGTCGCCGCGCAGGTCGACTTGCTGGCCCTTTCGAGCAAAGAAATTCACCAGCCGTGAAAAGGCCTGCGCGTCGGCCAGCGCTACCGAACTGCCCCACATCGGCACGATCTGGTCGACCGGCACGGAAGCAATGGGCGGCGATTTCTGATGGCTGTCAGATCCCCTCGCGAACCAGGAATTCAGAACGCGCGCAGTGTCGGAATGGAATATGTAGAACTGAGGCTGGCCCATGCAGACCAGCACCGCCTTGCCGGTCAGTACCGGAGCCCAGAATCGCTCCACCGGCGTCGGGCGCAAGAACACCCATGAACCCACAGCGAGAATGATCGGGACGACCAGTCCAATCCCTATAATGGCGAACCAGTTGCGGTGTTTGGGGCTTTTCGTAAGTACTTGAGCTTCCGTTGGCCGCTCGACGGTGGAGTAATGGATTTCTGGTATATACGATCCAGGCGGCAGGCTGAAACGAAGCTCGCCGGGTCCCGCATCGAGATAATATTGCGCGAGCCGCTTTCGGACTTCTCCGGCAGTGCCTCGAACGATCGGATCGTGATTGGTATCGTAGCGGGGCTCCCGGTCGAAAACCTCGACGCCGAGACTGCGCTCTTTCAGACAATCGAAGCGGCCTTCTACGGCGGCTTCGACGATATACCGAAGGAAGTGGCTGCACTTTTTGCTAGTGCGAAAGTGATGGCTCTCGAGAATTCTGTCGAGCTCCACAAAGATTTCACCCCGGGGCAGGTCCGACCACCGGGCCCCCACGCCTTCACTCGCACTCGGAGTGTGCTCCAGCGACCCCATTTGGTTGGCATCGTATCACGGTCCGTTTCTGCGGCGGCGAAACCCGCTCTTGACCGTGCTGCTCGGGGTACAGTACCCCTCAGAACCCCTGCTATTCAGCCCTTAGAAAGTCCCCCGATACGATTCTCTTCCGGTTCCGAACGTCGTGCCCATATACGTAGACAGTCGCGGCGACGGATGTGCCGGAATCTAGAAAAGCCCTCATGATGGACCGGCGAAATTCATGAGGTCGCGGGTCGTTCGGTCCGCAGCCTTCGTATTCATCAAGGACTCGGTAAACCTCGATTGCATTGCTTAGCCGATACACCTCTCCATATACCCACTCTCCCCCTGTCTTCGATGGCACCAGCCCCGGGTACGAGCCAATTCTGAAGAGCCGGCCTTGCACGCGGCCGCGACCAACCAGTTGAGCTCTCTGGCCCAGCCACACGGCAAGCCGGTGGCCGGAGGTACTGCGCAGGGTTCCGTACACAAACAGGACGTCCTCGGCGATCATGTCTCCTAGCGTGCAATTATTGATGGCGCAGCGCCTCCACGGGGTTCAGTTTCGCCGCGCGCCGCGCGGGCAGAAAGCAGGCGAGCGCCGCTACCAGCAGCAGGAGTGCGGGCGCTGTCGCGTAGATCAGCGGATCCAGCGCCTTCACCTCGAAGAGCACGGACTGCAGCACGTGCGAGAGTGCTGCCGAAGCACACAACCCCACCGTCATCCCAATCAGAACGGGAGCGATTCCGTGGCGAAGGATGGCGGCAAAAATCTGCTTCGGCTCAGCGCCCAGCGCCATCCGGAGGCCGATTTCCGATGTGCGGCGCGTCGTCGCAAACGCCAGCACCCCATAGATACCCAGGGAGGCAAGCAGCAGCGCCGCCGCAGCAAAGCTCACCAGCAAAATCAACTGGAAGCGCCTGGTCGATAGCGAGCCGGTCACGACCTGCTTCATCGTTTGCATGTCCGGTATGGCGGCCTGCGGCTCGAGCGCGCGGATGACGCTGCGCACGGCGGACCGGACGTTCTCCGGCTCGCCTGCGGTGCGCACAACCAGAGACATATCGCCATCGGCTTCTTCCCAATCGGGGAAGTATACCGACATACCGGGCTGCTCTGTCAGCGAGCCCGCCCGTACCGCTCCCACTACGCCAACCACCTTCGCCTGACTCCTCGCTGCATATAGCTTCAAGGGCCGGCCGATAGCGCTTTCTCCGGGCCACAGGCGGGCGGCCAGATTCTCGCTGATTACGGCTTCGAGCGCCTTGCCGTCGCGTTCTTCAAACGCCCGTCCCGCTTTCACTGGAATCCCGGCTGCCCGGAAGTAACCGCCGCTCGCGGAATGAATATGAGACATCGCCCACTGCGTCACCGGCGGAACCGCGCGGTCTCCTGCCGTAATGGGGTTGTTGTTGTCCTCGGGCCTGACAGGCAGAGTCGATACGGTTCCCGCTGCTGTCACTCCGGGCAGGGAACTGACCTTTTCGACCAAGCTTCTATAAAACGAATGGATATCCGCAACTTTGTTGTACTTATCCGGCGGCAATTTGATTCCGGCGGTTAGTAAGTGTTCGACACGAACGCCCGGGCTTACGTCGAGAATGGCGACGAAGCTGCGAAGCAGGAGACCGGCGCTGAGCAGCAGGACTGTGCTGAGCGCTACCTCGGCGGCGACGAGTAGCGTGCCGGCGCGGCGCCCGCTGCGTCCTTCGGTTGCACCGCGTCCTGAGGACTGGAGCGCCTCCTGTGGGTCGGCTTGCGCCGAACGCCACGCCGGCCAGATGCCGAACAGAACCGCACTCGCGACCGACGCTCCGAGTGCAAAGAGAAGGGCGGGTGGATCGAGAGCCAGTTCCTCGATCCTCGGCAGATCGACCGGCGCTCTCAGCCGAACTAATTCCAATAACCACCCGGCCAACAGCGATCCCGCGCCGGCGCCTGCCAGCGAAAGCAGGAGGCTTTCGCTGAGTGCTCCGCGAATCAGGTCACGGGCGCCGGCGCCCATTGCCAACCGGATCGCCCAATCGCGCCTTTGCGAAATCGCCCGCACCATCATGAGGTTCATCATGTTGATACACACGATCAGCAAAACAGCCCCCACTGCGCCCATCAGGATGAGCAGCGGCAGCCGCACCTCGCGTGACATGAGCTGCTGGAGGGGATGAACCACTATGTCGAATTCCACCTTTTCGGGAAATTGCTTCTGAATGCCTTTTTCGAGCGCGTCGAGCTCGGTGACAGCCTGCCTGACCGTGATGCCCGGGCGCAGCCGGGCGATCGCCAGGTAGTCCAGGTTCATGATCGGACTGCTGAGGTCGCTTTCGCCGAACACCAGCGGAAGCCAGTAGTCAGTTCGCTCTGCCAGAGCGACTACATCCGAGAGCTGTCCGCCGCACGGGAAAGGAAACATCGGCGGCATCACGCCAATAATCTGGTACGGCACGCCGTCGAACCGGATTTTGCGTCCAAGTTCATCGCTGCGTCCTCCCAGCTTGTGGCGCCAGAAGTGATCGCTCACAATGGCGACGTGGTCGCGCCCCGCTTCGTCCTCGCCCGCGGCAAAACTGCGGCCGATGGCGGGCTGGACGCCGACCAGGTGAAAGAAATTTGCGGACACCCGCACACCCGCCACGCTCTCTGGCTCGCCCACTCCGGACAAAATGTGCGACGTGGGCCCGAGTACCGCAATCTCCTGGAAGCTCCGCGCGTGATCCCGCCAAAGCCGGTAATGCTGGGCATTCACCGGAACGGTCGTGATCTGCTTCGAAAACGAGGGCACGCGGAACAGCACCGTTACGAGTTGTGCAGGATCCCGGTATCCCAACGGTTTCAGCAACACCGTGCGTGTAATGCTGAACATCGCCGTCGTGGCGCCGATGCCGAGCGTGAGAATGCCGATGGCGAGCGCGGTGAATCCCGGCGAATGCCCCAGACTGCGAATGGCAAGCTTCAGAGAGGAAAACACGACTCCCTCCGAGCATCCTTACAGCCACCCCGCTGGCATTGTCGATCCGCCTATGTCGAAGACATGCAACAGGCTGCCTTGACCAGTTACAACAGCTTTCGCCAGCGTCGCTCGAATCCGCAATCCCCGTGTCCGAAAACGAGAAGTCGACCTACCAGCTTCCCCATTTGTAATGAATAATAAGAGTGGATCCCCCAAACAGACGGACGGCACAACATGCCGAACGATATTTTGACCTGTCTCTCTGATGAGGACGTGGTCGAGGCGAACGCCTTGGCTACGGTCACGAGGCGCTGTATTGTTCTCCGGAATCCTGCCCGGCATTCTCAAACCGTCATCTTCCTCTGCCGGCTATCCGCCGTGAAGAGCGTCCGGTCAAGCTATCCCGGGTTCCTGGTTATCGCCGTAGGCTTGTTTCTGATCGCCGCTGCCGCCATCGCGTCAAAAAATGGGCATGAGGCGTTCCTGCCAGTCGCCCTCCTAGCCCTCGGCTTTGTGATTGCCTTTCTCGGAACCAGAAGAGGCTCTGTTTGCTTCGTTGTCGGGT
>Ga0213872_10000512_pt1 | contig 30606 bp, 31 predicted proteins | sample VelepicomBERX_R2_FD_160071 | JGI IMG/M metagenome (GOLD analysis project Ga0213872, IMG submission 160071) | Rhizosphere microbial communities from Vellozia epidendroides in rupestrian grasslands, the National Park of Serra do Cipo, Brazil - RX_R2 | ecosystem: Host-associated > Plants > Roots >...
CACGCTGCCTCGTAGTGGCCTGGAATTACGGCATTGACGCGGTAAACCGACGTCAATGCCAGCAAGTCAGACACCGGCGCCACGCAGCATCGAAATCGTCTACTTGTTCAGCGTAGCCCTAGGCATACGGCGCGAAACGGGGGCCCATAAGACGCGAAACGTATGGGCCTCGTTCCATTGCTGTGTAGAGAGCGCAGGCGGCAAGTCTGGCGGAATTCGCGCCGGGCTGCTTACCAAAGCTAGGCGATGGGCACCGTCCCGCCGTCGATGACGAACTCGGCGCCGGTGATGGCCGCCGCCCGCGGCGACACGAGGAAAGCGATGAGGTCCGCCACCTCTTCCGGCTTGTTGGGTCGCCCCAGGGGGATGCCGCCGAGTGAGTCCATGATTGCCTGCCTAGCGGCCTCCATACCAATGTTGCCCTGGCGCGCGATTTCGGCGACCAGGCCGACAGCGGCGTCCGTCTCCACCCATCCAGGCGCGACGCGAACCACGCGCACGCCCTGCGGGCTCGCTTCCTTCGATAGCGCCTTGCTGTAGGTCGACAGCGCGGCCTTGGCGGCGGCGTAGGCGGTGGTTGCCTCCGGCAGGGGCAGCCGGCCCTGAATCGACGTCACGTGGACGATGACGCCCGAGCGTTGCTCGAGCATCGTGGGCAGCAGCGCGCGGTCCAGCCGCACCGCCGCCAGCAGGTTCAGGTCCAGCGCCTTTTGCCACTCGCTGTCATCCAACACGCGGAAGCCGCCCGCCGGCGCCGTCGAGCCGCCCACCACATGGACAAGGATGTCCAGCCGCCCCCAGTGCCGCCTCACGGCATCGACCACTGCCTGGCACCCACCGGGCGTCGCCACATCAGCGGCGATGAAGCGCTCGGACGCCGTGCCTACACGCTTGGAGCGCGCCGTGGTCATGACATCGGCCCCGGCTTCGAGAAGGCTTGCAACGACGGCTCGACCAACGCCCTTGGTGCCGCCGGTCACGAGGGCCCGCAGGCCCTGGAGTTCGAGGGGGCGGGTCATGCGTGAACCTCCAGCGCGACAATCCCGTCCGGCCCAAGCTGGAAGTCGTAGCAGAGCTCCGCCGGGCTGCCGGGGAAGTCACCCGTCAGACGGGCCCATACCTTCACGCCGTGTGCTGTGGGCTGCGCGCGCAGCGGCTCGACGCGGTAGCGGTACTTGCGCTTTGCGTCGACCTTCCAGGCCTTGATGGCTTCGAGGCCGCGGTGCGCCTTGCCCTCGTCGTGAACGACGGCGTTGTCGGCGAAGCAGCGCTCGAGCGCATTCGTCTCGGAGCTGGCCTCCGCCTTGAAGTAGTCCGCCACGGGCGGCGGTAGTGCCAAGTCCATAGCCTGTCTCTGTCTTTAGTGCCCGTTCGACATGGCCTCATGGTCTAACTATGCTTACCCGACAGCAAGAACGCACCAAAAGGTAAGTGACGCCCTTGAGCTCCAGAAAGCAATACACGCCGCTGTCGGCCGCTGTCGACGTGGAAGCCCTCTTCCGGCTGCTCGAAGGCCGCTGGAAGCTGGTCATCCTGTTCCAGCTCTTCGGCGGGAAAGTGCTGAGGTTCTCCGACCTTGAGCGCTCGATCACCGGCATCTCGCAGAAGATGCTGGCCCAGCAGCTCCGACAGCTCGAGGAGGACGGCATCGTCACCCGGACCGTTCAACAGCAGGTGCCGCCCAATGTGGACTACCGGCTCACGGACTGGGGGCAGCAGTTGTGTCCGGCGCTCGACGCCTTGCTGAAGTGGGCCGAGTGTCGTGATGATCACGTGACCGCTTCTCGAAGAACTGCCCCACCATAGAAGCTGTTTCGAGATTTAGTTGAGTCCCGCCTCCCGCCTCCCGCCTCCCGCCTTCTGGCTGCCACGCGTGCGTAAGCCCTTGATCTACAAGGAAGGGGTCTCGCACGTCATGAGCTGCTCAGCAATGTCGTCGGGTGCCGTTGGGCGCCAACTTGGTTGCGACTTGCGGTAGCTATCCATCCTGACCGAACCCGGCTCGGAGGCCCGCTGGCGCGTCATGGCCCAGCCGGCAAAGTACTTGGCTTCGATGAACGCCCCGCTCGTCGCGCAGCCCTCGATGGAGTCCACGCTTCAGAATTCCACATGACCCTTCTCAGGTCTGGTCTTCCATCCGGTTCAGTCCGCAGGGGCTCCGCCTTATCAAGATGGCGAATTCGGCCACTATGACTATTTAGTGTTGCATTGTGTCGATGATGGGCCAATCTTTCGAAGATCTGCGCCTTATTAAATGGACAAATCGGCGACACGGAGAGGGCGCAGGAGTGGGCGCGCGCAGGGTGGGGGCATCTTGTTAACTGTGCTTATGTCCGGCATCGATTTGGGCCGCCATTTCAACAAGGGCGCGCCATGAGCATGGACCCATCGAGCTTGCCCGGCATCGACGGGCCCCCACCCGCGTATCACGGCGCGTCCGACGCAGGGCATGACGCCGAGGCTTACCCGCGAACGCTGTTCTTCGCCCTGCTGCTGCCGCGCTTGCTGGCGGAGCGCGTGCAAACGCGGGCCCTGGGCTGGAAACACAGTCTGGGGTTGAGCGGCAAGGTGCAGATCCCCGAGCGCCAGCACATCACGCTGTGCACGGTGGCGCGCGCGCTGGGCCCCATGCCCGACCGCAGCATCGAGGCTGCGCGTACGGTGGCCGCATCCACGCATCAGTCGCCGCTGGGCGTGTGCCTGGACCGGCTGCACAGCTTCCCCGAAAGCCACGCTCTGGTGCTGACGGGCGATGCGCATCCGGAGATCGTTCGCTTCGGCCGCCTGTTGGCCGATCGGCTCAAGGCGCAGGGCCTGGAGCCTCATCCTTGCACCAACCCGCACCTGACCCTGCTCTACGACCGGCGCCGTCTCGTGCCGATGCAGGACGTGGAGCCCGTCCATTGGACCGCGCGAGAGTTCGCCCTGATCCTCAGCCACGTCGGCAAGCATCGCCACGAAAAGCTCGGCAGTTGGCCATTGAGCATGGATGCCCCCGGCCCAAGCACACCGCGCTGAGCGTCGTCTTTCTGGGCGTGCCCTCGAGGAACCGGCCAGGGCCACTTCAATCAGCGGGGCGACCCCTGAAGAAGGGCAGTCAATCTAGACAGGGCGAAGTCTTGAAACTTCCGTCGCGACCCCAGGTGCGGTGACCGAGCGTGTCGATATGAATGCGGCCGCTCGGGTACTGGCCCAAGCCCATGCTCAAGGCCGGCCCCTGTTCGCGCCAGAAGGCGCAAAGCTTGGGCAGGGTGGCAGCGTCCACCGGCGTGATGTCCATGGCGAAGGCGCGCAAGTGGGCGCTGCGGGCGGCGCCGCCGGCGCATTGATTGAGTTCGGGGTTGCGGTAGCCCGAATGCATCTCGAAGGGGCCGAGCATGTCGTCGGCCTTGAGCGTCTTCACGAGGCGCAGCACCGAAGCCACATCCTTCCACTGCGCCTGCGGCGGCACGGCAAAGGGCTGGGCCTCACACTTCTGCCAGTCCGACGCCGAACGCAGCAGCTCGTGCATGGGCACCAGCCCTTGCAGGTCTTCGGCCTTGAGGAAGGATTCGTAGGCGGCCACCTCGGCCTCGTGCTGGCCGCGCCATTGGGCAAAGGCGGCGGGCGTGCGGATGTCGCCAGAGGGGCTCGGGGCTTGCTGCACGGCACATGCGGTGAGCAAGGCGGCCGCGGCCAGCAAAGAGAGGGTGTTTTTCATTCGGGTTGTTTCGGTTCAGGCGCCACGGGGAAGCGCTTCTCGTTGATCTGCATCTTGGCCCGCGCCGCATCGAGCAGGTCAATGCCCAGTTGGTTGCCCAGGTGCAGCAAGTAGAGCAGCACGTCGGCCATCTCGGCCGCCACGGCGTCGCGCTGCTCGGGCGCGAGCGCGCGGCTCTGCGCCTCGGTCATCCACTGAAAATGCTCGAGCAGCTCGGCCGCCTCGACGATCAGGGCCGAAGCGAGGTTCTTGGGGGAGTGGAAGCGGCCCCAGTCGCGTTGCGCAGCGAAGCGTTCAAGGCGGCGAGAGAGATCTTGCAGGGTATCGCTCATGGGTAGATGTTGGCCCACACTCGGGTCAGTAGGTCTGAGACAGAGTCAACACCCCCGCCCAAACCGAGCGAGCGGATTTCCCGCATACGGCTTACCAGTGCTCGGTCGTCTCGCGGCATTACGCAGACTTTTGCTTCGTGGAGGTGTGCCCGGGATGGACGGCCTCCAAGGCCCTGGCGATGTGGTGCCGCTTCACCGTCGGCTTGGGCACGCGCACGTCGAACCACTGCCGCACGTCCGCGTCCACGCCGATGCCGTGCATGAAGTTGTAGATGGCCTTCTTGAGCGCGCGGCCCATGGCGTCGTGGTCCGTGCCGGTGGGGTCGACGAAACCCACGTCGTTCATCGCGAAGGGACTGTCGGGCAGGGGCAGCAGGCTCACGCCATAGTCCTGCGGATTCAGCCCCACGGGCGAATGCACGGTGCAGGCAAAGCGGTGGAAGAAGCCGCTGTGGATACAGCCGTTCTCGAAGAGCTGGCGCACGTATTCGAGCGCGTCCACCGTGTCTTGAACGGTCTGGGTGGGGAAGCCATACATCAGGTAGGCGTGAACCAGCACCCCCGCATCGGCGAAGCCCTTGGTCACGCGCGCCACCTGCTCGACGCTGACGCCCTTTTTCATCAGACCCAGCAGGCGGTCCGAGGCCACCTCCAGCCCGCCCGAGATGGCGATGCAGCCGCTGTCGGCCAGCTCCAGCGCGAGCTCGGGCGTGAAGGTCTTCTCAAAGCGCACATTGCCCCACCAAGAGACCTGGAGCTTGCGCGCCTGGAGCTCGCGGGCCAGGGCCTTGAGCGCCTTGGGCGGCGCGGCCTCGTCGACGAAGTGAAAGCCCGTCTGGCCCGTCTCCTTGACGATGGCCTCGATGCGATCGACCAGCGTGGTGGCCGAGGCTGCCTCGTAGCGCGAGATGTAGTCCAGGCTCACGTCGCAGAAGCTGCATTTCTTCCAGTAGCAGCCGTGGGCCACCGTCAGCTTGTTCCAGCGCCCGTCGCTCCAGAGCCGGTTCATGGGGTTGAGCATGTCCAGCAGCGAGAGGTAGCGCTCCAGCGGCAGACCGTCCCAGGTCGGCGTGCCGACCTCGTCGAAGGGGATATCAGGCTCGACGAAATTGATCCACTTCACCGCGCCGTCCTCGCGCACAAAGGTGCGCACGAGGCGCGAGCGCGAGCGCTGGCCGGCCAGATGCTCCACCAGCGCCAGCAGCGGCCGCTCGCCGCCGTCCAGCGTGATGAAGTCCACGTGGTCGAAGAGCCGCGGCTCGCGCAGCTGGCGCAGCTCGGTGTTGACGAAGCCCCCCCCCAGGGCCACCTGGATCGCCGGATCGTGTGCCTTGATGGCCTGGGCGATGCGCAGCGCCGCATAGACCGCGCCGGGGAAGGGCACGGAGAGCAGCACGAGCTGCGGTCGGTGCTCGGCCAGCGCTTCGAGCGTGAGCTCGCGCAGCGTGTCGTCGATCAGGTTGGGCGCGGCAGTCAGCGCCTGCGCGAGCGGCTCAAAACTCGGCTGGCTCGTGGCCAGTTGCTCGGCGTAACGCACGAACTCGAAGCGCGGGTCCACCGCGTCGCGAAGCACGTCAGCCAGGTCGTTCAGATAGAGCGTGGCCAGATGGCGGGCGCGGTCCTGCAGGCCCAGCGCCCCGAAGGCCCAGGCAAGAGGATCCTCGCCCTCGTCGGCCAGATAGGCATCGATGGTGTCGAAGCGCGGCCCCTCGGGCAGGAACTGCCGCGTATTGATGCGGTGTGCGAGGGTCGGATCGCGGCCTTGCAGAAAGCCGATCACGCGCTCGACGGTCGAGGCGTAGCACTCAAACGCGCTGACAAAGTGCTCCAGGGTCCGCGTGGGCGGGACGGCCACCGCGCTGTCGCGCAGGCGCTGCAGCCCAAAGCATGAAAAAAGTCTCAAAACCAGCGAGAGCGCGAGGTCGTGCTGCACGGCTGGAATTCCGCGCGAGCGCAGGAAGCCGGTGAGGTAGGCCGTCGATGGATAGGGCGTGTTCAGCTGCGTCATCGGCGGGATGAGCGACAGCACGCGCAGGCTGGGAGCAGACATGAGGCTCGCATTTTGCCAGCCAGCCCTTTTTCGCTCGGGACTTTCCCCAGGAAACACGCTCATCGAGGCGCTTATCCTCGCGCCGCCCATGAATCTCTTCGTTTCACTGCGATATCTGGTGGCGCTGGACGACCACCGGCACTTCGGACGGGCCGCCCTGGCCTGTCACGTGACGCAGCCCGCGCTGTCCAACGCGATCCGCGCGCTGGAAGCCAGCTTCGGCGTGGCCGTGGTCAAGCGCGGGCGCAGCTTTGCCGGGTTCACGCCCGAGGGCGAACGCATCCTGGCCAGCGCGCGGCGCATCCTGCACGAACACGAGTTGCTGCAGCAGGACCTGCTGAGCAGCGCCGAGCAGCCGCGCGGCAACCTGATGCTGGGCGCCGTGCCCACGGCCATGCCGGTAGCGGCCTGCTTCGCCGCCCTGCTGCGCGAGCGTCATCCGAGCATCAAGCCGACCTTGCGCTCCATGAGCTCGGTCGAGATCGAGACGGGCTTGGAGAGCCTGGCGTTGGACATGGGCCTGGGCTATACGGAGAGGCTGGACAGCAGCAACGCGCCACTGCGCATGTTGGCGCAGTACTCGGAGAACTACTTCTTGCTGTCGCGCCATGAAGGGCGGCCCGCCGCACGCCTTCAGTACGGCCCCGCGATCACCTGGGCCGAGGCGGCGCGCCGCCCCCTGTGCCTATTGAGCCCGGAGATGCACAACCGCACCGTCGTCGATCGAGCCTTTGTGGCCGCCGGCGACAGCCTGCCCGAACCGGCCATCGAGACCAACGCCATCCTGACCCTGGCCGTGTCCGTCGTTGCCGGGCGCGTATGCAGCATCCTGCCCGGCTCGCTGCTGGGCGTGATCAAGGGCTATGGCGAGCTTGAGGCACGCCCGCTGATCGAGCCCCGTACCGAGATTCCCATCGCCTTCATGGCCTATGACACCAACCGCCCATCGCGCGCGCTGGAGGCCGCGCTCGCCTTCGCGCAGGACCCGCTCTGGCTCGAGTGCCTCGGCCAGTTCACGGCTCACTGATGCTCACTGATGCTTATTGATGCTCCCTGAGGCCCCCAGAGGCCCCCTGAGGCAAACCCTGATTTCCTGGGCGTATCGCCTCATTCCTGAAAGAAATTGGACCGCCCCGGCGGCCCTGACCACACTTCCCCGCACGCACCCGACTCCAGAAGAGGGCGCGATCACTTACCACGTTAGGAGACCGACATGTCGGCTGTACTTGGAAATACAGGAACCGGATCCCCGGGCCTGCTGGACAAAGAGCGCACGATTGCAGGCGCCGGCTTCAACCGCTGGCTGGTGCCCCCGGCAGCGCTGGCCATCCACTTGTGCATCGGCATGGCCTACGGCTTCTCGGTGTTCTGGCTGCCGCTGTCCAAGGCGCTGGGCATCAAGGAGTCGCTCAAGTGCGGCGTTGACGTGAGCGTCTGGCAGGAGCTGTTCACCACCTCCTGCGACTGGCGCGTCTCCACGCTGAGCCTGATGTACTCCATCTTCTTCGTCTTCCTGGGCTGCTCGGCGGCGCTGTGGGGCGGCTGGCTGGAACACGCCGGCCCGCGCAAGGCCGGCGTGGTGGCGGCCCTGTGCTGGTGCGGCGGCATGCTGATCTCGGCCCTGGGCATCCAGCAGCATCAGCTCTGGATGATGATCCTCGGCTCCGGCGTGATCGGCGGCATCGGCCTGGGTCTGGGCTACATCTCGCCTGTATCCACGCTGATCAAGTGGTTCCCTGACCGGCGCGGCATGGCTACCGGCATGGCCATCATGGGCTTCGGCGGCGGCGCCCTGATCGGCACGCCCATCGCCAACGAGCTGATGAACCGGTTCGCCACGTCGACGGACCTGGGCGTGGCCCCGACCTTCGTGGTCATGGCCCTGATCTATTTCGTCTTCATGCTCGGTGGCGCCTTCGGCTACCGCGTGCCGCCCACCGGCTGGAAGCCCGCCGGCTGGACGCCGCCCGCCGCGCAGGCCTCCAACGCCATGATCACGCAGCGCCATGTGCACGTGAAAAAGGTCTGGGGCATCCCGCAGTTCTGGCTGGTCTGGCTGGTGCTGTGCATGAACGTGTCTGCCGGCATCGGAGTGATCGGCATGGCCAGTCCCATGCTGCAGGAGGTGTTCGGCGGCACGTTGATCGGCATCACCGGCGACGCGGCCAGGTTCTCGGCCCTGACGCCCGACCAGCTCAAGCTGATCGCCGGCGTGGGCGCGGGCTTCACGGCCCTGCTGGGCCTGTTCAACATCGGCGGCCGCTTCTTCTGGGCCAGCATCTCCGACAAGCTGGGCCGCCGCCTGACCTACACGCTCTTCTTCGTGCTCGGCGGCGTACTCTACGCCAGCCTCCCGTCCAGTGCAGCGGCCAGCAATACCGTGGCCTTCGTGGGCGCGGCTTGCATCATCTTGTCCATGTACGGCGGCGGCTTCGCCACGGTGCCGGCATACCTCGGCGACCTGTTCGGCACGCAGATGGTTGGCGCCATCCACGGCCGCCTGCTCACCGCCTGGGCCACGGCCGGCGTGCTCGGCCCCGTGCTGATCACGAAGATGCGCGAGTACCAGCAGGGTCTGGGCCTGCCCAAGGCCGAGGCCTACAACCAGTCCATGTACATCTTCGTGGGCCTGCTCGTGATCGGCTTGCTGTGCAACCTGATGATCCGCCCGATCGCCGACAAGCACTTCATGTCCGAAGCCGAACTGGCCGAGGAAAAGCGCCTGGCACACGAGCGCTCCGCGGCAGCCGAAGTCGGCTCCGGCTCCGGCTCGGGTGGCCAGACTTCGGCCGTCACAGTCGTGCTGGCCTGGCTGGTCGTAGGATTGCCACTGGCCTGGGGCATCTACAAGGCGCTCCTGACCGCCGCGAAGTTCTTCCACTGAAGTAAGTAGTTAGCCATGACGACTCCCGATGTACAGGGCGTGGTGCGCGACATCCTCGCGCGCCTCGCCGACGAGCCCGGCGGCCTGCTGCCCATCCTCCATGAGCTGCAGGACACCCTGGGCTATGTGCCGCAGGAGGCGCTGCCGCAGATCGCCGCCGGCCTCAATCTCTCGCGCGCCGAGGTGCACGGGGTCGTCAGCTACTACCACCACTTCCGCACCGACAAGCCCGGCCGACAGGTGCTGCAGATGTGCCGCGCGGAGGCCTGCAAGAGCATGGGCGCCGATGCGCTGATCGCGCATGCGCAGCAGCGCCTGGGCTGCAAGCTGCACGAGTAGACGGCCGATGGTGCGTTCTCGCTCGAACCCGTGTTCTGCCTGGGCCTGTGCAGCTCCTCGCCTGCACTGATGCTCGGCCACACGCTGCATGCGCGCATGACGCCGGCCAAGTTCGACGCGCTGATCGAGGAGGCGCGGTCATGAGCGCCACCGTCTACATTCCCTGCGATTCGGCAGCGCGCGCCGTGGGCGCCGACGCAGTCGCACGCGTTCTTTCTTCTGAGGCGGCCCGGCGCGGCCTCGACGTTCAGATCATCCGCAACGGCTCGCGCGGCCTGATGTGGCTGGAGCCGCTGGTCGAGGTGGCGACGCCGCAAGGCCGCATCGCCTATGGCCCGGTCGAGTCCGGCGATGTCGCCACCTTGCTCGATGCCGGCTTGCTGCAAGGCGGCGAGCATGCGCTCAAGCTCGGCCCGACCGAAGAGATCCCGTATCTCAAGAAGCAGCAGCGCCTGACCTTCGCCCGCATGGGCGTGACGGACCCGCTCTCGCTGGCCGACTACGTGGCGCATGAGGGCTTCGTGGGCCTGCGCAAGGCGCGCGCGATGAAGCCCGCCGAGGTCGTGCAGGAGGTGCTGGACTCCGGCCTGCGCGGTCGTGGCGGCGCGGCCTTCCCGGCCGGCATCAAGTGGAAGACCGTGCTGGGCGCGGCGGCCCAGCAAAAATTCGTGGTCTGCAATGCCGACGAGGGCGACTCGGGCACCTACTCCGACCGCATGGTCATGGAGGGCGATCCCTTCATGCTGATCGAGGGCATGGCCATCGCAGGCCACGCCGTGGGCGCGAGCCGCGGCTTCATCTACGTGCGCTCCGAATACCCACAGGCGGTGGCGACGCTCAAGAAGGCCATCGCCACCGCTGAAGAAGCGGGTTACTTGAGCGGCTTCAAGCTCGAGGTGCGCATGGGCGCCGGCTCCTATGTCTGCGGCGAAGAGACCGCCATGCTGGAGAGCCTGGAGGGCAAGCGCGGCATCGTTCGTGCCAAGCCGCCGCTGCCGGCCGTCTCCGGTCTGTTCGGTCAGCCGACCGTCATCAACAACGTCATCACCCTGGCCAGCGTGCCCTTGATCCTGGCCCGCGGCGCGCAGTTCTATGCCGGTTGTGGCATGGGCCGTTCGCGCGGCACCTTGCCGATCCAGCTGACCGGCAACATCAAGCGCGGCGGCCTGATCGAGCTGGCCTTCGGAGTCACCTTGCGCGAGCTGCTCACCAGCTATGGTGGCGGCAGCGCCTCGGGCCGGCCGATCAAGGCCGTGCAGGTCGGCGGGCCGCTGGGCACCTACCTGCCGCCATCGCAATGGGACACGCCGCTGGACTACGAGGCCTTCGCCGAGCTCGGCGCAGTGCTGGGCCACGGCGGCATCGTCGTGCACGACGACACGGCCGACCTGGCCCAGCTGGCCCGCTACGCCATGGAGTTCTGCGCCATCGAGTCCTGCGGCAAGTGCACGCCCTGCCGCATCGGCTCCACGCGTGGCGTGGAAGTCATCGACAAGATCGTCGCGGGCGACCAGAAACAGGTGGCGCTGCTGCGCGACCTGTGCGACACCATGGTTCACGGCTCGCTCTGCGCCATGGGCGGCATGACCCCCTACCCGGTGATCTCCGCCTTGAACCATTACCCTGAGGACTTCGGTCTGAGGAGCAGCACATGATCGACCTCGACTACGGGACACCGAAGCGCGAATCCGAGCGCGAAGTCACGCTCACCATCGACGGCATGCCCGTCACCGTGCCCGTCGGCACCTCGCTGATGCGTGCCGCCACCGAGGCCGGCGTGATGGTGCCCAAGCTCTGCGCCACCGACAGCCTGGAGCCCTTCGGTTCGTGCCGCCTGTGCCTGGTGGAGATCGACGGCCGCAAGGGCTACCCCGCCTCCTGCACCACGCCGGCCGAGGCCGGCATGATCGTGCGCACGCAAAGCCCCAAGCTGCAGGAGCTGCGCAAGGGCGTGATGGAGCTCTACATCAGCGACCACCCGCTGGACTGCCTGACCTGCTCAGCCAACGGCGACTGCGAGCTGCAGACCCAAGCCGGCGTCGTGGGCCTGCGCAATGTGCGCTACGGCTTCGAGGGCGCCAACCACTTGAAGGAGGGCAAGGACGAGTCCAACCCCTACTTCAGCTACGACCCGTCCAAGTGCATCGTCTGCAACCGCTGCGTGCGGGCCTGCGAGGAGATCCAGGGCACCTTCGCGCTGACGATCTCGGGCCGCGGCTTCGCCAGCCGCGTCTCGCCGGGCATGGACGAGCCCTTCATGCACAGCGAATGCGTGAGCTGCGGCGCCTGCGTGCAGGCCTGCCCTACGGCCACATTGCAGGAGAAGACCGTCATCGAGCGCGGCCTGCCCGAGCACAGCGCCATCACCACCTGCGCCTATTGCGGCGTGGGATGCGCATTCAAGGCCGAGATGAAGGGCAACGAAGTCGTACGCATGACGCCGTGGAAGGACGGCAAGGCCAACGAGGGCCATTCCTGCATCAAGGGCCGCTTTGCCTGGGGCTACGCCACGCACAAGGACCGCATCACCAAGCCCATGATCCGCGCCAAGATCACCGACCCCTGGCGCGAGGTGTCCTGGGACGAGGCGATCAACCACGCCGCCTCCGAGTTCAGGCGCATCCAGGCCCAGCACGGGCGCGATTCGATCGGCGGCATCACCTCCTCGCGCTGCACGAACGAGGAGACCTACCTCGTCCAAAAGCTGATCCGCGCCGCCTTCGGCAACAACAACGTCGACACCTGCGCCCGTGTCTGCCACTCGCCCACCGGCTACGGCCTGGGCCAGACGTTCGGCACGTCGGCCGGCACGCAGACCTTCAAGTCGGTGGAGCATGCCGACGTGATCATGGTCATCGGCGCGAACCCGAGCGAGGCGCATCCGGTGTTCGGCTCGCGCATGAAGAAGCGCCTGCGCGAAGGCGCCAAGCTGATCATCGTGGATCCGCGCGCCATCGACCTTGTCAGCGCGCCGCACGTCAAGGCCGATCACCACCTGGCCCTGCGGCCCGGCACGAACGTGGCCGTGATCACGGCCATGGCACATGTGATCGTGACCGAGGGCCTCGTTGACGAGGCCTATGTAGCCGAGCGCTGCGACACCAAATCCTTCCAGGAATGGCGCGCTTTCGTGTCCAGGCCCGACAACTCTCCCGAAGCCCTGGAGGCCGAGAGCGGCGTGCCCGCCGCCGAGCTGCGCGCCGCCGCACGCCTGTACGCCACCGGTGCGTCCGACGGATCACGTGCCGGTGGGCGCGTGAATGCCGCCATCTATTACGGCCTGGGCGTGACCGAGCATGCGCAGGGCTCGACCATGGTGATCGGCATCGCCAACCTCGCCATGGTCACCGGCAATGTCGGCCGCGAAGGCGTCGGCGTGAACCCGCTGCGCGGCCAGAACAATGTCCAAGGCAGCTGCGACATGGGCAGCTTCCCGCACGAGCTGCCGGGCTATCGCCACATCGCCGACACGACGGTGCGCAGCCAGTTCGAGGCGCACTGGGGCGTGACGCTACAGGCCGAGCCGGGCCTGCGCATTCCCAATATGTTCGACGCCGCGCTGACGGGCAGCTTCAAGGGCCTGTACTGCCAGGGCGAGGACATCGTCCAGTCCGATCCCAACACGCAGCACGTGGCCGAGGCGCTCTCCAGCATGGAGTGCATCGTCGTGCAGGACATCTTCCTGAACGAGACGGCCAAATACGCTCATGTCCTGCTGCCTGGCTCCTCCTTCTTGGAGAAGGACGGCACCTTCACCAATGCCGAGCGCCGCATCTCGCGCGTTCGCAAGGTCATGCCGCCGCTGGCCGGTTTGGCGGACTGGGAGGTGACCTGCAAGCTCTCGAACGCGCTGGGCTATCCGATGAACTACCAGCACCCGTCCCAGATCATGGACGAGATCGCAGCGCTGACGCCGACCTTCCAGGGTGTGAGCTTCGAGAAGATCGAGCGTCTGGGCAGCGTGCAGTGGCCCTGCAACGAGGAGACCGAGGCAGCGGGCACGTCCATCATGCATGTGGGCAAGTTCGTGCGCGGCAAGGGCCGCTTCCTGATCACGCAGTACATCCCCTCGACCGAGAAGGTCACACGCAAGTACCCGCTGCTGCTGACCACGGGTCGCATCCTGAGCCAGTACAACGTCGGCGCACAGACGCGGCGCACACCCAACAACCAGTGGCACAGCGAGGACCGGCTCGAGATCCATGCCCATGACGCGCAGGAGCGCGGTATCAAGAACGGAGACTGGGTGGGCATCGAGAGCCGAGCCGGCGAGACCGTGCTGCGCGCCGTGATCAGCGAGCGCATGCAGCCCGGTGTGGTCTACACGACCTTCCACTTCCCGGAATCTGGCGCCAACGTCATCACCACCGACAACTCCGACTGGGCCACCAACTGCCCCGAGTACAAGGTGACGGCCGTGCAGGTGCTGCCGGTCATGCAGCCCTCGGCCTGGCAGAAGGAGTACAAAGCGTTCAGCGAGACACAAGAGGAACTCCTCAACCATGCACGTTGAGAACCTGATCAAGATGGCCAACCAGATCGGCGACTTCTTCGCCGCCTTCCCCGACCGCGAAGAAGCGCTCGATGGCGTGGCCACCCACATCAAGAAGTTCTGGGAACCGCGCATGCGGCGCGAGCTGCTCGCGCATGTGGACAGCGTCGGCTACGGCGAGCTCAACGCCACCACGGCCGAAGCGATCAAGCGACACCGCGCGCAGCTGCAGTGAAGCCGCTCCAGGAGGTTGAGGTCCGGCGCGGCGCAAATGCCGCCCCCATGACCGACCTGGTGGCCGTCGAGGCCCCGGTGGCCCTGGTCTTTAACGGCATCTCGCATGCGGTGATGATGGCCACGCCGACCGACCTCGAAGCCTTCGCGCTGGGCTTCGCGCTCTCGGAAGGACTCCTTGAAAGGCCGAGCGAGTGCTACGGCATTGATGTGGCCGAAGGCGCAATGGGCTGCGAGGTGCAGCTCGAGGTCTCGGCCGCCGCCGAGCGGCGCCTGAAGGAGCGCCGCCGCAACCTCGCCGGCCGCACGGGCTGCGGGCTGTGCGGCATCGACAGCCTGCAAGCCCTGGACCTGGCGCCGCCGCCGCTCGACGCGCCACTGCAGATCGAACTCGCCGCCGTTCACCGCGCCTTCGAGCAGCTGCCCGCGCTCCAGCTCCTGAATGCGCAGTCTGGCGCCCACCATGCAGCGGGCTGGTCCACGCTCGCGGGCGAGCTGCTCGTCGTGATGGAGGACGTGGGCCGGCACAACGCACTGGACAAACTGCTGGGCAGCCGGGTACGCGCCGGCGCTGTCTTGGAAGACGGCTTCGTCATCATGAGCAGCCGGGCCAGCTCCGAGCTCGTGCTCAAGTGCGCGCGGCTGCGAGTGCCGCTGCTCGCGACCATCTCGGCGCCCACCTCGATGGCGATCCAGATCGCGAAGAACAGCCGGCTGGTGCTCTACGGCTGGTGCCGCGGTGAGCGCGCCGTGCGTTTCGCTTAGAGCCGCCTTCTAGGGTCTAGGGCGATTGCGCCAGCACGCACTCCGATCCCAGATCGCCGGGGCAGGGGCCGAGCCAGCGCAGCTGGGTGGCGTCCGTAGGCGCCAGGGAGGCGCTCAAGTTCTGCACGCCACCCCGCGCTGGCGTGAAGAGCTGGATCAGGGTCCAGTCGGTCTGGCCCGACTTGCGGTATTGCAGCCAATACTGCGCGCCGGGCCGCAAGCCGCGGGTGCTGATCTGGTACTGGCCGTTCACGATCGAGAAGCTGGGCTGATCGTGCCAGGGCCGCGCCAGCGGCTCGCCGACGAAGAGGCCCTCGCCCGGCCATTGCACCGACTTCCAGTAGGCCTCGATCAGGGAGTCGCCCCGCCAGTAGTGGTCGATCATCACGCTAGCCCTGGGGAACTTCTCGGTGTAGTTGCAGGGCTCCTCCACGGTGCCGAAGCTGGCCGTCAGCCCGGCCGCCAGCCAGTCAGTGGCGCGAGTCTGGCCATCGGCGCTGTCGAGCGCACCGCCGGAGGAGCTCAGGCTGTCGCCCACGGCGCCCGCTCTGTAGCTGTTGGTGGCCAGGCCGGGCTCGACGGCCAGGCCCGTGAAGTAGAAGAGCACGCCGGCCTTGCCCGTGAGGGCGTCGTTCTGTGGCGTCCCGCCGCTGTTGTCCGTGTAGTTCAGGGTGAGCCAGCCGGACCAGCTCGCGGGCAGGCCGAGGAAGTCCAGGTAGCGCACGGAGCGGTCCGCATCGCTCGTGCGGATCAGCCAGCCCGTGCCGTCAGGCTGGCTGGCGTCGGCCTGCAAGCCCAGGTCGATCAGGGCCTTGGCGGCGGCAAGCGTGTCGGTGCCCAGCATCATGGCAGGCCGCATCTTCAGATCGGTGAAGGGCTGCAGTGATTCGCTGTCGTAGTAGGGCGAAGCCGCCGTGGCCACGCAGCCGCCGCAATAGCGCGCATCAAAGCCCAGGGCCATGGCGCTGGTGATGCTCATGCTGCAACTGCCGCCCGCGACCCGCGAGGGCTGACGCCAGACAAGCAGCAGGGCCTGCACGGCCGCGGGCATGGCCGCGTCCACGCTGGCCTTGATGCGGGCGAAGTCAGCAGCGCCAAGCGCCGCGCCCGTTCCGGCCGGCAGGCTCACCTTCACGATATTGGCGGCCGGCACGCCGCGGGCCTGCTGGTAGTAGGCGGCCGCGGCTTCAGAGACGGCGTCCCCATCGATCACCACGAGGCCCAGCTGGGCTGCGCTCAGACCGTGCGCGGGCAGGCTCAACAAGATCGGGCTGGCGGCCGGCGCCGGCGTGGCGGAGCTCGACGAGCTGCCACCGCCGCCGCCGCAAGCGCTCAAGACCAGGGCAATGAGCCAAGCGGCTGGGAACAGGAATCGCGGCGTTCGGCAGGACATGGCCGCAATTGTCCCTGCAACAAGGGCGCCCCGGCATCAACCGGGCGCCGTCGTCAGGGCTTGCTGGCGGCCTTGGGAGCCTTGGCAGGTGCGGCACCGTCACGATCCAAGCGCTCGCGAACCACACGCACTTCCTGGCGCGTCTCCGCCTTCTTGTAGTCAGCCGGCACCTTCATCAGCGCCGCCTCGGGTTCGCCCCGCCGGATGTTCTGCAAGCGGTAATTGGTCTCGCCGCTGCGCGGGTCGAAATCTCGACTGCTGACGGTGAGCATCAACTCAGGCGAGGTCCAGACGTCGCGCGTGATGACGATAGGTTTTTCGTTGCCGATCTTGCCGGCTTCGATGGTCCAGCTGGTGCGCTCGCCGTTGACCTTGACGCCTTCGATCTCCTTGGCGGGCAAAGCGGTGGTGGCACCCTCGCCACGTGGCGCGAAGGCCATGGTACGCGCCAGCACGGCCGGCGGCGCCTGCAGGGCTGGCAGCGGCGGCATGCCCTTGGCGTCTCCCATGCGCACGATCTGTACCCGCACCTCTCGGCCGTCCTTGCCGTCGCCGCCGTGGATGTCTTCAGTCAGCACCACCGGCTCGGGTGGCAGCGGCGGCACCGGGGGCTTAGGTGGCACGCCAGGCGCGGGCGGCAAGCCCGGAGCGACAGGAGGCGCGCTGCGCAGCTGTTCGCGAATCTTGACGGCCATCTCGCGCATCTGCTGGCCGAAGGCCCGCCACTGGCCCTCGTCATTGGCCATCCAGGCCATGTTGCCGGCCTTGCTCGCAGTCTTGCTCTCCGGATCCAGCACCCAGTTTTCCTTGGACAGCGGGTCGCGCAGATAGACGACGCGCTTGCCGTCGCGGTCCACCTCGGTGCGGGTGCGGCCCTCGCCGTCGCGGCATTGGCGGTCGGTCTGCACGCGCACGATGCGGTTGCCGTCGGCCAAGGGCTGGATGGTCTCGTGCACGGCGTCGGCGCAATAGGGCGCGCCCTTGACGACGCGGCTGCGGCCCATCTCCTGGCCGATGAAGCCCAGCTCGATATTGGCGTGCTCCAGGGCCTCCTGCGCGGCACGGTGGGCCTCCTGGCTCACCCGCTGGACGTCGATCTGGAGCTGCGGCGTCGCGTCCGGCGCTGGCGGCTGCGCGCGGGCAACTGCGGTGAAGGCCAGCAGCAGGGCTGCCGGCAGAAGAGAGCGCTTGAAGGTCTTCATGTTGTTGCCTTTCAGGAACGAGGAACGGCAGGGGACGAAAAAAATCAATGAACGAGGCGCACGGCGAGCACCTCGCCGTTGGGCCGCATGAGCAACTCGGCGCGCACGCTCTGGCCGGCGCTGGACGGGTCGTAGGGCAGGCCGAGCAGGGCCAGGCGTTCGGCGGGCATCTCGGTGGTCACGACCCAGGCCCGGCCTTCGCGAGCCTGGGCGCCGGCCGCGGTGGCGGACGCTGCAATGGGCTTGTCGTCCATCGCGTGCTGGAGCCGGTCCTCGGACACCAGGGGCACGAAGGCACTGGCGCTGAACTCGGCCTGCGCCGTCTGGGGCAGCGGTACGCTGAACACGAGCAAGGTGCCGAGCAGGCCCAGCGCGCAGCTCGCAACGCTGGCCCAGATCACGGGCCGCGTGGGCCGCGTGGGCCGCATGGGCAGCAGGGCGGCCAGGCCTTGGGCCCAGGCAGGCAGCCCGCGGCGGCGGGCCACGGCGCGCCGGGCGGCCGCCAGGGTCGCAGCCTGCATGGCCGCCGTGGGCTCGGCGCGACGCCAATCGTCCAGGGTGTTCAAGGGATTCAAGGGCAAGGCTTGGGACTTCATGCGGCACTCCCTTGTCGGGATAGGGTGGCCATGGGCTGCAGGGCCTGGGCCAGCTTCTGGCGCGCGCGGTACAGGCGGCTGCGCAAGGTGTTGATCTCGATGCCGGCAATGCGCGCGGCTTCCACGTAGGCCCGCTCCTGCAGATCCACGAGGACCAGCGCTTCTCGGAACGGCCAGGGCAAGGCCTGGATGGCCTGCCAGACGGCGGTCTGGTCCTGCGATTCGATGAGACGGGTCTCCGGCGTATCGGCCAAGGGCGCAGCCACGGTCTGTGCACCGTCCTGCGCCTCTTCGTCCTGCACCTCGCGCCGGGCCTCGCGCCAGCGCGACAGCAGGTGATGCCGCGCCACGCCCGCCAGCCAGCCACCGAGGCTGCCGCGCAGCGGGTCGAAGGTCTCGGGCGATGCGGCCAGCGCCACGAAGGCCTCCTGCATCGCATCGGCCGCCCAGGCCGGGTTGGCGCAAAGAGCCAACGCGTAGCGGTACACGGCGCCCGACTCGTTGCGATACAGCGGCTCCAGCGCCTGCGCGTCGCCCTGGCGCAGGCGCGCCATCAGGCCGAGCGTGTCATCACGGCCGGAGCGTGAATCCATGGGCAGCAGGCTGAGCATTGTTGAGCTTCATGACGGTCGATTTCAGCGTATTGCGCACCACCGGGCCAAAAGTTCCCGAACCGGGGAAGGACGATCAAACTGTGCAAACTCGCGACACTTGCCCGCGGGGGAGGACGATCGCGGTGCGCGCGCTACCATTTCATGAAATTCAGTATTTAAGCCATGAATATCCAAAGTTAGCGCACACAGACTGCACTATCTTGGTGCAATTCGCCCGTGGAAACCCCAAGTGCGTGCGCCGCGAGCCCTCACTACAGTCCACCCACTCGACGTAAACCTTGTCCAGACAAGTGTTTGCCAGGCGGGGCTGAGGAGACAAACACCAATTCGAAGATCAAGATAAAACGTGACACCGTCACAATTCGCGGGCGCCGGATGCAGATCCAGGCGCCCGTTCTCTTTTCGGTCCTGGATTTCTGATGTTTGCTGAACTCGCCACCCTCGCCCTGGCCTCGCTCGCGGCCGGTTTCATTGATTCCGTGGTGGGGGGCGGCGGCCTGGTGCTCGTGCCCGCCCTGTTCAGCGTCTTGCCCAAGGTGGAGCCTGCGACGCTGCTCGGCACCAACAAGGGAGCTTCCATCTGGGGCACGGCCTGGGCGACCAGCCAGTACGCGCGGTGCGTGCAGCTGAACTGGCGCGCCTTGATGCCGGCCGCAGGACTGGCCCTGGTTGGCGGTTTCTGCGGCGCCTGGGCCGTGACCATGGTCAGTCCGGACGCCTGGCGCAAAGGCCTGCCGCTGATCCTCCTGGCCGTGCTGATGTACACGCTGGCCCGCAAGGACCTGGGCCGGCACCACGAACCGCGCTACCACGGCGGCGCTGAAACCCTGGCCGCTGGCGCCATCGCCCTGGCCATCGGCTTTTATGACGGCTTCTTCGGCCCGGGAACCGGCAGCTTCTTCGTCTTTCTCTTCGTGCGCGTGCTGGGCTACGACTTTCTCCACGCCTCGGCCACGGCCAAGCTGATGAACGTGTCCACCAATTTCGCGGCCATCGTGCTGTTCGTCAGCAAGGGGCACTTCTGGTGGCAGGTGGCGGCCGTGATGGCCGTGACCAATGTGCTGGGCAGCCTGATCGGCACGCGCATGGCGCTGGCCAGGGGTGCCGGTTTCGTGCGCGGATTCTTCGTGGTCGTGGTCGCGCTGCTGATCCTCAAGACCGGCTGGGACGCCTACTTGCGCTGAACCAATCGCCTCAAGCCGGGGGCACGCGCTACCATTGCCGCAAACCATCCGAGCTCACAGCCATGCCTGTCGACCCGCAACTCCGTTCGCTGGACATCGAGATCCCCACCCAACCCGAAGTGCTGGTCAAGCTGTCGCTGCTGATGGCCGCCGATGACATCGACCTGCTGGCCATGTCTGCCCTCGTCGAAGGAGACATGGCCCTGGCCGCTGCCGTGCTCAAGGCCGTCAACTCCTCGCTCTATGGCCTGCGCGGCCGAGTCCAGACCGTGCACCAGGCGCTGACCTATCTCGGTATGCGCGAGGTCGCGGCCATCACCTTCGAGATGGGCCTGCGCGCGGCCTTCCCGCCGGCGGCGGAGCTGGAATCCGTGTGGAACCGCGCAGCGCAGCGCGGCCTCATGATGGGCCGCATGGGCCAGATGCTCGGCGTCGACCCCTGGGCGGCGCATTCGGCCGGCCTGTTTGAGGAATGCGGCAAGGCCGTGCTCTACCGCCACGCACCCTCGCACTACCCGGCCATGCTGCGTGCCGCGGCGAACGATCAGGAACTCGTGCAGCTCGAACACACGGCCTTCGGCGTCAGCCACGACGCACTGGGCGCGGCCCTGTGCGAGAGCTGGGGCCTGGCGCCAGCGGCGGTGGCCAATGTGCGCCACCACGTGGAAGTGCAAGGGACCCTGGTCATGCCTGAGGCCCTGCAGCGCCGCAGCGTGAGCGCCGTCTCCGCCCTGGCCTGGGCCCTGATGACGGCACCCGAGCGACTCGAGGAGGTGGCCTCCGCCATCGCCCCGCAGGCCCAGCTCGACGAGAACCTCATGCTGCGCGCCGCGCGCCGCGTCTCCGAGCAGATCGCCAGCGCCACCGAGCACGGCCGCTGATGCTCGTCCGGGGCCTGGACCACATCAATCTGCGCGCCAGCCGTGAGCTGATGGAGCGCCTGCGAGATTTCTATTGCGAAGTCGTCGGCCTGCGCCAGGGCCCGCGCCCGCCCTTCGGCAGCTTCGGCTACTGGCTCTATGCCGGCGATCAGGCCGTGGTGCACCTGAGCGAGGCCGGGGCGGGATCGGTCATGCCGCAACGCCCCTTGGGCACCTACGACCACACGGCCTTCGCCTGTAGCGACCGCACGGCCTTTGAAGCGAAGCTGCGCAATCTCGGCCTTGACTACCGCGTGGCCGAAGTCCCCTTGACGGGACAGGTGCAACTCTTCTTGCGCGACCCGGCAGGCAACGGCGTTGAGCTGAACTTCATGGCCTAACTCGCCCCCATGCTGAGCCGGTCCCGGCCCGCATGCTTGGCAATGTAGAGCGCCTCGTCGGCCGCTTGCATGAGCGCCTGCGGACTCAGATAGGGATGGGCCGGGCTGTACGCCGCCAGTCCGATCGACACGGTGAGCACGCGTTCTTCGCCCACGCCGTCTTCATGCGGCAGCTGCAAGGCGCGCAGTTCCTCGCGCAGCTGCTCGAGCCGCCCTTGGGCTTCGGACAGGCCCAGATCCGGCAGCAGGGCCACGAACTCCTCGCCGCCCAGCCGGGCCACGACGTCGGTGTCCCGCTTGAAATGGGAAGTCAGCAGCTGCGCGACCTGGCGCAAGGCCTCGTCGCCCTTGGCCGCACCGTAGCGAGCGTTGAACTTCTTGAAATGATCGAGATCGAGCACGGCCAGCGAGAGCAGGCCGCGCTGGCGCTGCGTGCGCTTGAACTCGCGGCGCAGCGCCTCGTCGAATCCGCGGCTGTTTGTCAGGCCGGTCAGGGCGTCCACGCGCGCCATGGATCCGAGCTCGCGATTCTTCGCATCGAGCTGCGCCTGCGCCTGCTGCAGCTGCTCGCGCAGCTGCGCAGACCGGCCCAACTCGCTCTGCAACTGCAGCCACAGCTGCTTGTGCACGCGGCTGAGCGAATGCTGGATCTGCTGCACCTCCGGCGGCACCGATTCGCGCTCTTGTGCCTGCCAGTCCTGCGGCGGCAGGCTGGGGTCGAAAGCCTCGCTGCTGGCGGCCAGGCGCCGCAAAGGCTGCAGGGTCAGACGATCCAGCAACAAGACGAGCACGGCGGCGAGCAGCAGGCCCAGCACCAGATCGCGCAGCAAGGAGCCCAGCAACGCGGCGCCGCCCTCGCCCGCCCCCTCGCTCACGGCGAGGTGGAAGAAGTCCAGCAGCAGCACCATCAGCACGCTCAGTCCAAGCACGGCCGCCGACATGCGCCAACGCAACGATGCAATGCGCTGCTGCGCAGTCAGGGATGAAGAGGCGCTGATCGTGTCGGGATGGAAGCTCAAGGCTGCTGCTGGCGAGCGGTGCTGAAATCATTTTGCACGCCACTTTTGCCACGCGCCACGCTTGGAGCACAGGGTTTAGCACTATGTGAGGCTCCGGATGAACCCTATATATTGGTAATTGCTTATATAAGGATTCCTATGATCGACGCCCCCGTCAACGAGGCCGAGCGGATCTACGAAGTGGCTGCCGAGCTGTTCTCTCTCATGTCCACGCCGCTGCGCCTGCGCATCATCAGCTCGCTGTGCAACGGCCAAAAGAGCGTGGGCGAGCTGCTGGAAGAAATCCCGAGCAGCCAGCCCAATATGTCGCAGCACCTGAACCAGCTCTACCGCGCGGGTGTGCTCGCGCGCACGCGCACCGGCCAGAGCGTCATTTACCGCATCCAGAACGAACGTGCGGCCATGCTCTGCCGCGCCGTATGCACCCAGATCGCCATCGAGATGGACGATCCCGAGGCGGTCGCGCCGAACGAGCGCCTGATGTCCCCGCGTCATTGATGCCATGAACGACCGTACTTCCGCGCCTGGGCGCTTGTTGCACGCCCCGGAACACCTGCTCACGCGCGAGCAGCTCGCCGCAGCGCCCGACGCGCGCCGCGGCTTTTTGCGCCGCGCCTTCGCCACCGCCAGCGCCGCCATGCTGGCCGGCGCGGCGAAGGCCGAGTCTGCCGTCGGCGACCCCAACATCCTCGAGCTGCCGCAGCATTCGCTGGCTCTGGGCCAGCCGGTGGCGCTCGAAGGCTATGGCAAGCCCTCGCGCTTCGAGGCCAATCTACAGCGCCGCCAGAGCCCGGGCCTCACGCAGACGCGCCAGGCCTCGGTGTCCTTCGCGCCGCTGCAAGGCCTGTTTGGCATCGTCACGCCCAGCGGACTGCACTTCGAGCGCCATCACCAGGGCTGGTGGGACATCGATCCCTCCAAGCACCGGCTGATGATCAACGGCTCGGACGAGCAGATGCTCAAGCGCCCCATGGTCTTCACCATGGATGAGCTGATGCGCCTGCCCTCGGTCTCGCGCTTTCATTTCATCGAATGCGGCGCCAACACCGGCATGGAGTGGGGCAATGTGGCCGTCCCCACCGTGCAATACACGCACGGCATGCTCAGCTGCAGCGAGTTCACCGGCGTGCGCCTGATCGACGTGCTGGAGATGTGCGGGATGGACGCCAAGCGCGCGCGCTTCGTGCTCGCCGAAGGCGCCGACGGCTCCTCGATGACGCGCACCATCCCCATCAAGCTCGTGAAGAGCGGCGACGTGCTGCTCGCCTACGGCCAGAACGGCGAGATGCTGCGGCCCGAGAATGGCTACCCGCTGCGCCTCGTGGTGCCTGGCGTGCAGGGCGTCTCCTGGGTCAAGTACCTGCGCCGCATCGAGGTCGGCGACGAGCCCTATGCCACCAAAGACGAGGACGTCCACTACGTGGACCTGATGCCCGACGGCCAGCACCGCCAGTACTCCTCGGTGCAGGAGGTGAAGAGCGTGGTCACCACACCCAGCGGAGGCCAGGTGTTGCTCGACAAAGGCTTCTACGCAATCTCGGGCCTGGCTTGGTCGGGCCGCGGGCGCATCAGACGGGTCGACGTGTCGGTCGATGGCGGTCGCAACTGGCAGCCGGCCCAGCTGCAATCACCCGTGATGGACCGCTGCCTGACGCGCTTCACCTTGCCCTGGACCTGGGACGGCAAGCCCGCTCTCGTGATGAGCCGCGCCACCGATGAAACCGGACAGATCCAGCCGACGAACGCCCAGCTTCGCACCGTGCGAGGCAAGCGCTCGATCTATCACAACAACTCGATCCAGACCTGGCTCGTGCAAGAGAGCGGCGAGGTGAAGAATGTTCAAGTCGCCTAAGCGCGCCTTGGTGATCGCGCTGGTCTGCGCCCTCGGCGCCAACGCCGCCGACAAGTTCCCCGGCATCGGCCGCACCGCCACGCCCGCCGAACTCAAGGCCTGGGACATCGACGTGCGCCCCGACTTCAAGGGCCTGCCCAAAGGCCGCGGCACGGTGGCCCAGGGCGAGACGCTCTGGGAGGCCAAATGCGCCGGCTGCCATGGCAGCTTCGGCGAATCGAACGAGGTCTTCTCGCCCCTGGTGGGCGGCACGACCCAGGACGACATCAAGACCGGCCATGTGGCGCGCCTGCTCGATCCGAGCTTCCCCGGCCGCACCACGCTGATGAAGGTCTCGCACATCTCCACGCTGTGGGACTACATCAACCGGGCCATGCCCTGGACAGCGCCCAAGAGCCTCAAGCCCGACGAGGTCTATGCCGTCACGGCCTACCTGCTCTCGCTGGCCGACGTCTTGCCTGCCGACGGCGAGCTCTCGGACGAGAACATCGCCGACGTGCAAAAGCGCCTGCCCAACCGCAACGGCAAGACCTGGGCGCACTCGATGTGGCCGGGCACTGAATTCAAGGGCACGGTCAAGCCTGACGTCCAGGGTTCCAACTGCATGAAGGACTGCGGCGCGTCCCCCAGGGTCGCCTCGCTCTTGCCCGATTACGCCCGCGATGCCAGCGGCAATCTCGCCCAGCAGCAGCGCCTCATCGGCCCGCAGCGCGGCCTCGACACGGTGCCCAAAAACAAGCCCGCGGTGGCAACCGCACCCGCAACCAAGCCCGTTGCCGAACTGCTCCAGCAAAACGCCTGCTACGCCTGCCACCAGATCGACACCAAGCTCGTCGGCCCCGCCTTCAAGGACGTGGCCGTCAAGTACGCCGGCCAGGCCGACTACCTCGCGGGCAAGATCCGCAAGGGTGGCAACGGCGTGTGGGGCTCCATCCCCATGCCCGAGCAGCCGGCCCTGCCCGACGCCGAGCTCAAGGCCATCGCAGCCTGGCTGGCCGCGGGCGCCAAGCCCTAGGGCCTCCGATTCACTCACACAATGCTGGAAATTCCCATCAAGGAGATGTCGTCATGAACACCCGCAGAGACCTGATCAAGCAGGGCGCCCTGCTTGCCGGCCTCCTCGCCGGCGTGCTGCCCTTGCAGGCAGGCGCCGCCGAGGCGCTGGCCAAGAGCGCCTTCGATGCCAAGACCCTCGACGAGCTGTACAAGGCCCTGGGCCTGGGCAAGCCCGTGGAGAGCAAGGAAGTCCAGCTGAGCGCCCCCGACATCGCCGAGAACGGCGCCGTCGTCCCCGTGACCATCGCCAGCGGCGCGGCCAACGTGGTGCGCATGCTCGTGCTGGTCGAGAAGAACCCGTCCGTGCTGACGGCCTCCTTTGACGTCAGCCCTGCCGTCGAAGCCGCCTTCCAGACACGCGTGAAGATGGGGCAAACCTCCAACCTGTACGCCGTGGCGATCACGGCTGACAAGAAGGTCTTGTTCGCCCAAAAGGAAGTCAAAGTGACCCTTGGCGGTTGTGGAGGTTGAGATGGCAGATCCGATGCGAATCCGCGCCCAGGCGCTCAATGGCAATGTCGTGGTCAAGGTGCTGATGCAGCACGAGATGGAAACCGGCCAGCGCAAGGACGCCAACGGCAAGACCATCCCGGCCTGGCACATCACCGACGTGAGCGCCTCGCTCAACGGCACCCCCGTGTTCTCGGCCCAATGGGGCCCGGCCGTTTCCAAGAACCCCTTCCTTCAGTTCACCATCAAGGGCGGCAAGGCCGGCGACAAGGTGAGCGTGCAGTGGGTGGACAACCTGGGCAACAAGCGGGTGGACGAAGCCACGGTGGTCTGAAGTCCGCGCACAAAAGCAGGAGACACGAAGCATGAGCAAGACCGCGCTCGCCATTGCTGGCGTCATGGCCGGCGTCATTGCGCTGATCGGGGCTCCGGCCCTGGCCCAGAAGTCCACCTCGGACGGCATCGCCGAATACCGCGCCATGCTCGCCGACGGCAACCCGGCCGAGCTCTTCGAAGCCAAGGGCGAGGAACTCTGGAAGACCCCGCGCGGCCCGAAGGGTGCCTCGCTCGAGCGCTGTGACCTCGGCAAGGGTGCGGGCGTGGTCAAGGGCGCTTTCGTCGAGCTGCCGCGTTACTTCGGCGACACCGGCCGCGTGCAGGACCTGGAGTCGCGCCTGCTCAGCTGCATGGAGACCCTGCAAGGCTTCGATGCCAAGGCCATCGCCGCCACGCCTTTCGGCAAGGGTGAGCAGACCAACCTGGAGGCGCTCGTGGCCTACATCTCGGCCGAGTCACGCGGCATGAAGTTCAATCTGCCGCAGACGCACACGGCCGAGAAGCTCATGTACGCAGCCGGCAAGAAGATCTTCTACTTCCGTGGCGGCCCCTACGACTTCGCCTGCGCCACCTGCCACGGCGAGGACGGCAAGCGCATCCGGCTGCAGGACCTGCCGGCGCTGTACAAGAACCCCGGCGACGCGGTGGGCTTCGCCTCCTGGCCCGCCTATCGCGTCTCCAGCGGCGAGCTCTGGGGCATGCAGCGCCGGCTGAACGACTGCTACCGCCAGCAGCGCTTCCCCTATCCGGGCTACGCCTCCGACGCCACCATCGCCCTGGCCACCTATATGGGCGTGAACAGCAAGGGTGCGGTGTCCAGCGCGCCGGCCCTCAAGCGTTGAACCGGCAGGAGACCCCAGCGATGAAGACCGTCCACCTCATCAGCGCCGCAGCCGGCCTCGCCATCGTCGCTGGCTGCGCCACACAGGCCATGGGCCCGAGCGAGGCCGAGGCCACCGCGGCGGCCGACGCCATGATCAAGTCCAGCTTCCGCGAGCAGGGCATCGCCAAGCTCGACCGCCTTGAGCAAGACGCGGTGCAGAAAGCCTGCTCGAGCGACAAGCCACCCACAGCCGACGTGAGCGCCAAGATCGAGGCCGAGCAGATGGCCACCGTCAAGTGGCCCACCAACGGCCAGTATCTGGGCGACTGGAAGGAAGGCGAAAAACTGGCGCAGAACGGCCGCGGCATGACCTGGACCGATCCGGCTGGCGCCAAGAGCGGTGGCAACTGCTACAACTGCCACCAGATCTCCAAGGCCGAGATCTCCTTTGGCACCATCGGCCCGAGCCTCTACCAGTACGGCCGGCTGCGCGGCGTGAGCGACCCCGCCTCCGCGCAGAGCGAGCCCATCGTCAAATACACGTGGGGCAAGATTTACAACGCCAAGGCCTACAGCGCCTGCTCCAACATGCCTCGCTTCGGCCATGTCGGCGTGCTCGACGAAGACCAGATCCGCGACATCATGGCGCTGCTGCTCGATCCCAAGTCGCCGGTCAACGCCGAATGATGAACCGTCGCGAACTGCTGCAGGTGCTCGGCGCCGCTGCTGCCGTGGGCTTCGGCACGAAGGCCGGTGCGGCCCAGGCCGATCCCTATGCCGCTGCGCCGCCCTTCAAGGGCCCGGGCGCGGTCTCGCTGCTGCACATGACCGACTGCCACGCGCAGTTGCTGCCCATGCATTTCCGCGAGCCCAGCGTCAACCTGGGCTTCGGCGCGCAGCAGGGCCAGTGGCCGCACCTGGTTGGCTCGGCGCTGATCAAGGCGGCCGGGCTCACGCCGGGCACGCGCGAGGCCCACGCCTTCACTTGCCTCGACTTCACCGCTGCGGCAAAGCGATACGGCAAGGTCGGCGGCTTCGCCCACCTCGCCACGCTCGTGAAGCAGATGAAGGCCAGCCGCCCCGGCAGCCTGCTGCTCGACGGCGGCGACACCTGGCAGGGCTCGGCCAGCGCGTTATGGACCCGCGGCGAGGACATGGTCCAGGCCTGCCGTCTGCTCGGCGTGGACGTCATGACCGGCCACTGGGAGTTCACGCTCGGCCAGGACCGCGTCAAGGAGCTGGTGGACGGCCCGCTCAAGAGCGGCGGCATCGAGTTCATCGCTCACAACGTCAAGACGCAGGATTTCGGCGACGAGGTCTTCGCCAGCCACGTGATGCGCGAGATCAACGGCGTGCCCGTGGCCATCATCGGCCAGGCCTTCCCCTACACGCCCATCGCCAACCCGCGCTATCTGGTGCCCGACTGGAGCTTCGGCATCCGCGAGCCCGAGCTGCAGCAGCTGGTGGACAGCGTGCGCGCCAAGGGCGCCCAGCTCGTGGTGCTGCTCAGCCACAACGGCATGGACGTGGACCTGAAGCTCGCCTCGCGCGTGAGCGGCCTGGACGCCATCCTGGGCGGGCACACCCATGACGGCGTGCCTTTTGGGCTCCCGGTCGCCAACCGCGGCGGCCACACCCTGGTGTGCAACGCCGGCTCCAACGGCAAGTTCCTCGGCGTGCTCGACGTGCAGGTCAGGAACGGCAAGGCGGCGGAGCTGAAGTACCAGCTGCTGCCCGTCTTCGCCAACTTGCTGCCGGCTGACAAGGCCATGGCCGAGCTGATCGCGAGGATCCGCGCTCCGTTTGCCGCCAAGCTCGCCGAGCCGCTGGCCGTCAGCGAGGGCCTGCTCTATCGCCGCGGCAACTTCAACGGCAGCTGGGACCAGCTGCTGTGCGACGCGCTGATGGACGTGCAAGGGGCGGACATCGCCTTCTCGCCCGGCTTCCGCTGGGGCACAAGCCTGCTGCCCGGCGACACCATCACCCGCGAGCTGCTGATGGACCAGACGGCCATCACCTACCCCAACGCCACGCTCACCGTGATGACGGGCACCCAGATCAAAGAGGTGCTCGAAGACGTAGCCGACAACCTCTTCAACCCCGACCCCTACTACCAGCAGGGCGGCGACATGGTGCGCGTGGGCGGCCTGCACTACCGCTGCGCGCCGCTGGCCGCCATGGGCAGCCGCATCACCGATATGCGCCTCCAGGGCCGGCCCATCGAGGCCGCCAAGACCTACAAGGTCGCCGGCTGGGCCTCGGTGCAAGAAGGCGGCGGCGCCGGGAACAAGCCCGTCTGGGAGCTGGTCGAGCAGTGGCTCAAGGCCCAGAAGGGCTTCGTCAAGCCTCGCGTCATCAACTCGCCGGACCTGGTCGGCGCACAGGGCAACCCGGGCATCACCAGCGAGGGCTAACCCGAGATTTCAGCGGAGTCCAACTCGCGCAAACTCTGACGTTCGCACGCGATGCGGCCACTCGGGGAGCGAGTTCATGGACAAGGTTGCGGCTTTGGACGATGACGCCTGGGAAGACCTTCTCAGCTTCATAGAAGAGCGGCGGGTCATTCCCATCATCGGACCCGAGCTGCTCGAAGTTCCCACCGAAACCGGCCCTCGCCTGCTCTACGACTGGCTGGCCGAGAAACTCGCCGCCAAGCTCGGCGTCTCGATGGACGGCGTGCCGCCTCCTTGGAGCCTCGACGACGTCGTCAACCTCTACATCGCCGGCCGCGGCCGCCGCGAGGAGGCCTATGTGCGGCTGCGGGCCATCCTGCGCGAAGCCAACTTCGGGCCGCCGCCCGTGCTGCGCCGGCTGGCCGCCATCCGCGATTTTGACCTCTTCGTCACCACCACCTTCGACCCGCTGCTGGAGCAGGCCGTCAACTTGGAGCGCTTTGATGGCGCTGCCGGCACCGAGGTCCTGAGCTACGCGCCCAACCGCGTGGCCGACCTTGGCAGCGAACGCGAGAGCCTGCAGCGGCCGGTGATCTACCACCTCTTCGGCAAGGTCTCCGCCGCACCGACTTATGTGATCTCAGACGAGGACACGCTGGAGTTCATCTGCGCGCTGCAAAGCGAGCACCTCACGCCCGAGCGGCTCTTCCACGAACTCGAGCACAACCACCTGCTCTTCATCGGCAGCAATTTCACCAACTGGCTGGCGCGCATCTTCCTGCGCATGGCCAAGCGCCAGCGCCTCTCGGACCCGCGTGACGTGGGCGAGGTGCTGGCCGACGACCACAGCGACCAGGACGAGCGGCTGATGAACTTCCTGCACCAGGTCAGCGTGCGCACGCGCGTGTTCAGCGGCGCCCACAAATTCGTGGACGAGCTGCACCGGCGCTGGCTGGCTCGCCAGCCGCAGCAAGTGGCGTCGGCGGAGCCCTTGCGCTTCGCCCCACCTGCCCGCGAGATGCCCGACAAGGCCGTGTTCATCAGCTATGCCCGCGAAGATCTGGCCGCCGTCAAGCAGCTCAAGGCCGGGCTGGAGGCCGCGGGCGTGACGACCTGGTTCGACATGGAGCGGCTCGAAGCGGGCGACGATTACGACCGCAAGATCCAGCGCAACATTGCCAACTGCTCCTACTTCATCCCCATTGTCTCGGCCACGACGGAGAGGCGCACCGAAGCGTATTTCCGCCGCGAATGGAGCTATGCGCTGGACCGCGCCCGCAACATGGCCGACGGCGCGATGTTCATCCTGCCGGTGACCATCGATGCCACCAACCCCGCCCAGGCGCTGGCGCCTGAGCGCTTCAAGGCCCTGCACTTCAGCCACCTGCCGGACGGCGAAGTGAGCCCGGAGTTCGCCCGCCGCCTGGCCGACGCCCGTAACTCGCACAAGGGAGCCCTGGCATGAACGCGCGCGAACAGACGAGCGAAGACGCCAGCCTCAACGCCGAACACCCCTGGCTGGGCCTGGTCTCCTTCACCGAGGGGCTCAGCAGCTATTTTCATGGCCGCGAGGAGGAGGTGGCCGAGCTGGCGCGGCGCGTGCAGCGCAAGACCCTGACCATCCTCTTCGG
>Ga0213872_10000513_pt1 | contig 30595 bp, 28 predicted proteins | sample VelepicomBERX_R2_FD_160071 | JGI IMG/M metagenome (GOLD analysis project Ga0213872, IMG submission 160071) | Rhizosphere microbial communities from Vellozia epidendroides in rupestrian grasslands, the National Park of Serra do Cipo, Brazil - RX_R2 | ecosystem: Host-associated > Plants > Roots >...
TTCGTGATGCGCCTGGGCTATGCGGCCGGCAAGGTGCTGGCCAAGGGAGCGCCCGGCAGCGGCCGTCCAACCGTCCTGATCGGCAAGGACACCCGTATCTCGGGCTATATGCTGGAAGCGGCGCTGGAAGCGGGCCTGTCGGCCGCCGGCGTGGACGTGATGCTGGCCGGCCCGATGCCGACCCCAGCGATTGCCTATCTGACCCGCGCGCTGCGCCTGTCGGCCGGCGTGGTGATCTCGGCTTCGCACAACCCGTTCCAGGACAATGGCATCAAGTTCTTCTCGGACCAGGGCACCAAGCTGCCGGACGCGGTCGAGCTGGCCATTGAAGCCGAGCTGGACCTGCCGATGGATTGCGTGCCATCGGAAAAGCTGGGCCGCGCCAAGCGCCTGGATGATGCCCAGGGCCGCTACATCGAATTCTGCAAGAGCACCTTCCCGAACGAGCTGGACCTGCGCGGCCTGAAGATCGTGGTCGACTGCGCCCACGGCGCCGCCTACAACATCGCGCCGCACGTATTCCATGAACTGGGCGCGGAAGTGATCGCCATCGGCAACAAGCCGGACGGCTTCAACATCAACGACAAGGTCGGCGCCACCGCGCCCAAGGCCATGTCGGAAGCGGTGGTGGCCCATGGCGCCGACCTCGGCATCGCGCTGGACGGCGACGCCGACCGCCTGATCATGTGCGACGGCGCAGGCCGCCTGTATAACGGCGACGAGCTGCTGTATGTGATGGTGATGGACCGCGTGTCGACCGGCCCGGTGCAGGGCGCCGTCGGCACCCTGATGACCAATATGGCGCTGGAAGTGGCCTTCAAGGAAAAGAACATCGGTTTCGCGCGCGCCAAGGTGGGCGACCGCTACGTGCTGGAAGTGATGCAGGACAAGGGCTGGATCCTGGGAGGCGAAGGCTCGGGCCACCTGCTGTGCCTGGACAAGCACACCACCGGCGACGGCATCATCTCCGCGCTGCAGGTGCTGTCGGCGCTCAAGCGTAGCGGCAAGACCCTGCAGCAGTGCGCGGCCGATCTGGTGCTGTTCCCGCAGACCCTGATCAATGTGCGCGTGGCGCCGGGCACCGACTGGACCCGCAACGCCGCCATGGTGGCCGAGAAGGAAAAAGTGGAGCAGGAGCTGGGCGATTCCGGCCGCGTGTTGATCCGTGCATCCGGCACCGAGCCGCTGATCCGTGTGATGGTAGAAGCCAGGGATGCCGACGTCGCCGCCAGCATGGCGCGCCGCCTGGCCGGCAAGCTGGACACCGCAATCGCCGCCTAAGACATTGCCCGACAGCTATAAATCACCGGGCTACATTGACGGTGAGGGGCTGGGAGGGTACAATGTGTTTATCGGAGTGTAGCGCAGCCCGGTAGCGCACCTGGTTTGGGACCAGGGGGTCCAAGGTTCGAATCCTTGTACTCCGACCAACAATTCAAAAAGCGGGTTGTCTTTCGGGACAGCCCGCTTTTTTCATTTCTGCCCTTAGCTCAGTTGGATAGAGCAGCAGCCTTCTAAGCTGCGGGTCGGGGGTTCGATTCCCTCAGGGCAGGCCAGCTATTTCTCAGGTATTGATTGTGGTGACGCAGGCAACGTGCAGATGATCATTTGCGCGGGCTGGAGCGGGACAGGTGCAGGCGGGCGGCTGGACAACTGCCGGCCGGTTCATGAACGCAACCATGATCGACGTGTTCAGGATGACCCCGCCAAGGGTTGTCGCGATCACCCACCTCAGCGCCATATTCAGCTCCCGCCCGATTCTGGCGTCGAAGGCAGCAAGCCTTGCCTCGAATTTACTGTCGAGTGCGCTTGCTTTTGCGTCGATGTAATACCTGTCGTTCATTCTCTAATATTCTGCCTCGACGTCGGTAAAGTCAATTGGAGCGGCCTTGATGCGCCTCATGCCGGTAGCGCTGGGGGCTGATGCTGTGTTCGCTGCTGAAGGCGTGCACCAGCGCGCTGACGCTGCCGTAGCCGCATTGCTGCGCCACCAGCACCAGCGGGTCGCGGCTGTCGCGCAGCAGGATGCGGGCCATCTCCAGGCGGCACAGGGCCACATAGCTACGCAGGCTGACGCCGGTCAGTTCGGCGAAGCGGCGCGACAGGGTGCGTTCGCTCAGATGCACCGTTTGCGCCAGCGTGGCGAGCGTTGGCGCCTGCGCCAGGCTGCTTTCGATGGTCTGCTGCACCAGCACGATACGCGCATCCTGATGCTGCTTGTAGCGGCTGCTCCAGACCGCCAGGCGCTCGCCACTGTTGAGCGATTCGGTGGCCGTATGGCGGATGAACTTGCGCGCCACGCGCTTGCCGTAATAGCGCTCGACGATATAGGCGCAGACATCGGCGGTCGGATTGATGCCGCCCGCGCAGATCAGCTGGCCGTTCACCACAATTTTCAGATTCGGACTAAAGCGCACGCTGGGGAAGTAGCCTGCGAAGATGGCCTGTTCGGCTTGCAGGCCGGTGGCGGGCTGGCCGTCCAGCAGGCCGGTCTTGGCCAGCAGTACCGCGCCGCTCAGGCTGACGACCAGCGCGCCTTGCCGGTGCTGCAAGGCGATCCATCTGGCCAGCGGCGCTTCGCCTGTTTCCAGCTCACCGCCGGGGGCGAACTGCGGCGGCGCGATCACCACGTCATAGCGGCTTTTATCGCGCACCGAAACGTCAGGCAGGATGGCCGGGCCGGTAAAGCTGGCGACCGGCTGGCGCGTCGGCCCGACCAGGCGCACGTCGAACAGGGCGCTGGCGGCGATGTCGGCGCTGTGGCTGTACAAGGTGCCGGCCGAAGCCAGCAACTCCTGCGTCAGGTAGACGGCGCCAGCCCAGAAGCGCGGCGGCAGCACGATGGCCAGCTTGACTTTCATATCAATAAATTGGCGGGTCAGATCAACGCCAAGCATGCCGCAAATGCTTTAATAAGGCCAGTAAAAATATAGGGAGACCGTCAATGTCCGTCAGCTGGAACAGCATTCCGCGTGAAGACCTGAAGCCTTTTCTGGCCAAGTCCAACTGGCAGGGCTGGTACGCGCTCGCCACCAACTGGGGCATGGTGGTAGCGGCGTTCGCGCTGGTGATGTGGCATCCGTCCTGGTACACGGTATTGCCGGCGATGATAGTGCTGGGCGGACGCCAGCTGGGCCTGGGCATCCTCACGCACGAGTGCGCGCACCGCACCCTGTTTGCTGCGCCAGCGCTGTGCGAGTGGGTCGGCAACTGGCTGTGCGGCGCGCCGGTGTTTGTCGACCTGGCCAAGTACCGCAGCTATCACATGACCCATCACATGAACACCGGCACGGACAAGGATCCGGATATCGGCAACTACGCCAACTACCCGGTCAGCAAGGCTTCGCTGCTGCGCAAGTTCGGCCGCGATCTGGCGGGTCGCTCCGGCGTGCGCACCATGCTGGGACTGGTGAAGTACTACGGCTTGCGCAGCATGTGGCGCAGCGCGGTGGCGAACCTGGTGCTGCTGGGACTATGCTGGGCGGCAGGCCATGCCTGGGCGTATCTGCTGTGGCCTGCATCGTGGATGACTTTCTTCATGCTGTTCAGCCGCATCCGCAATGCCGCCGAACACGCCGCCCTGGCAGGCACGCGCAGCGAAGATATGTGGGCCAACACGCGTACGGTGCGTGCGGCCTGGTGGGAGCGCCTGACGGTGGCGCCGAACCGGGTCAACTTCCATTTTGAGCATCACCTGGCGCCGACGGTGCCAGCTTACCGCCTGCCGGCGCTGCACCGCTGGCTGGTGCAGCAGGGCGCGTATGAGCGCGCCACCATGGAGCCAAACTACTGGCAGGTGCTGCGCCGCATGACACAGCAAGCGGCGCAGCAGCCCGCTTAAAGCGCCAGCCCGCCGGCGCGGTCCAGCGCCACCAGGTCGTCATAACCGCCGACGTGCTGGTCGCCGATGTAGATCTGCGGGACGGTGCGGCGGCCGGTCTTTGCCATCATCTGCTGCATCAGCTGCGGATCGTTGCCGACGTTGATTTCCAGCGGCGTAATGCCCTTGCTGGCCAGCAGGCGTTTGGCCATGGCGCAATAGGTGCAGACTTTGCTCGTATAAATCGTGACTTGGTTCATGTTGTGTTACCTCCTTGTTGCCAGTATCGGCGAGGGAGGCAGACGCCGCCATGCTCGCAGTGCGCAAGGCTTTGCTGCGGCGTCTCACGGTGGATAAGTCGCAGCTGCATCAATTTGCTGCAGCTGCGCTTTTTCCTTTAGAAACAGACTCTTGCGTAAAAAGCGGGGCGCTTGTTAACAAGCTTATCCACAGAATCTGTTAACAACCGGGGCTTACAGCATGGGCAGGCGCAGCGAGTTGACCACTGCACGGATCAGGCTGGTGCGGCCCTTGGTGTAAGGCGGGAAGAACAGCTTGATCAGCATCAGCGGCGAGGAACGCAGCACCGCGCGCTCGTGCGAGAAGGCCTTGAAACCGTACTCGCCATGCGCATTGCCGATGCCCGAATTGTTCACTCCGCCAAAGGGCAGATTGCCGTGCACGAAGTGCGCCACGCAATGGTTGACGCAGGCGCCGCCCGAGCTGGTCTGCATCAGCAGGCGCTGGGTGTTGGCCTTGTTGCGGCTCCAGATGTACAGGGCCAGCGGCTTGGGTGCGGCGTTGATATCGGCGATGACCTGGTCAAGCGAGGTGTAAGACATCACCGGCAGCACGGGACCAAAAATTTCTTCCGACAGGATTTCGGCGCCGGCCGGGATATTTTCCAGGATGGTCGGCGCGACATAGCACTGCGCTTCGTCGACATCGCCGCCCGCGCTGACCCTGGCGCCGCGCTGCACGGCATCGGCCAGCAGGCCCGCCACGCGGCGGGTGTGGCGCTGGTTGACGATACGGGTCAGGTCGGCGCTGGCTTTCTGCGCCTCGCTGGTGGCGCCGTAGCGCTGCATCAGCACCTTGCGGCAGGCCGCCACAAAGGCGTCCTTCACCGAGGCGTGCACGTAGACGTGATCGGGCGCCACGCAGGTCTGGCCGTTGTTGATGAACTTGCCCCACATGAGGGTTTCGGCGGCCAGTTGCAGGTCGGCGCTCTCGTCAACGATGGTGGGCGACTTGCCGCCCAGTTCCAGCGTGACGCTGGCCAGGTGCTTGGCGGCGGCCGCCATCACCAGCTTGCCCACGGCAGGCGAGCCGGTGAAGAAGATGTGGTCGAAGGGCAGGGCCAGCAGATTGTTGGAGGTTTGCAGCGCGCCCTGGAACAGCGCCACTTCATTGGCCGGGAAAATGTCGGCAATGATCCTGGCCATCAGGGCCGAGACGGCGGGCGTCATTTCGGATGGCTTGATGATGGCGGTATTGCCGGCGGCCAGCGCCGATACCAGCGGACCGAAGCACAGGCTGAGCGGATAGTTCCACGGCGCGATGATCAGCACGCGGCCACGCGGCTGGGACTGCACCGAGGCGTAGGTGCCCAGCATGGTGGAGGTCGGCCAGCGGCGCTGCGGTTTCATCCAGCGCTTGAGGCGGCCCAGGGCGTGGCGGATCTCGTCCATCACCGGCAGGAACTCGGAAGCCTCCACCTCGGCGGGCGACTTGCGGTAATCCTGGGCAAAGGCGGCGTAGAAGGCTTCGCGCTGCGCCATCATGGCGTCGCGCAGGCGCTTGATGCGGGCCAGCCGTTCGGCCGCGGTGGAATCGCGCCAGCGGATCGCCGTGTCGCGTTGCGCCTCGAAGGCGGACTGGATGGCCTGGGCGTCAGCTTCGCCCGGTTCCTGGGTTTTTTGCTGCGGCGCTTGGTCGTAATCGCTCATAAGAATGTGTCCCCGATGGTTTTTTTATAAAACGGTGCAGCAATACTGCTGCAATCGGGGTCACAAAGCAAGCGCTTGGATGAATTGCTTTAGACGGTTTCTGCAAATTTTTCAGCGGACTTGCGGCGGCGCACCAGCGCCAGTCCGGCCAGCCCGACGCCCATCATGGCCCAGCCCGACGGTTCCGGCACCGGCAGGGCGCCCTGGAAGGGACGGTCGTGCAGTTCGCCATTGCCGAGGAAGTCCTTGGCGTACAGGAAGCCGTTCATGGCCGAGCCGGCGCTCACATCCGAGGTGCCTGCCAGCACGGCGCCGTACCAGCCGCGGAAGTTCACCGCCGTGGTGTCGACAAAGTTCCAGATGATGTGGTTGCCCAGGTGGCTGTTGTCGTTGAAATTGCCGTTGATGGTAAAGGCTTTCTCGCCATGCGCGCCCACCGCGCCGTCATAACGCACATTGATGACGACGGTCTTGGCGGTGCCGGCGAAATTGATATTGGCCGCCGCGCCCAGCTGGCTGGTGGTCAGGTTGAACACCGAGGTGCTGCTGGCGTTGCCGGTCAGGTTGAAGGTGAAGTTGTTCGGATCTGCCGCGTTCAGGCTGCCGTTGGCGTTGGCCATGCCGGCCAGCTGTGCTTCCAGGGTGTTCAGCGGGGTGGAGAAGTCCGACATCGCAAAGGCCGGCACGCCTTGCTTGATGCTGCCGCCGCTGCCGTTCAGGTTGAAGTGGCCTGCATTGCTGCTGATGAAGTTGACGCTGCCGCCGTTGTTGATATTGCCGCCACCATTGCTGCCGATCGTGATAGCGTTCACAGCTGAAAAGGCCGACGCGACGTTACTCGGATTGTTGTAGAAGGTCGCGCCGTGGCTGATGTTGTTGGCGACCAGGCGGCCTTCAACGTCGCTGCTGGTGGAGAAATCGCCGGTGACGACGCTGTTGAATTGCGTCATGATCTGGCTGGCCGTCAGCGGGGCGGCGTGGGCGGAGGCAGCGGCCAGGAGGGCGGCGCCGAATGCAAGCGGCTTCAGGATGCGCATGGTTGGAGGTGGCAAAAGGTTAACAGGTATGATGTCTGGCATTCTAACTGAAAAGCAACGATGGTTGTCAATTTTGAATGGATAAGATGGCTATGTTCAGTCTGCGTTTGGTAGCGCTACAACGGCTTGCTGCATGGAATTTATTACTGGGCTTGCCTTTGCTGGCGGCGGCGGCCGCCCCTCAGGCGCCGCGCGCCACGGTCAGCAGCGGCGTACTGGAAGGCGAACTGGATGCCGCCAGTGGCGTGCGCTCCTTCAAGGGGATTCCCTACGCCCAGCCGCCGCTGGGAGAGCTGCGCTGGAAAGCGCCGCAGCCGCCCGACAGCTGGCAGGGTGTGCGGCCGGCGCGTAAGTTTGGCCCGCGCGCCATGCAGCGGCCGGTGTTCAGCGATATGGTGTTCCGCTCCAATGGCGTCAGCGAAGACTGCCTGTATCTGAACGTGTGGACCCCGGCCCATGCGCCAGGCAGGCAGCTGCCGGTGCTGGTGTATTTCTATGGCGGCGGCTTTACGGCGGGCGATGGTTCGGAGCCGCGCTATGACGGCGCCAGCATGGCGCACCAGGGCATGGTGGCGGTGACGGTCAACTACCGCTTGAACGTGTTCGGCTTCCTGTCCCATCCCGAACTGACGGCGGAGTCGCCCCGGCACGCATCCGGCAACTACGGCCTGATGGACCAGGCCGCCGCCTTGCGCTGGGTGCAGGCGAATATCGCCGCGTTTGGCGGCGACCCGGCGCGCGTCACCATTGCCGGCGAGTCGGCCGGATCTTACTCGGTGAGTGCGCAGATGATCTCGCCGCTGGCGCAGGGCACGTTCGCCCGCGCCATCGGCGAAAGCGGCGCGCTGACCAGCCTGATGCCGCCCGCGACACTGGCCCAGGCGGAACAGGCCGGGCAGCGGTTTGCCGCCCTGGTGGGGGCTGCGGATCTGGCCGCCTTGCGCGCCATGCCAGCCAGCGAGCTGCTGGATGCCACCGCCAAACCGGAGGCGCCGGGCTTTGACGCCATCATCGACGGCTGGGTGGTCGCGGATCATCCTGCCACCCTGTTTGCGTCCGGCCGCCAGGCGCAGGTGCCATCGCTGGCGGGCTGGAATTCGCTGGAGAGCGGTCCCGGCAGCCTGCTGGGCGATCTGCCCGCGACGGCGGAGAACCTGGCCAAGGTGGTGCACCAGCACATCACGGATGAAGCGCTGGCCAAGCGTTTGCTGGATGCCTATGCCGTGCCGGACAGCGATCCGCTGCGCATGGCCACCGACATGGCGGGCGACGTCTTTATCGGCTACAGCACCTGGCGGTGGATCGACCTGCATGCGCGCAGTAGCGGCCAGCCGGTCTATCGCTATCTGTACGTGCAGCCGCGTCCGGCCAGCGTGCGCGGCGACATCCCGGCCGCGCGCGGCGCGACCCATTCTGCGGAGATCGAATACGCCCTCGGCAATCTGGCGTTGAATCCGGTCTATGCCTGGACCGCCAATGATCGCAGCGCCTCGCGCCTGATGCAGCAGTACTTCGTCAACTTTATCCGTACGGGTAACCCCAATGGCGCGGGTTTGCCGCAATGGCCCGTGGTGGGACAGGGCGATAGCGCGCAGGTGATGCAGCTGGGCCCGCAAGCGAAGCTGGCGCCAGTACGCGACCGCGCCCGCTACGAAGCGCTGGAACAGGCTGTCAAACGGCCGGCAGGAACATCCGCCGCTGCAGCGGATTGACATCCTTCTTGAGGAAGTTGGGCACGCGGGGATCGGGCACGAAGTCCAGCGCGGCATAGAATTTTTCCGTGCCCGCGTGGGGATTCAGCATCATGCGTTTGATGCCCAGGGTCCGGCAATACTGCTCGATATGCTGGATGAACCATTGGCCGATGCCTTGGCCACGGAACTTGCTGTTGATGATGAGATCGCCGACGTAGCAGAACTCTGGCGGCGCCAGCTCCAGGCGGACGATGCCCAGGCGGCGCTGGCCCGTTTCCACGCAGGCCCAGCGGACCACAGCTTTGGGATCGAACAGGGTGCCTTCGAGAATGGGGGAGTCCCAGCCGGCGTCCTTGCGAAAACTGGTCAGGGCTTTGGCCGTGAGCGGCTCGGGGAGAATGCGGAATTGCAGATTCAGATGATTCATGCCACCAGCCTAAGGCGCACGATTGGGCGCGGCAAGGGCGGAAATGTATAAATTGTTTCCCGAATATTTCCGGTGTTTCCGCGCGGTAGCTGCTGTTGTCAATCGCGCCCGTGGGCGGGGCGGAAATGGTCCATCATGGCCTGGATTTCGCCGCGCTTTTTCAGCGCCTGAATGGCCTTGTCCACCGTGGCCAGATCGAGTTTTCCATGGGGCGGCAGGGCGCAGTAGGTGTCAAAACTCATGACCTGGAATACCTGCGGGTTGAGATGCTCGCGGCCCGGATTGGTCTTGCGCTGATAGTCGTAGTACAAGGAATTGGTCAGCATGTAGCTGAAGCGGTTTCGCAACAGTTTGGCCAGGTTGGCGTCGTCGCTGAGCGCATCGTCGCGCAGGAAATGCGCATTCAGCGCCTGTTCAACCTCGGCGTAGCGGTAGCCCAGGATGGTGCCGGTGCGCAGTTCGCTGAGGTCGGCAATTTTTTTGACGGCAGGCGTGTCGCTGCGGCTGACCACGATCTGCCGGTTATTGAAGATCGCTTCCGACCAGCGCCAGTCTTTCCCTTCCAGCCACTCGGGCCGCAGATCACACAGGATGTCGGCCCGGCCGCTGGTCAGCGGCGCTTCGACGCGCTTGCGCGGTACGGGCAGGTAGCGCGGCGTCAGGTGCAGTTCGCGGGCGAGGGCGTCGCCAAAGTCTTTCAGCAGGCCGCCCGCCAGCGCGCCGTTGTGAAAATCGGTCATGGGCATGGCGCTGCCGGTGGAGACGGCGAAAACCAGTTCGTCTGCGTGGCCGGCTGAAGCAAAAAATAATAGTGTCAGCAGGAGAAGAACTGTTTTCATGGCGCTATGATACATGCCGCTGCGCCGTCTCTACCTCCAATGCGAGAATGCACCTATGGAAAACCGTTATTTTTATCAGCCCGCACTGGGCCATGGCTTGCCGCACGATCCCTTTAACGCCATTGTCGGCCCGCGTCCGATCGGCTGGATTTCTTCGCGCAGCGCGGACGGCGTGCTGAACCTGGCGCCCTACAGTTTTTTTAACGGCTTCAACTACACGCCGCCGCTGATCGGCTTTGCCAGCATCGGCCGCAAGGATTCGCTGCGCAATATCGAAGCGCATGGCGAGTTCGTCTGGAACCTGGTGAGCCGGCCGCTGGCCGAGGCGATGAATGCAAGCTGCGCGCCGGCGCCGCCGGACGTCAACGAATTTGAGCTGGCCGGGCTGACGCCCGCGCCGTCGCGCATCGTCGACGTGCCGCGTGTGGGCGAAGCGCTGGTGTCGTTTGAATGCAAGCGCACGCAGATCATCCACCTGCAGAACGCGGCAGGCGAAGAGGTCGGCAGCTGGCTGGTGATGGGGGAAGTGGTAGGCGTGCACATCGCGCATGAACTGCTGCGCGACGGCATTTACGATACGGCGGCGGCCCGGCCCATTTTGCGCGGCGGCGGGCCGGCCGATTATTTCGAGATTACCCAGGACGCCCTGTTCAGGATGCGGCGTCCCGGCTGGCCGTGATCGGCTGTTGAATCAATACGTGTAGAACATGCGCTGGATTTCTTTGGTGTCGCTGGTCTTGGTCAGTGCCAGCATCAGCAGGATGCGCGCCTTTTGCGCATTCAGCGTATCCGACACCACGGTATCCAGCTCGTCGTCATTGGCTTCGCCGTTGCGGGCCACGATGCCCTGGCCGACGCGCGCGGCACGCACGATCACCACGCCTTGCTTGCGCGCGGCCTGCAGCGACGGCACCACTTTGGCGGCCAGGCTGCCGTCGCCCACGCCGGCGTGGATGATGCCCTTGGCGCCAGCGGCCACCAGCGCGTTCAGCGCCACCGGACCCATATTGGCGTAGCCGTAGACGATGTCCACCTGCGGCAGCGCCGTCAGATTGCTGACGTCAAATTCGGTGTCGGCAGTGTTCTTGCGGGTCGACTGGCGGTAGAAGTGCACCTTGTTGCCCTGGAAGTAGCCCAGCATGCCCAGCTCGGTGGTCTTGAAGGTGTCCAAGGTCGAGGTATTGGTCTTGGTGACTTCGCGCGCGGCGTTGATCTGGTCGTTCAGCGCCACCAGCACGCCTTTGCCGACAGCTTCCTGGCTGGCGGCCAGCATCACGGCGTTGTACAGGTTGATCGGGCCGTCGGCCGAGATCGCGGTGCTCGGACGCATCGCGCCGACCAGCACCACCGGCTTCTTGCTCTTCACGGTCAGGTCGAGGAAGTAAGCGGTTTCTTCCAGCGTGTCGGTGCCATGGGTGATGACGATGCCGTCGACGTCGCGCTGGGCCAGCAGGGCATTAACGCGCTTGGCCAGGGTCAGCCAGTGTTCATTGCTCATGTTTTCGCTGGCGATCTGGAACACCTGTTCGCCTTTGACATTGGCGACCTTGGCCAGTTCCGGCACGGCCTTGATCAGGTTGTCCACGCCGACGGTGGCGGCGGTGTAGCCGACCGTGGTGGTGGTGGTGGCGCCGCTGCCGGCAATGGTGCCGCCGGTGGCCAGGATCACCACATTGGGCTTGGCGGCCTCGGCAGCCTGGACGCCGGCTGCCAGCATCAGGGTAAAGCCGAACAGCAGCTTCATGAATTGGACGGATTTTTGCTGCAGCATGGGCTCTCCCGATTGTGTCTTGTAAGGGAAGCGATAGTAGCAAATCTTGTTCTGGTCAACAACGCGGGCAGCTGATGCGTTAATACCTGGGTGCGCTCATGAATCCCTTCGGGACAAGCTATAATTTGCAAAAATAAAAATATTATGAACTTACCACTCTCAGGACGCAGCATGAAGACAGACCTTGCCATGGCTTGGGCTCTGGTGCTGGCGCTATGCGCCAGCCTGGTCGCCTGCGGCAAGTCGGAAGAGGAAAAACGTCAGGAGCAAGCGGCAAACCTGATCAGTCTGGGCGAGAAATACGTGCGTGAAAAAGTACGCGAGCCCCAGGCGGCCCTGTTCCGCAACCAGTTTATCGGCAAGACCGGCGCCCCCTGCGGCGAGGTCAATGCCAAGGACGCTTTTGGCGCCTACATCGGCTACCAGCGCTATATCTCGGTGGCGCGCGATCTGACCCTGATGGCGCAGGATGTGGCGCCGGCGGAGTTTGAGGCTTCCTGGACCCAGCTGTGCCAATAAAAAAGCCGCCAGCACTGAGCGCGATCTTGAGTGCGTTCAGGCAGGCGGCTTGTCTTGCAAAGCACGGAATCAGCTGAATTTGTCCTGCTTCTGGCGGCGGCGCGCCAGGCCCAGAATGCCAAGACCGACGCCCAGCATGGCGAAGGTCGCAGGTTCCGGAACCGGCGTCGTCATCACGTTGAGGTTGCCCGCGTAAGAGCCGCCCATGCCGGGCAGGGCGCTCATGCCCGTGACTTCAAAGCCGTAATTCCCCGCCGCCAGCGGCCCGTTGGCGTAGAAGCGCAGGGTCGAGGTATTGAAGGTGGTGGCGATGTCGGTATGGCTACTGTCCGGATTCACCATGAAGAACTTGATGTCGCTGATCGCGTAGTTGTCTGCCGGCGCCGGCAGCATCCACGTGGCGCCGACAACGGAGGTTCCGCTGGCGTGGCCGATCATTGCTGAGCTGATACTGAAAAGAAAGTCATCCACATACGAGCCCATGGCGTGCGTCATCCCGAAGGTGGCGTTGCCGGAGGCGTCGAATGGAACCAGGGTGACTGTGTCTGCCCGTGCCACGGCGCTGCAGAGCAGGCCGCCCGTCAGCAGCAGCAGACCTGCCGCTTGACGTAGTTGGTTTTTTTTCATGTTGGTACCCCTTGAATTGATCAAGAAAACAACCCCTGTTAGCTGGCAAAGAATTCTTGTTTGCTAACGTTTCAAAGGTAGCACCTAGCAAAAAGTTAATTATTTACTTGTGAAGTGTCTCCGTCCACAGTGCGCAACGGACTGTCCAGCACAAGTTCGTGCCGGGCTTGACGGCATGCCTGGGTTGCGCGCGAATAGCCGTAGTCCCATTGATCGTCCATGTAGCGTACGAAGGTGGCGTAGTCGGGCGGCATGGCCAGTTCGATGCGGTTGCGGCGCCAGTCCAGCTTTTGCTGCAGCTGCTGGCGCGCCAGCACGTGCGAGACATCGGAGGCATCGATGCGCAGCTCGACCTGCTGGCTGTTGGCGAACCGCAGGCGGCGGTTGCCGTCGATGCCCAGCACGGAACGCCAGGCGGGGATGGCGAAGGTCTGGTCGAATTCTTCCTTGCGTTCCATGACCAGCTGGCGGGCCAGGCGCTGCGCCACTTCAACCGGGAACAGATCCACCACGCCGCCGATGTATTCCTGTCCGCCATAAGCCTGGCAGCGGAAGTAGAACATGTCGGCCACCGAGATGCGCGCGGCGTCGGTGATGGGTACGTCCCCGCTGGTGCGTATTTTCTGCTCGACAGCCTGGCTGCCCCAGTGCGGATCGCTGACGGGCGAATGCATGCCCTCCACCAGCGCGCGGCTGCGCGCGTTGCCGAACAAGGTTTCCGCATACAGCTTGCGATGGCCGCGCTTGCGGCCCACATCCTGCGGGCCGAACAGCAGCTGGCCGCCGAGAATGGCGACGTCCACTTCCGGCGTGCCGGTCTGCGGCGGGAAGGGCAGCTCGGCGGGAATCTCGAACAGGTAGTCGTTGAACAGGTCCGGCACCACGGCGGCGCGCGCCCGCGACAGCTTGCGGTGCGCGGCGCGCAGCAGGTTGGGCAGCAGGCGCGCCTGCGGTGTGGACTTGAGGCTGCACCAGAAACGGTGCATCTCCGGCGAGGTGAGCCAGGCGCGCCGGCTGGCGTCGTCCGGCAGATTGTGGATGATGGCAGCCGCCATGGCGCCGCCGCAGCTGGCCAGCAGCACATCGGGCGCGCGGCCGGCGTCGCGCAGGGCGGCGTACATGCCGAGATAGATGCCGAAGCGGAAACCGCCGCCGGCCATGACCATGCAGCGTTCATACTGTTTATACGAATTCATGCCCGAACCATACCATAGCGGCGCTCAGGGACGGTCACCATTGGCGTTCCAGCATCAGGCGCAGCGTGGCGTAGGCGGGCGACAGCGCCATGCGGCTGTGCTGTCCCGCGGCGTCGCTATAGAGGGTGCTCTCGCGCGCCGCATGCGCCAGCAGGCCGCTGGCGGAAAGGCGCCATTGCCATGCCGTGCTGGCTTTCCAGGTGCCGTACAGATCGAGTTCGCGGCGCGCGCTGGTGTCGGCTGACAGCTGTGCCGACTGGCGCACCGTGCCGCCGGCCTGGTAGCTCAGAGTACCGCCCATGCTGAGCTGCGTCGCGGGCCAATGGTAATCGGCGCCCAGGTTGGCGGTCAGCGGGGTCTGGTTTTCCAGGCGGTTGTAGGGGCCGGGCACCTGGTCCACGCGCGACCAGTTGCGCGCGAGATTGGCGCGCAGGTCCAGCGCGGGCGCCTGCGGCAGCAGCAGGCGCAAAGGCAGCCTGGCTTCCAGTTCCAGGCCGTGGGCGCTGGCGTTGCCGTCGTTGAAGGGCGCCACCACCCATATGCCATCCTGTTCGAACAAGCGGTTTTGCGTAACATCGCGGATGCGGCGCGCATAGGCGCCAATGCTCAACAGGGCGCCGTTGCCGAGATAGTGTTCGTAAGACGCATCCAGCCCCCAGGCCAGTTCCGGACGCAGTGCCGGATTGCCCTGTTCATCGGGATTGGTGGGGTTATTGTTGTTGTCGTTGGTGTAGCGGCGCGGCACCAGCCTGGAAAGCGCGGGCGCTTTGTAGCTGCGGCTCAGCGCCAGGCGCAGCACGTCCTGTTTGGTGGGCGCAAAGCGCGCCTGCAGCGACGGGCTCCATACGGCGGCGCTGGAATCGAACTGCGGCAGGGCATTGCTGGCGTCGGCGCGGCTGGCGGTGCTGAGGCTTTCGTGGCGCAGTCCGAGGTAGAGCGAGGCGCGTTCGCTGAGTTCCCATTCGTCCTGCGCGAACAGGGCCAGGCGGTTGACGCTGGCGCGGTAGTTGGCATTGCTGCCGCCTTGCAGTGTGCCGTCGGGCGCGAGCAGGGTTTCGTTGCGGTCTTCGCGGCGCAGGGCGTGGCTGGCGTCCCAGCCTGCGGCCAGGGCGTGCTGGGCAGTGACCGGCTGGCGCCAGGTGGCGCCGGTGGTGAAGGTGGTTTCTACCGGTGCGGAATCGACGTGGTGGCGGCCCAGTGGCGCGCCATCATCGCCAATGCCGTTGAAGTCGAAGACGCCGCTGCGGCGGTCGGTGCTCAGGCCCAGCTTCCATTCCAGCCTGGCGCCGCTGTCGAATTTGCGGGTCCAGTTGAGGTCACTGCGCAGGGTGGCGAAGTTGGCGATGAAGCGCGAGCGGTTGTGCGGGTATTCGCTGCTGTCGCCGATCAGGTCTGTCTCATCGGCGCGCAGGCTGTTGTCGGTGCGGCGCAGGTTGGCGTAGCCTTGCCAGGATAGCGTGTCGCCGCCCTCCAGCTGCCAGTTCAGGCGCGGGGTCAAGGTAAGGATGTCGGTTTGGCGGGTTTCGCTTTGTGCCGTATGGCGCAGCAGGCTGGTGTGGCCGTCTGCGCTGATTTCTTCCCAGTCGCTGACGGGTTTGCTGATGCGCTTGTGCGTCAGTGCGGCGGCGAGGCTGAAGCTGCGGCCTTCCTGCTGTTCGGAGACTTGCAGCGATAGCGCGGGCGTGTCCATGCCGGCCTGGTGCGCGATGCTGGCGCCAAGCACGTGCTGGTCGCGCGGCGTGGCCTTGCGCAGGATGATGTTGATGGTGCCGGCCACGGCCTGGTTGCTGAATTCCGCCGTGGTGCTGCGCATGACTTCCACGCGCTCCACGGTTTCCAGGGCGATGCTGTCGAGCTGGAAGCCCGCAGGTACAGGCTCGCCGTTGAGCAGGATCTGCGTGTAGCCGTTGCCCAGGCCGCGCAGATTGATGGCCGCACCTTGTGCTGATGTGCTGGAGATGCTGATGCCGGGCAGGCGCTTGAGGGCGTCAGCCAGGGACTGGTCGCCGCTGCGCACCAGCTCCGCGTGCGGAACGATGATGCTGGTGGTGGTTTCGCGCTGGCGCTGGTCGGCACGGGCGCCGGTGACCTGGACTTGCTGCGGTTCAGGCGTTTCTGCGGCGTGCAAAGGGGCGGCGGCGGCCATCATCAGGCCGACGCTGATTCGAAAATTCTGCATCGTGTTGTGGGTTTTGTGCCGTTAGTAGCCGTACTGCTGGCGTCTGACGCGCAGGGCGCGCGGGGTGGCGTGGACGTCGAGACCGGCCAGCTGGGTGGCTGGATCGACAGGCTGGTTCTGCACGCGCACCTCGAAATGCAGATGCGGGCCGGTGGCAAAGCCGGTGCCGCCGCTGGCGCCGATCAGCTGTCCCGCTGCGACCTTTGCGCCGGGTTGCACTGCGACGCTGCTCAAATGCGCATATAGCGAGCGGCGGGCGCCGTGATCGATGATGACGGCGATGCCGTAGCGGCCGTCGTGTTCCGCCAGCGGTCCGGCGGAGATGACGGTGCCGCTGGCGGCGGCATGCACCGGCGTGCCGCTGGCGGCCTTCAGGTCGATGCCGTGATGCGGCCCGGCCATGACGTCGCGCGTGACGCCGAAGAAGGAGGTGACGCGCATCTGGTCGAGCGGGTAGCGCCAGACTTCCGGTCCGGCCGGCGATGCGAGGCTGGCAGGTGTCCCGTCTGCGCCAGCGCTAGTCATCGCAGAATTCGCGGCATCTGCGGGCTTGCTGAAGGCCAGCGCGGGCTGCAGCGCGGCGGTGGCGGCGATCACCGCAGCCATCGCTGCCGCCACCAGCCAGGCTGCGTGCCTGGTCAGCGCTGGCGTCCTGGTTTGCTGCATCCAGCGCAAGCGGGAGGCAACCGTGGCGCCATCGATGCCGCCGAAAGCGATGCCGCCTGCGGGACGAAGTCCGGTTTGCGCTTGCCATTGCTGGAGCAGGGCCGCTGCGTATTGCTTGCGCTGCTGTTGCGGGCGACCAGCGAGAACGTGCTGATCGCAGCTCAGTTCCATCGCCCATTCCATGGCGCGCGACAGCCAGCGCAGCGCGGGATTGAACCACAAGGCGGTCTGCAGGAAGGCGGCGATGCCCAGGCAGAGCGGGTCGCGCTGACGCCAGTGGCGCAGCTCATGGTGGATGATCATCTGCTGCTGTTCGGTGCTCATGGCGCGCAGATGCGCCGGCAGCAGCAGGCGTGGCTGGCGCAGGCCGATCAGCATGGGTGAAATGGCGGCGCTGGTTTCGAATACCGCAAGCTCGCGCTGAGTGATGGCCTCGAGCTGCTCGTTGTTGAAGGCGCCATGCATGGCCAGCTCTTCTGCCGACAGACGCTGCGCGGTGGCGAGCAGCCCGCGCCACAAGCGGCGGGCGCGCAGCAGTTTGAGCGCAGCCAGCGCCAGGCCGGTGGCGTAGATGGTGAGCCACAACGCGGAAGCGGACAGTATGACCTTCGCCTGCAGCGCAGGGGCATCCAGAGCCTGCGACGCAGCGGCGTCCGCAGCCTGTGGCGTAGCGATGCCATCAGCGCGCGGCGCTGGCTCCGCATTAAGCGCAGGCTTGGGCGCTCCGGCCGGCGTGGATGGGACGCGCGCGGAGGGGGCATCAGCAGATCCGCTAGCAGCCAGCGTCGTCGGCTGCGTATTTACCCGTGCATCTGGCCGCGTTTGCGCACTCTCATCCGGCAGGGCCACAGTCAGGGTCGCGAGCGCGGCAAAGCGGTCGGCGGGCGGCAGCAGCGGCAGCGCAGCCGCAGCAGCGCTCAGCACCAGTGCCGACAGCCACGCCGTGCGGCTTGCCTGCAAGGCGGGCCAGCGGCGCGAGGCCAGCGACAGCAAGCCCCACATCAACGCGCCTGCCACCACGCTGGCGGCACAGCCCAGCATCCATTTGAACAGCAGAGAACAGACCAGCATCATGCCTGGTCCGCTCCATCCTGCGGCCAGTCTTCCAGCATCTGCTGCAGCTGATTGAGCTCGTTCTGATCGACCAGGCGGCTGCCGGTGAACATGGCGACTGGCAGCGGCGCTTCCAGCTCCATCACGCGGCGGCCGAAGTCGTGCGCGAAGGCGGCGAGGGTGCCAACCTTTTCCAGCTGAGCGCGGTAGACATGCACCCCATGCACGGTCTGCTGGCTGAGCATCTGTTTCTCCAGCATGCGATCCAGCGTCTTGCGGGTGGATGAAAATGACCAGCCCAGCTCCTCGGCGGCGGCATCGTGGATTTCGCGGGCGCTCAGCGGCTGCTGTTTCCACAGCACTTTGAGCAAGCTCAGCTCGGTAACGGATGGGATGAACGACATGGTTTTTGCCCCTGTGCGACGAATGGGTGTATTGTGCGACAACTGTCGCAAACCCGTCAATACTTAAATGATTCGATTTGTAACATTGCTTTAAATAAATGCCAAATCTGTCATAGTGTCTATTTTTGCAATAGAGTAACAAGACATCGTGGACATTCATTCCGACGACCTGAGAACCTTCGTCACCGTGATCGACAGTGGCAGCCTGAGTGCGGCGTCGGCCCACCTGGGACAGACCACGTCCGGCGTCAGCCGCGCCTTGTCTCGTCTTGAGGACAAGCTGGCTACCTCACTGCTGACTCGCACCACGCGCCGCATGGAGCTGACCGAAGAGGGCCAGATCTTCCTGGATAAGGCGCGTGCCATCCTGGCCGCGATGGCGGAGGCTGAAGAGACCATCCGCATCCGCCGCCAGAAACCTGCCGGCCGCCTGCGCGTGGACGCGGCGTCGCCGTTCATGCTGCATTGTGTGGTGCCGCACGTTGCGGAATTCCGCGAACTGTATCCGGAGATTCGCCTGGAATTAAGCAGCAACGACCAGATCGCCGATCTGATCGAACACCGTACCGACGTCGCCATCCGCATCGGCACGCTGACTGATTCGACCCTGCATGCGCGGCCTCTGAGTTCCAGCAAGCTGCATATCCTGGCCAGCCCGGATTACCTGCGCCGCCACGGCACGCCAAACAGACCGGAGGAACTGCCGGCGCATACCTTGCTGGGCTTTGTCGATTACGACGCGGGCAATCTGTGGCCGCTGCGCCATGAGGGCGCCAGCAGCATGCCGATCGCGCCTGCACTGGCGGCATCGAGCGGCGAGACCTTGCGCCAGCTGACGCTGGCCGGGCAGGGCGTGGTATGCCTGTCCGACTTCATGACGCGCGCCGACATCCAGCAAGGCCGCCTGGTGCCGCTGCTGGAAGATTATTCGACCGGCTACCGCCAGCAGATTCACGCGGTCTACTATCGCAATACCCAGCTTGCTCAGCGCATCAGCTGCTTCCTGGAGTTTCTGCAGCAGAAGCTTTAAACGCTGCTTCAGTGTGCGTCATCGTACGGTGGTTTCAATCGTGCGGGCCTAAGATGATCGTGCGATGTTCGTCACCATACGAGGTCATCATGGCACAAATAAATCAACCGTCGAAGTATGTGGTTCGCCAGTATATGGAGCGCAGATCGACTGCTGCCAAGCCGCCGCCCACGCCGGAAGAGATCCGGCGCCAGCTAGGATGGGGCATGCTGGCATTCGAGCAGAAGGTCAGTAACGGCCGCTTCTAGGCGCCTCTCAATCTCCCCCCCCAAGGAAGCTCACCCCGCGCGGGTGGGTTTTTTTCGCCATTCACCGGCAGATTTTCGCCATTCGCCGAATAGCGGTTTCGCTCCGGGCCGTGCGCTGATATCGTTTCAACATCAACTCTCAAGGAGCAGGACATGAACGATGAATGGCGCTTCCACTGGCGTAAGCAGCTGGTCTGGGGCATTCTCTTTATCGCTGTTGGCGTGCTGGTGCTGATGGACCGCGCCGGCGTGGTGGAAGTCGACCTGGATCTGGCGCGCATGTGGCGCTACTGGCCGGTGCTGCTGGTGGTGATCGGCCTGACCCAGATGATCCCGCCGACCACGCCGCGCCACTTCCTGCGCGGGCTGTGGCATATTTTCTTCGCCGGCTGGTGGTACGTCTCGTTCCAGCATGTATGGGGTCTGAGTTTTGCCGATACCTGGCCGGCGCTGCTGGTGGTATGGGGACTGGGCCTGGTGACGCGCCCGATGCTGTACAAGGCTATTTCGAATAACAGGAGCGATCGCGATGCGTGAGAAAAGTAAGCACAATTTTGCGGGGCAGGTCGCTCTCGGCATCTTCGTCATCCTGATGGGCATTGGCTTCATGCTCGATAACCTGGGCTGGCTGAGCTTCAATCCTTCGGTGCACCTGCTGCCCTTGATGATGATCGTGTTTGGCATTGTGAAGGTAGTTCAGACCCGCACGACCCAGGGCGTGGTCATTGGCGCGGCGCTGATCCTGTTTGGCGTGGTGGCTTCGCTCAAGGCCATGGGCTTGCTGTATGTGAGCTGGCGCGATATGTGGCCGGTGTTTATGATCGCGCTTGGCATATTGGTGGTCTATCGCTCGGTGATGCGGCAGCGGCTTGGCGATCAGGCTCCCGATCCTTTTATCATCAAGGCGCCACTGATGTTCTCGCGTCCGCAGGCCGCTTCGGCGGATGACAGCACCATCAATGTCGCGGCGGTCATGGGGGGCTTTGTACGCCGCATTACCTCACCCGATTTTCGCGGCGGGGAAGTCACGGTGATCATGGCGGGCTGTGAACTGGACCTGCGCCAGTCTTCCATCAACGGCGAAGCGGTGCTGAATGTGTTTGCGCTGTTCGGCGGCATCCAGATCAAAGTGCCGCCTGACTGGTCGGTGGTACTGCAAGGGACGCCGGTGATGGGCGGATTCGATGAACGCACCGTATGGCCGCCTGATACCAGCAAGCGCCTGATCATTCGCGGCGTGGCCATCATGGGTGGCGTGGAAGTGCGCAACTGAGCATGGAGGGCTTGTTCTCCAGCCGCCGGGGCAGCATCGTCTATCTGCTGGTCTGGCTGTTCCTGGGCAGCGCGCTGGGCGGCGTGGTAACGCTGTCCAGCGAGGCCAGGCTGGCCAATGCCTTGCTGTTCGCCGTGCCGGTGTGCCTGGTCTATGCCTATATGTCGGGCTATTCCGCCTACTATCTGTGCCGGGCCTACCCGCTGGGCAGCGACAAGGCGCGGACGATTCCTTTGGTGTTTTCAGTGGTGGCGGTGCTGTCGGGTTTCATCTGGCTGGTGATTGCCCAGGCCTGGAATGGCTTGTGCGAGTTGGTGGAGCCGGGCTGGCTCGGTGTTGAACTGACCAAGCCTTTGCAGGCGCTGATGGTTGGGCTGGGGATTCTGCTGTATGGCTTTGCGGCGGCGGTGCATTACCTGGTGATTGAATTCGTGCGCGCCAAGGGCGCCGAGCAGCGCGAGCTGGAGTCCAAGCTGATGGCGCAGGACGCGGAGCTGCGTATGCTGCGTACGCAGATCGATCCGCACTTCCTGTTCAACAGCCTGAATTCGATCAGCGCGCTGACCTCGCAGAACCCCAAGGCGGCGCGGGCGATGACGCTGGAGCTGGCCAGTTTTTTCCGCCAGAGCCTGGGCCTGGATGCGCACCGGATGATTTCGCTGGGTGAGGAAATGGTGCTGATCCGGCATTTTCTGTCGGTCGAGCAGGTGCGCTTTGGAGAGCGGCTGGCCGTGGATGAACAGGTGGAGGATGAAGCGCTGCCATGCCTGGTGCCGCCGATGATTATTCAGCCGCTGGTGGAAAACGCCGTCAAGCATGGCATCGGCGGCTTGACGGAAGGCGGCACGGTGCGGATCAAGGCGCAGCGCAATGGCTCGCTGCTGCATATCCGGGTCGAGAACGAATACGATGCGGATGAGCCGCAGAAGAAGGGCAACGGTATCGGCCTGGCCAATGTACGCCAGCGCCTGGCCTGCGCCTACAAGCACGAAGCAAGCATCCACTGGGCGCGGCAGGGCGCCGTGTTTGCGGTCGATATCACCCTGCCTGTGGAACTAGGATAAGTAATGCGGATCATTATCGTAGACGACGAATCCCTGGCGCGCGGCGTGCTGCGCGAGTATCTGGAAGAGCATGCGGATGCGGAGATCGTGGCGGAATGCGCCAATGGCTTTGAGGCGGTCAAGGCGATCACCGAGCTGGAGCCGGACCTGGTCTTCCTCGATATCCAGATGCCCAAGCTGGATGGCTTTGAAGTGGCGGAGCTGGCGGCGGGCAAGGCGCACTTCATCTTTGCCACGGCCTTCGATCAGTATGCGATCAAGGCGTTTGAATTCCACGCGCTGGACTATCTGCTCAAGCCTTTCAGCCAGCAGCGCTTCGATCAGGCGCTGGCGCACGCGCGTGCGCGTATGGCTAGCGCGGGCGGCGGCGGTGCCGTGCAGGCGATGGCGCGCGAGGCGGTGGCGCGCAACAAGCCGGTCGGCCGGGTGCTGATCCGCGACGGCGCCAAGGTACACGTGATCGCCAGCGAAAAGATCGACTACATCGAGGCGCAGGACGACTACGTGCAGATCCGCGCCGAGGGCAAGTCCTATCTGAAGAACCAGAGCCTGTCCGAGCTGGAAGGGCAGCTGGAGCCGGAGCGCTTCCTGCGCATCCACCGCTCCTACATCGTGAACATCGAATGCGTCAGCCGCATCGAGCAGGCCACCAAGGACAGCCATGTCGCGATTCTGCGCGACGGCAGCAAGCTGCCTATCAGCCGTAGCGGCTACCAGAAGATTCGGGCCGTGGTGCAGTAGTGATGGACCACCACGACGGCATCAGCTGCTGAATCTCCGGGCGGCCGAAGCGGTCATCGATCAGGTAGACGGTGCCACGGTCGGACTGCGTGCGGATCACGCGTCCGGCAGCCTGGATCACCTTCTGCATGCCGGGATACAGATAGGTGTAGTCGTAGCCCGCGCCGAAGATGGTGTCCATGCGCGCGCGGATTTGCTCATTGACCGGGTTAATCTGCGGCAGTCCCAGCGTGGCGATGAAGGCGCCAATCAGGCGCGCGCCGGGCAGGTCGACGCCTTCGCCAAACGCGCCTCCCAGTACCGCAAAGCCGACGCCCTGGCTGTCCGGCGTAAAGCGCGCTAGGAACTGCGCCCGCTCCGCCTCGTCCATGCGGCGCGCCTGGTGCCACACAGGAACGCCGGGGTGGCGCTGCTCGAACAGCGTGGCCGCCTTGTCCATGTAATCGAAGCTACTGAAGAAGGCCAGGTAGTTGCCCGGCTGGCGCGCGTACTGCTCGCCCATCAGGTCCGCGATGGGACTCAGCGACTGGTTGCGGTGCTGGTAGCGCGTGGAGATGTGGCCGGCCACCTGCACTGACAGCTGCTCCGCTACGAAGGGTGATTCCACGTCGACCCAGGCCGTGGTCTCCGGCATGCCTAGGGTGTCGCTGAAGTAGTTCCAGGGACTGAGCGTGGCGGAGAACAGCGCCGTGGTATGGGTGCTGTCGAAGCGCGGCTTGAGGAAAGGCGCGGGCACGATGTTGCGGATGCAGAGCAGCGAATCGGTGTGGCTGGCGCGCGCGCCCTCGGCCTTTTCGATATCGAACAGCGAGTGCTCGCCGAAGCTGTCGGCCAGGCGGCTGAACAGCAGGGTGTTGAAATAGAATTCCTGCAGCGCCGGATCGACGTAGCCGGGATTCTCGGCCATATAGTCGCCGATGGCGGTGGACGCCGTCTGCAGCGCGCCCATGAACTTTTCCGGCAGGGCGGGGTAGGCCTGGTATTCGCCTTCCTGCTCCTTCTCCAGCGTGTTCCACTGGCGATGCACGCGGTCCAGCGGCTTTTTCAATTCCTCCGGCACGGCCTTGCGCAGCATGCGCAGGCTGGCGTGTTCCAGCTCGGCCGAGTACATCTTGCGGGCGCGCGAGACCATGTTATGCGCTTCGTCCACCAGCACGTTGACTTTCCAGTCGTTCATCTGCGTGAGGCTGTGCAGCATGGCGCTGAGGTCGAAGTAGTAGTTGTAGTCGCCGATGACGATGTCGGCCCAGCGCGCCAGTTCGCTGCCCAGGTAGTAGGGGCAGACCTGATGGGCCAGGGCGATCTCGCGCAGCGTGACGCGGTCGAGCGAGCGGCCATCCGCCAGCGCGGCGGCACGGGCGGCGGGCAGACGGTCGTAGAAGCCGCGCGCCAGCGGACAGGATTCGCCGTGGCAGGCTTTGTCTGGATGCTCGCAGGCGGTGTTCTTGGCCGCCAGTTCCAGCGTGCGCAAAGGCAGTAGCGGCGCGCCTTCGCGGATCACGTCGACGGCGTCCAGCGCCATATGCCGCCCGGAAGTTTTCGCGGCAAGGAAGAATACTTTGTCGATGCCATGTTCGGCGCTGGCCTTCAGCATGGGGAACAGGCTGCCCACGGTCTTGCCGATACCGGTGGGCGCTTGCGCCAGCAGGCACACGGCGCGCTTGCTGGCCTTGTACATGGCTTCCGCCAGCTGGCGCTGGCCCGGACGGAAGTCGGCGTGGGGGAAGCGCATCGCCTTCAGCTGGGCGTCGCGTTCAGTGTGGTGGGCCAGTTCCTGTTCGGCCCATGCCACAAACAGGCCGCACTGCTGTTCGAAGTAAGCGCGCAGGTCTGCGGCACTGTGCTCTTCCACCAGTAGGGTTTCTTTCTGGCTGCCGATATCGAAATAGACCAGCGCCAGGCGCAGCTTGTCCGTGCCCTCCTGTTCGCACAGCAGGTGGCCGTAGATCTTGATCTGTGCCCAGTGCAGGGCGCGGTGATTGTCCGGCAGCTTTTTCAGGTCGCCGCGATAGGTCTTGATCTCTTCCAGCTGCTTGCGGCGCGGGTCGTAGCCGTCGGCGCGGCCGCGCACGTGCAGCGGGCCGAAGTCGCCGCTCAGCGGAATCTCGCTGAGGTAGTCGTCGTCGCGCCGCGAGGCCACCACGGCATGGCCGGCGATGCCTTCCTGCGCGGTCGGCGATGGCGTGAAGCGCAGGTCGAGGTCTCCCGCCTTGGCGGTGAACTCACACAGGGCGCGTACGGCGATCGTGTAGCTCATGCCGCCCACTGCAGATAGCACACCGACACCGGCATCTGGTGCGCGGCGCAGTAGTCGATCCAGCGCACCTGGTTGTCCTGCAGGCGGTCGCCGGGGCCTTTCACCTCGATCATCTGGTAGCGCTTTTCGGCAGGCCAGAACTGGATCAGGTCGGGGAAGCCGCTGCGGTTGGCCTTGACGTCGGACAGGATGCGCTCGAAGGCGCGCAGCAGATGCTGCGGCGGGATGCAGTCCAGCGCCAGTTCCAGCAGCGCCGGTTCCAGCGTCTCCCAGTACACAAAGGGCGACTGCAGATTGAACTTGGCGGCGTAGTTGGCGCGGATGGTGTCGCGGTAGGCGCCGCTGTCCAGCTGCGCAAAGCAGGCCGCAAACTGCGCGGAACGACGGCGCGCAAAGTCGGCGCTGTGCAGATCGGCAGGTCCGCGATGGAAGGGATGGAAGAATGCACCGGGAATGGCGCAGAACACGGCGTCCCAGCACAGCAGGCCAAACAGGGAGTTGATCAGCGCATTCTCGACGTAGAACACGGGCGCCTCGTCGCGGTGCAGGTGGTCGCGCACGACGAATTCGACGTAGTAGTCCTCGGTGGGCGACGGCAGGTTCAGGTCGATGCGCTCGGGCTGGGCCGGGGCCTTGGCCGATGGCTTGGGATGCCCGAGCTTGCGTGCCAGCCGTGGCTCCACGCGGGCCAGCTGCTGGCGTTCCGCTTCGCTTTCCGGCTGCTGCTGGGCGATCTGCAGCAGGGCGTAGGCGGCGCCAAACTGCTCGTCCTTTTCCAGCACGCGGATGGCGCGGGCGCGCGCACCGGGATAGGCGCAGGACAGGTAGAGCGTCTGCGCCTGCGGCCAGTCGCGCTGCTGCTCCAGGTGCTGGGCGATCTGGAAGATCAGCTTTTCGCGGCGGCTGCGCAGCCATTCGTTGTCGGCGGCGGCGGGCGGCAGGTCGCGCACCACGGCGGCGGCTTCCTCGCCGTTGACGAAGCGTTCGCGGCAGACATGCAGTGCCAGGTAGTCGTCGATGTCGCGGCGGTGGCGGAAGCCGCGTGCTTCCGGCGAAAACGCCACCTTCTCGTACTGGTAGATGCCCAGGTCGGACAGCACGAACTCGGTCCAGTCCTGGTGGTAGTTACCGAAGAAGATCAGACGCAGGCGGTCGCACAACTCCTGGGCCAGGATGCGGTAGGCGTGATCCAGTTCCGGGCCGCACCAGGCGGAAAAGCGCCGCGCGCCTTCGTGGCGGCCGCGCAGGGCTTCCAGCTGATCGGCCTTGCGCAGGGATTTCTCCGGCGGCGTGAGCTGGAATGCCTGGACGATTTCGCCTTTTTGCAGCACTTCAAACAGTTCGTCCAGCGACAGCAGGGGATCGTCCTCGATCAGACCCAGCTCGGCCAGCGCGCGCGCGGCGGCGTGGGTGTCGCCGATTTCTTCGTAGTTGAGTTTGCTTGCCCGGAACAGCGTGCCCTTGCGCATGACCATGCGCACGAACAGGGCGCGGGCCGCTTGCGGCAGGGTGGGAAAGGCTTGCAGAAAGGCGCGTTCGTCGGCGTTGAGCAGGTCGTCGTAACGTTCGCCGATCCAGGACAGCACCTGGTGAAAGTTCTCCAGGTAGTACAGGGGATTATCGAGCGGATTGGGGCGGGGCTGATTCATTGCGGGACGCGGACTGTATTTATATACAGTGTACCGCGTCCCGCTGAAAAAGTCATTTCTTGGCGGGTTTGGCCGCGCTTTGCTCCATGGTGGTGGTGGCCTTGGCGATCTGCGATTCGACCGAGGCGACCGCATCCTTGGTGGCCTTGGTCACCTGCTCATAACCCTTGAAGGCGTTGTCGATGGCGGTTTTGACGATCTGCACGGCGTTTTCCGAGCCGGGACGCACGTTCTGGGTGACGTCGCAGATCAGCGCGCTCAGATTGTTCTTGGCTTCGGCAATGTGGGCGTCGGCGGCGCGGGTGAATTCTTCTCGGATCTCGGCGATGATTTCGTTGAGCTGCTGGTTATAGGCCACGGCGCCGGCCACACCGGGCTGCACCTTGGCGGCGGCCAGCGACATGGCGGCCTTGGGATCGCTGGTCTGGCTGATCTCCTTGCCGGCGGCCAGGCTGTCTTCCAGCTGAGACTTGGCGGTGGCCAGGTTCAGGGCCATCACCTGTTCCAGGCCTTGCACGGTGCGGTTGGCCAGGGTGTTGAAGGTTTCCAGTTGAAACTCGAACAGCGTCTTGGTGGCGTTGGCGAATTGTTCCGGGTTCGTAAACATACAGTCTCCTCGTGGTGGTGGGATGCAGCGATACGACTTCCGGCCCCATTATTTAGCAAGAATGGGCTTTTCGCAACGGCTGTCGCGGAAAGGGCCGCCATCCTTCTCCCAGCCTGGCCCCAGCTGGAACTGGGAACAGGTGGTGCTGCCGTCGACTTTGCTGCGCCATTTGTACCAGGGCGCGGGATGGGCCTGGGCGGCACTCCAGAGCAAGATCAGCAGCAGTGCGGTGGTGATGGCCTTCATGGGATTAATCCGAAAGTTGCAGCGAACAGACCTTGTTGCGTCCGCCTTTCTTTGCAGCGTACAGCAAATCATCGGCGGCGGAAATCATGCCCGTGTGCGGTTGCGTGCTGGCGTGGGCAAAGTTGGCGCTGACCACGCCAAAGCTGGCGGTGGCCTGGATCTCATGGGGGCCCGCCTGGATCGGCGTGGACGCCAGATGCTGGCGCAGGCGTTCGGCCAGCAGCACGCTGCCTTCCAGGTCGGTTTCGGGCAGGATCAGCAAGAATTCCTCGCCGCCGTAGCGCACCACACTGTCGATATTTTCCCGCGTCATCGACTGCAGCAGCCCGGCAAACACTTGCAGCACGGCGTCGCCGCCGTCGTGGCCGTAGTTATCGTTGACCTGCTTGAAGTGGTCGAGGTCGCACATGATCACGCTCAGGCTGAGCTTGTAGCGCTGGGCGCGGAAGATTTCCGTCTCCAGCAGCTGTTCGTGCAGATGGCGGCGGTTGTAGCAGCCGGTCAGCGGGTCGCGCACGGACAGGTTCTTGAGCACGGTCTGGGCGCTGAATTCGTCGCGCCACAGCAGCTGGTAGCGCCGCGCCGCCACGTAGCCAAACAGATTGGTCAGCAGCAGCAAGGTGGTCATGGTGGCCAGTTCGACCACGCGCAGATGGCCCAGCGCCGCCGCCAGGATCACAAAGCCCGCCGTGGCGGGCACGGCAATCGCAGTGGCGTAGCGGGTGCGGTTGGGGATGTAGATGTACAGCACGATGATGACGATAGCCATGGAAATCGCGTGCAGCGAGAATTCGTCCGGCCGCAGCGCGACGATCAGCAGAAAGCCCGCAGCGCCGGCGACTTCTGTGACGCAGGCGACGATGCGGGTCATGGCGATCGAGCGGGGAAAGCGCTTCAGCAAAACCAGGCTGGTCAGGGCGCACACCACCACCAGCAGGCGTGCGCTGAGCAGCAGGGCCGTGGTGCGGCTCATGCCCAGCCAGACCAGGTCGGTGACGGCAAAGCCCAGGTAAAACAGGGCGCAGAACAGGAAGGTCACGCGCAGCTGCGCCTGGGTGGTGGCCAGATGGTGGGTGAGGAAAGCCCGTTCAGTCTTGTTGCTGCTGAATTCCGCGCGCCAGGAGTCGATCTCCAGCGGGAGCGTGCGGCTAGAAGGCGGTTTCACGTTGCAGCTGTCTCCCTGATCCGTCGTTGTTATAGACAAATTATACGGTCAAGGCTGAGCTTGCCTTGCAAGAAACAATCGCCTGTTGGACTGCTACAACGGCGCGCTCGCGGGTAGCCACAGGGTGAAGGTGCTGCCGCGGCCTTCCTCGCTGCTGGCTTCGATGCGTCCGCCCAGCACGCCGCAGACGATGTTGTGGGTCACGTACAGGCCCAGCCCGGCGCCCGGCGAGCCCAGGCGGACCTTGAAGAAGGGATCATATAGCCGACTCATCTGCCCGGCGGGAATGCCGATGCCGTCATCCTGCACCGTCAGGGTGATGCCGCCGCTGACGCAGGGACGGGCGCGGATGGTGATCAGCCCGCTGTGGCGGCCGGCAAAGCCATGCACCAGGGCGTTATCCAGCAGATAGCCCAGCGCCTGCGACAGCGGCTCGGGATAGCTGTCCATGGCCAGGTTGGGCGCCACATCCTGCTGAATGGTGAGCGCCAGGTATTTGCCGCTGGCCTGCACCGGCAGCACCAGCTCGGCCACCAGCTCATCCAGCACGAACTGGCGGCGCTGCGAATTGGCGCCATCCACGGCGATCTGCTTGAAGCTGTGCAGCAGCTCGGCGGCCCGCTGCAGATTGCGCGCAATGACATCGTCCGCGCTGCTGGCTTGCTCCACATAGGTTTCCAGCACGGAGCGGCGCAGGCCCTGGCTCAGCTCGGCACGCAGTTCGTCGGTGCGGGCGTGGATGCTGCCCGCCATCATCAGCGCGTTGCCGATCGGCGTGTTCAGCTCATGCGCCACGCCGGCCACCAGGGAGCCCAGCGCGGCCAGCTTTTCACGCCGCACCAGTTCGCTCTGTGTCAGGCTGAGGTTGTGCAGGGCCGTGCCCAGTTCGTCGCTGGTGCGTTCGGCGTTTTCCTTGGCGCGCCGCAGCTCGGCGGTGCGCTCGGCCACCAGCTCTTCCAGGTGTTCGCGGTGGCGCTTCAGCTCCTGCTCGCGGCGGTCGGTGGAAAGGGCGATGCTGGCCAGGTGGGTGGCCGCCGAGATCAGGTGCAGGTCGTGCTGGGTGGGACTGCGCACCTCCCGGTAGTACATGGCGAAACTGCCCGCCACATTGCCCTGGTCGTCGAAGATCGGCACCGACCAGCAGGCGCGCAGGCCGTGCGCCCCGGCGATGTCTCGGTACGGCGCCCACAGGGGATCTGCCTGGACGTCGGTGACGATCACCGGCTCGCGCCGCCACATGGCGGTGCCGCAGGAACCCACGCCGGGGCCGATGCTCAATCCCTGCAGGGCCTGCAGGTAGTCGGGCGGCAGGCTGGGACCGGAGGCGGGCGACATGGTCTGGCCGTCTTCCGCCAGGCGCATGATGGAGCATTGCACGCCTTCGGACTGGGCTTCGATCATCAGCATCAGCTGGTCCAGCGTGGCGGACAGCGTGGCGCCGCGCGCAATCATTTCCAGCACCTGGTTCTTGCCGTCGCTGAGCTTGTCCTGGGGCGATGGCGCGGGAATCTCGGGCAGCGCGGGGGCAGGTACGGCGCCCAGTTCCACCAGCACGCGCAGCAAGGCCGCCTGCGGCTGCAGCGGCAGGGACAGGTAGTCGTGCGCGCCGGCGGCGATGGCGCGGCGGCGCTCGTCTTCACTGGGCGCGGCCGACAGCAGGAACACCGGCACGGGTTGGCTGGAACCTTGGCCGGGCAGGGTGCTGAGGCGCTGGCACAGTTCGAATCCCGCGCTGCCGGCCAGGGTCACATCCAGCAGCACCAGGGCCACGCCGCCCGCCATCACGGCGGACAGCACGGCGTCGCCGCGGCTGGCGGTATGCAGCGTATAGTGGTAGGGTGCCAGCAGCTGCTGGAATGAGGTGAGGTCACACGCCGAACTGGTGGCGATCAGGATGGTGAGAGGCGGTTCGGTGGATTGCTGCGTCATGGCGGCTAAGCGTATCGCGTATAGCGGCCAGTGTATTACAAGAATCGGGCACGGAAATAAAAAAAGCTCCCCGAAGGAAGCTTTTTTACGGAATTTTTGGTGCCCACGGAGGGACTCGAACCCCCACACCTCGCGGCACATGGACCTGAACCATGCGCGTCTACCAATTCCGCCACGTGGGCACTGCTGTCTTGCAACAGAAGGC